>Ga0302304_10000136_pt1 | contig 58982 bp, 54 predicted proteins | sample III_Palsa_E2_2_FD_198769 | JGI IMG/M metagenome (GOLD analysis project Ga0302304, IMG submission 198769) | Peat permafrost microbial communities from Stordalen Mire near Abisko, Sweden - III_Palsa_E2_2 | ecosystem: Environmental > Terrestrial > Soil > Palsa > Peat permafrost | place: Sweden...
TGCCCGAATACCATTTTATCAAAGTCAAGGTCCGTCACATTCAGGATGCTGCTGATACCTTCTGCCATATTTTCATAGATGACGCTCAGGCCCAGTCCAGTGTTATTCGACAACAGGTCGCCTGCGATCAGTACTTCTTCGTTTTCTGCCAGCAGGCAGATATGGCCCTTGCTATGGCCTGGTGTATGGATAACCCGAATGCCCCCCAGCAAAGGCAGCAAATCGTTGTCGCTCAACTGTTCGTCTATATTAACCGGCTCGATATTGATGCCAGAGCGCTTGATGGCCAGCTCGTAGATCAGCCAGTTTTTTAGTCCGGGTGTCAGGCATATCTCTTTGCGGCAGGCAATGCCATAGCGCATTATCTTCGCATCCTCGCGATGTGCCATTACCGGAACTCCTAACATCCGCTTTATCTCTTCGGCACTTCCTGCATGATCAGGATGTGCATGGGTCAGGATGATTCGTTTGATATCATAGGGGTTCTTGCCCGAGTTTTTAATTGCGCTGAAAATTTTTCCCGCGCTACCTTTGGTACCGGTATCTATCAGGGTCAGGCCATCATCTTCTATCACAAAAGCATTGACCCAGCCTAAGCTGATCTGGTATATATTATTGCTGATCCTTTTCATACGATTATTCATATTTGATTTTAAATAAAAAACTTATTGATTAATGCGTAAAAAACGAGTTCATAGATCTTGCTTGCGGATTAAAATATTTATTTAACGATCATTGTTTGTGCCTGGCAGGTTCCCCTGCTGGAATATCTAAACGTTATTTTGTGATACAAACGTTCAAAAGTTCGTGTTAACGAATGTTAAAATCGACAACCCGGCCTATTGTGCCTATCAATAGCTAAATTAAAACGATGGTATCAAGTTAATTTTTAAAAGGATCCTGGTACCGAACAGGCAGGCACCCTTTAATAATTAATTTTACTATTAAATTTCCGGTGTATATCAATATAAGTAACCCGCCCGAACTCAAAAAATCTCCCCAATAATTCAATCCAAAAAATAATTTCAAAAAAACTTGCGCAAGTAAATACTTGCATATATATTTGCAAGCACTTACTTGCATTATATGAAAGCGCGACGAGACGTTTACCAGGCTATAGCCGACCCTACCCGCAGGGCGATCATTAATATGATTGCCACCGAACCGCATAACGTAAATGCTATAGCCCAAAAATTTGATATAACCCGGCAGGCAATATCGCTGCATATTCAAATCCTGATTGATTGTGGGTTGATTGCGGTTAAACAACAGGGCCGGGACAGGCTTTGTGAGGCGCAGTTGGATCAGCTCAGCGAGGTATCCATGTGGGTTGACCAGTACCGCCAGCATTTTGAAAAGAAATTAGACGCAATGGAAACATATATCGAAAAATTAAAAAAAGAACGAGATGGAAAACACAACAAGTAACACAACAGACCGCGAGATTTTTATTTCAAGAACTATAAACGCTCCCGTAGCACTGGTATGGGAAGTTTGGACCAAGCCCGAACATATTGCCAACTGGTGGGGTCCCGATGGATTTACCAATACCATTACCGTTATGGACGTACAGCCTGGCGGACAGTGGAACCTGGTGATGCATAGCCCCGATGGAACCGATTATCAAAATAAAAGTGTGTTTAAAGAAGTGGTACCTCACAAAAAAATCGTTTTGCAACACTTTAACCCCAACTTTACTGCAACAATTCAGTTTGAGGAGCAGGGCGATAAAACACACCTCAACTGGCATATGCTGTTTGAATCGGAAGAGGTATTTATGGCCGTTGTTAAGGCGCACAAAGCTGACGAGGGGCTGAAACAAAATGTGGAGAAACTAGTGGCATACCTGCAAGGTTTAAAATAATAGCAGAACAGCTGGTTAAATAAAAAGCCTTTGGATGTATATCTAAGGGCTTTTTATTTAAGATGCCCTGTCCCGAAGAGATATGACACAAAAAGAAACAGCCGGTACAGCTGGGACAACGTGCATTGTAAATCAAGTTGTTAAACACCTGGTCGGGCCAGGTTGGGACAAAATGGGGCAAAAAAAGTGGTTTTTTTGGCAATTTGCTGTTTCTGGGAAGTTTGTTTTAGGTACAAGATAAGGCCACAAACCTTAGATCAATGAGTGTTTTTTTGCTTAAAGTCGATGGATTTATTTATTTTTCCATGGAGATATAATATTTGTTTTTTATGAGATTCTTTCCCGCATCGCTTTCTATTCTGACTATTCTGTTTTCGTTGACTGCCTGTAAGAAAAAACCCACAACAACCCACAGCGATATTTATTTTGTGGGAGCACTGAACAAATATCACAAAAACACGACACAAGGCCCCCCTTTAAGAACGGCTGTTTATTGGAAAAATGGCATTTTAACCCAATTAACAGATTCCTTAACAAATGCGGTAGCAAATACTATCGCTGTAGATAATAAAGATATTTACGTAGGCGGAAGTGTTGACTACATTGCAACCTATTGGAAAAACGGAGTTGCTAAAAATTTAGGCTATGGAATTATATATGCGATAAAAATAGTTGGCCATGACGTATATGTGGCCGGTGTGAGCAAGAAACAGCGCTGGAGTAAAGACATGGCAACCTATTGGAAAAATGGAGTTGCAACCGTAATTGGCCCCGGAACAATATATTCCTTAACGGTTAAGAATGATGATGTGTATATGGCCGGAGTGGGGATTTACAACAGTCCGCTTGATGTGCAGGCGGCAACCTATTGGAAAAACAACACCCGATTACCGCTTAATGATACCACCGGGGGAAAGACCTATGCAAGCGACCTGTTTTTATATGATGGTGATGTTTATATTGCCGGCCTTGGTTATAACAATTCTGGAAAAGATTTAGCAGTATACTGGAAAAATGGTCACATTGTGTCACTGTCCGCTCCTGAAGGCTCAGCTCAATGCATTTTTATTCAAAATGACGATGTATATGCCTGTGGCGCTTTCCACGATACGCCTGTATATTGGAAAAACGGAGTAGTACATACATTAGCTAATACAAGCCATTCATGGGCTATGGCAGTGGCGGTTCAGGACAATAACTTATATGTAGTCGGCAGTAATCAATATTTACCGGTTTACTGGAAGAATGGCGCCCGCATACCGCTTAGCAGTTACTATGGTTCTGTGTATGCAATGGATATAGTATCTTATTAATTTATTGATACTATATTCACTGCGCCCGCTGGGGCTGACCAAAAAGATAAACTGTTTTGGTCAGTCCCAATATAACGGGCAAATGATTATACATCCTTGCAAGCAGAATGCTTGTCATATTTTAGGTCTAAGTTACGCTATCGCTAAACTTAGACCAGTAAAGGGACATTTCCGATGTGATCCTTCGCCATCATTATCAAAATACCATCCTTATAATTCAGGAGCTATTGGAAAATCTATAGGCACCTCTGTCAAAGCAAATACATAGTTGCTGATAATCTTATCGCCCACGGCAATAACAACATCCATCAAACTGCCTTTGTTATAACCGGCGGCATAAAAGTTCTCTACCAGTTGCGGATCAGCATGACCCTGATTCTCGGCAATACCTTTAACCAATTTGGCCAGTGCATCCAGTTTAGCATCAAACTTAATTTCTGCTCTACGCACCTCCAATACCTGCTCGTCTGTAAAGCCCTGCATTTTGCCAATGGCCGTATGAGCGCTTAAACAATATAAACATTTGTTAACCTGGCTAACCACCAGGTTAACCACTTCGCGCTCTTTGGCGCGCAGAGATGTTTTGCCGCCATTAAGTGTAAGATAATTACCCAACGCATTTTCCGAATGGGCAAATACGGCGAACAGGTTAGGTACATGACCTGCCATTTTAGTGAGGTTATCAAATAGAATCTGGTTCGCAGGCGAAACCTCTTCTCTGGTTGGAACGGGGAAAGTTTTCATGATTTTATATTTTAATGGTTTGCATTATTAGCCTTTATTTTCTGAAAGGATAGCTTTTTTACCAAAATAACTGATCAGGTAAAAGGCTACCCCAAGTGATATGATATCCTTAAAAAGGAACAGACCCAAAAAGCTCATGTAGCTTATTCCGTTAACCGGAACAATAGCGCCGGGAGTAGTTATAACCATAGTACTGGTTATAAAGAACATTAACGATGCAATAAGGCCGCCTACAATGCCGGCTTTAGGTTTCCAATAGCCGGTTAAAATCAATAAAGCGGCTATTATTTCAGTAAGGCCGATGAGATCGGAGCCAACATAAGGGCCAAACAATTTAAAGTGCCAGCTGATTAACGGGTTGTTAGAAACCAGGGGAATAATACCTTCGGCGCCGGGTGCAGTCATTTTATAAGAACCCGCCCAAAGAAGCATAGCAATCATACCTATGCTGGTAATGAGGAAAGAAATATTACGATCAATTGTCCATGCAGCTAATTTGGTTAAACCGCTTTTGGCCTGTTTTGTAAGATCAGCAGAAGAATCCAGGTCTTGTGCTGTAGTTGATAAAGTTTTCATCTTTTTAAATGTTTATTTTTTTGTTTAATGTTATTATATTAATCGGATGGACAGTGTCATGGGTAGGCGCTCGAAACATGCGGGCAAAGGCCTCTGCGCTCACCCTTCGAGTACCTCTGGGTGACACCCCTTTTTCCAGAATTATATCCCCTTTACTTCACCGCCATCCATTCTCACAGCGGTACCGGTCATCCATCTTGCCGCAGGCGATACCATAAATGCCATTAATTCAGCTATCTCCTCGGGTTCACCATATCGTTCAATATGGGCGTCGACCAGGAATTTTGTTTTAGCTTCCTCTAGTGTCATATTGTTTGTGGCCGACCATTTTTTCAAAAAACCGATCCGTCGATTACTCATTACCGGTCCCGGTAATATGCTGTTTACCTGAACACCATCTATTATACCTTGCTCTGCAAATGCTTTTGCAAGCGCCACTATAGCAGCGTTTATTGTAGCCACAGCGGCAAACCCAGGCTTCGGATCCTCGGCAGAATTACCGGAAGTGAGGATAACTGAACCTTTTGATTCTTTAAGATAAGGCCAAGCTTTGATCGTTAACCGACGGGCGCCGTGAAGTTTCATTTCAGCCCCGTCGTTCCATTGTTCATCGGTCATCTCAAACAAGTGAATTTGAGGTACATCTCCGGCAATATTGATTACGGCATCAATTCTCCCGAACTTTTTAATGGTTTCATTGATCACCAAATCAACTGCTGCCACTTGCCTTAAATCCGCCGGAATAATTAACGGCTCGGCACCTGCTGCTTTTACAGTATCCGCGGTGACCTTTAATTCTTCTTCCCTGCGGGCAACTAATGCTATCCCCGAGAAATCTTTAGCCAGCCTGATTGCAGTTGCTGCTCCGATTCCGGCACTGGCGCCGGTTACTATAGCAATTAAATTTTTCATAATATTTTCGTTTTATCTTTGGTTAGTAATCTGTTCAAATACTGTTTTTACATTTTGAGCTTTATTTGCGGAGGTGCCGGTCTCAAATAAGAAAGCAATGCACACCATATTAAACCCAGGCTCCATAAAGGAAATTTAAATGCGAGCAACATAGCGATGATAAACAGCCCAATGGTAAAGAATGACCGTACGTTCATAGTTCGCATACCTTTCATGGTTATCCCTCTTGATTGTTCAGTACACAGTGCCTCCCATACTAAAATGAGATAGGTAACATTCACCAGTAAAAATATAGTTGCATAAATAAACACAGGTATCGGCGCCAGCCTGGTCTGCGCTATCCATGCTGTAGAAAACGGAACCAGGGATACAGAGAAAAGTTGTGCAAAATTACTCCATATCAAAGGCATGGTTGCAAGTTTTGCGTGCCTTAGCAAGTAATGATGATTTACCCAGGCAATAGCAACAAATAAATAACTCAATCCATAACTTAATGCAGTAGGCCACAATTTCAACAACTCCGAAAATGTTGGCTCCACGGGTGGCTTCAACAAGAAAACCATAATGGTAATTATCACGGCAAATACACCATCCGAAAAGGCATTTAACCGTTCTGGCGTAGCAAAATCGTCTTGCGCCATATTTCTGCTTCTACTTAACATATGATTGTTTTTTTTCAATCGTCAGGGTGGTTAGCTATGCCCCACCCTGGCGATGATATGCCAATTTATTTATTGCTTACTTAGGGAGTTTAGCCAGGAAATCCAATATCTCCTGCCCAATTTCATTTACATGCGTTTCAAGGGCAAAATGTCCGGTATCAAAAAACTTCACGGTTGCATTTGGAATATCACGTTTAAATGCTTCTGCACCCGGTGGAAGGAAGAAGGGATCTTTGTTGCCCCATGCAGCTAAAAAAGGCGGCTGTTTATCCCTGAAATATTGTTGGAATGTTGGATACAGCGCTACGTTACTTGCATAATCTTTAAAAAGATCTAATTGCAGCTCCACATTTTCATCACGGTCAAGAAAGAATTGATCCAATGAATAGGATTCGGGCGCAATCAGCGTTGGGTCGCTCACACCTGTAAAATATTGCCATTGCGTGGTGCCTGCCGCTACCATCATTCTTAAATTATTCCTATTTTCTTCGCTAGGCTCGGCCCAATATTTTTGAATCGGGTTCCAGCCATCGCTTAAGCCCTCCACATAAGCATTTCCGTTTTGCGAAATGATACCTGTAATTTTTTCAGGGTTGGCAACGGCTAATCTGTAACCTACCGGTGCACCGTAATCAAACACATAAATGGCAAAACGTTTAAGGCCCAATTGGTCGATAAATCCCTGTATGTATTTGGTCAGGTTATCAAAAGTGTAAGTGAATTCCTTATAATTCGGCGCATCAGTAAAACCGAAGCCCGGCAAATCCGGTGCAATCACGTGATATTTTTCGCTTAATATCGGAATCAGATTCCTGAACATATGAGATGATGTAGGATAACCGTGTAATAAGAGTACTACGGGCGCATCAGCTGAACCGGCTTCGCGGTAAAAGATGTTTAAATCCGCTACTTTTTCTTTGCGATAATTTACTGTTGGTGTTTTCATGATCTTAATTTTATGGTTTATGTAGATTTTTATTAAAACAGACAAGTTTGTTTTTAATGAATGAAAAAAATATCCGCTCTTTCTATTTGAGTAGAAATTCTTTTATGCGTTCCGCGATATCGCTGTGATGTTCTTCCAAAGCCAGATGACTGGTATCGTAAACATGTAACACTGCTGAAGGAACTTCTCTCTTAATGGCTTCTGCGGCCGACAATGGAAAAAACACATCGTTTTTACCCCAAACAAGTAATATCGCCGGTTGTTTTTCTTTTAAAAATTTTTGCCAATTTGGATATTCTGCAATGTTTGTTCTGTAATCATAAAGCAGATCCAGTTGAATTTCTTCCTGACCCGGGCGACTTAAATAGAACAAGGAATTCAAATAGCCGTCAGGATTAATTTTTGTTTCATCTTTTGCACCATTCAGGAAAAATAATTTGATGCCATCCAGTGTTAGTAATGGTTTCACCAGCTTTTCCGTTTCTTCGTGGCGTTTTTCTAAAAACGGCGCGGCGTTAAGCATTGCAGGGCCTAAGCCTTCTTCATAAGCATTAGAGTTTTGAAGAATATAATTAGCAAATAATTCCGGTCTGCGTGATGCTATCCTGAAAGTTATCGGGCCGCCGTAACCCAATGCGTAAACAGTTGGGTGAATTAATCCTAACTGATCGATGAACTTCTCCATACTTAGAGAAATATTATGGAAGGTATAGGCATAAGCGTTTTTGTCAGGTATATCGCTGTTTCCAAAACCGGGAAAATCAGGCGCAATCACGTAAAAATCTTCTTTCAGGTCATGTATCAATTCCTGAAAGGCGCTTGACGCATTCGGTACCCCATTTAATAAAACTATCTGCGGTTTAGTTTTATCACCTGCCTCCCGGTAAAAAATGTTGATCCCATCAACATTTATGGTTTTGTAATAGATGGTTTGTTTTTTCATTTTAGTTGATTTTAGATTATCGTTTTCATTTGTCTGCTATTTTCATTTCAATACAGACAGGTCTGTTTTTATCAATGCAAAATTATAAAAGCTTTTTAATAATATTTTTTGCCGAGATAATCGGCCAGGAGTCATTATGAATTTTATTTCCTATCAATGATCCTTCAAAAAGTGTATAGATTTCATCGGCCAATATTTCTTTATGGATGGGTGCTAAAATTTGTTGGAACAGGTCCCTTATACTATCCTTTTGTTTTTTTATTTGCTCCCGCACTCTTACAGCACCGGCCGGCAATTCATAAACCATATTTAAAAAATGGCATCCATAAAAGTCGGGCTGATCAACCAGTATTTCAAGGTAATCAAAAATTGACAGCAGTTTTTCTTTCGGTGTATTGCCTTGCTCTGCAGCATTGCCAAGTGCTTCAATTGTTTGCAATCCGGTTTCTTCCAGATAAGCTAAAAGCAGCTCTTCTTTTGAGCGGAAATGCTGATACAACGACGACTTGGCAATACCGGCCTCGGCAATAATCTGGTTAATACCCGTGTTGCTATAACCCTGCTGGTAAAACAACCTGGATGCTGTTTTAACGATTGCCGCTCTGACTGGTATCTTTCTCATGACTCAAAGATAAACAAATAAATTAAAAACAGACAAGTCTGTTTTTAATTTATTTGTGTTTTTTAGCAGAAACAAGGTAAACACCTGATTATCAGTAAATTTATTTTTTATTTAAGCAGGTGATCTGCAATTTTTCGCGCACTAAGTACTGGCCAAACTTCATCATGTACCTTATTAGCGATCAAAGCGCCTTCAAAAAGCGTATAAATTTCATCAGCCAAATCCTCTTTATGAACAGGCCGGAGTATATTGGCAAAAAGATTTCTAACGCCGTTCTTTTGTTTTCTGATCTGATTTCGCACACGTTCCACATCCTTTGGTATTTCGGAAATAATATTTAGAAAATTACAGCCATAGTATTCTTTTTGTTGAACAAGGTCAACCAGGTAATCAAATACAGCCAGCACTTTATCTTTGGGGTCTTCAAATTTTTCTGAAGCAGTTTTTAGCGCCTCATCAGTTGCGGCTCCGGATGTTTCCAGGTAGGCCATTAAGATATCTTCTTTTGAGCGAAAACTTGCATACAATGACGACTTAACCACACCGGATTCTTCTATAATCTGATTAATCCCCGTGTTGGCATAACCCTGTTTATAAAACAAACGAGACGCAGTATCAATAACATCTTGTCTGATTGCATTTTTTCTCATACACAAAGATATAAATTTTATAATAAACAGACCAGTCTGTAGTCTTTTTTTATAGTGTATCATAATCTCTGAGTTCCGGGCCAATTGATCACCGGGTTTAGTTGATTTTGGGTTGCAGTAAATACCATAAAAGCACGTACAAAACAGCTACTTAAAAGGTACTTTTATTTGCGGGTGTTTTCCAGCTTTAGCAAGATCGGAACATCTCGGTGTTTAAATTCTCTTTAAAATTGCACTATGAATAATTTATTAAAGGAAGCTAACAGCAATGTGGTGGTTGATTACCGCAACCGGATCAACCAGGCTTCCGTATTTATTCAGAACAACATATTCAGGCAGGTAACCATTAAAGAAGTTGCTGATGCAGCAAATTTTTCGCCGTTTCATTTTCACCGGATATTTTTCGCTTTTACAGGCGAAACAATTTTTGAATATCAGACCCGCACACGTATGAAAAAAGCTGTTGAGTTGTTGATGGCCCATCGTTCGTCAAATCAAATTGCGGCCGAAACGGGCTACCAAACAACCGCTGCTTTTGCCAAAGCGTTTAAACGGACCTTTGGATGTTCGCCAACGGCTTATAAAAGAAAGTTTTTATCAAACAAAATAGCCTACGCAAAAGAAACACAAAATCACGCGGTAGTTCATCATCAGCCAATTATTAGGGATTTACCTTCGCTACCTATTTTATACGTTACCCGCAAAGGCCGGGTAAATGAAAACTATAACAAAGCGGCGGATGAAGCTTTTGACATTCTGTATGCCTATTTAAACAGCAACAATATTAATACAACAGGCCTTTTGCGTTTAGGCATTCTACGCGATATGGAAGGAATCGATTCGGGCGAGTCGAGGTATGAGGCATGCTTCAGTCTTAAAAACAACCCTGCGCTTGGTCAATCAACAGAAGTAAATGAAAAAATGATTGATGCCGGCAAGTGGGCTGTTTTCAGGCATCATGGTGCCTATAATACTTTGTGGCAAACCTGGAACTGGATCTATCGCTACTGGTACCCATCGGCAAATATTGAATTCAGGGATGCAGATCCTTTTGAGGTTTACCTGAATTCTCCGCGGCAAACAAAACCTGCAGACCTTTTAACAGATATTCACATCCCTATTTTATAGTCAATTCACCATGAAAAAAAATTTATTATTCTTTAGCTTAATCATCATATTCAGCACGCAGTTATATGCACAGTTAACTATCGATACTTCTGCACATTTAGAGAGTAACCCAGGAATTTATTCGCTTTTGGTTTCACAAAACGACCATGTTATTTACCAGCGTTATTTTAAACAATATAATGCCAATACCCTGTTCAGCGATCAATCGCTTACCAAAAGCATTTGTTCTTTATTGATCGGTATTGCTATTAACAAGGGATACCTGACTTCGGTGGACGAGAAACTAGTTGATATTTTCCCAGAGCTGAAGAACGATACGGATAAAAGAAAACAAAGTATAACCATACGTCAGGTGATGAACCAGGCATCAGGCCTTTATCATGAGGATTTGAAAAGTATGTTGGGTATATACAATTTCCTGAAGCTACCTGATCCATCCGGATATGTTTTAAAAGCCCCATTGGTTACCGAACCTGGTAAAGAATGGCATTATAATAATGCTGCCTCCCATTTACTTTCGGCTATTATTACTAAGGTTACGCATATGGATACTAAGACTTTTGCAACCAAATATCTGTTCACACCTTTAAACATCACCAAAATTGAATGGGCCAGGATGCAGGATGGTTATTATGATGGCAGTGGCCTTAAAAGTATCAGCTTACAATCGGCAGATTTGCTTAAAATCGGTTCATTGCTTTTGCATGGCGGGGTTTACGATCATATTCAAATTGTTCCTAAAAAATGGGTGAAGCTGATTTTTAATCCGGATGTGTTTTACAATGCTGATTGGGGATTTAAGAACTCTACTTACGCCCTTTGCTACTACCATACTACCTATAAAGGAACCCAAATTACTTACGGAATGGGCTGGGGCGGTCAGTTTATGATCATTATCCCATCATTAAATGCTGTGATCGTCGCCAATGAAAATATTGCCGATGCAAATGCAGTAAAGCAGTCCATCGCTTTTACCACCCGGATATTTCCAGCAATTTTTCATGAATTAGATAAATCTGAAAAGCCGTGATTATTTTATTAAAGATTTACAATTCAGCAGGCGTCGATTTTATAGGTTAACTTAAATTTATCAGGAGGCCCTCTGTGGAAACAGGAAATTATTTATAAATGCTACCGGAAGTTTACAAATATCCATCTATTGTTTATCAAATTCAAATCGCTTCGGTTCTGATTTCGATGGGTGATAAATGGGTTTGTTTTTTGAAGAAACTGGAAAAATGAGACAATTGCTCAAAACCGAGACTATAAGCGATTTCCGAAATATTCCAATCTGTTTGTTTTAACAATATTTTAGCTTCCTGGATCAAACGATTAGTAATATGTTCAGTGGTCGTTTTTCCTGTATTTTCTTTCAGCACTTTATTCAGGTGGTTGCTGTGAATAGAAAGCCGGTCTGCAAAATCCTTTGCTGTCCGTAACGTGAACTTTTGTTCCGGTGAAGCAATTGGGAACTGCCTTTCCAGTAACTCGATAAATAGGGAAGAAATCCTGGCTGATGCGTTATGGGTATAGTTATAAGTGGTTAAGGGTTCAAGCTTTTGTCCATAATGGATCAGTTCCATCAGGAAGTTTCTGATCAGGTCATATTTATATAAATACGCCGAAGCCATTTCTTCCTGCATCTTTTTGTAAATCAAAACCATCTCATCCGCCTGCGATTCCGAAATCTGGAAGACAGGACATCCTCCCGGTCGAAATATAGGAAGTTCATCCAGCACCATACCGCTTTTCGAAGGCAAAAGGAAATCACTTGTAAAAACAATGAAGTAGCCTTTCTGGTCGTCATTCTGAGGCACCCAACGGTAAGGAATTTTAGGCGTAGCGAACAACAATGCATATTGCGCTATTTCGATTACCTTATCGGCATATTCCACAATGCTTTTCCCCCTGATCAAGCTGACCTTGTAGTACTCCCGCTGGTTATATACCATTGTACGCGGATCTGCTTTGTACCTGGTAACGAGATCAGCAACACTGAATACATTGAAATGACCTATTTCCTTTTTTATTCCAGGCGGTAACAATGAATCTACATTTTCCTGCGTTGCCCTGGCGGTGTCTTTATAAAAGTCATCAATTGTTAGTGCTTTCATTCCTCAATTGTTTAATTGATAGATAACTGAATCAAATAACTCTATTTCTTATCATTACCTATCAAATGTACGCTTTCGTATTACTTAATTATATGTCTTATTTGAATCTGATAAACAATGGATTGAATTGAATAAACAAGGCGAGTGGAGCCAGCTTACTTTTGTGTCATTAAAAAAAAGGAAAAAGATGAAACTTAAAAATAACACCATATTAATAACCGGGGGAACAAGTGGCTTCGGGCTGGAATTTGCTAAAAGGCTGCTGGAATTAGGCAACACCGTAATTGTAACCGGCAGAGACCCCGTTAAACTGGCATCGGCTAAGAAAAATCTAATTGGTTTACATACTTTCCAAAGTGATGTAAGCAACCCGGAAGAAATAGCCGAACTTTATGAAAAGGTAACCGGGCAATTTCCTCAACTCAATATATTGATTAATAACGCAGGCCAAATGCGCAGAATGAGCCTTCACGACACTTCGATAGGCATTTCTGATATTACCCGTGAAGTGGAAACTAACCTGATGGGCCCTATCCGTATGGTGCAGGCTTTTCTTCCACACTTGAAGCAAATGGAATCCGCAGCTATATTAAATGTAACATCGGGCCTCGCCCTGGTTCCGTTTCCAATAGCGCCAATTTATGGCGCCACAAAGTCCGGCTTAAGGTCGTACACCAAATCGTTACGGGTGCAACTGAAAAACACGAAAATAAAAGTTTTCGAACTAATTGCTCCCGCTGCAAAAACGCCCTTAAATGATCCATTTATTGGTATGGATGGATTTGAAGTAAAGTTAATGGAACCCCAGGCAATTGTGCATGCGGCAATAAAAGGTTTGGAAAAGGATCAATATGAAACATATCCGGGTATTGCCCGTATGATAAAAATTATGAGCCGGGTTGCGCCGGCATTTATCTTAAAGCAGTTAAGTAAACCGGGCGCAAATGAAATGGCAGGATAATGAATTTTCGAAGCATTATTTTGTTATCACCAGGTTTCGCGATAGGTTCCCCCAACTGGTCGAAGTTTACAAATTTCGACCTAAAATATTGCAAGTATTCTGTTTGGATAAAAAAGAGCCTTCGGATTCAAGACTAAAGGCTCTTGGCTTAAAATGTGGTCTTAAAAATCTCAAACTATTTTATTGAAGATTTACAGCTATTAACTAACGGCATAATAAAGACTACCACATTATCCTGTTCCTAGTCATCCTTCGGTTCCCAAAGCTCAATTATATTGCCTTCCGGGTCCAGCACATGTACAAATTTGCCGTAGTCATATTCGGATATTTCATCAACAATGGTCACGTTGTCCTTTTTTAGCTCATCAAGCAATGCAACGAGGTTTTCTACCCGGTAATTGATCATAAAAGGCTTTGCCGACGGATTGAAATATTTCGTGTCACTTGGAAATGCACACCAGGATGTCGATCCCGTTTTCGACGGATCATCAGCTTGTCGCCACTCAAACGTCGTCCCGTATTCACTGGTTTCCAGTCCAAGGTTTTTGGCATACCACTCGTTCATATTTTTCGGGTCATCGCATTTAAAAAATACGCCGCCCAGGCCTGTCACTTTTTTCATATTTAATCAGCTTTAATTTAACCTATACGTTTACTATAGCTGGTTTCGCACTTTTTTTAAGTATAAGCGCAGCTATCAATGATACCACGATGCCAACCGGCACAATCTCCAGGTAGGTGAACATCACCCTAAAAGCGGCGCTCGATTTATATTTGGCCATCGAGGATGTAATTTCAGCTGCCTGCTTTTGTATTTCCGCGGCGCTTGCTCCGCTTGCCTTCAACTCAGCTATAGCCTGGGCCTGGTATTTGTCGCCATAATCAGGAACGAAATAACTATAGTCAATCATCCAAACCACCACGTACACGGTTGACGCGATGAGCGTTATCAGGAGGCCAATGCGCAGCGCTTTACCAAAAGTAATCTGGCTGCTATTATAATTGTCACGATAATTTTTAATGGCTACAAAAATGAGGGAAAAGCCCAATAGCATAGTTGCGTAGCCAAACATCATCTTGGTGTTCAGGCTAAGGCTATCGCTTAATACGGCTTCGCCAAGTACCCCCCATGATACACTTATAATACCTGCTATTACTCCGCAAACCCAAATTATCTTTTTCATTTTTTATGGTTTTAAGTTTAAATCCTGCTCAAAATTGAATTAACAGCTTATATTTTTAGTCATACTTTCGGGTGATTTTAAAAAAAAAGGTACTTATCACCCTAAAGAATGATGCGCATCAGGGTATCAGCCCCAACCGCTTTGCCATTTCAATAGCCTGCGTACGCCGTTCTACTTCCATTTTTAAAAACAGGTTGGATGTATGCGTTTTTATAGTATTTAATGATACAAACAACCTTTCGGCAATTTGCTGGTTGCTCAAGCCGTCAGCCATTAGTTGCAGCACTTCCAGTTCGCGGGTACTTAAACGCAGGCGGTTTAATTCGGCCTCATTTAAAATAAAACCAGGACTGGCAAACACCTGTTTTTCAATTATCACCGTTTTTACTTTGGGCGTTATCAATTTTATAGCAAGCCATATACCTAGCCCGGTAAAAATAAGCGCGATAGTTCCTGCATAAATTTCAAAAGCATGGTTAATAATTACAAAGTGCCATTCCAGCCAATTTAATAACAGCAGTAACAGAGCGAGGGATACCCCGTATAGTATATTCTGTTTGTTTTTAACTATTCTTTCAATAATCATGGAATAAAGTTTTGCATTTTCCAGTATACAATTTACCAGAATTTTTATATTTATCTCCCCAATTTTAAATTATGAACGTGCCCGTTCAAAAAAGCAGCAGTGAATGCCTCTCAATTAGCGGCTCATCAATTCAAGACACTGCTTCACTCGAAACATAAGCAGACCAAGTGGCTTATCAACTTTAAATCTTGCGCCAGATCAGTGTTGGCCATATTGAAAAAAGCTAAAGACCTTTGATAGACTAATATGATAATTATTATCCACCTTATATAAGCTAAACACAAAAGCTTTCAGAACTTATTCTAAAAGCTTTCGATTTTTTGTGGTCTCGCAGGCCCCCATTTCAAACTATTTTATTGAAGACTTGCAACTATTAATTAACCTGACGGCATAATAAGTATAGATTTTAAATATGGTGACGGTAACTGTTTCAAACTAATAGACATCTATTCTGTTCTTTATACTTAAACCACTTGGTAATTCCTTTTAGTTGTATACTACAGTTAGTAAAAAGTGTTAATTAATTGGCTTAAATATCCTCGGTATTTACTGAGGGATGTGAGCAACGGTGATTATTTATCATCGGTTGCTGCAAAATATAAACAGTTATCTTTGCATCCAGAATTAAAAGAACGGTGCCCAAAAAAATACAGTCCATTCCCGTAAATACAATTGCCGAGCATTTCGATGCGGGTATTGCCATTGAAAGAATTCATTTCAGCACTTCGGAAGAAGCAAAATTGAACTCATCGGACCAGGCAAAATTAGCGCACCGAGAAGACCGGCATTCATTCTTCCTGCTGGAAAGCGGAACGGTCATCGTGGAAATTGACTTTCAGGAATATAAAATTGTGGCGCCATCGGTTGTTTATATGCATCCTGATCAGGTTCATCGGTTGTTAAAATTTGAAAATGTGACCGTCAGCAGCTTGGCAATCAATAACGAAAGCCTAAATCCAGAATATCTAAAACTACTGGAAAGCCTTACGCCCGCAAAACCCTTAGTGTTGGAGCAAGAGACTTTTACGTTAATCTCTGATGCCATATCACTTTGTATAAAATTTTCCAAACTTAAAAACGAAAAGCTCTACCATTCGTTACTAAAAGATAGCTGCAACGCATTGATCGCGCTGGTTACTTCACAATATTTGGCATTGGCTAAATCAACAGAAACACTTTCGCGATTTAAGCTTATTTCAGATGCCTTTAAATCATTGCTGGAAAGTAATTTTATCAGCGTTAAGAGTCCAACTGCATATGCTCAAAGATTGAATATATCCACTCCCTATTTAAACGAATGTGTCAAAAATGCTACCGGCTATTCCGTTTCATACCACATTCAACAACGCATTATTTTAGAAGTAAAACGTTTGCTTTATCATTCCGATAAATCTGTAAAAGAAATTTCATCCGAATTGGGATTTGATGACTATCCTTATTTTTCCAGATTTTTCACAAAAGCTGCGGGAATGACCCCATTGACATTTCGGAATAAAAACCTCGAATAATACAATACCTGCTTTGTTTTGTTATTGATTGCCGTTTCTATACGGTGTTCCTTTGCACCGTCAATTAAATCGCACACAAAATGGAATCAAAAAAAGAAAAAAGGGTACTCGTTTCCGGTGCAAGTTTTGCAGGGCTCTCAACCGCTTACTGGATGAACAAATTAGGTTACAAGGTGACCGTTGTTGAGATCGCCGGTGGTCTCAAAAAAGGCGGCACACCTGTAAATATTGATGGAAATACCATCGGCATCGTAAAACGTATGGGGATATTCGATCAGATCGTATCGAACAAACTATCTATGGAAATGATTGAATTTAAAAATTCCGATAATATCACCGAAAGATCGAGCCCAACTCACAAGGATGATAAGGAGCCTGCGGAACGTGAATACGAAATCGAGCGGGATGTATTATTAAATATTATGTTCGAAGCTGTTAAAGACGATGTCGAGTTTATTTTTGGCGATAGCACGGTGTCGTTAAAGGAAGAAAATGATAGTATCGGCGTAGCTTTTAAAAGTGGCTCAAAGCGTTCGTTCGACCTGGTATTTGGCTGCGATGGTATTCACTCGGCCATTAGAAAATATTGCTTCGGTGATGAGGCGGAGTTTTTGCATTTCCTTGAGGCATATTTCTCTATAACTATCGTAAATAAATTGTTGATCCGTGAGAATACTACACAAATGTACAATGAGCCGGGTAAGGCGATTATGCTGAATGCTTACAATGGTAAAACCGATATCGTTCTTTGCTTTTTTTCGAAGCAGGAAATCCCTTACGACTACCGAGACGAAGAACAGCAACGCAATATGATCTTGGATCAGTTTTCCGGAATTGGCTGGAGAACTCCGGAATTATTGGACGAAGTAAAGAAGTCGAAAACCTTTTACTTCGACAAACTGTGCCAAATAAAAATGCCTTCTTGGACAAAAGGCAGAGTAGCGCTGGTTGGTGATGCTGGCTATTGTGCTTCCCCAGCTGCCGGTAAGGGCGGATCGCTGGCGATAGATGGGGCGGCCGCACTGGCTGATGCCTTTGAAAAGTGCCACGGCAATTTTGAACTTGCATTTCAGGAATATAACAGGGGTTTCCGTCCTTTTCTAGAGGAAGTGCAGGCGAATGCGGCAAAATTTGGTGTGGAGTTTCTTATCCCACGAACTGAAGAAGCTATTCGTGAAAGAAATACACAAACAGAATTGCCGCTACCATCCAGTTAAAACCAAACCAATTACCTAAGGCCCTTATGTAATATTTGCGCCAGCCAGGTTATTTTGCTTTCGAATTGCGGAAACCTGCCAAAAAGTATGATTTCCTGATCGAAACTCTTGAAAACAGTTTGTAAGGTCTCCGCCAAAAACTGGCTGTCTTCCTCATTCAGTTCCGCTATTTCTTTGTTTTCCATGGCCCATTTGATCATGAGTTTCACGGCCACAGTCTCTTCTTCAGACATAATGCGGGACTGCATAATCAGCAGAGAGGGGTCCTGCCTCATATCCTCTATAACCAGCTTGTACTTTAAAACCAATTCACGCACGCGTTTGACTTTTACCTCGTTATATGATTCGATATTGGCAGAAAAAGAGCGCCGTTTGCTTATTGTGGCTTTACTTTCTTCCAGGCATTGGAAAAATATTTTGTGACATAGCGCGTCAAGCAGCTCTGTTTTATTTTTAAAATAATGATAAAGTGTACTTCTGCCTTTTTTGCATTCATTTGATATGTCCTGCATAGATACCCTTACAAAACCGTACCGTTCAAATACCGCATCGGCTGCCGCTATAATCTCTTCTTTTATACTGTCGTTTTGATCTGCTTTCATGATTCGACAAAAATACAATTTTTGTTTGTGACTTTTTTGCCCTTTACAGGTGCCTGGCCCAGACTGAATTATTTTTATGACAAATTTATTATATTTGTCATAAAAACAAATAATGTATATTTGTCGAAAATACTTGAATGTATTATTTAATAAAATATATTCTCTGAATAAGGATAAAGATTAAATAATAAGTTCATTTTGGTTTTTTTGGAGCCTGGATTGAGCAAATCCGGTGTTAGTAAACAGCGAAACAACAATCGACAATAATACAAATTATGTTCAATTAAATTATATGAAAACCAAACTTACACTTGCGGCAGCGATGATGGCTGCTATCTGGATTTCCGGCTGCTCAGGCAAAAAAGAGCAAAAGAACGGTCCGGACACGTTAGCGGTAAACGTATTTAATCTGCGTACGGACTCCATGTCAACCAGCGATCGTACTGTTTACGATGGAACACTGGAAGCCGACAAAACGATCGATTTAAGCTTTCAGGTTTCCGGAACTATTCTGTCTTTCCCTGTACTAACCGGCGATTATGTAAAAAAAGGGCAACTCGTGGGAGAAGTAGATGAAACGGTATACCGTAACCAGTATAACGCACAGCTGGCCCAGGCTAAACTTGCCGAAGAAAATTATACCCGCATCAACGATGTATTTAAAAAAGGCAGTGTTGCTGAAATAAAAATGCTGGAGGCCAAATCAAATTATGAACAGGCAACCGCTGCCGCCCGCGCAACCTATCAGAATATAGCACATACCCATCTTTATGCACCGGTAAGCGGTTATATTGGTGAAAAGAAAGCCGAAGCAGGGGCTGTGGCCAACCCTGGGCAGCCGGTTTTGCAGTTGCTGGATACCCGTTCGGTGAAGGTACTGGTTGTAGTACCCGAAAGTGAAATTAACCGCTATAAAGCTGGGACTTCGGCTATGGTAAAAATTGACGCTTTAGGGAGTCTGCCTTTGGAGGGCAAGGTATCCGAAGTTGGCGTTTTAGCGCTTAACGGCAGTGCGAATTATAACCTTAAAATATCGCTGATCAATAATGATGGAAAATTAAAGCCCGGCATGCTTTGTAAAGTGGTGTTTAACCCAACCACAGGTGCTGCCACCTCATCCGGCGATGCTAAAGAAATTATTGTTCCTGTGCAATCCGTCCAGGTGGATGAAAAAGGAGCCAGCTTCCTTTATATAGTGAACGCAGATCATAGGGCTGTGCGAAAAAATATAACCACCGGCCAACTCTATAGTAACGGTATTACTATTCAGTCCGGGCTTACCGGAAATGAGCAGGTGATCACCTCTGGCTATCAGAAACTTGCTGATCAAACACCTGTCATCGTCATTAAATAATAACAGATCATGAAAAAGAAAGGTAATTTAATTGAATGGGCGATGGAGTACCATGTATTTCCGCTTGCCCTCGCTGCCATATTTTTTATGCTCGGTATCGCTGCGCTTCTCAACATGCCGCGAAACGAATTCCCTGATTTTACCATCAGGCAGGGCCTGATCATCGGGCAGTATCCTGGAGCTTCCTCAAAACAGGTAGAAGAGCAACTGACTAAAAAAGTAGAAGAATACTTATTCAGCAATAATGAGGTCAATAAGAAAAAAACATATTCCTATTCACGTGATGGGGTGATGTATGTATTTGTTGAGGTTGCTGACAATTTAGATGCCATCCAAACCAAGGCATTTTGGAACAAGATCAAAAACGGCATGCTTGTGCTACAAAGCCAGCTACCTAAAGAGGTTAAAGGATTTTATATCAACAGTGAGTTTGGAAACACATCGGCTATGCTGTTAGCTGTTGAGTCAAAAACCAGGCCTTACAAGGAGCTGCTCCGCAATACCGAAGATATCGAGGCTGAACTCAGGCAAGTGCAGGATGTCGCCAAGATTTCGCATACCGGAGACCTGAACGAGCAAGTCACGGTTTATGTTGACAACAATAAACTGCTGCAAAAAGGCGTATCCGTGAACAATATTATGCAGATACTGCAAAACGAAGGTGCTATAAGTCCTGGCGGCGAGGAAAAAGGCGACGTAGTTGACCAGCCCATTCATCTCAGTACCTACTATAAAACGGAAGCTGAGCTTGCAGAGCAGATTATCAGACAGGATGCCAACGGAAACTCGGTACGCCTGCGGGATGTAGCCACGCTGAAACGTGAATATGATGAGCCAAACAGTTATGTAACTTCAAACGGCACCAAATCTATCGTGATTTCCCTGGAGATGATAACCGGCAAAAACATTGTACAATTCGGCAAAGAATTGGATGAACGTATAGACAAAGTAAGTAAGCATCTGCCCCCGGATATCAAACTGGTTAAACTGGCAGATCAACCCCAGGTGGTGGATGATTCGATCAACCACTTTATGAAGGAGTTTGCTTTTGCTCTTGTAGGGGTTATACTTGTGGCACTGCTTTTATTGCCATTAAGAGTTGCAGCTGTTGCGGCTGCTACCATACCTATTACTATTGCTGCAACGTTGGCCATTATGTATATGGTTGGTATAGAACTCGACACGGTAACGCTTGCGGCTTTAATTGTAGTGCTGGGGATCGTTGTTGATGACCCTATCGTAGTAATCGATAACCATGTGGAAAAGCTGGATCATGGCATGTCGGTTTGGGATGCTGCTAAAAGCAGCGCACAGGAATTGTTCCCTTCCGTATTCACGGCTACGCTGGCTATATCGGCCACTTTTGTCCCGCTGGCCTTTTTCATGACCGGGGTATCCAAAGATTTCATCAGGCTCTTCCCGGTAACGATCATGATCGCGCTGACTTTATCGTTGCTGATATCTATGTTGCTGGTGCCATTTTTCAATACCATTTTTATCAAAAAGGGTTTGCTACATGATAAAAACGATGAGAAAAGGTCCTTTCTGGACAGGCTGCAGGGTTTCTTTAACAGCCATATCGGCAACTCCATGAAACATTATAAACTGACCATATTCTTTGCCATCATGGCAGTGGTCACTGCGATTGCAATTATGGGGGTATTACCACAGCAATTATTTCCTAAAGTAGAACGCAATCAGTTCGCAATGGAGATCTATCTGCCTTCCGGCTATAACCTGTCGCAGACGGACAGCGTTGTCAAAGGCATGGAACGGATATTAAAGCAGGATAAGCGCATCATTACTTATACCAGTTTCATTGGCAGCAGTTCGCCGCGTTTTCACTCGGTATATGCCCCTAATCTTCCGGCTAAAAACTATGCACAGATATTGATTAAAACAGAATCCGAGGATGCTACCGAAAAGGTCATCATCGACTATCAGCACAAGTATAGTAACCTGTTTCCGTCCGCCTACGTCCGTATGAAGCAGCTGAACATGATCAATGCGCTTGCGCCGATAGAGGTGAGGATTAGCGGAAACGACATCGAGGCTTTAAAACAGGTTGCAAGGCAGGTTTTAGCTATCGGCAAAACGCACAAACAGGTAACCTGGGCCAGAACAGATTACAATGAAATGCAGCCAACTCTCCAGGTTGATGTGAAAACGGCAGAAGCGGCACGACTTGGACTAAGCAAAAGCGATATTGCCAATGCGGTATCAATGCACTCAGATGGCATTATCGCTACCCAGCTATGGGAGGATACTTATGCTGTGGATGTAAAAATTAAATCTCCAAAATCTGCCAGGAGCAGCCTTTCAGATTTACGGGACCTCAATATTATTTCGCCCCAAACAAAATCGGTTATACCGCTAAGGCAGGTAGCTGATATAAACCCCACCTGGAATGATGGGCAAATTACCCGCAGAAACAGCGTGCGTACACTAACCGTCCGAATGGACGTAACCCAGGATGCGGTAGCGAATAGTGTTTTAATGGATCTTCAGCCAGCCATTGAAAAAATCAAGTTGCCGCCGGGTGTGGAGATCAGTTATGGAGGGGAATTTGAGTTACAGGGAGAAAATCAGGGGCCCATGGGCATCGCCTTGGGGGTAAGTATTGTATTGATATTCCTGATCCTGCTTTGGCATTTTAAGCACCTTAAACATGCGCTTTTAAGCATTACTACGATGCCGTTAAGTTTACTCGGTGCATCATTTGGTCTGCTCGTAGCGGGATATCCATTTGGATTTACTTCGTTTCTTGGGTTGCTTGCCCTTTGCGGAATTGTAGTACGTAATGGCATCATCCTGATAGACTTTGCGGATGAATTGCGGATACATGAAGGTAAATCTGCATTCGAGGCGGCAAAATTATCTGCAGAACGCCGAATGCGGCCGATTTTCCTTACCTCATCTGCCGCAGCTGTTGGTGTAATCCCAATGGTGATCAGCAGGTCTTCACTTTGGGGGCCGCTTGGTACAGTGATCTGCTTTGGTTTACTGGTTTCTATGCTGCTGACGCTATTCGTATTACCAACGTTGTACTGGCTGTTTTTCCGCAAAGAGGATCAAAACGAGCCGGAAAATAAAACACCGGAACCTGTAACCCCATAAGTCCATTATCATGAAAACATTCCTATTATCAATATTCATTTTTACATGTCTGCAGGCAGGTGCCCAGCAGCATATCATATCCTTGCAGGAAAGTAAGCAGGCGGCCATTGCCTACAGTTACACTTTAAAAAATGGTGAGCTGAGGATAAGTTCAGCAAAAACCGATGTAGTTGCAGCCCATTCAGATTACTTTCCTTCGGTTAGCGCAACCGGAGTGGGGCTATTCGGGTTTAAAGATTTCGTGTCTGCCATGCCGCCATTATTAGAAAAAGGCATCAATAATTTTTACCTGGTAGGTGTAACCGGTAAAGAGTCCCTGTATGCCGGCGGCAAAATTAAAACGGGTAACCAGTTAGCGGCATTGCAGCTACAGGTCAGCCAGATCAGAAAAAAACAATCAGCAGATTCTGTGATATTACTTACTGAGCAGAAATACTGGAACCTGGTAAACATACAGGAACAGCAGAAAACCATATTGGTCAATGAAGCATTTCTTAATTCGGTACTGAAGATCCAAAAAGATATGCTGCAATCCGGCCTGATTGCCCGGAATGACCTGCTGAAGGTAAGAGTTCAGCTTAGCCAGTTGCTGGTTAATAAAAGCAAACTGCAGAATGGCCGCCGGGTGGCCCTGTTGGATTTTTCTATGTATACCGGTATTGCCTTTGATTCACTCATGGTGATGCAGGATACCGTCAATAAAAACAGCACCCCCGTATTGCCTGCCTTGCAGCCCGATACCAACCTGACACGCAATGCCAATTATCAGTTATTGACCAAACGGATAGACGGCGAAAAATTGCAGACCCGTTTGGCAAATGGCGACAACCTGCCGAGCCTGGCAATTGGTTTAAGTGCATCACAAACCGGATCGATCAACGGCGGGATCGGGAGCAATTTTGTACCGGCCAGCTTTGTTACATTGAGTATTCCCCTCTCCAACGGTTTGTGGGGCCGGGGTAAACAAAAGGTGCGGCAGCAAAGAATCAATGAGCAAATAGCTCAAAACGATTTCCACGACGGACAAAATCAACTGAAGGTAGGTATTATGCGCTATTGGTATGATCTGCAGGATCAGCTTACACAGATCAGTTATGCAAAAGACAACCTGGAACAGGCCACCGAAAACCTGAAAGTCAATCAGGATAATTACAAAGCTGGTTTGGCTACCATTTCTGAGGTTTTGGATGCCCAGACTGCTTACCAGCAGGCCTCAAGCACTGTTGCTACCTCGTTTGCTGATTTTTATGTGAGGTTAGCTATATACAATTATGTTACTGCGAAAACCGAAAATTAGCCCTAAAGCCATCTTTTAAAAAACAGCATCCTTGAAGCCATAGAAGTCGACCTCTAAAGCAAGCGGAATGGAAGATAAAAGAAAACGTCTGATTGATAGTGCAATTGCACTATTTATCAGGCATGGTATCATCAGTGTAACGATGGATGAATTGGCGAAGGCAACCGGCATGTCGAAGAAAACCGTTTACCAATGTTTTACCAATAAAGGAATTCTTGTCGAAGCAGTGGTTAACCAGTTGATAGGACAATCTAAAAACATCATCAGCTCAAATACTGATGCCTCAGATGACCCTGTACAAGAGTTGGTTCTTCAACAAGGTCTTTTTAAACATTTGATCGCCTTACGGTACCTTTTTAACGACTTTATGTTAAGAAGGTACCCAAGGGCGCTGAGAACGCTTCATGAATTTAAAATAAATTATCTGAAGACGGTTATTGAATCAAATTTATCAGACGGAATAGCAAAGGGGCTGTACCGGCAAGGTCTGGATGTCGCGGGCGCTGCCGACATCTACGTTTCGGTAACAGATTTTTATCTGTTTAATAATTCAAAGTCCCAGGAAGACATATTTGAAGCACTTCAACTATTCATAAACGGTATAATTACCAGTGAGGGGCGTCGTCTTTTCGCAAACTACAATAAATAATAAAAAAGTTACTACCCTGTCCTAAATGGATGAATCAACCTGGTCATAGCCGGGCTTATTTTTGATTTGCTACAGCTTCTTTTTATATAATACACTCGCTAATTATTGATGATGAACAAGGTTTATTTTTGATACTTTATTCTTTAATAAAATAACATAGGCGCCACGTTGCATAAGAGTATTCCCGGCTAAAACATACTTCCCTGTTATAGCAGTATTGGCATTACGCTTCACCCTTAAATAAGCTTTAGGAGTATATTTATCGGCAGCGTTAAGCAATATGGATACTTCCCCGGTATCTTTATTGTAGGATACTGTATTAAAAGTTCCGGCATCCAGTGTAAGCCAAAGTCCTGCCGGTGCTATAAATACGCGCGATTTTGAACCATTAGTTATTTTAACACTTATCAGGTTATCTTTTTCAACTAAATTACCGCCAAATGCTAACCACCCGAAATTAGTGTCATGAGTTATATAGGTTGCAGTATTGATAGCGTAGCCAAAAAAGTTTGATCCATAGTCGCCGGACAATCCATCAATTTTAAGGGTCGACGGGAAGGAATGAAAAGCAGCCGGGCCAAAACCATCCTGAGTAATATTGGAAACAGATCCCATCAAACCGCCATAACCTACACGTAATAGATAAAGGTCATCAGGATTTTTTCTGTACTCGGCTAAAACAGGTATAGCATTTATACCTGAACCATAGTGATGAAGCTGACGCTCAATACGGGAAAGCTTTCCACCGTACAGGAAATCCCAATAGCGGCGTGCAGAACCGTTATAGCCCCAGTTAGGTACGGTTGGCATATAACCCAATATCGCATCAATAGTAACTTTTGCTTTGCTGGTGTAACCAAAATATGACGACCACAAATAAACTTCCTCCTGCCCGGTTGAATCCCATGGCATTTCGCTGCCGAACGGATACATCAATGTATTCCAATGATCGGCACGTATTTTCATTGCCTTTTCAAATATGGCTGCTTTATCATTCCAGCCCTCGGCCTTGAGGTCCATCAAAATCATATAAAAAACGGTGCCCTCCATTTGTCCAAACTGTACGTAATATGGTGCCTGGTTAACCATAGCCATAGTGGTTTGGTAAGCATGATCCAAATACCATTGCCAGTTTTGTTCGGTAACCAAACCAGTATGATTGCGCGATAAACGATACAAAACCCACCATGCCGCAGCCACATGCGGATAATTGTAAGACCGGCCAACATCATTGGCAGATTCGTGGTTCCACGCTGCCCAGGTTTTATAATTTATACTGTCGCCATAAGTACCGGCCGGCATTTCTTTCGGCTCGTAATAAAACACACTTTTCTTTACGCCATACTTTTGCTTACCCCCATCATGCTGAATTACACCCCAAAGCGTATGATTCACAAAATGCTGCAATTGAGCAACCTCTGCTTTATCAGGCTGAATAAGCTCTTTCATCATGGCCCCAAGCCAACTGCCTGCACCACCTTCGTCACTTAAGCCTGCTATCCATGCACGGCTATCCTGCGTTACCTGCTTCTTTGTTTCATAATCGTAAGTAATTACCGATTGGTCGCGATGAAAGGGATCTGATTTATTTTCATACCATTGCTGATGAGTAAGAAAATGACCATAATCCTTTAACATATCCGTTTCAGACTTTATAACCTTATAATTAATGGTTTGGGAAAGTCCATCTGCGTAAGTAATGGTTAAACGTGCCCTACCCCATATTTTTCCCTCTACCTGATACGCTTTCCATTTATTATTGATGGATGATGTTTCATTAATTATTAAAGCACCTTCCGGTTCTACCTGTAATGATTTTATCTGCTCATGATAATTTAAAAACAACTTGCCCTGCGTTCCCATCGGCAGCACATATCCAGGCGTACCAACAGCCACAGGGCGGTTGTTCTCAATCAGTTTACTTTCGATACCCTTAATGGAATCGGCCAATAAAAATCGCAGCCCGTATTCTGTTGTTTCACCTGGCTTAAGAATAAAGGAGGTTGGTGTGTTCCATGGCTCTGCCTTTTTCCATTCATTTTCGGCATATGCTTTACTATGTGCCATCCATTCATAAAATCCTTCAAAATCAATTCCGCGCGGCGTCGGATCATCCAGTAAAGGGTTGTAAGCCTCAAATGGTGTTTTACCATAGGGCACCACCAGTAAAGCCGGGCCATGTCCGTTTAAGCGGGTAACCTGCAAATAGCCTGCATCTTTACCAATATAAGGGTCATAAAAAACATTTTCGGCATGCGCCTCTTCCAATGATTTGCCCTGCATTATATTATTAAAGATCATTGGGATACCTATCGATCCTATTTCTACACTTTTATCACTTATATTTTTCAGCTTAAACAATAAAACCAAATGTCCATCTATTACCTGCCAATAGCGTTGTACATTTAGGGGGATTTCTAAAGGCAGTGTGGAGGATAAATCTGCCGCGGCGAGTACTTTATCATCATTAACTATTAAAGCGTTCACCGGGGCCCTTTTTGCCGCGGTGGAATACTTTTGCCAGGCCGTTTCACCTTCAACCCGTAAACGAAGATCCAGATCGCCCAATTGATACATGCCATCACTGCTTCGTAGTTTCAGCCTGTTACCGGGTGTAAAATCAAACTTTTCTTCACTATTCGGATTTAATGCCGCTACTGTTTGTGATGATTTTACTAGTTGTAATTGGAAAGCTGGTGTATGAAATGTTAATATCCCGCTTTCAAGACCAAGTGTGGATGGCCTTGCCTCCAAAGCTTTCCATGGGTCCTGTGCCATAGCTGCGTGACTAGTCGCAATCAAACAAAATACAAGCAGTACAAAAAAACTTTTTTGGGTAAGCATTCGGATACATAAGGTATTATTGATAAACATGTAAGATTTTATAATTTAAAGAAAGCTCAGCAACTATTTCAAAGCGTTTTGCTTGCGCATAATTAAGTAATAAGCCGGGATGCCTGCCAGTGTAATGACTAAGCCGGGCCAGGTATAATTTGGCTTAAATTTTATCAGCAATATACAAAACGCCAGGCCCATAATTATATACAATACCGGCAAAACAGGATAGCCAAAAGCTTTGTAAGGACGCTCAACGTTTGGATGTTTTTTACGCAGAATAAAAATGCCTATAATAGTTAGCATATAAAATACCACAACAACAAATGAAATCATATCCAGCAGATCGCCGTACTTACCACTTAAGCTCCACAAACAGGCAAATAGGCACTGTATCCATAAACCATATCCCGGTACCGAGTTCTTGTTAAGCGTAGCCGCTCTATTGAAAAACAGTTTATCATTCGCCATGGAATAGTATACCCTGGCTCCGGCCATTATCAATCCATTATTGCAGCCAAAAGTTGATACCATAATAAGCAATGCAATAATCAGCGTACCCGCATGCCCGAATATTTGTTGCGATGCCGTAACTGCCACTCTATCCTTATCAGCAGTAGCGATATCATGGAGGGATAATACGCCTGTATACATAATATTGGTAACAATGTATATTACCGTTACTATGAGTGTACCTAAAGCCAGGCTTAAACCGATGTTTCTTTTAGGGTTTTTAATTTCACCGGCTATAAAGGTTACGTTATTCCACGAGTCGCTACTAAAAATAGAACCTACCATTGATGATGCTATGGCTCCCAAAGCAGCAACCGTTGTATAGGTTGAAAAGCGGCCATCTTTATTTAAGCTATGTAAATTCCAGGCATTGCTCCAATTGGCTTTCCATATACCACTGTTTAAAGCAATAAAACCAAAAATAATCAGCCCGAATAAGCTAAGCAGCTTGGTTAAGGTAAAAGTAGTTCGGATAAGCTTTCCGCTTCTAATACCACGGGTATTAATAAAAGTAAGCAGTACAATTAAACCTATCGATACCAATTGGGCCGCGCTAAAAGTAAAAAACTCTGGTACACCAGCATCACCCGTACCTGTTTTAAGCTTTAGTAATATATTATCTTCACTTACCGCAGGAACAAGGTAAGCCAAAAATTTAGAGAACGCCACGCCTACGGCAGCTATCGTAGCGGTTTGTATAACCGTAAAAAAACTCCATCCATATAAAAAACCCACAAGCGGGTTATATGCCTCTTTAAGATATACATACTGACCGCCGGCTTTTGGATACATTGCGCTTAACTCACCATAACTCAAGGCAGCAGTAAGCGTCATAAAGCCGGTTATCAGCCAAACAAATATCAACCAGCCAGCACTCCCCACATTACGGGTTATATCAGCACTTACTATAAATATGCCCGAACCAATCATACTGCCGGCCACCAGCATGGTTGCGTCTATCAGTCTTAGCGATGGCTTAAAAGAGGAGTTGTTATCCATTTATAAAATCAGGGGGTTTAAATATCCAGGGTATATTGATATAGTTTGTGCTTATTTATTGAAATCGTAAAACTTCCAGTTGGTCTTAAAATCTTTGTTTAAAGGTGTGCCCTCAAGCGTAGCCCTTGTTAATTCAACCGGGATCAGGTTTTCTTTTATCACCGCATCATGGAATTGTTTATAGGTCATTTTACCGCCATCAACCAGTTCATGCTTTAAACTCATTAATTGCAGGCCACCGGTTAAATAAGCTACCTGGTATAGCGGACTGTAACCACCTTCAAATGAACGCCTTACTTCGCCCTCTGCATTGGCTTTTTCATGGCCTACCCTATCAACCAAAAAATTGATGCACTCTTGTGGTGTCCAGTTGCCTAAATGATAATTGAGCGAAAAAATGATCCTTGCACAACGGTGCATCCGCCAAAACAACATACCAATGCGCTCTTCGGGCGTTTTTGCAAAACCCTGGTCGTACAGTAATAACTCCCAATAAAGCGACCATCCTTCAATAGCAAAAGGTGTCTGAAAGTCCTGACGATATGGTTTATACCTGCTGTTGATAAAATATTGCAGGTTATGCCCCGGTAGTAATTCATGTTGCACGGTGCCTCTTGAAAAATACGGATTATTACCGCGCATGCTCATCAACTTATCGCCCTCATTCATGGTATTGGTTGGGTAAGAGATGCTGATCTCTTCGCCACCCGTAAAAAATGGATTTACCAATTGTCTTTGCGGGGTCATCATAATCATTCCCCAGGTTTCTTCAGCCAGCGGAGGTATGGTTATCAGGTCGCGGTTTTTTATAAAAGTTAAAGCATCGTTATATAACTTTATTATCAGCTCCGGTTGTTTACCGGCAGGGACGTAACTGTTTTTAACTTTTTCCAAAGCTTTTTTCCAGTCATTACCATAGCCCATTTCCTGGCTGGCTTTTAACATTTCTTTATCGCACCAGGCAAACTCCTTATTGGCTAAGGCTATGAGCTCTTCAGGCGTATAAGGTATCAGTTCGGCATTTAGCTGGCTTATTAAAGCATCGCGGCCAATAGGTACGCCTTTTATGCCGCTGCTATCGGGCTTTTGAGTGGTGAGTAATTTTCCCTTTTGGATAATTTGTTTGCTGTAAACAGTTAAGGCGCTATCCAATAACTTGTATGGTGCAGGCACCCACCAGGTAAACATGGGATCGTAACTGTAATAAAAATCGTATACATTTTTAAGTCGGCTTTTTAAACCAATTACAGCCTGTTGGGCTTTTACAGCAAGCGTCATATCCAATGAGGGTGTTTTGCTAAAGGAAGCTTCATCAGTCTTTACTTCTTTTAAAATAGAATCCAGTTTAGCTGCAACCTGCTGCCCATCCAACGAAACACCTCTGCGACGCTGCTTTTCCAAAAGATAAATTTCATCAGCAAAAGGGATATATTTTTTAATACTGTTATATTGTGTTTCTTCCTTCTGCAGATTTTCAAGCTCCAGATTTATTTTTTTCTTTAGCAGGATATAATCAACCTTACCATAAACACTTATGGAGTTAAAATCGATGGCGGCCAGTTTTTGCAGATAATCATTATTTACTTCTATTAATCTTTTTCGCTGCTCCGGTGAGTTTAATACCCAGTCTTTGTACTGTTCTTCGCCCGTTGGATTTAAGTGGTATGGCGTATAAAATTCTTTTATAGCATTAATATCCTGTTCGTATTGAATCAACTTACCACTCACCTCAGTTGCCTGTTCGTACATTTCTGAGTCGGGTATTATTTTTTGCGCCTTTAAACTGGTACCAATAAATAAAAGCTGGCCCAGAATTAAAGCAGATATAATAAATATACTCCGGATATCAGGTAAGTGATTGTTTTTAGAAATGTGCATGATAAATTGAATATTAAAGCCTTAGCAAAAATAAAAGGATAAGCTTTGGCATAATGGCCTAACTTATCCTCTATTTCTTATTTTTTAGCTTTTACAAGCAGATAACCTAAAATCAGCTTGCTATTTTAGTGAGATTGTTCACGTTGTTATGGTAATTGTCAAGGTATTCGCGAGGGGATGTGCCTATTACACATTTAAACACGCGGTTGAAGTTGGTTATGCTTTTAAAACCACATTTATAGGCCACTGTTGATATACTTTCAAATTTATGAGCTATCAGTTTTTTACAGGCTTCATTTATTCTTATCTCATTTAAAAAGGAGATAAAGGTATGCCCGGTATGCTTTTTGAAATACCTGCAAAATGATTCGGGTGTCATACAAGCAGCTTTGGCAACATCCTCAAGGGTTATGGCCTCGCTGTAATTTTGCATAATGAAGTTGTAAATATTACCAATGCGGATGCCTTCATTTTCGGTAATAGCGGGTATACTTCCATAAGTAGACAATGGCTCAAGCCTGGTATTTATAGAAAACAGGCTTTTAAGCAGGTTGAAAAACTGCATTAAATTATCAGCGCCATGGCTATTTTTAATGGCATTCATCGATTGGGAAACCTCATTAAAATACGCATCCGGAACTTTAAAACCCTGCTGATGTTGTTGCAGGAAAATCTTAAAAGCTTTCATTTCGGGCAAATCAAACAAGCCCGATAATACTCCGTCAGGATTAAAAAACAAGGTAAATGCTTTTACCGACCTGCCACTTCCAGGACTAAAATATTCAGGACTGCTTTTAAACAGGTGAGGTAAATTGGCTCCCAACAGATAGATCTCGCCGGATGCAAAGTCGTGCATGTTGTTTCCGGCTATCAAAGTACCTTCGCCCTGCTGAATCCAGGTTATCTGCGCTTCTTTATGGCGATGCAAATAAGGATAAAAATAGGGCAATTCAACCTGATCAATTATGACACTTTTATCGTGCGCAACCGGAATTGTAAATTGAAGTATCTTCATAGCGGCCAATTAATTAATTCGTGTATAATTTACAATTAATTAACTTCAAATTCCAATTATTATTCTGTTAAGGATAAAATATAAGAAGTTTTGGCTAAAATCGGTGCTTTTTCTACATCACTCAGAAACGGTTCGGAGAAAATGAATCAATAGCAATACTTGTCTTTTTACCGTCAATAACCTCACTTACCAATAAGCCTGTTGCTGGCCCAAGGCTCAAACCCATCATTCCATGGCCCGTTGCTATAATTAGATTATCGTATTTATTGCTTCTGCCTACATAAGGTAAGCCATCCGGAGAGGACGGACGGAAACCAAACCAGATGTCTCTTTCGGCCGGTATTTCAGGATGCAGATTGGGGAAATAATTAGGGACGGCTTCTACGATCCCCTTTACACGGTTCATATTTATCCGTTTATTTATTTTATCAAGCTCCATGGTACCGCCATAACGCAGACTACCATTCATCGGTGTAATAGCTACCCTGGCCTCTGCTAATAACGCTGGAATATGCATGCGTTGTTCTGGCTCGTTAACCATAAACGAATAGCCTTTACCCGGCATTAACGGCGTTTTAATATTAACCAGCTTAGCTATAGACGGCGACCATGAACCACCTGCAATAATGTAATTATCGGCAGTCCATTCTTTAGTCCCTGTAAATACCTTGTTTATTTTATTTCCTGAAGTTTCAATTTTTGTTACTTCATGGTTCCTTACAATATTTACCCCTCTAGCTGCTAAATGCTTTAATAAAGCGGCCATCAGATGTGCAGGATATAAATGAGCATCGCAACGGTAGTGTACAGCACCTAAAACATCCAGTTCCAGTTTGGGTTGTAATGCTTTACATTGAGCAACAGTAAGTACTTCCATATCAAGCCCCAGGTTCCGCCCCTTTTCGGCCATATGTGCTTCTTCTTCACCAGCTTTCTCTGTTTTATAAAACATCAGAATGCCATTTTCAGCAAGACCGAAATCAAAGCCGGGTTCAGCTGCAAGTTCTTTATAAAGATTTTTGCTTAGCATGGAAATCTCCATCAATGGTTTGGCTGATGCTTCCACGTGTTTGGCATTCGCATGCTTTATAAACCTAATACCCCATGAAATCAGATCAGGGTTAAGTGACGGCTTAACATAAAATGGACTCTTACTACTAAACATCCACCTGATCCCCTGACTTATCATCCCCGGTGTAGCAAGCGGTATAAAGTGGCTTGGAACTATCATCCCGGCGTTACCGTAGGAGCAGTTATCACTTAAATCGCCTTTATCTACAATGGTAACCTCATGCCCTGCTTTGTTCAAATAATAAGCAGAGCTAAGCCCCATTATACCACCACCAACAATTAATACTTTAGCCATAGAAAATATCGTAACATAACTTAAACCATAGCTTAAGTTTTAAAATTAAATTCTTTATTAAATTACCTGGAAGCCGTGTGCGTAAGGATCATCATCATCTATCTTTATGGTATTATAGCCATAAACCTTGGCCCATCCCTCTATACTCGGCACAATTGCATCAATATCACCAATCTTAACTACATCTTCCACCTTACCGGTAAACTTGCTGCCAATTATACTTTCGTGGATAAACACATCACCTTTTTTCAACTTGCCTTTTGCATGCCACTGGGCCATGCGGGCCGAAGTACCCGTACCACAGGGTGAGCGGTCTATTGCCTTATCGCCATAAAAAACAGCATTGCGTGCCGTAGCGCCGGCAGATAATGTTTCACCGGCCCAAAGTATATGCGTACAGGTATTTATGGTAGGATTTTGCGGATGAACAAAAGTATATTGCTCATTGATGCGCTGACGGATGGTGCGACTCCAACTAATTAACTGCCCGGCTGTATAATCTTCAAGCCCTTTAAAATTTGGCTGAGGATCAACTATGGCATAATAATTACCGCCATAAGCTACATCAAAAGTTAATGTTCCTAAGTCTGGACATTCAACCTGTAAGTTTTCGGCAGCAAGATATGCAGGCACGTTGGTGAGCTTAACAGAAGTAACTTTTGCACCTTCCTGCTTGTACTCAATAATCACCAAACCCGCAGGTGCTTCCATACGGATGATACCGGGTATTTTAGGCTGAATCAAACCTTCTTCCACCGCAATGGTTATTGTTCCAATGGTACCATGGCCACACATAGGCAGGCAACCACTTGTTTCAATAAACAAAACAGCCACATCATTTTCCGGATTATGCGGCGGATATAAAATACTTCCCGACATCATATCATGCCCACGTGGCTCAAACATTAAGCCGGTACGTATCCAGTCATACTCTTTTAAAAAGTGCTGGCGTTTTTCGCTCATGTTTTCGCCCTTAAGCGTTGGGCCGCCACCGGCAACCAATCTGACCGGGTTCCCGCAGGTATGCGCGTCAATACAAAAAAATGTTTTATTCGCCATGTTATTCTTTAGTCCATTTATTATTCACCTGCCTCCAAATGTTCAGTGGATTGGCTTGTTGTAATTCAGGTGGCAGCAGACTGTCTTCCCAATCCTGCCAGGCTATAGGCCTTACAAAGCGATAAACAGCACCAGTTCCAACAGAAGTAAATCTGCTATCGCTGGTTGCCGGGAAAGGGCCGCCATGCTGCATTGCTGCACACACTTCAACACCTGTGGGCACACCATTTAATATAATACGTCCCGTTTTTTCTGTTAAAGCATTCAATAAATCACCATACAATGGTAATTCCTCTTTTTCGGCCATAACAGTAGCTGTAAGCTGACCATCTAAAGATTCTATTACCTGCTGTAACTGAGCTGCATCATCAGCAACTACCAGTAATGACCAGGGGCCAAACACCTCTTCACCAAACTTTTTATTGGTGATAAAAGTTTGGGCCGATACCTTTGCAATGGTTGCCACCGACTGGTTTACATTCTCTATATTGATTGCAGTTGATTTAGTTACCAGTTGTATTCCTGGCTCCGCCAATATTTCGCCCGATAATTTCTCATAGTTTTTCCAGATGCCCGGGGTTAGCATAGTGGCAGATGGTGTTATTTCAATTGCGCCACTTAATGAGGCAACGAAACGATCCAAACCTTCAGATTTTATAGCCAGCAATAAACCGGGATTAGTGCAAAACTGTCCTGCACCCAAAGTTATTGAGCCTGCATATTTTGAAGCTAATGCTTCGGGTTGTGCATTCAATATTGCAGGCAATAATATAACCGGATTAATACTGCCCATTTCTGTAAATACCGGGATAGGTGATTTACGCTCCTGGGCCAATTTTATTAATGCCATGCCCCCATTATATGAACCGGTGAAAGCTACAGCTTTGGTTTGTTCATGTTTTACCAATTGCGCGCCAACAGTATAACCGTTATCATATAGCATCGAAAAAACACCTGCAGGCATACCTGTTTCAGTTGCTGCGGCGCTTATTGCAGCGGCAACCAATGCACTTGTACCAGGATGTGCGGGATGTGCCTTTACCACAACCGGACAACCGGCCGCCAGTGCCGAAGCAGTATCGCCACCTGCTACCGAAAATGCTAACGGGAAATTACTGGCACCAAATATTACCACAGGGCCAATCGGGCTAAACATTCTCCGGATATCAGACCTTGGTATTGGTGTACGTTCAGGCTGCGCGGTATCAATAACGGCATCTACCCATGAGCCTTCTTCAACCAAATCAGCAAACATACGCAGCTGTCCTGTTGTGCGGCCCAGTTCGCCTGTAATTCTGGCAACAGGTAAACCGCTTTCGGCCACTGCCCTATTGATCAAATCCTCACCAACAGCAATTAATTTATCGGCTATTGTACGTAAAAAAGTCGCTTTAGCAGCCGGCGCAATAATTCTATAAACCTTAAATGCTGCGGTTGCAGCATTTAAGGTTTTTTCGATTAATAAAGCATCGGCGGCATAAAAATCGCCCGTTAATTGTTTTCCGGTTGATGGATCTGTTGCTTTAAACACCTCCCCTTCAACCTCAACATAATTACCGGCAATTACATTATTACCATTTATCATCTGTCAGTTCAATTTGCTTGTACCTTTTCTAATCTTCCCCAGCTTCCTTCAGGCAATTGTGGGCGAACAGCTAATGCAGCATTGATAATGTTCAATACCTTTTCACGTTCAGCACCTTTTAGCGGCAAGCGCGGAGCCCTTACATTTTCGGTACCGATACCTGTTGCTACCTCCGCAAGTTTAATATACTGTACCAATTTTGGATGAATATCCAATTCAAGCACAGGTAAAAACCAACGGTGTATAGCAATGGCTTCTGCAATTCTTCCTGCCTTTACCAATCGATAAATGGCAACTGTTTCTTTCGGAAATGCATCAACCAAACCTGCAACCCAACCGTGTGCACCCATTATCAAACTTTCGGTAGCAATAGGGTCAACTCCGGTAAATATTTTATACCTGTCGCCAAAACGATTGATGAGCCTGGTTGTATTGATGATATTACGGGTTGATTCTTTAATAGCCTGAATTGTGGGGTACGCTTTCAAACGCTCAAACATATCCAGCGTAATTTCCGTTTTATAATCAACCGGATTGTTATAGATCATTATAGGCAGCGGCGTACTTTCGGCAATAGCTGTTATGTAGGCTATAGTTTCATCTTCGTCAGAGCTGTAACGCATCGGTGGAAGCAGCATTAAGCCTGCGGCGCCATATTCAAATGCTTTTTTTGCAATATCAATGGCGCTACCGGTTGATTGCTCGGCAATATTTAGTATCACAGGAACCTTTCCATCAACATATTCCAGCGTATGTTTTAATAGTGCAAATTTTTCATCGCTAGTTAAAACACTTGCCTCTCCTAATGATCCGCCTAATATTATTCCATCAACGCCGGCTTCAAGTTGCGCGTTAATATTTATATCAAAGGCATCAAAGTCAAGTTCATCATTATCAGTAAACTTTGTAGTTACCGCAGGGAAAACCCCCTTCCAGTCAAATTTCATGTAGTAAAGTTTTTTATTGTATGCAAAGATAAACTGAAACTATGGGTTAAAAAGTAGCAAATTACCAGATACTTATTTTATTTTATCAATATTTTATTCAGTGTCCCACCATACACGGTCGGTAAGTTTTGCTGTTTGCTGCGGCTGAGGGTTTGAAATGATCTCAGCTTCAGGATACAATACCCTTCTTGGAATATCAGACAAAGCATTCGGAACTTTTGTCAATGCAGGGAAACCGGTACGTCTGAAATCAACATAATTTTCTAATGAAAGGAAATCGGCAACATTTTTTTCCTCAATAATCAATTGCTCGGCATTAGTACTGGTTAATTTGCGGCTTGCAATATAATTGGCGGCATCTGATGTACCTACACCTAACTTCGTCATGTGTGATGAAACAGCGCTCTCATAAATTGGTTCAGCAGCACTATAACCCGAAATAATTAAGGTGGCTTCTGCTTTCAAAAATAAAGCCTCTGAATAATTTACCAGATAATCATATGCGCCGGTTGCTCCATAAAAATCACCCGGGCGCGAATAGTCTTCCAATTGTCCAATCTGCTCTAGCCCTTCGCCCAAACCTGTATAAAGGCCTGTTGCCGTAGCAGGAGCAACCATTATGGTTAAACGCGGATCGTTACGGGTTTGAAAAGCGTTTACAAATGTGCTGCCCAACACCACTGTGCTTGCCGATATAAAATTTTGCTGCCACGGATTTTCACCACCAGCTGCACCGGTATAGGTCATTTTAAAATCGTCATCATTTGATGCCATTGCATTTTGCAGGGCCGTTAATGCCAGTTGTGCCTGTGCGGTGGCTGTTGTACCCGGTGCTTTTGTTAAGTGCATATAATAACGGGCTTTTAAGGTATAAGCCAACCTTGTCCACTTACCCATGTCGCCTCCATAAAACAAGTCATCACCACTGGGTGTAGTTGCATAATTCTTGGCTATATCGGCAATGCCCCCATCAAGTAACGATTGAATATCGGCATAAATAACTTTTTGCGAATCATAAGTTGGCGTAAAGTTACCCGCCCCGTTAAATGCTTTTGAATATGGAATATCGCCCCATAAATCAGTACCATTACCTAAACAATAAGCAGTTAATATTTTGGATATACCTGAGTAATTGGTATTGCCATCGGCTGTAGCTTTACTGGTTAAAGTAACCAGGTTATTTAAGCAGGTTGTATATAAATTACTCCAATCGCCATCCATATCAGTGTTATACATCAGGTAGGTACCTGCATTGGGTGCAACCTGGTTAAGGGCGGCCACCTGCATATACTCCTGTACAGTAACAGCAGCACCACTGCCAGCATAAAGGTTGGAAGATATAGCCAATTCTACCGGGGAAAGGATCAACCCTTCGCTTACACTAATAGGCTGATTAGGATTTTGATTTACATCAATAAACTTTTTGCAGCCCGTAAAACTTACAAGCAGCGATGATATGATTATTATAGAATATATTTTTTTCATGATCTGATTATATTTAATAGGATTAACAGATGATTACAACGTTGCTTTCACACTAAAATCAATTGATCTGGATGTTGGAGTGGAGAACGAGTAAATTCCCTGATCAGCGTTTGATGCACCAAATGAGCTAACTTCGGGATCGCCACCGGTAAAGTGCGGAGCATATATCCAAAGGTTGCGGCCTGTTACACTAACATTAATAGATTTAAAAGGGCTTCCGGTTAGCCAGGTTGGCTTAAAGGTATAACCGATACTTGCATTACGTAGTTTGATGTAAGTACCATCCTGTATTACAGATTCTTCAATACCATTTAAGCGCTGATAATATGCCTGTCCGGTAACCTCAACAGTATTTGGCAAACCTGTTGACTCCGATATACCTGAAACAATTCTCGGCGCACGATTTTCGGTAACTTTAGGAGTGCCATAAAAATAACCATAGCCATCAACATTGTTCTGGATATCCCCGCCTTTTTTAACGTCAAAGAACACGCTGAAGTTAAATTGTTTATACCTTAAAGTACTGCTAAAACCACCGGTCCAATCGGGATTGATATTACCTATAACACCCTGTGTTGCATCAGCATAAGGTAAGCCGCTGTCATCAATTAGCAATTGCCCCTTGGCGTTACGGGCATAACGCGTACCATAAAGCACTCCATAAGGCTGACCAACAATAATTGATGAAAAGCCATTACCAATTTGCTGCAAGTCGCCATCAATACTTAATACTTTACTGCGCAATTGAGAATAGTTTATGGTCACATCCCATTTGATATCCTTAGTTTTAACAGCGACAACAGTAAGCAATACTTCATATCCTTTATTACGCATAACGCCGGTATTTACCGTTGTTCCTGTATAACCTGTAGAAGGTGCAATAGCTACACCTGGAATAATACCATCTTTTAAATTTTTGACGTAGTATGAAGCTTCCATGGTAATACGGTTGTTAAAGAAGCCTGTTTCTATACCTGTTTCAAATTCGTTGATACGCTCATTTTGCAGGTAAGGGTTATTTAAAGTCGAGCTTAGTAAAAATCCTGCCTGCCCTTCATATGGGAAAGTAATGTTACGGATGGTTTGGCTATAGTAAGGGGTAGTAAGTGAGTAAGGGGTTATACCATCATTACCAACACTGGCATATGACACTCTTATTTTAGCCAGATTCATTACGTCCTGTAACTCTTTAGAGAAAAATTCTGAAGCGATAAAGCTTGTTGCTGCTGAGCCATAAGGATAATAGCTATGATCAGTTGCCAGTTTTGAGCTGCCATCATAACGACCGGTAAGCGCCAGAATCAGAAAACGCTTATAATCAATATTAGCCTGAGCATAAACGCCTATTTTATGTTGTAAATAATGAGATTCGGAAAAGTTAATAGTTGAAGCAGAACTGATATTGGTAAGATCCGGAACGGTAAGACCCACACCATTTGCGTACAAATCCTGCGAATATTGAGAGTAAATATTATTGCCAATTAATCCGTCAATATTAAAATCACCAAACTGATGATTGGCACTTGCAACCAAATCATTATTAAACTGTCTGAAATTTAAACTGTTTAATACAATCCTTCCTGTTGGATTTGATACCGATTGTGCCGATTCATGATAATTATCTGTTTCGTTATACACATCGGCTCCAAACCTTTCTGTAATGGTTAACCATTTTAAAGGCTTATAATCAGTAGTAAAGGTTGGTAAGAACCGGTTAACCGATGATGTATTGGAAATATTGTTTAGTACCCAATATGGATTATTTCTGGAGTAACGATATAAACGCTGTGTGCCGTCTGCATTTTCATAAGGCAACAGGTTATAAGAAATTGGCGCGTTATAAATAGTCCATATAGGGCTTTCAATTGTATACCCTTCAGGTAAACGGTGGTTTTGTGAGTTAGTATAATTTAACTGGAATGTAGTGTTTATTTTATCATTGATCTTTGCTCCATATTTTGCAAATAAAGCGTTACGGAGAAACTCGGTAGTTGGCACTGTTCCGGTTTGGTCAAAATTGGAGTATGATAAATAATAGTTTGAGGCAGTACCACCACCGTTAACACTTATTACATTGTTATAGGTATGGCCGGTCTTGAAGAAAAGATCAGCCTGATTATATTTTTTTGCCGGCTGGCCATTAATAGTAAGCGTATCCATCAGCGGCCCCCATGATGTACTTGTTTTTTCGGTATTTCCATCATAATATACGCCATTTGTTCCCTGCGCATATTTATCCTGGATCTGCGGAAGCAGCGCATTTTCAAAAGAAAAATCGGAAGAAAAATTAATGGTTGGCTTTGCGTTTACTTTGCCGGTTTTGGTGGTAATAATAATTACACCGGCAGCACCGGCAGAACCGTAAAGGGCAGTTGCAGCTGCGCCTTTTAAAACGTTAATGCTTTCAACAATTGAGGGATCAATATCCGCAATACGGCTTGTTCCCGGCCCCTGATTAAGGTTGCCGGTTTCATCATTATTAACCGGGACACCATCTACAACCATCAGCGCCTGGTTGTTGCCATAAAAGGACGATGCACCCCGTATTACAATGCTTGATGAACTTCCCGGTGTGCCTGATGAGCTTACAATCTGCACGCCTGATACTTTTCCATCAATGTCATTAATTAAACTTGGGTCTTTTGCCTGCACAAGGTCTTCACCCCCTAACTGCTGTGTACTGTAGGTTAAGTTTCTTTTTTCGCGCTTTACACCCAATGCGGTAACCACCACTTCGTTTAGCGATTGCGCGTCTTCAGCAATACTAATAGTAACAGTTGCTTCATTAGTAACGGGCACCTCTTTGGTTATAAAACCAATAAAAGAAACTACTAATTTGGCAGGGTTTTCATGACTAATAACAAATGATCCGTTCACGTCAGTTACGGTAACTTTGTTAGTGTTTTTAACTCTTACGGTAACCCCAGGCATGGGAAGACCCTTATTATCAATAACCTTTCCTTTCAGGTTAATGCTTTGTGCATAGGCCCCGCAACAGAGCAGGGTAATGCTCAAACAGGTTGTGAAGAGCTTTTTTAGTAAACGTTTTGGGTTCATAGAAATACATTTAAGGTGTGAGTAAAAGTTTTTAATAAATCAGTACACCGTAAAGTTATTCGCCCAAAACCTTTAATTTTTTACATAAATTGTCTCATACTTACAATATATTATCATAAATGTTACAGTTTTTTATTCATTTTTACAAACACACTAAAATATGAGATAATTCTGTAGATTATTTTCAATAAAAAAACCATAATTAGATAACTATTGCATTAAAAATCACTATATAATAACATTTTTCAATACCATAAACAGCGAATCAGGGTAAAATATGTGCATCATTAGCAAAAAAACACATACAAACAGCAATTAAAGTATATTAATTTTATCCTTATATTAATTTGATAAAGCATGAAAGCTTCCCTGATCAGAAAATCTGGTTTAATAAGAACACTAATGGCTATTTTTCTAATTGCCGATGGATTCGTGGTAAATGCGCAATCATATGTGCCCGAACTGAACGATAGCCGGATGAAAGTAAAGCCATCGGTAGAAATAAAAGCTTATTCATTTGATTTGCGGGATGTTCAATTACTGAGCAGTCCTTTTAAGGAAGCAATGGAAAAAGATGCAGCTTACTTGTTATCTATTGAACCCGACAGGTTGCTGTCTGGCTTCCGTTCACATTCGGGGTTAAAACCTAAAGGTGCATTGTATGAAGGCTGGGAATCATCTGGTCTGGCAGGACACACACTCGGACATTATCTTTCAGCCATATCCATGCAATATGCTTCAACCGGCGACCCTGAGTTTTTAAAACGCATTGATTATATGGTTAAAGAATTAAGAGAATGTCAGCTTGCACGCAAAACAGGTTATGTGGGCGCCATCCCAAAAGAAGATACAATTTGGGCCGAAGTTAAAAAGGGAGATATACGTTCTCATGGATTTGACCTCAATGGCGGCTGGTCGCCATGGTATACGGTACATAAAATAATGGCCGGACTTTTAGATGCCTATTTATATGCTAACAACACCGAGGCCCTGACCGTATGCAAAGGCATGGGCGATTGGACCGTTGGCACTTTAAAAGACCTCAACGATGATCAGATTCAGAAAATGCTGCTTTGCGAATATGGCGGCATGGCCGAGGTAATGGCTAATCTGTATGCCATCACCGGAAATAAAGATTACTTAAATACATCTTACAAGTTTTATGACAAACGGATATTGGATCCACTTGCTGAAAATAAAGATATATTGCCGGGCAAGCATTCCAATACCCAGATCCCTAAAATTATTGCCAGCGCGCGCAGGTATGAACTAACCGGTGATAAAAAGGATGAAGCTATTTCGGTTAATTTCTGGCAAATTATCACTAAGGACCATACTTATGCCACCGGTGGAAACAGCAACTATGAATATTTAAGTGAGCCCGATAAATTAAACGATAAGCTTACCGAAAATACTACAGAAACCTGCAACACCTATAATATGCTAAAGCTAACCCGGCATTTGTTTGCGGTTAACCCTTCGGCTACTTTAATGGACTTTTATGAACGTGCTTTGTACAATCACATCTTAGCCTCCCAAAATCATGAAAGTGGCATGATGTGCTATTTTGTTCCATTGCGCATGGGCGGCAAAAAAGAATACAGCACACCTTTTACCACGTTTACCTGCTGCGTGGGTTCGGGCATGGAAAATCATGTAAAATATAATGAAAGCATTTATTTCCGCGGAAGCGATGGCAGCCTATATGTGAATCTGTTTATCCCTTCGGTGCTTAAATGGAAAAACAAAGGAGTAACGGTAACCCAACAAACTACCTTGCCGTCCAATGATGAAGTTAATTTCACTATAGCTACCGAAAAACCTGTTACGTTCGCTCTGCGTATCCGTAAACCGCAATGGAGCAGCAATTGCACTTTAAAAGTCAATGGAGAAACACAGCAAGCAGTTGTAGATGCACAAGGTTATCTCGTTTTAAACCGCAAATGGAAAAACAATGATAAAATAGAGTTTACCGCTCCCGAATCTATTTACACCGAGGCTATCCCCGATAACGCAAACCGCAAGGCCTTATTTTATGGCCCCATATTACTGGCTGGCGTACTGGGAAATACAGAGCCCGATCCGCTTAAAGGCATACCGGTGTTTGTAACCAGCGAAACAAATCCTAATCAATGGCTGAAAATGGTTGACCAAAAAAGCCTACGGTTTACAACAATTAATATTGCCCAACCCGAAGAAGTAGTACTAATTCCTTTTAATCAAACAAAAGACGAATACTATTCCGTTTATTGGGATGTTTTTACTCCAGAAACATGGGCCGTACAGCAAAAAGCTTATGATGAGGAAAAGAAAAAGCAGCAGGAACTTGAAGCTCATACTACCGATATAATCCGCCTGGGTGAAATGCAGCCAGAAAGAGATCATGCCTTTAAAGGTGAGCATGAAATTACCGGCGAAGATCATCAAAAAAAATGGCGGGCCACTGATGCTGGTGGATTCTTAAGTTTTGAAATGAAAACCGATCCGGGTAAAGTCAATACCTTAATCAATACTTACTGGGGTACTGATAACCGTGGAAGAGTATTTGATATATTGATTGATGGTGTTAAACTAAATACCGAAGATTTGAATAAGTATAAAGAAAGCCGCTTTTATAATATATCCTACGTTATACCAATTGAACTAACAAAGGGAAAATCAAAAGTAACCGTTAAGCTATCGTCCAAAACTGATAACAGCGTCGGCCCTGTATATGGAAGCCGTATGATAAAAGAATAAAACCGTAGATTCTACCTGTTCAGTAATTATCAGTGAATTTATCGCGTTCATTTTTGAACACATGAGCTTCAGAACACTAAATTTTTCACCACCCGATCTGTCAAAGTGTGCACATTCCGGAACCATTGATCACCTAATTCCGAAATAGCGAGCAGTTAATTCCGTAACACTTTGACCATATTAATTTATTGATTATTAATGGCGATTTTTCCAGATACTTACACAACCTGGTGCTCCAAAGCGCACGGAAAAATCTGGTCAATCCTCCCGGAGGATCTACCCTATACCGAAACCGGCAATTTTTTCTGTTTCCTTGCTTTCCACCCTATAATGCGGCAAAAAAAGTTTTTGGATATCCGCTTGCGCTATACCTAATCCCTGATCTCTGACACTTACTTCAATATGGTTATGTTGCAACACGCAAGCTATTTCAATCTGCGCGGTTTTCTCCGAATATTTCGCAGCGTTGCTGAGCAGATTTACCACAACCTGTTCTATTTTTTCCCGGTCAGCATTAACATTTACTGCCGTGCAGGAATTGATTACAATATGATGAGCAGATGTGATAAATAAGGTTTCCTCAACTACTTCATTGATCAATACATCAAGCCTGAATTCTTCTTTTTTCAGGTGTATCTTACCGGCCTCGGCACCGGACAGGTTAAGCAAGCTGTTGATCATATTTAGCATTTTTTTGACCTGCTTATCCACTTTTGACAATGCCCCTATGGTGAAATTATCTTTCTGTTTCTTGGCCCAGTTATTCAGCATCTGCACATAAGCCTTCAAAGCGGTAAGCGGCGTTTTCAGCTCATGACTAACCATGCCAATGAATTTGCTCCGTCTGAGATCACTTTGCTTCTGCTCCGTAATGTCCATAATGATCCCCGAGAAATAGCTGCTATTTGCGGCTGTGCTACTGAAGCCCCCGGTTGCGCTCAACCATCTTTGTTTATGTTCGTCAAGACCAATTTTGGGGTACTCAATATAAAGGGAACTGTGTTTCTTAAAAGCATTTTCAATCGCTTCCGTTACACTTTTCCTGTGTTTATCCACGACTTTTAACATCGCATCCTCAAAAGACATTTCTTCGCCAGGCAAAAAGCCGAAAAGTTCCCTGGTACGTTCCGAGGGAAGGAATTTTCCAGATGCAGGGTCCATGATCCAGATACCGACATTCGCAGAATCAAGGGCGACCTTGGCTATATCTATAGCCTGAAACGGCTCGGGGAGATCTGAATTATAGTTCTCTTCAGGAAACTCGTTCACGCCACTGTCTTTATTCATTATCAATCCTTAAATGCAATTGTATTGCAAAAATACTTTATTTAAATAATACATGAATTTTATCCATAATAGATCATTAACATATTACTATGTAGTTAAACATATAGACGAGCCTTAAAATTATTTCTTGCTCTTATTAATTATTTTATAAATATCTAATCTTCTGTCTTTCAGGTTCCTGACTGCGCCGAAATTATGAAGTTCTTTTAACAAATCTACGTCCACATCGGCTATCAAGGTTGTTTCGGTATTAGGTGTGGCTTCCGCTTTGATACCATTACTTGGGAAAGAAAAATCCGAAGGCGTAAAAACGGCTGACTGCGCATATTGTATATCCATGTTATGAACTTTAGGTAAATTCCCCACACTGCCCGCTATAGCAACATAACATTCGTTTTCGATAGCCCTGGCCTGTGCGCAGCTTCTAACCCGTGTATAGCCATTTTGAGTGTCGGTCATAAAAGGAACAAAAAGAATTTGCATACCCTGTTCTGCTAACAGGCGAGGTAGTTCAGGAAATTCCACGTCGTAACAGATCAATATCCCGATCTTACCACAATCTGTATCATAGGTAGTAATTTGATCTCCGCCTACCATTCCCCAGGCACTTTGTTCCGCCGGCGTTAAGTGAATTTTACAGTACATTTCATAAGAACCGTCTCTGCGGCAAAGATATCCTACATTTTGCAACACCCCGTTGTCCATGTAGGGCATACTGCCCGTTATGATATTAATGTTATAACTAATGGCGTACTCCAAAAATTTGTCGCGCAAAGGAATAGTGAAATTGGCTATTTCACGCATCGCATCAGCCCCGCTTAAATGGTTGTAGGCCGTCATTAACGGCGCATTGAACAATTCCGGGAACAGTACGAAATCACTTTGGTAGTCACTTATGACATCCACAAAAAATTCTATCTGCTCGCACAGCGATTCAATATTCTCAAATGGGCGCATTTGCCATTGCACTAATCCTAACCGGATAATGGATTTTTTGGAGTTGATATGTGCCGCTTCCTCGTTGTAGTAAATATTATTCCACTCCAATAATGATGCGTATTCAAGCGATTGCGTATCTCCGGGTAAATAGCCTTTTAAGATTTTCCTTACGTGAAAATCGTTAGCCAACTGAAAAGATAATGTTGGATCGTGGATTTCTTTACCTTTCACTTTCTCCAGGTATGCTTTAGGCGTGAGCTTATCAGCGTAATCCTTATATTTGGGGATACGTCCTCCGGCGATTATCGCCCGCAGGTTATGCCTTTCGCATATTTCTTTACGTGCATCATATAATCTTCTTCCGATACGCATCCCCCGGTGGTCGGGATGAACAAAAAAGTCAATGCCGTACAATACATCTCCGTCTTTATCATGTGTTGAAAATGTATAATTGCCAGTAATTTGTGCATAAGTATGGTTGTCACCAAATTTGTCATAATCCACGATCAGCGAGAGCGCACAGCCAGCAATCGATCCGTTGACTAATATGCAGATCTGGCCTTCTGGAAATATTTTAACAAGTTCGGCAATATGTGGTTCCCCCCAATAGGAAGCGCCTTCCCATTCGGCGTACGCTTCAATCATAGAGGCCTTTAAGCCTAAGTAATCGTCTTTGGTAAGCGTTCTTAATTCTATTTTAAGTTCTTCGTTTTTAAGTTCTTTTTCCATTTTCATGATTAGTCCTCTCTGCGACGGTGAATACTAAAAGTGCAGATCGGAATTTAAATTTAAAAAAAAACACCTTCCGATATGGAAAGTGCTTTTCACAATAATTTTAAATATATAGTGTATTAAGCTACTTTTACATTTACTGCGTTAGGGCCTTTGCGGCCTTCTTCTACATCAAAGCTAACAACGCTGTTCTCACGAATGTTGTCAATTAAGCCTGTAGAGTGAACAAAAATCTCGCTACCACCATTGTTTGGTGTGATAAATCCGAATCCTTTTGTTTCATTAAAAAATTTTACTGTTCCTTGTTGCATTATATTATTATTAATAAGTTGGCAATGTAAGTATAAATAATGGTATATTTTCCTTTTGGTAAAAATATTTAACAAATATTAAATTGGGACTAATTTGAAAAATTCAAAAAACAAAATATTTCTTTTGCGGTTTAGTAGCCGAAGTTCTGATTTAACAGGACAATATTGCGAAACAAACTTTTATATTATTTGAACTATGAAAAATCCATTTAAAAAAAGTGACCACACCGTACTCATCGCCGGAATCGCAATCGCCAGTGTTGCCGCAGGCGCTTTAGCCTATCTTTTTCTGTCCGAAAGCGGCAACGAAGCTCGTAAAATCCTAAAGAAAAAAATTAAAGAAATCGCTAAGGATACAGCAACCGACATCATCCAAAAAAAGGCCAAACTTTCTAAAAAAGCAAGTGAGGCTGTAGCTGACGAAGCCGTCAAATAGCTTTTCAAATTATAAAATGCACCCTGAAAATCAGGGTGTCTTTTATAATTGCATGTAGAAGTGCAAAAACAGGTGTTTGCTTAAAGAGGCACATTGCCGAATTTTATTGGGCAATTCTCGCTATTGGCTATTAAGGGTCTGGCTGCGGATAACATTTTAACGGGTATTTACCGTTGAAATTAATTTATTTACTTAAATGGCAATTAGCGGAACAGGCTTTGCTATGCACAGGGAAAACGTTATGTCTAAAAGAATACTCGTAATTGACGATGATGAGGATATTTTGGAAGTCCTGCATATCGTTTTCCAGGAAGAAGGATATGATGTGGTATTATCTAATACTGGTGAAGCCGCTGAACACATTCAAGTGATCCATCCTGATTTGATTTTGTTGGACGTACGTATTGAAGGATCAGCTAAAAGAGGTGATGAGATATGCGCGGAACTAAAAGAAAGATATAAGGAGGAAAAAATGCCGATCATATTGGTATCAGCGGAAACTGATCTGGAAGTACTGGCCAATCAATGCGGAGCGGATCATTATATCAACAAGCCTTTTGACATCTATCAGTTATTGATGCAAGTCCAAAAGTTACTGGTCTAGTTCAGACTTATCAGGTTATTTTTCATGTTATCTAAAAACCTTGCTACTTTCATATATTCGAAATTTATATTGATCCGATGGAAGAGAATCCCAAGAACCCGAAAGAAGTTAAGAAAATTAGTTTCGGCCCCAAAAAATTAAAAACTTTCTTTGTTACACATTTAGATAAAATTTACGCAGCGAAGGCTCACATGGTTAGTCATTTACCCAAAATAGCTGATGAAACCCATTTTTCAGATTTGCGACATGCTATATTGGAAACGATGGATGACGTGGAAAAGCAGATGGCGAGAATGGAAATCATTTACAATATTCTTGACGCAGAGTGTTCAGAAGGCAACTTCAGTGGATTAGCGGGACTGGTTGATGACACATTTGCTGATATCACGCTGCATAGCGCAGAACCCGAACTTCGTGATCTTTCGATAGCATTTTATATGCAAAATATCGAAAGCATGGAAGCATCTTCTTTCCAGGTTCTACAGATGGCTGCTGTAAAGCTTAAAAGCAAACAGATCAAACAGCTGATCAAAGAAAATTATGACGAGGCGAAAGCAGACCGCACCTTACTTTTGTTGATTACCGCAAAGTACATTACGGCTAAATAATAATTAATGACCGTAAAAATTGAAAGAAATCAAGATTAGTATGTTTCCTGTCAACCAACTATATTTTATTACATATGAAACTTAATCGCTTGCCAACGCTTGTGTATGCCTATGGCAACTATCAATAATGTTAAACCACTCAGCGCTGAAAAGCTGTTCGACCTGTTAAAGACAGAATTCGCGGAATATATAAACGAAAAACTGGGTTCAAACCTGGCGATTGAATATGCACACGTATATGATGTAATCAATGTACTTTTCCCCGAAGTGATCGAAGGACCGGCCCTAACCGTTACTGTAACCGATAACGAACTTACTGTTACTAACCACGCGGCTGATGCAGATTATAATACAGGGTTGCTGGAGGACCAACTAATAGATTTTCTGGAATTACAAGCCAGTTAATCATTATCCGCCACCAGGTTAAGGCCAACGAGCACTTTGATTTTGTCAGATAGATCGTCAGACTTTTACTTCGCCTTAAATTGTAGTACTTTTTAAGGTTGATGTCATTTTAAATCGAAAATTTAAGGTCAAATTTTTATCTCACCTTAAATTACAATGCTTTTTAAGGTCATGAACTATACAGTTCATATATTTCCTATATGCCATATTTAATCATCCCCCGATAGATCAAAGCCGTGGAACGACCTTCCCGATGTTCCGCCTGATAGGGAAACGCACCAGGATATCGATGTATTAGTCATATAGCATCCATTTAAATACCCTTCGGTAATTTAGTCTTCAAATGCCTTCTCGTCTTTCTGGTTTCTTTTGACCAGCCAGATCACCAATGCAACCATGAGCAGAAAAAATAGGCTGAGCCACCAATAATTGATTTCCATGTCATTAGATTTTTGAATGGTAAATACCTAATTCTTTTTAGCGCCGGTTATGGGCTTTCCGATCTTTCTTGCATTCCATATTTTCATCGCTTCCTCCTGCAATGCCTCGTTACCGGCTATCACCTGGAATTGTTCATCTTTTTCACTTAACGGCCCTTCTGTCTTTAGCTCCGGTGTTACTCCGGGCAATCCACCGGGATTTTCTTTTTTTTCGGTCTTTTTAGTAATAATCATATTTATGATGAATAAATAAGCCCTTTATTAATCTTTCTTTTTCGCCACTTCATTGTCCTTGTTTGCTTTATCCTGGCCAATTCCCATCGTCAGTGCCGTTAAACCAGCCATACTCCCCAATCCCATTGTTTCTACGGCAGAACTAGGTACGATCACAATAGTGGAGTTTTGTTTCAGGCCTTCATAAAGCATGTTCATTGCCCTTAAGTGTAAAGCCACAGGATTGTTGGCATAAGTTTCAGATGCTTCCCTGAACTTTTCAGCAACTTGTCTTTCAGAATCTCCAAGAATTACACGAGCCTGCCTTTCTCTTTCTGCCTGCGCCTGCATGGACATGGCACTTTCCAACGAGGCAGGGATCAAAACATCTTTAACCTCCACGGAATTTACGTTGATGCCCCAGGGTTCGGTACGTTCATCAATGATTTTTTGCAGGATGCCGCTGATCTTGTCCCGCCCTTCCAGCATATCCGCTAACATGGTCTTTCCGATCACATCCCGCAACGCGGTTTGTGCCGCCCAGCTGATAGCACTGATGTAATCCGCCACTTCAAGGGCTGCCTTTTGCGAGTCCAGTACCTTCCAGAATAAAACCGCATCCACGTCAACAGGCACGGTATCTTTGGTCAGTGTCTTTTCAGCTTTGAAAGAGGTTGTTATGACACGGGTATCAATCCAGTAAGGAATAGTATCCAAAACTGGAATGATGAAAAACAAGCCAGGTCCTCTCAAGGATTGAAATTTCCCCAGCCGCAGCACTACAGCTTTGTCCCAGGGGTCAGCAATTTTAATAGCGGAAGAAACAAAGGACGCAATGATTAAGGAAATCGCTCCCATGATGGTACTTTCAACGGAAGTGGAAGCACCATGCATCGCATAGGTAATGGCCAAACCGGCACCAAAGATTAGTACAAAAATGACGGTGGAAAACATGCTTTTATTTTTCATTGGGTTATTTATTGAGGAATCTTCTTTTTTTATATAACAGCTGCATTGATATGGTCAATTTGGTTTCCTATAATCACTAACAAATCGGCATCGAGTTCATCTTCGTTCCGTTGCACCCATTCGTTTCCGCATTTATAAAGCATGACTTCTTTGCCATCTTTAAATTGAATTTTCCAGACTTTCCAGGTTTTATAAGTTGTTGCAGTGATTTGAAAAGGCGATACGGCTCCATTAGTCAATAGGATTTCATAACTCATTTGTTACAATTTAATAACAGGTAAAAAAAACAGGTAAAGGCTTATTGAAATAACTGTAGGTTATTAAGAGCGTTTAGTCCCCATTGGACTAAAATTAAAACCATTTAAGCTTTTCCTTTTCGATCAAGGCACCCAATCGCCGGATATTCCTTTTGGTAAAATACTTCATGGAAATATGCTCTGCGACCCAGGTAGAACCCGGTAACAGCTTCAGCACTGTTGCATTCGGCTCTCCTATACTCGTTTCCACCTTAAAACGATAAGGCCGGGTACTGATACGCGTTACAATAAAGGCCATAGCCGAACTGTATATCGAAATAATAACGGTGAAACGTTCCATAAGTAATTTGAATTCATAAGCATTCGCTGAGCGGGCGGCTGATGCGCGGCCTTTTTGGTCTTGGAAGGATACCCGCAATTATGGGTTCTGGAATAGCAGCGGGAACGGGTTTTTTATCTTTAATCATTATCAAGGGGGTTATGGCAGATACTTTATTTATAGTACAAAAATCGTACTACGAAATACACAGGAAACTTGCGATCCCTCACATTCCTTTTGAATCAGAAAAAGTATGCATAAAACAAGCTGAAAATCTTTCAGGATACCCCGACGAGGGATAAAGGTGACGCTGCGACCACAAACATAAATGGTGCTGAACTGTAGTGTTATTACACATCTTTCCGACACGCTCCAATATATGGTACCCTTATTTTTTTCCCTCGGCAACCGACTCGAACTGATGGTCATCCCTGATTCCGATGCCCATGTAAACGGGCAAACTATTCTGATCAATACTTATAGCATTTTCCTGGATGTAGCCAAGGGTGACCCGCAGCAAAGTAAAAACAAGGAAAGTTCACTGCACCTGGAGCGGGTAAAGGACCCGGATTATTTCGGTTTCCTGACCCTGAAAAAACCAGGTAGTGGCTTTACCTACACTGAAGATGGCAGGAAACACTTATCCACCGATGAATTGGAACAACTCGTCGAACAAATAAAAGAGTGACATACAAACAGATCAGGAATTGCTTTTGCCTGCGTTAACATTAATTAACAAAATCAGACCACGTTAGTTTTCCAATTTTAGCTTACTTACAAGATCATGGAAATACTGAGGTGACCAGATGGCTAATGCTTGTGGATCTTTTATAAATCGCCTGATATCATTGATCACATAATCCATTTTTACAGCATCTATTTTCGCTTTCAACAACTGCCTGAATTCTTCTTCTGATATATCATCCTTATCCCAATCCCCGCTGTCTTTAGCCCGGATAACAAAATGTTTCAGATTTAAGGGGATGCCTTTCCGGATATACCATTCCATATCATACCAGTCACGTCCTTTGACATTCGTTCCCCACTTTCTAAAAAGCAACGCGTGCATTTTACCGGCAAACAGGTTGGGCAGCGTAAGACATTTTACGTAAAATGAAAATGGCTTTAATAAAAGCCGCTCTTCCGTTTCAAAACCTAATGGAGGTTCACGGTCCACCTCAATTTTGATGGTAATGTTTGCGACCTGGTTAAGACCACTCTGCGGTATTATTTGCTCCAGAACCAATTCCTTCCAGATCGTCTCGGATTTCAGAAATGCGGAATCGATATTGGTTTTGTTTGTTTTCTGTTTTTCCCGGATCGTCACTTGCATACCCAATGCATTGAATTCAGCAATGATCGCATCCTGATATTTGATTAGTGAGAATTCCGGATCGACAGCCAGCAAGGAAAAATCAAGGTCTTCAGAGAACCGATCAAGGCCATAAAATATCCTTAACGCCGTTCCTCCATAAAAAGCTGCCTTTTCAAAAAATCCTGCACGGGATAATCCGGCTAATGCAATTTCCTGCATAATTTCCCTTAAGCCATCTTTCGCCTCCTGCTGGTTGGCGGGGTTATATTCTTCCAGCCATGCTTTGATCATAAATTTTGAATTATTTTTAGTGCCATTTCCAAGCTGTCCTTTTTTGGTGCATCTGTTAGCCAGCTACTGATCATTTCGCAATTCAACCCTTTTAGGTTGGATTGGTCCATTCTCAGGTCTTCTAACAAGTAGGCAGAAGCCTGTGCCGGACTGCGCAGTAATATGCCGGGTGTGCTGACAATTTTATCACATAACGCTTTTTCAGGTGAAGCTATCATTGCACACTGATCACTGGACAGGTTTATTCTGTTGATTCCAAATGCGTAATAGGGTAAAGGAAGGTGCGTATAGGTAAATAGTCCCCTGGACGTTTTAAATTCTTTGCTTGCTTTTGTGGTCATCGAAGCCACCTCATACACCCGCTCCGGTATCAATCCGTAGTAAGACAGAGCGGTATCCAACGACACGTAACTTGGGCCGTAAATGTGATTGGCCAGCAATCCATTTTCAAGTTTAGCGCCTCCCGTCTTTGGTCCGGCTATATACAGTCCTTTTTTGATAGACGCCAATACGCCTTCCGTTTTAAGCGCCTTTATTTTATCATTCGGGCGCTTGTAATCCTTTAGAAAGGAAAGCAGCAGCTGATGGGTGATTGGCTGATTGGCATGTTCCCTGACTATTTGATTAATATCCATATCCAAATGTAAAAAAACAATGTTATAATCGGAAATAATTCGATTATATATTTATTATTTTACAATTCATAATGCAGGAATTGAAATAGAAGAGACCTGTAAAAAAAGAATCAGATAATCGAATATATTCGATTATCTGGTCAAAGTTTAATGGCTGATTTACATTGTATTGCTATTTTGAGCCAAATTATTTTTTGTCAAGCGGCGGTCAGAACAGATCTGGTACAAGCGCAGTGAATTTCAGTTTTGTTGTGCGGAGGTGAGGCTGGTGGCAAAGTGGAATCGGAGCGGAACAGTTACACAGGACAAGTTCAATCGTTACATATTTAAAAGTAACCGGAAACAAAAAGTGCTTCCTTTACCGTGCTCGCTGGAGATTCTGATGAAACTATAACCTCAAATTTTACATATAAAACACCTTGTGAGACATCAATAAAATGCTCATTTTCAAAAATATAGTCGTAAGTTTGATTTCATTTCCTCAAAGAATTTTTAAAAATTCTAATTCCGCTCTTTTAATTCCTGCCATGTTGAAAGCTGACCCCCACCATATCATTGCTATAGGCGCCTCTGCGGGCGGCATGGAAGAGATCAATTCTTTTTTTGATCATACGCCTTTAGATGGTGTATCTTATATTATTGTGCAACATTTATCTTCTGATTTTAAGAGCAGAATGGTTGAATTACTGGCCAAACACAGTAAGCTTAAAGTGGAACAAGCCGAAAATGGCATGACCGTTCAATGCAACCAAGTGTATCTTATTCCAAGTGATAAGTTCATGACCATCCGGCACAATAAATTATATTTAACGGCTAAAGAAAAAATTAAAGGCCCTCATTTAACGATCAATACCTTCTTTAATTCACTTGCTGAGGATTACGGCAGAAAGGCAATTGGTATTATTTGTCTGGCTTAGGTTCTGATGGTACAGAAGGCATTAAGGCAATTAAGAAAGCAGGTGGCATGGTGATAGCCCGTGACCCTGAAACTTCGGAGTTTGGAAGTATGCCTTCCCATGCTATTGCTACCGGTTTAGTAGATTTTGTCATGGAACCTACCGTCATGCCTGATGCAATAGAAGATTATGTAAAAAACGAAGGATATTTAACTGTTGATCAAGCGGATGATGAAAAGAACCTTGCAGCAATTATTGAAGTGATCAAAGAAAACTCGCCGCTGGATTTTACAGACTATAAATTACCAACTATATTACGAAGGACTAAAAGAAGGGCCTCCTACGGGAATTTCACAACGCTCGAAAATTATCTTGATTTTCTGAAAGTTACGCCGAAAGAGGTAGAGGCTCTGACCAAAGAATTTCTGATTAGTGTTACTTCATTTTTCAGGGACAAAGAAGCTTTTGATTTTATACAAAAAAAAGCATTACCCGATATATTGGAAAAACTCGCTCCGGGCGAAGAACTGAAAATATGGGTAGCCGGTTGTGCGACCGGTGAAGAAGCGTATTCAATTGCCATATTGATAGCCGAGCAGTTAACGGGCAGGTTAACTGATACCATAGTGAAGATTTTTGCTACTGATATAGATAGTGGAGCTTTGATACATGCGGGCAAAGCGGTTTACAATAAGAGCATTTCAAAAAACATACCTGCTGACCTGCTTGAAAAGTATTTCTTAAAAGAAGGGGATAATTACAGGGTAAAGCCGGTCATCCGTAAGATGCTGATCTTTGCGCAACATGACCTGGTGAAAAACCCGCCCTATTGCAATATGCATTTGATCAGCTGCCGTAACCTGCTGATTTACATGTCACCTGTTTTGCAAAAGAAAGTATTTGCTATGTTGCTCTTCGGGCTTAAAAAGAACGGCTATCTATTTTTAGGGTCAAGCGAAAACCCCATGCCAATCATGAAAAACCTGGAAGTGGCCCATAAAAAATGGAAGGTCTATAAGAACCTGGAAACAAAGCGAGTCGTAAGCTTTGACGCTTTTTCAATGCCTGAATTTTTGGATACCAAACGCCAACCCTCCAGTTTTTCGAAGGAAGAGGCATCTAAAAATACAAACCATACATTGGCTGAAGCAATGCATGAAAGCCTGGCTAAAAAACTGGATTACTTTGCAGTTTGTGTTGATGAAAATAATCAAGGGATCAAATCTTATGGTGATACGACAAAGTATTTACTTCATAAGCATTTCAGTTCAAACCTGTCAGAACTGTTACCAAAACCGCTCGCAGTAGCTTTTAATATCTTGAGCAAAAAGGTTTTAAAAACAAAAGAAAACGTTGTTCTAAACGGAATAAAAATCAAACAGGGCCAGCTTGTGGTTAAGGTAAGCCTGTCAGTAAGCCCTTTGGTATTAAAAGGGGAAGACAAATTGTTACTGGTAACTTTCAGTGAAGATAAATCAGTTACGTCCTTACAAAAAGATGCCGTATATGATGAAAAAATATACCTTGATCAATATGTTATTAACCTGGAAGAGGAGTTAAAAGAATCGAAAGATAAGCTTCTTTTCTCCAATGAAAAGCTGGATGCCTCTAATGAAAACTTACAATCTTTCAATGAGGAAATGATCTCTGCCAATGAAGAAATGCAAAGTACGAATGAGGAAATGCAGTCTGTAAACGAGGAGCTCCATACCATTAATGCCGACTACCAGCTAAAAAATAAAGAACTGCTGGAAATTAATGATGACCTGAATAATTATTTCAGGAGCAATATCAACGGCCAGTTATTTATTGATAATGAGCTGCGGTTAATGAAATTTTCGCCTGGTACGGTAAAGCAGATCAATTTACTGGAAACGGATATCGGCAGGCCGCTCAGTAATATTTCTACCAATATCAAATTTGAAACCATTATTGAGGATATTAAAAAAGTGCTGGCCGAAGGAAGCGTCATCACTAAAGAAATTGAAACGAATAATGGTAAATGGTACCAAATCATGACGATGCCTTACGTGCAGCAGGCAGATCATAAAAATACTGGCGCTATTATTACTTTTAATGACATCACCGAATTAAAAAAAATACAGCAGGAATTAAATATCAGTAACAAAATGTTGGGAATAGCCATAGACTCTGCCGCAATGGGCATGTGGTCTATCGATCTCCAAACCCGTGAATTTGTTCCATCCCGACGGCTTAAGGAAATATTTGGTTTTCATCCTGATGAAAAAATGACCTATGAAGCCGCTATCGCCCAAATTGACAGTAAATATCAGACTTTAGTGACCGATGCCGTCGAAGCCAATATCAGCCAGGGTATAAAATGTGATATAGAATATCCGCTGCGGGGATTGCATGATGGAAAGCTTCGCTGGGTTAGGGCCAATGGCGACCTATCCAATGATCAAGATAATAAGCCTACTTATTTTACCGGAGTGGTGCATGATATTACGATACATAAGCAGGATGACATTCGGAAAAATGACTTTATCGCTATGGTGAGCCACGAACTCAGAACCCCGCTCACCTCACTTCAGGGCTACATACAACTATTGACTTCCAGGGCAAAGAAAGACGAAGATACTTTTAGCGTGGTTAAATTGGATAAAGCACATATCCAGGTAAAGAAAATGACGGCCTTAATCAACGGTTTTTTAAATGTTTCGAGTTTTGAAGCCGGCAAAATTTATTTGAATGAGCAGACATTCGAAATGAATACCTTGCTGAATGAAATAGTGGAAGAGGTTACGCTGATAACCGAAAGCCACAACTTTGTGGTATTGCCAAATCCAACTGTATCTGTTAAGGCAGATAGGGATAAGATCGGCCAGGTGATCAACAACTTTCTAAGTAATTCTGTTAAGTATTCACCGAAAGGTAAAAATATTGAGATCTCCTGCATTGAAGTGAGCGGCAATATACAAGTAAGTGTAAAGGATGAGGGCATGGGTATAAAACCGCAGGATCAGGAAAAGTTATTTGATCGTTATTACCGGATAGAAAATATGGATACTCAAGCCATTTCCGGTTTTGGTCTTGGTCTATACCTGTCTGCTGAAATTATCCAACGGCATAAGGGTAAAGTATGGGTGGAGAGTGAAATGGGTAAGGGGTCAACATTCTACTTTAGTTTACCTCAATTTTAACAGGTTTCATTTGCAGTGGTTTACAAATGATAACCTTAATGAATTTTTAAATAAACCCCAAACTGGCATCATATTAGCGATAAATATGCAGCCTTCGTATTCTCTCCTTTTATGTGCAAAAAATATTAATTATTGACGATGATCCTGATATTTTAGAAATTCTTTCTTTACTATTAGTTCAGGGTGGGTATGAAGTTCGTATGTTATCTTGTGGTGGTACCGTATTTGATGATATCAGAGACTTTCAGCCGGACCTGTTATTGATGGATGTAATGCTGGCTGGTATGGATGGCCGCGCGATTTGTAAAAGCATTAAAGAGAACCACCTGACTTCTTTTCTTCCTGTAATTCTGCTTTCCGGGACACATGACCTGGCTGAATCACTGCTTTTACCCGGCGCACCGAATGATTTTGTAGCAAAACCTTTTGATATAGATCATTTGCTTGCAAGAATAGAAAAGCAACTGGCAGCCTGATTAATTATTTATACTTATTGCATATACGAACGCAAATAAAGTGTAACTACCATCAATGTTTTATTGACCACACCATTCCATTTTCACCATGTAAGCAACCAAAAGCGCTTAGCCGGGTAAAATGTCAAGGCCCTTTAGATTTGCTTTGTGATTATTATCGAAAGTATCTTGTTGACAAAGAATAAGGTGAACCAAGTCAAGGCCCAGGTTAAAGACCTATGCTTCGTATTAGTCCTATTCCAAGTCCTTTAGATTTTC
>Ga0302304_10000138_pt1 | contig 58530 bp, 41 predicted proteins | sample III_Palsa_E2_2_FD_198769 | JGI IMG/M metagenome (GOLD analysis project Ga0302304, IMG submission 198769) | Peat permafrost microbial communities from Stordalen Mire near Abisko, Sweden - III_Palsa_E2_2 | ecosystem: Environmental > Terrestrial > Soil > Palsa > Peat permafrost | place: Sweden...
ACAAAAATAAAATAGAGAGGGGAACATGAGCTTCAGTAAACAGTTAATCTGGCTAGATCTCGAAATGACTGGCCTTGATGTAGAAAAAAACACCATCATCGAGATCGCCACTATCATCACTGACAATAATCTCAATATTATCGCTAAAGGCCCCGATATTATCATTCATCAACCACAAAGTGCTTTAGACATCATGGATGAATGGAACACCAGCCATCACGGCGCATCCGGCTTAACTAAAGCGGTCCAAGAAAGTAAAATAAGCCTAGAACAAGCTGAAAAACAAACCCTAGATTTTCTAAAACAATACCTCAAACCCAACGAGGCCCCTTTGTGCGGCAATAGCGTCCACATGGACCGCTTTTTCCTACACCGCTATATGCCCACATTGCATGCCTTCTTCCATTACCGTAATATAGACGTAAGCACCGTAAAAGAACTTGCTTTCCGTTGGGCTCCTGAAATCGCCAAAAAATTACAAAAACTATCCGGCCACCGCGCCATGGCAGATATTGAAGACTCCATTAACGAATTGCGCTTTTACCGTCAGAATTTTATTGTTCCACCTGATAAAATAGGATCGATAAAAAAGTAAATTGTCTAAAACATAAAATTATACTTGTGAATTACCGTGACTGTTCACAAGTGTTCTCACCTCTACTAATAACTGTTTTATTTCGCTAGCAAGAAAATCAAAAAATTTACTTTTTTGTAAAGTACGCTCTTGCACATCGAGCGGAGTAAAACGCGACATTTGTTCCAAAAAGTCCTTACTTTTCACAATTTCATTTGCGCTCTCAATCATTTTTTCAAGCTTTTTTGGATAGTCTTTTATCTTATAATCGTTAATTTTTGCAAAAAGATATTGCGAATTAATATTTGCCCCTTGTTGTTTAAGCCAGCGCAAATCCCAAATATCGCGATGACTAATATATTTTTGAGAATTAACAAAGGAAATAAGCTTATCAGCCATAAGCTCTTCCAATGTTTCCACCATGATTAAAGTATCGCCATAACCATCTGGCAAGAAATCATAGTTCTGAAAAAGAGCTCGCGGCTCTCGAGAATAAGCTGGGATATTTACCACCTCTATTTTTATTTTCTGTTTTGGTAAATCTGTTTTTTCCGGAGATGTAGTAATACTGATCTGCCATTTATCCACTTTAATATTCTGACCACGCAATTCAGTAATCATATCTTTTGGCTCTTTCACCATCACCTCAAGCCCATATCGTTCGCCAATATAATGTTCAATACAATCTTTCATAGTGAGCAAATAAGCCGTGCTAAAATCTGTGCCACCAGCAAAATCCAAATCCTCACTAAATCGAGTTGCGCCATAGCAAAGGCGAAGAGCCGCTCCTCCTTGAAAGGTTAATTGATCCAATATATTTTCCTTATCAAGTACAAATAAAATATCGTAATGAAGCAGCTCTTTTTCAATCACTGGCCTCATATGGGCGTAATTTCTTATCTTCATTGCACGTTCAACAAGAGCGTTAAAGTTTTCTTTTTCAGTCATTATTTAGTTGCTCCTGATTAACCAACAAGGTATTGCGCCCAACTCGTTTGAGATCACGCCATGCTGTTGCTTTAGTTGCTAAGCGCAGCGGCCGCTCATCTATGATGGTTGTATTATTAATAATATCGATTATGGAGCGTTTAGTATGGGTAAATTCAATAATCCCATACGGTGTTTTATAAACCCCACTTCGACCCGTGGTCATTATGGTTAATCTATCAATGGGAATTTGTGAAATGACGCCATATTCTGACAATAGGGATTCAAGGCTTACATAATTATATTCACCATAACGAAGTGCTTTAGCAATTCGTTCAATCACAAAACGATCAAAACTTTGTGCATCTTTATTGACATAAATTCCACGACAAGCGTGTTGTAACAACCCACTTTTAATAAGTCGATTTAATCCTTCTGTAAGTGTTTTAGAGCTATCCTCAGGGAAAAGTTTTGCTAATTCATGCTTGGTGAATACGTATTTACCTTTTTTGTCCCAATGTCTTAGGGTGAGGATTGCATGGGTCTTATTCATAAGCGTTTTATAAGTATACAAATAATCTATATAAAAATAGTATATCTGTATACTTGACAGATTGTCAATAAATTAAGTGCACGAAAATACTATTATTATATAGACTATATGTAAATATGATTGAGCGCTAAATTGGCCATTCAGGTGAGTGATAAAAAGGCTACATTCAATTGCATGCTTTCTTCCATTACCGTAATATATATGTAAGCACTTGCTTTCCGTTGGGCTCCTGAAATCGCCAAAAAATTACAAAAACTATCCGGCCACCGCGCCATGGCAGATATTGAAGATTCCATCAACGAATTGCGCTTTTACCGTCAGAATTTTATCGCAGCACAGGAAAAAACCTCATGAAAACCGTCAAAAAACAAGATGACCTAAAACCTTATAGAACCTTTGGTTTAACAATTCTGCAGCTTATGAGTTTGATAGTGGTGATTAGTGTATCTGCTTGTGTTTTCTATAATTTGTTTGTTTAATAGGTTATAGGGTATAATGACAGTGAATTAGTTAATTTTCGCTTTTTTGAAGTAAAAATGAGTTCTAGGAAGACATTAATCCTCCTACCTCTAGGGGTAAATTAAGATGGCAGAACCTGAAGGCGGAGCTCCTCAAGATGGGGCTGATGAAACTATAGTAGTTGAACAAGCTGGATCAGCTAGCGGTAACCCTGCAGCTGCTTCTCCTGCTTTATCAAATGCAACCGCTTCCCCGTCCCCTAGTATGTCAGATCTTACTAGTGAGCCCAGCCAAGGTAGTGATAGAGATAAAGAACTCCAGCAAACCACTATAGTGGTTGAACCTTCGGCAGCAGAACTATCGCGTTTTGATGGTCTTTACGCAGCTCCTTTGAAAGTACAATTAATGGAAGATGCTTTAATCACCTTAAGAAATAAAGCATTCCCTGATGATCAGGAGCTTTCTGACGAAGATCTACGTGCAAAATATGATGTGCAATATCATGATGACAATAGCTTCTCAATACTATCAGCTGAACCCACACCATACCAAGACCGTGTACTGCATTTATTATTTCCGGTTGCTGGCCAAGGCGCACGAGTCATAAAGACCTCTGCGGCTGTAGTTTTTGATGTATATGGTGCGGAAGTAACTGACCCCGTATATAAAGAACACACTTTAGCCACAATCAGTCAATCTGCTGTTATTGGTGGTTTTGACACCTCTTTCTTCCATACTATTTATGGTGGTGCTTCAAACAATGCTATTTTACCCAGTGTAAATCCTAACTTAAGTGACCTTGTGGTTCGCCCAGACCCTAAAGGCAAATCGCGCGCTACCTTTGAGACACACCAACAAGTTATATCAACTGGCTTTGCAACTACAGTTGAGCCTACGGTATTTAGCCCTAAATTTGAATTAAGATTAGGGATTAAAAGCAGATTAAATTTTTCTGACTTTGCAGATCTTGATATGCGCGCTCTCACCTATGAAGAGGGTGCTCCTGTAGTCCCTACCCGCCAAAGAGTAATTGCAACTTCGGAAATAGAGGTGATGGGTTCTGCTATTCCAGTCTACGTAAATTTGGCAACCCTTTATTACCCATCATTACAAACACATCCTGGCTTGATGTCATTGTCCCAACAATTTAGGGAAAATGATGGCATCATGGGCATTGCAGAAATACCAGCTGCATTGCCTGCTGCTACCCAACACCAAGAACATATTAAGAATGCAAGACGAAAAGCAATCAATCGACAAAATCTGCTAGTAGTTCGCGATTCAATGAACCTTATCGGCACTGCAATGGCGATGATGCAATTTGCTTATCCTGACAGAGTTCTTGCTGAGATTGTGCAGAATCCTGCTAGTGAAGCACATTTTTCAACTACGCTTACTCGCTTATCTGAGTTATCAGCAACTCAGGGTTGGCAGGCGCATAAAAATGATCCGGAATTCACCAGCCAATTGCAAAGCACTTTCCAATTACTTTGGGCAATGTACCAGCAAGCGAATCCCGGTCAAAATTACGATGCTTTCTTAAGTGATACAACATGGCAAGATAATTTCACTACAGTATTTACTGTGTTATCTACTGTAATTCGTTCGAATTATTTTCAAAACCAACCAGATAAACAAATTGCTTATGAAAATTTAGCGAATGCTGTTGCAGGGAGCATTACCTTTACACCATCTGCAGACCGCATACTCGCACGAGTTGAATCAAGATATGACGCAGCAAAACTGACCGTACAAAATATGAGTACCGTTGCACAAGATCGAGAATTTCATAAACGTGTTCAAGTGCTGCTGTCATCTCCAAAGCCGGCCTATATGTTATCTGCTTTCTTATTGACACGCGATGGTGTTGAGCAACTTCCAAATCAACCTTTTCAACAAACACTGGTTAATTTTGATGCTCGTCCTCAATTAAAACCTGCTTTTCTAGCTAATATAGATTTTAGCCATGGGGAAAACCACCGCCGATTACAACTAGTAGGTTCTACACACGAAAAAATTAGCGAAGCAGCAAGTACAATAGCAGGCGATGAATTGAGGGATTATCGCGCTCCTCATACTATCACTCGCCATACGATTGATAAAAACACATTATCCGTTAGTTCAGAGCCACTTATCACAACTATCCAAAATGAACATCAAGTAGTAGGAGATGAGAAGAGTGCATTTTTGCTGGAGTATCTACGCTATTTTTTACCTGCTTACAGCGCAACCATGATCCTAGCAAATGGACCAACAGGGCTAAGTGAAACCGGTAATATTACAGTAAACGGCATTACTTATTATGAACAAACATTGGCAATTGACAATATACAGTTTTTACCGCCTATGGCAGCTGGAGCAAATGTTTATGTAGACACCCAGAATGAGGAGGAGGAAGTTCAAGATCCATTGCTCAGAGGAAATATTTCATTACGCTATAAATACTCCGCTGAAAATGGCTTTAATACCCTCACTAGTTTAAACATCACAGGTACTCCTCGATTTATTGCCTTATGTGAAATAGCGGCTTTCTTCCCTAATGTAAAACCAACTTTCACCGCCCCTACTTTAAAGGAAGGTTTAAAAGCACTCGAGCTACAAATTAATAGTTATCGTTTAGCTAACAAATTATTAGAATTGCAAGGGAAAAAGAAAGTAGATTATTTAAATACCCCGGAACATCAAGCAACCTTCGAAGATGTCTACACTCACATTAGAGCAATCGAAGCTCAATTATCTGTACTAATAGAGCCTGAAAATACAACTGTCAGTACGAAAGCAAAGATAGCTATGAACAATGTGTTAGATGCGCTAACCGAAAAAGATGTCAATCTAACAATCCTTGCGCGAAGATTTACAGAATTAGAAAGAGTATATCCTGCACGTAATTTTACTCCTCCTAATCCTTTACCATTGATTATTCAACGTGCCTTTAAAATTGAATACTTTCAACAATACATTTATACAGTAGTTACTGATTTTAACAAAAACCTTGTCAGTGCTAATGAAGATACCAAAGCAGCAGCTAAAGCGATTCAAGCTTTGTTGGCTAAAGGAGTTACTCCTTCTTTTGCAGACATTGAAGCGATAGAAGCTAAATACCCTAAGTTATACGACAGCAAAAACTTATTGGGTTATAGTGCTTTTAATATGCTGTTAACAGATTTAAAAGCATTTATTGACGTGCAACGTCGTATCAGTAAAGCACATAAGCCAGTTGCGCCAATCGCAAATCCTTCAACAGAACCTTACGCATTATCTGCAGGGTCTGCGGGATCTGAAATATCTGCTCCGTCTGCAGGAACCGGAACACCTGTTCTGTCTGCTGGATCCGCCACATCTGCTCAGTACCCTGGCTCTGCAGGCTCTAATAGCTCCACCTCTTCTACCTCGAGTGCAGCTAGCTTATATACTGAACGATCATTAGGAAATTTTAGACCTATGATTCGGCGAGGAAGTTCAGAAGTAGGATTTACTATTTCTGCTAAATTGCAACGAGATATAGGAAAGGAACAAGCAAAACTTGTACAAAAAATAAAAAGCGGCTTGAAGAAGCAGTCAGTTTCAGGAAATCTAGAGCCCCGAGACAATGTGCTTCTTGCCCCTATAGTCCAATGGCTACTTTTAGAACGAACTAAAGCTGACGGATTATCATTAGACAAAAACAACAGCCAACGGCTACTCTTTGATGGAATAAGAGCATATGAAGTTCTTAATACATTAAACCTGGGGCATGGGCTAATTCAAGGATTAAAAACAGCTTTAGGGTTGCCGAACGATACCACTAATGCGCAAACTGGCACATTTAACATAATTATTGATGCCAATTTTAACTCAGAAACCCCCTTCTTTACTGCTGATCGACTCAAACCTAACCCCAAACCAGGTGTACAGCATCCTATACCACACGTTAACCTATTACCCAGAGAAAGCGCTGCTTGGGATTTAGTACAACGTGCTGCTGCAGACGTTGGTGGAAAACAATTAGGTTATCGTCTTGCTGGTAAAGATCTCGATACTGTACAAGCCCTTAGAGACCAGCTAGAAAAGATACAAGCCAGGTTAAAGTTAGAAGGGAAAAAATCTTCCTACTCTTGGTATCATAATCTTCGCAAAGATAAGCTTGGAGACGCATGGATAGCCAAGCTTAATCTAATTCAAGCAGTTATACGTGCCAATGAGCAAGGTATCCTGTATGTAACAGCCGATGATAAATTAGCAATACATGCAGATAAAGGCCCCATCACCGACGTTACACAATATATGGTTACACGCGGTGGAATTACAGCATCGAGCAAGCCAGTTGACGCTGCTGAGTTTAACACCTTGTACAATTCCGACATGGTAAGAGGACAAGGAAGGTGGAGCACTGTTGGTCTTAAAGATGGAACTGAAATAGTGCTCGATAACTTTGTTAAAGCATTGAAAGCTCGCCCCGAAGCATTGCAAGTCGATTCAGCTGATACGAGTATACGATATCACGCCAAATTATAATAATGTCTCCATTGCATTGCCCATCCCATTATTTTATTTCCGCTCGCCCTATTTTATTTGCGACCTACAGCCTTCAACCCGCCCATGATTAGTTTTTTGTCAAAATAGCATACAGGTTATAATTTAAGAGAAGCTATTTTCTAGTAGTTAAGGCGGTGTAGTATGCCAGAGCCTACTGATTTTGAAAGTCGTAAATTACTTGCCATAGCGCAACGAATTACTAACGATATTGTCCAAAAGCTGGACGAGGCAGCTGAAGATAGAGAACAAACGCTGCAAGCGATCCTTACCCTATTAAAACTACCTGAAAATAAAGCCCGTATCGATGAAAATCAATTCGCTACTACTTTCACAAACAGACTCATCCAATTATTTCGCCAAGAAAAGGCAGAAATTTCATATAGCGACTTTATTAATCAACCCACTCTAAATTTTAAACTACAAATTGCAGAATTGGTAAATGCCGCCTCAAAATTATCACCTCAGCCCGATTATGCAGGGAACTTAAATTATACAGTGGCAGTTGTAACAGAGATAAGAAAAACGACTTTTCTTACAACACAATTAAAAAATGCCAATTATACATCACAGCAAATTGACAGTTTATTTCTTAACGCCCTTAAATTATCGTGGGCCTGTTATAAAGCAGCTAATCCAAGTAGTAAATTTAATGATTTTAGAGCTGATCCTCAATTTTCCTATAACCTTTCTGCAACAGCAAAGTTATTAGCAAATATTACCCAACAAGATTATTTTCACCAACAAACGGATCAAACAGCAGCATATAATAATTTAACAACTGCCGTTGTGGCGAGCCTAAGTTATACTCCTATTGGAACAGATCAGGTGCCCATTTACGATTCCACTAAAATTACCCTGGCTAATTTATCTGAAAATATAAACGATCCAAAATTTCAGCAACGTATGGCAATTTTACTGCCGAACGCCATACCTCCTCATATGCTTCACACTAAGATTGCAGCGCTAGAAATGATTGGAAAAACTCAACCTACTATTACATCACAATCAACTACAATCAATTTTACAGAGCGCCCTGATTTAAAAACGAGCTTGCAAGGTAACATAAGTTCATCTTTTTCAACCTACAACGACTTAACAGGCATTGAGTTATTTACTGTGGAGGAAGCAGCTACAACTATAGAGAGCGTTGAAGAAGCTAATCCCAGTCGCGCTCAAATGACTACTTATTTTTATAGAATAGATACCCAATCTTCTAATTTGCCAGTACAGATGCCTCAACCAAAATCGGTTACTCAAGTTAATCCTGATGGCACCATGGGCAACTATATTGTTTCTGATGGAAAAACTAAACATTTTTTCGATACTTATATTAAAACGCGATTGGCTATACCTCCGCCAGAATCAGATATCTTACTGGAAAGAAGCTATGAATGCGAAACAACAGGATATATACAAGATATTGATGGTAATCTTTACTTTGAGCAAACAGCCCATATAAAAAGTTTGTATTTTCAAGATGATTTTTCTAATTATGTGACAATACCTGGAGCCAAATCAATACCGGAGTATGATCGCTTTGATACTACTATTCAAGGCACTATTGCTTTTCGTTATAAATTTAATCCTACCACCCATAAATTTGATACTTTTAGCAGTGCTGTATTTACCGGCACACCCAAGTTTGTGGCATTATGTGAAATAGCTGCATTTTATCCCAATTTAGCCCCTTCGAGTCCCACTGCAAAAGAAGCTCATGCGCAAATTGATTTAGCAACCGAAGTCTATTTGCAAGTAGAAAAAAAGATGGAGAAAAAAGGATTAAATAAAAAGGATTATTTAGGAACGGATCAACATCGAGAGTTAATTTTTAGCGCATATGAGTTTAGTAAGAGTGCACTAGAAAAACAGCGCGCCACATCACGTGCCACCTCTGAAATAAAGACACCTGATCCAATTGTGACAACGCATCCGACTGCTAAAATACAATATTCCGATAAAATTGCCGCGCGTATTAACATACAAATTGACGATCTTTACACACGATTGATACTTGCCCCTCAAAAAAGCACGGGGATTTTCTCATTTTATAAAACCATGCGGGCATCACAATTAAGCCAAGATTGGGTGTCAAAACTTAATTTGCTTTTAACTATTCGAGCTGCTCATCAACAAGGAAAATTACACATCCAAGAGAATGGAAAATTAGTGATCACTGGCGATGTAACCGATGTGATGCAAGGTAAAATGGAAGGTGGAACATTTAGTCAAAAAGTGATTAATACTATCAGCCCAGCAACATTTAATGCTCAATTGCTTGCAGGCGATAAAAACGTGGGTTATGCAAAAGGACTTAAAAATGATACTACCACGCAAATTATAAGGGATATTGAGCATGATGCGAAAAAGAAAAATAAAACCGCACTCCAAAATCGTGGTTAAGAAAATTATATTTACTACTTTATGGCTTTTCCCATAATTGATAACGCACATTTCCTGCTACCTTATCCCGCAATAAATTTAAGCTATTTGGTAATGTGATAGTAGCATCATGTGGAATTTCCGTATAAATCACCGCATTATCCGCTAACCAACCACGAGTGACTAATTGCTCACAGCAAGGTAATAATAAGGGCAATTGAAATGGAGGATCGAGAAAAATTATATTAAACGGTTGATTGATGGGGGCATTTTGTAACCACCCCAACGCATCAGTTTGGATAATTTCTGCCGTATCAGCAACTAAAATCGCTTTTGTTTGCTGTAGTTGCTTTATAACCACGGGTGCACTATCAACCAAGATTACCCGACCTGCCCCACGGGAAAGCGCCTCAAAACCTAGCACACCACTACCTGCGAACAAATCCAGTGCATGCGCGCCTACAATGCGAGGTGCTAACCAATTAAACACCGTCTCTCTTACCCTATCAGGCGTTGGCCGCAAATGAGCGCTATCAGGGAACATCACTTTCCTTCCCCGCCATCGCCCAGCAATGATTCTTACCGAATGCATGGTATAATTCTCCAAATTTCAGATAAAGGTCACCTGGTATGCAACTCACAATAATACAACCTGATGATTTCCATGTACACCTTCGAGATAACGAAGCCCTGGCTGTGACTGTGCCAAGTACGGCTCAGCATTTTGCACGAGCGTTGGTGATGCCGAATGTGAAGCCACCCATTATAACGCATCAACACGCGGTGGAATATCGTCAAAGAATAATCGCGAAAGTTCCAACAGGCAATCATTTTCAGCCTTTGATGAGTTTGTATTTAACAGAAGAAACTAAAGCCCATGATATTGAAGAGGCTAAGAAAAATGACGTGGTGCATGCGGTTAAATATTATCCTGCTGGTGCAACAACGCACTCACAATGGGGTGTAACGAATATTGAAAAAGCATTTCCTATTTTAGAGGTGATGGAAAAAGTCAATTTGCCTTTATTAATCCATGGTGAGGTTGTTGATCCGACTGTAGATGTTTTTGATCGTGAAGCAATTTTTATTGAGCAAGAATTAACTAAAATTATGCGGCATTTCCCCGCACTACGAATTGTGCTCGAACATATTACTACAAAACAAGCTGTAGATTTTGTGACGAGTGCTCCTGCTACTTTAGCTGCAACCATTACCGTACATCACTTACTTTATAATCGAAATGCATTATTGGTTGGTGGAATTAAACCGCATTATTATTGCCTGCCAATATTAAAGCGAGAAATTCATCGGCAAGCGTTGGTTAAAGCAGCAACCAGTGGCAACTCTAAATTTTTCCTGGGAACCGATAGTGCGCCGCATGCGAAAAAAACAAAGGAAAATGCCTGTGGTTGTGCTGGAATATTTAGCGCCCCTTATGCATTAGCACTTTACGCTCACGTATTTGAACAAGAAAATGCATTGAATAAATTAGAAGCTTTTGCAAGCTGGTATGGTGCGGATTTTTATCAATTGCCCAGGAATACGGGAAAAATGATATTAATCAAACAAGAACAGGTTGTGCCTTTGGAATTATCGTTTGTTGATGATGTATTGGTGCCAATTGCTGCAGGTGAAAAATTAGAGTGGTCAGCGTAGATAATTAATTGGAGTTTTTCGCATCCACCGCTAAAATTGTATCCTTTAAATACCAAATTAAAAACAATACCGGCAATGAGATCACAAAACTAACCGTAAAAAATATCGGCCAATCATAGTAATGCGCGACATAACCAGTAATTGGACTTAATACTTCACGCGGAATAGCAATTAACGAAGAAAATAACGCAAACTGAAATGCCGTATAACGCCTATCACACAAACTCATTAAAAATGCGCCCAATGCCGCACTACCCATACCGCTGGTAAAATTCTCAGCAACAATAGTGCCTGTCATTAATGGCAGGTTATAACCAACAATAGCCAATACCACAAATAATAAATTAGTCACTGCTTGCAATATGCCAAAAACCCATAACGCCGTAAATATCCGTATCCTAAGCATAAAAAATCCCGCAACAAACATGCCTAATAATACGGAAGCAAATCCAAATAATTTATTAATCGTACCCACTTCACTCATACTGGCACCAACACCACGCAATAAAAACGTTGTGCTTAGTTTTAACGCAAATGCATCACCAAATTTATAGAAAATTAATACTAATAATAACGCAAGGGCGCCCTCACGATTAAAAAACGTTCTAAACGGTAATACAATGGAGTCTTTTAATGATTGCGGTGCATTTTCTATTTCATGCGGCGGATTTTTTGCCCATAACGTTCCGATAATACCGATTAACATGCATCCTGCGATAAAAAAATAAGTATCACGCCAGCCAAGGTGATCAGCCAGAATGAAACCAAAAGCGCCTGATACTAACATTCCCACTCGATACGAGCCCGATGCTAATGAAGCACCCAAGCCTAATTCATGCACGGTTAATATATTAGTACGATACGCATCAATCGCAATATCTTGTGTGGCGGAAAAAAAGGCTAATATCAGCGTTAATCCAGCAATTAATAAAGGATGTGCTTTAACCTCCCACCATCCTAATGAAACAATTAATATACATAAAATAATTTGTGTTAATAATATCCAGCCACGCCTACGACCTAACCAAGGTAAGGTATAACGATCTAATAAAGGCGCCCAAAGAAATTTAAATACATACGGTAAACCCACTAATCCCACCCAACCAATGGTTGTTAAACTCATATCGGCAGTGGCAAAACGGGCTTCTAATAGTGAGGCAGTTAATGCGAGTGGCAGGCCAGAGGCAAACCCTAATAAGACGATGACATAAAGACGACGTTCGGTGAGTAAAGATCCCCATGGCGTTTTTTGCATTATTATTATTACCAGTGACCAGGACTAAAACATAAGCAATATAGTTCCTTATTGCCCGCAAGAGGTACACGAAGAATCCATTTCCCCTGATGGTATTGTTTCGTTGACATCACTAGGCACAACAACTGCTGTCGCTAGTGGATCAACCACTCTACCCGAAGGAGTGAGCTTAGGCGTTTGTTTAACTTCTGTAGTAGTCACATATGGACGATGCCAAGCACCCTCTTCATAATACGCTTGTACTTGTTGAGCAGGGTGTAAATTGCCGTATACATCATAATAAGCAGGTTGATAACCACCACTTACCCAATGACCTTCTTGGTAATAACCGGGATGGTAAGTCTCAACCGAAGTGGCACAACCCGATAAGGTTGCTAATCCAATAATAAATAAAGCTGAATTAAAATTCATGCGCATTGAGAATATTCCTAAATATAACGACCTATCTTAAAAGATAGCATGTTTTATTGTGGGAAGGAAACACGGAGTTGTTTTTCTACCTTCGTAGATAGATCGAGCCCCTCACCCTCGTCAGCTTACGCTGACATTTCCCTCTCCCGCAAGGGGAGAGGGGTGGTGTCTTCGTCGTGAATTTTCTACTGTAATCCCCTCTCCCCTTGCGGGAGAGGGAAACGCCAGCGCCACTGGCGAGGGTGAGGGTGAGGGTGAGGGTGAGGGGAAAACCATCTACGAAGAAATTACCCCACCCAAACTCGTGCATTCCTAAATAACCGCATCCAAGGTGAATCCCCTTGCCATTCATCAGGACGCCAAGAGCATTGTGCCGCACGGAAAACACGTTCCGGATGAGGCATTAATAATGTCACTCTCCCATCGCGGGAAGTAACACCGGCAATACCCTGCGGTGAGCCATTAGGATTAAAAGGATAACGTTCTGTTTTATTACCATGATGGTCAATAAAATGTAACGCAACATGCTGATCAGAAAGTAATGATTGTTGCTGTTGCTCATTTACAAATAAAGCACGGCCCTCGCCATGTGCTACGGTAACTGGTATTCGTGTTCCCGCCATATCGCGGAAAAATAATGAAGGAGAGTCGGGAATTTCTACCAAACTGAAACGGGCTTCAAATTGCTCTGAAGTATTGCGCACAAAACGTGGCCAATTTTCAGTGCCAGGAATTAATTCAGGTAAAGAAGAAAGCATTTGGCAACCGTTGCAAATACCTAAAGTAAAGGTATTTTGTCGAGCAAAAAATTCAGAAAATACATCACGTGTTTTTTGATTATATACAATGGATTTCGCCCATCCCTGCCCTGCGCCCAATACATCACCGTAAGAAAACCCACCGCAGGCAACTAAACCCACAAAGGAATCAAGATCAGTATGACCCGCGATCATATCGCTCATATGCAGATCAATCACTTGGAAACCAGCTTTATCGAAGGCAGCAGCCATTTCCACCTGACCATTGACACCCTGCTCACGTAAAATAGCGACTTTAGGTTTTACACTTAAGTTAATAAAAGGTGCGGCAATATTTTTTTCTATATCGAAGGTCACTTTTACGTGTAATCCGGGATCTTTTTCATCCAATACATTATCGTAAGCTTGCTTAGCACAGCTTGGATTATCACGTAAGGCTTGCATATGATAACTGGTAGCTGACCATAATCGTTGTAAATTAATACGAGAATCATGGAATATTTCCTCATCCCGATGCATAATAACAATATCGTCATCATCCCGTAATTGTGCAACACAATGCACCTGAGATGCTAAATGATGTTGTTGTAATATAGCTAATGCTTGTTGACGCCCACCTTCTACAATTTGAATCACAGCACCTAACTCTTCATTAAATAATGACGCAAAAATATCGTTAGAATCATTATCGACATAGATAGTTAAGCCAACATGACTTGCAAACGCCATTTCGGTTAATGTTGCAAATAAACCACCATCCGAACGATCATGATACGCACATAATAATCCTTGTTGATTTAATTGTTGAATAGCGGCAAAAAAAGCTTTTAATTGATTAGAATCATCCACATCTGGCGTTTCATTGCCCACTTGATTATAAACTTGTGTTAACGCACTACCTGCTAAACGTTGTCTTCCTGGCGCTAAATCAATTAACCATAATTCATGATCACCTTTATCTTTGTGTAAATACGGCGTTAAGGTGCGACGAATATCTTGTACAGGCGCAAAAGCAGTGATAATTAATGATAAAGGTGCGATCACTTGTTTTTGGTTTTGCTCCTCGCCCCATACCATACGCATCGATAACGAATCTTTACCAACAGGAATACAAATACCTAGCTCAGGGCATAATTCCATACCAACTGCTTTTACGGTAGCAAATAAATCGGCATCCTCATCACCATAGCCTGCTGCTGCCATCCAATTAGCAGATAATTTAATATCACTTAATTGATTAATATTTGCTGCTGCCATATTGGTAATGGCCTCGCCAATAGCCATGCGGCCTGATGCAGGTGCATTAATAAGAGCTAATGGTGTGCGCTCACCCATACTCATGGCTTCACCATGAAAACTGGTATAACCACTTGCTGTAACAGCAACATCGCTGACAGGAACTTGCCAAGGACCAACGAATTGATCACGCGCCACCAAACCACCAACACTGCGATCACCAATGGTGATTAAAAAGGATTTATCAGCAACGCAAGGTAATTGTAAAATGCGTGTGATAGCTTCTTTTAATTCCATAATTTGTGTATTAACAGCAGGACGATTAAAAGTTATCGTATTGGCTTTACGATGCATGGAAGGTGGATTCCCCAATAAGACTTCCATAGGAATATCAATAACCGCTGTTTTAAATAAATCATCTTCTAAAATTAATTGTGGCTCTGCTAAAACATCGCCAATAACAGCATAAGGACAACGTTCGCGATTAGCTAATTGTTCAAATAACGGTAATTTTTCAGGTAATAAAGCTAATACATAACGCTCTTGCGATTCGTTACACCAAATTTCCATGGGAGATAAACCGGTATCAGCACTTGGAATCGTACGCAATGAAAAGCGTCCACCGCGTTTATCAGCGTCAATAATTTCTGGCACTGCGTTGGATAATCCACCCGCGCCTACATCATGAATAGATAAAATAGGATTGTCATCACCCAATGCCCAACAGCGATCAATCACTTCCTGACAACGACGTTCCATTTCAGCATTATCACGCTGTACTGACGCAAAATCTAAGTGCTCTCTGCTCGCACCACTAGTCATAGAAGAGGCTGCACCACCACCTAAACCAATTAACATCGCAGGACCACCCAACACGATTAATTTTGCGCCAGCAACAACGGCGTTTTTATTAATATGTTGTGGTCGAACATTACCAATACCACCTGCCAACATAATCGGCTTATGATAACCACGCACAGCACCGCCTTGCGGATTATCAACAAATTGCTCAAACGTACGAAAATAACCTAATAAATTCGGCCGGCCAAATTCATTATTAAAACTGGCTGCACCAATGGGGCCTTCCAGCATGATTGCTAACGGTGATGCGATATTTTTAGGTTTGCCGTAATTTTTTTCCCACGGTTGATTTAATGCGGGAATTTGTAAATCGGAAACTGAAAAACCTACTAATCCCGCTTTTGGTTTTGCACCGCGCCCCGTTGCACCTTCATCACGAATTTCACCACCAGCACCTGTTGCAGCACCAGGATGTGGGGCAATGGCTGTTGGGTGATTATGGGTTTCTACCTTCATTAAAATATCAATTTCTTCATCGTGATAAATATACTGCTGTGTTTTTGGATCGACAAAAAATCGTGATGCAGAATATCCTTGCATGACCGCCGCATTATCATGATACGCCGATAAAACACCTTGTGGATGTTGTTGATGCGTGTATTTAATCATGGAAAATAATGAGTCATCTTGTAATTTCCCATCAATAGTCCATTGCGCGCGAAAAATCTTATGACGACAATGCTCGGAATTAGCCTGAGCAAACATCATTAATTCCACATCGGTAGGATTGCGTTTTAATACGGTAAAAGCTGAATAAAGGTAATCAATTTCATCATTGGCTAGTGCCAAACCTAATTGTGTATTGGCAGCAACTAATGCATCACGGCCTTGTTGTAATATATCGATCGTTTGTAAGGGGCGCGGTGCCGCTTGTTGAAATAATTTGGCTAATTGGGACTCATCTGTAAGAATGGTTTCCACCATTTTATCATGCAAACAAGCAGTAATTGCTGCGGGTAATTCGGTTATTTCTGATTTTAAAATTAATTGGAAATATTTAATCCGCTCAATTCGTTTTACAGCAGATAATCCACATTGTTGAAAAATATCCGTTGCTTTAGATGACCATGGCGATAAAGTACCTATTCGAGGTACAACATAAAATCCTATCGCTTGTGCCTGTTTTTTTATTTCAACTTGGCTACCATCATGCAATAAACCATCAGCGCGGGCTTTTTCTTCCTCTGATAAAGGTCGTTGTTCATCAAGGCAATACATATAATGGGCAGTTACAGCTTGCAGGGTAGGTAAAATCGCGGTAAGTTGTTCGGTTAAACGTTGTAAACGAAAATCAGTATAAATAGCTTTGCCTGCAATAATATGCATTGTTTGCCTCATGATGTAGTGCATGATTGGGGGAGGAATTTATTATACACTACACTGTCGTCTGCGGAAAAGCTTTGAACTAACGTAGCCTTGATGGAGCGCAGCGGAATCAAGGCTACAAGAGGTTCAGCTACCAACTCTTCCAAATAGGGACCAACGACGTACAACTTTATCACCCTCAGATGTATCTTTGATAGCAACTGCCTCACGCTCACTCGTAGTTGTACCTCCAAAGATAGTCTTATTCAGCTGAAATGATACAAATGCTTTTACCCCCTCCCTATGCTCCGTATCCCAATGCCGTTGTAATTGGGGCTGATAAGCTTTGAACATATAACCAAAAAGGGGATCCTTGTTTTCTTTTGCTTGTTTTAATTCTGTAAGCATTTTTTCCTTAGGTTTCATCCACGCTGAATAATTTATACCATAAGCAACCGTTAATTGACTTGAATATGCCTTAGCTTTTTCATCGATGGCAGCTTTTAATGGTTTTTGAGCTATAGCTTGTTGCTCTTTATCACAAGCTTCTCTTTGCCCAGTGTTGCTTAATAACTCTCTTTCCGCCTTCAATTTTGTAACATAATCAGAATCCTGTGCTACATCCTCTATATCCGGACGTTCAGCAATACTTATTAAATCATCGATACAACTATAGTCGTTCATATCGCCTTTTATCTTAAATAGCACCGATCTTAATTCACCTATTGTTCTCATCCCACTTACTGCTTTTAAATTCTCTGCCCTAATCCAGGGGGTATTTGCTTCATTCTTAACAACTGCGGCTAATACATTCATCTCCGCGGGGTCTAACTTAACCTCTTCCCGTAACCCGAGATCCCATTTTTTTTCAAAAACAGTAACCTTTGTTTGTAACGCTTTACTCAAAGCCGTAATTCCATTTGGTGCTAAGCAAATCTGGGCAAGCATCAACCAAAGAATCTCACATTTCCTAGTTTCATAAGCATACAAAACAGCATTTTTATTATCTTTATCAAATTCCACTAACTCAGCAACTGAGAATTGCCTCCCCAAATAGAGTTGTTTTCTCACATAATCTTCATCATCAATCGCTGTTTTTAGCTCTTCATTCATAATCATTTGCCTTCAAGTGTTGGAGTCAAGCTCAAGATATTCTCTTTTAGTAATTTTTATATTTTAAAGCTAACAAACTGATTTTAGCAAGCTATTAATAACAAAAATTTATTCCTATTCACTAATACATAAAAAAATACCTTCTTAACTAGATTTCAACTGCTTAATGGTACCCATAGGTAAATACAATTTACTTGGCTCATCTAAAAATGAGGTAAAACCATAGTGAGAATAAAATGCCTCTGCTTCCTTATGCTTCGCCTCCACTACTACCGCCATCGAGGCTACCTGTTCGCTTAGTGCTAAACATCGTTTTAATGCATTGATTAACAAAACCCCACCTAGCTTTTTACCTTGAAAATTTTTGTCAACCGCCAATCGACCTAATAATGTTGCTGGTAGTACTGGATATCTTGGTGGCTTTTTAACCAATAATTCTGCAAGCCCATCTATCACTATGCTAAATGATGATAGCGTGTAATAGCCGATGATATTATGGGTATTAAATGGGGTTAGAACATAAGTTGCTGCTACTTGATTGCGAATGTCTTGAGTGGCTTGCTGCTTTAAATAACGATCAAGAGCTTCGTTTCCACATTCAAACGCGAGCCTACCATGCTGTTTATTTAAGAGCATTACCTGGTATTGCGGAACCTGCATCTTATTCTTTTACTTCTTTATCGTGTCGTTTAACGGCTTTTAATAAGGCCTCATTTATTACTGGAGGATTAAACAATGCTTCAACAAACGCATTTTGATCGCGTAGAGATAATTTTAAAACTTCATGCTCCTGAATCACTCGCTTTGCTGCCTCTTGTAATGTATCGATCATAAAATCCGTCAAAGACCTGCCCTCCAAATCAGCCGCATGCTGAAATAAACTCTTTTGACTGACGGTAACACGGGCCTCTAGGCGTTCTGATTTTTGTTGTTGGGTGGTCATGTTATGAGTTGCTCGGAATAATTTTACACACTCTAATTGTACGGCTAATTGCCGTAAAAATCAATCTGAGCTTTTAATATACATGCTCTCACCCCAATGAATTCTAATACGAATTAGATTATTTTACAACCTGCACAAGAAAAGAGGACGCCAATTGCATCTTCCCACCAAACACGCTATCGTTTATGCCAATATTATGAATAACAACCGACTCTAGGACACTAAAATCGCTATGACCACCGAGACCTCAATATACCAACCAGCAGAAATCGAACTGCAAATACAAGAATTATGGGATAAACAGCAAGCCTTCCATGTCACTGAAGATCCTTCTAAAGAGAAGTTTTGCTGTATCTCCATGTTCCCCTACCCAAGTGGCCGCTTGCATATGGGGCATGTGCGTAATTACACCTTAAGTGATGTAATTAGCCGTCATCAACGTATGTTAGGGAAGAATGTATTACATCCCATAGGTTGGGACGCCTTTGGATTACCAGCAGAAAACGCGGCGATTCAAAATAATGTCGCACCAGCAGCATGGACTTATAGCAATATTGATTATATGCGTCAGCAATTTAAACGCCTAGGTTTAGGGTTTGATTGGCAGCGGGAAATTACCACGTGTAAACCAGAATATTATCGTTGGGAGCAATGGTTATTTACTCAATTATATAAAAAAGGGCTTGTTTATAAAAAGAATTCCATCGTCAATTGGGATCCAGTTGATCACACGGTATTAGCTAACGAACAGGTTATTGATGGGCGTGGTTGGCGCTCTGGCGCATTAGTAGAGCGTCGCGAAATTCCCCAATGGTTTTTAAAGATTACCGATTACGCAGAAGAATTATTAAATTCATTAGATACGTTAACCGAATGGCCAGAGCAAGTACGCACAATGCAACGTAATTGGATCGGTCGCTCAGAAGGTGCGTTAATTCATTTTACCGTGGCACATACCAATGAACAATTAACGGTATTTTCTACACGGGCCGATACGTTATTTGGCGTTAGTTATATTGCCATTGCCCCTCAACATCATTTGGCGCAACAAGCTGCGAAAAATGATCCAAAGCTTGTGGAATTTATTGCAAAATGTAAAAACGTAAAAAGTGCCGAAGCCGATTTAGCCACACAAGAAAAAATCGGTATGGCAACAAATTTACAGGCAGTTCATCCCATTACCGGAAAATTAATACCTATTTGGATTGCCAATTTCGTATTGATTGAATATGGAACTGGGGCTGTAATGGCAGTGCCAGGACATGATGAACGGGATCATGAGTTTGCATTAAAATATGATTTATCGATTCAACAAGTCATTAAACCAGCAGATGATTCAGCGATTGATATCAACAAAGCAGCTTTTACGAACGCAGGGATTCTTATTAACTCAGGCGAGTTTACAGGCTTAACCAGCGAAAAAGCAAAACAACAAATTACTGAACAATTAATTAAACACAACCAAGGTCAACGCCAAATTAACTATCGGTTGCGAGATTGGGGTGTATCACGACAACGCTATTGGGGCGCACCTATTCCTATTATTAATTGCTTAGATTGTGGCTCGGTCGCCGTTCCTGAAAAAGACTTGCCAGTGGTATTGCCGGAAGATATTAATATTAATGAAATTATCGGCTCACCTTTAAAAAAATCCCCATCATTTTATGAAACCACATGCCCAGAATGCGGTAAACCTGCCCATCGCGAAACTGATACCTTTGACACATTTATGGAATCATCCTGGTATTACACCCGTTATGCTTGTAGTGATTTAACAACAGAAATGTTGGATACCAGAGCCAATTATTGGGGGCCTGTTGATCAATATATTGGTGGTATTGAACACGCTATTTTACATTTATTGTACGCTAGATTCTTCCATAAACTCCTTCGTGATGAAGGGCTACTTAATAGTGATGAGCCTTTTAAACGGTTATTAACGCAAGGCATGGTCTTAAAAGACGGCTCGAAAATGTCAAAGTCAAAAGGTAATACCGTTGATCCCAGCACATTAATCGAAAAATACGGTGTTGATACCGTGCGCTTGTTTATTTTATTTGCAGCGCCACCAGAGCAAAGTTTAGAGTGGAGTGATGCAGGTGTAGAAGGTGCGCATCGTTATTTAAAACGTTTATGGAAATTAGCGCACGATTATTTGGCCGCAGGTTTTGAAAAAAATCCTCTGAATGTTACCAGCCTAACGAGCGAACAACGGATAGTGTATCGACAAATCCATGAGACTATTGCTAAAGTTTCTGATGATATGTCGCGCCGTTATACGTTTAATACCGCCATTGCTGCCATGATGGAATTAACCAATGCACTTTCTCGCTTATCGATTAATGAAGATAAAGCCTTATTACATCATGGCTTAGAGACACTGATCTTATTACTCTCACCCATAGTGCCGCATATTACCCAGGTATTATGGCAAAAATTTGGTCACGACAATCTATTGCTTGATATCACTTGGCCTATTGCTGATAAAGCCGCCCTAGTGCGAGATACCATCGAACTTGTTGTACAAGTTAATGGTAAATTACGTGGCCAAATTACTGTGGCTGCCAATGCAGATAATACAACGATTGAAACACAAGCTCTAGCTGTAGATAGCGTGCAACCTTATATTGCAGGAAAAACTATTAAAAAGGTTGTTATTGTTCCTAAGCGTTTAATTAATATTGTGGTGGGATAATGAAACGACACTTACAACCTATTTTTATTATTACACTTTGTATCGCATTAATAGCTTGCGGTGGTTGGCAATTACGAGGGCAAGTGACTTTATCAGAAAATTTACGACTATTAGCCATTAATCCTGATAATCCTTATGATCCCTTACAGCAAGAACTACGCAATAGTTTATTTGTTAATAATATTGAAATAGTGCCGGTTGATGCTAAACCCACAGCTATTTTACAATTAGAAAATGAACATTTCACTGTTAGTGAGCTCGTAATTGACCGTCAAGGCCAACCTACGGAAAATAGATTGCAATATACGGTTACTATGTCGGTAGTCGATAATAAAGGCAAAGTATTAGCAGAAAAACAGACTATCAATGTGGTGAGAACGTTACGTTATAATCCAAATTACCTGCTAAGTAGTGTAGGAGAAGAAAAATTAGTCGAAAAAGATATGCGTAAGGATGTGGTTATTCAGATTATGCGAAGGTTGGAGAAGATCCAGTAATATAACTCCCCTCTCCCGCAAAGGGAGAGGGGAAAGGTACCGATTATTACAAAACATCAATAATCGCATCACATAATTTATCAACATTACGCAAATTAATCCCACACAAACTCATGCGGCCCGAATCCAGCATATAAATACTGTATTTTTCTCGTAATTTTCTTACTTGTTCCACGGTAAGCCCAGAATAAGAAAACATGCCATATTGTTGATTAATAAATTCAAACGAATGTTTTGCGCCTCTTTCATGCAATCCTTGTACTAATAATAACCGCATTTTAGCAATACGCTCGCGCATATCAGTGACCTCTGCAAGCCATTCTTGTTTTAAATCCGTCGTTGATAAAATTTCGCGAACAATGGAGGCGCCATGCGCGGGGGGATTGGAATAATTACTACGTGCTAATGATTTGGCTTGGCTAGCAACATTTTCTGTTTGTTGCTTAGTTTCTGCAATCATGGTTAAAGCACCTGTGCGTTCGCTATATAACGAAAAACTCTTTGAATAGGAGGTTGCAATTAGTAATTGGCTAATTCCTTTCTCCAAGAATAAACGAATGGCGTAAGCATCTTCATTTAATCCTTTACCAAAACCTTGATAAGCAAAGTCAAAAAAGGGTAAAAAACCACGCGCTATTGCCACATCAGCAATTTGTTGCCATTGTGCTGGTGTAGGATCAATGCCACAAGGATTATGACAACAAGCATGGAGTAATACCACATCACCTGCAGGTACTTGCTGTAATTTTTCTAACATGGCATCAAAAGCTAATCCTTGAGTATTTTTATCATAATAAGGATAGTTGGCTATTGGTAGATTTATAGCACCAAAAATATGTGGGTGATTATTCCAGGTTGGTGAGCTTAGCCAAATGGTTGCTTTAGGTAATATGGCTTTAATTAATTCACCACCAACGCGTAATGCACAAGTGCCGCCTGGTGTTTGAATAGTTTGTACCTGGTGTTGTGCAATTAAGGGGTGATCCTCGCCAAGTAATAATTGTTGGACTAATTCTGCATAAATACGATCACCCGCAATTCCTAAATATTGTTTAGTGATTTGTTGCGATAATAAAATCGTTTCTGCTTTTTTTACGCTGGATAATATGGGGGTTTTACCTTGTTCATCTTGGTAAATTCCGGCAGTTAAATCGATTTTATTGGGGTTGGGATCTTTGCGGTAGGTTTCTAATAATCCTAAAATGGGATCTGCTGGTGCTTCTTGTACGTGACTAAACATGGTTATTAATCCTTTTTTATATTTTACCCAATTTGCTGTTATTTCAATGCTCCTCTATATCGTCACCCTCGCGAAAGCGGGGATCCATACGATGTTCACTATCCGATGGATCCCCGCTTTCGCGAAGATGACGATGTAGAGAGAATTTGCCGTAAAGCCTAGAATTGCTCGACTCAAATCCCAATTACCCAACTCGAGGTTTAAGCTCCCCCGCCTCATAACGCGCAGTCATTTTTTCTAACGATAATACTTTAATCTTAGATGCATGCCCTGCTGTACCAAATTGTTCGTAACGCGCTTTACAAATATCTCTCATTGCAGCGGTTGCTACTTTTAAATATTTACGAGGATCAAATTCTTTAGGATTTTGTGCTAAGAAGCGACGAATAGCACCGGTGGATGCCATACGTAAATCGGTGTCGATATTAATTTTGCGTACACCGTGTTTAATACCCTCTTGGATTTCAGCAACAGGCACTCCATAGGTCTCACCTAAATCACCGCCAAAAGTATTAATAATTTCTAACCAATCTTGTGGGACAGAAGATGAACCATGCATAACCAAATGAGTATCAGGGATACGTGCATGAATCTCTTTAATACGTTGAATCGCTAATACATCACCTGTTGGTGGGCGTTTAAATTTATAGGCGCCGTGACTTGTGCCAATCGCAATAGCTAAAGCATCAACATGGGTTAATTTTACAAACTCAGCGGCTTGATGCGGATCGGTCAGTAATTGCTCTTTGCTCAGTTTACCTTCAGCTCCTGAACCATCTTCGTCGCCTGCCATACCGGTTTCTAACGAACCTAAACATCCTAACTCCCCTTCCACAGAAACACCACAAGCATGAGCCATTTCTACAGCAAGCTCAGTTGTTTTCACGTTATATTCAAAATTAGAAGGTGTTTTCATATCTTCCATGAGGGAGCCATCCATCATCACGGATGAAAAACCTAATTGAATAGAACGTTGGCAAACCGCAGGGGATGCACCATGATCTTGGTGTAAGCAAACGGGGATATGTGGCCACTCTTCTAATGCAGCAAGCACTAAATGACGAATAAAGCTCGCTCCGGCATACTGACGCGCACCTGCAGATGCTTGAATAATCACTGGGCTATCGGTTGCATCTGCCGCTTGCATAACGCTATGCACTTGCTCCATGTTATTGGCATTAAATGCTGGCACGCCATAACCATGTTCTGCCGCGTGATCGAGTAATTGCCGTAGAGAAATTAAAGCCATCATTAACCTCGTGATTGGGGAATTAAGAAGTGACTATATTAACAAAAGATGGGGAGGATGTCTTTACACGGACAGCCACTGTTGTCACGAAGATTTGAGGGTTGTATGCCTCACCTCTCCCCTCTGTGGGAGAAGTCGACCGCGCTTTGCGCGGGCGGGTGAGGGGTGCGATCTTTCTACGTAAGAAATGATGGTGAGGAAAATAGGATTTTTTCTTCGTAGCCTTCCCCTCGCCCTCGCAAGCTGCGCTTGCATTTCCCTCTCCCGCAAGGGGAGAGGGGCTATACCAACGAGGTTATGATAGTAACTACGAGAACAGTGAATCCTGTGATAAACCCTGCTCTTCCAAAATCTCGCGTAAACGTTTGAGCGCTTCGACTTGGATTTGGCGGACGCGTTCGCGGGTTAAACCGATTTCATTGCCAACTTCTTCTAAAGTAGCTGCTTCGTAACCATGTAAACCAAAACGGCGTTCTACCACTTCGCGTTGTTTTTCAGTTAATTGGGTTAACCAAATATCAACATGTTCACGTAAATTTTCATCTTGTAATAAATCCGCTGGATCTGACATATGTTCATCAGCCAACGTATCAAGAATGGTTTTATCCGAATCAGCACCTAAAGGATCTTCTACTGATGTGACCACACATTCATTCAGTCCTAACATACGTTTGACGTCTTGTAATGGTCTATCCAGTAAATCAGCAATTTCTTCGGGGCTTGGTTCATGATCTAGTGTTTGTGATAACTCACGGGCAGCACGTAAATAAACATTTAATTCTTTCACAACGTGAATAGGTAGGCGAATAGTACGCGTTTGATTCATAATCGCGCGTTCAATCGTTTGACGGATCCACCACGTTGCATATGTAGAAAAACGAAATCCACGTTCCGGATCAAATTTTTCGACAGCGCGAATGAGTCCTAAATTACCTTCTTCAATTAAATCTAGTAAAGGTAACCCACGATTAATATAGCGACGAGCGATTTTTACGACTAAACGTAAATTACTTTCGATCATTCTCTTGCGAGCAGCATCTTCGCCTAATAATGCTTTGCGGGCATAATAGACTTCTTGCTCTGCAGTTAATAGAGGGGAAAATCCAATCTCACCTAAATAAAGTTGGGTTGCATCCATCACTTTGCGCGCACCTATCGTGCTACGACATAAGTCATACTCACCATCATCAACTTTTGGTCGCGCTTCAGCAGAATCGTCTTCAGAAGCGAGAACTAACTCTCCATCTTCATCTGTTAATTCCTCTTCATCATCATCATCATCTGATGCCAGTAGCTCCCCATCTTCAAAATCAGATGGTTCTGCTTCTGCTACATCGTGTTGGACATTCCATTTATCCGCCATAGCCATATGGTTTTACCTCACTATGAAGTTTCTTTCCTTAGAATTTTTTTGATGCATCTAGTTACTATGCTACTCCTTTTTCGCTAAGAATAGCAATGGATCAACTGGTTTGCCCTCTTGTCGAACTTCAAAATGAAGTTTTACAGTATCAGTGCCACTCTTGCCCATTTCAGCAATTTCTTGACCCGCTTTTACTTTATCACCTTCTTTAACTAATAACACGCGATTATGTGCATAAGCACTTAAATAACGTTCATCGTGCTTAATAATAATTAATTGTCCATACCCACGCAAGCCACTACCACTGTATACAACTTCACCCGCAGCGGTTGCAACAACAGGCGAACCTTCAGCGGCGACAATATCAAGTCCATTATTTTGCGAAGAATAACCGCGCTCAACTTTACCATTAGAAGGCCATAACCAAGTACCCTTTCCTTGTGTACTAACTACTGGTACAACAGCGATTGGCGTTGAAGTTTGTTGTGTTGCAGGTGTTGCTGACGGTGTTGGCGTTGACGCAACATTTGACGAAATAGTTGTCCATTTCGGTTCAGATGATATTGCCGCAGAAGAAATTGGCTGTGCTGGAGCAGCATCTCCCGCTAATTCAATTTTCTGACCCGGGTAAATTGTGTAAGGTGATTGAATGTTGTTAATGGACGCAAGCTCACGAAAATCTCGGCCATAGCGCCATGAAATTGTATACAATGTCTCGCCTCTAAGGACGACATGTGTCCCCTCGTATTGCGGTGGCGGCTTGCTAATGTCCGATACAGGAGCAAGGGTTTTATTGCCAGAGCACGCTGTCAGCAATAAAGAGAGTGCGATTAATAATGTCCATTTATGTAACATGAAATTCTCTCGGTTTTTAATATACTTTACTTATGTCCTACCATCGGGACCTCTCACCGCCCCTAGATTATAACCGACGGTTGATAAACATAGCATCACCATAACTAAAAAAGCGATATTTTTCCACTACTGCCGCTCGGTAAGCGGCCATCACCGCATCAAAACCGCCAAAAGCGCACACTAACATCATTAACGTAGATTGTGGTAGATGAAAATTGGTGAGTAAAGCATCGACCACTTGAAATTGAAAACCAGGATAAATAAAAATCTTGGTTTCTCCTTCAAACGGCTTAATCCCGCCATTTAACGCCGCTGTTTCTAAACTTCTTACACTGGTGGTACCTACAGCAATCACTCGCCCACCCCGTTGTTTTGTTAAGGCTATAGCCTCACAAACCTCTGGTAACACCTGAACCCATTCCTGATGCATCACATGATCTTCAATATTATCCACGCGCACGGGTTGAAAGGTACCAGCGCCAACATGTAATGTCACAAAGGCTTTATTAACCCCTTTTTCCGCTAAAGCTGCCATGAGTGTTTCATCAAAGTGTAATCCTGCTGTTGGCGCAGCAACAGCGCCAGGATAGCGATTATAAACAGTTTGATAGCGTGTTTTATCAACCAGCTCATCTTCACGATTAATATATAACGGTAATGGCATATGCCCATATTGTTCGAGCAATGTGATAATAGGCCGTTCATCAAGAAATTGGAGAATTAAACAATCTTCTTCACGGCCCATCACTTTTGCTTCAAGAACATCCGCTAAAATAATATGATCGCCTATTTTTAACGAACGACTATTACGCACATGGGCTAATACGGTATGTGCATCTAGGCAACGCTCAACTAATACTTCTATTTTTCCGCCACTTAATTTTTTGCCATGCAAACGGGCGGGAATAACTCGCGTATCATTAAAAACCAATAAATCACCACGTTGTAAAAATTGCAAAATATCTTTGAAAGAATGATGCGCGATTACTCCTGTATTTCCATCAAGCGTGAGTAAACGACTTGCTGATCGCTCAGGCAAAGGATATTGCGCAATTAATTCTGCGGGAAGATCAAAAGAAAAATCACTTACGTTCATTTAAATACTAATCATTCTTATCGACGCATTAAACGTCGATTTTTATACAAACGCCATAATGACCAAGCAGGGCCATAACAAGCATAAAGAGAAAAAAGGGAGAATAATACAATCGGCGGGTCAACGGCAATAGTAACAATGGTAAGCACCACAGCTAGCAGCGCAATAAAAGGGACTTTGCCACGCAAAACAACATCTTTAAAACTGTAATAACGTACATTACTGACCATTAACACACCAACAATAAATGCAACGCTACCAATAATAGCACTCAAACTTTTAGTCTCAATACCTTCTTGATGACCAACTGCCACCATGCCCGCAATCACCCCTGCGGCGATAGGTGATGGCAATCCAATAAAAAATCGCTTATCGATCTTATCAACTTGGGTATTAAATCGCGCTAAACGTAATGCCGCCGTTGCCGCGTAGAAAAAAGCAATTAACCAGCCTATTTTCCCTAACGGACCTAATGCCCAACTATAAACTACTAATGCAGGTGCAATACCAAACGAAACCATATCAGATAAACTATCATATTGAGCACCAAAACTGCTTTGAGTATTGGTTAATCGAGCGACACGACCATCTAATGCATCCAATATCATCGCGATAAAAATGGCAACGGCAGCAACATCAAATACTCCTTTCATTGCCGCGACAATAGCGTAAAAACCGGCAAATAATGCACTGGTTGTAAATAAATTAGGCAGTAAATAAAAACCACGCGGTGGGCGCTGAGCCACTTGTTGCTTCTCTTGTTCCATTGTTTTTCACTTTTATTTCTTTGCCACTTGTACCGGTTTTTTGGCGGGCAATTGTAAATACGTATCTAAAAAGGTTGGGATAACGGTACCACTAAAACGAGCGTCTGAATTGGATAATAACACAATGCCTATACGTTTATCAGGTAAGTACGCCATCTCTGAGCGATATCCTTGCACGCCCCCGGCGTGATAAACCAATTTATGACCTGAGTAATTAAATATCCGCCAGCCCAGCCCATAATGTGCATCGCGCAACCTCGCATTACGCCAGGGAGCACCGCGCACTTCTTCAGGTGTTCTTACATAAGGGGTATTCACTGCAGCCAAAATTTCTCTGGAAATGACATCAGGTCGCCCACCCATTTGAGCACGTAACCATTGTGCCATATCAGCAATACTCGCATTCACACCTGCCGCAGGAGCAACGCGATAATAAGAGGGTTTAAATTTTACAGCTAACCAACCGTTTTTCACGCGCACGTGGGGCGCGGTACGATTAGACTCGGCCATGATGCCATCTAAACCCACCGATGAATTCTTCATTCCTAGTGGTACAAATATTCGATCATGCATAGCTTGACCGAAATCTTGGCCTGTTGCAATAGCCACTACTTCACCTACTAAGCTATAAGCCACATTTTGATAGCCATAGCACTTGCCTACAGCACAAACTTGGTGCACTTGTCGCAAGCGCGTTAAAATATCAGCATAAGGTACATTGGCTTCTAACAAATTGTCATAGGTATGCGCAGGGAGACCTACCGAATGACTAAGCACATGACGCAGCGTCACCGATTCGGTTTGCCCTGACGAGCGTAGAGAGAAATCAGGGATATATTTTACGAGCGGATCATTCCATTCAATAAGGTTATCCTCAACTAATAAGGCAGCTAACTCCGCACTAAACCCTTTTGATACGGAAGCTAAACGAAACACCGTATTCACATCAATTTTTTCAGGCTTACCCGCCGCACGCACACCGTATGCTTTCAGGAATACAATTTTATCATTTTGCACAATAGCAACGGCTGCGCCAGGCGAGCGCGTGGCATTTAATATTTTTTGAATAGCCTTGTCCACCGCAGGAATAACCTGTTGAGTATCATTTGCAATGACATGAGTGGAGGAAAAAAAACTGAGTAATAACCCAGTTAATATAATTAACAACCGCATGATAGAGTTCCTTCTCCATATTATAAGAGGAAAGCTAGAAACAATAAAAAGTTACCTAAAGTTTAGCCTAATTACTAAATGAAAGACAGAGGGCTGAGAGAACCTTACCTCTCCCCTTGTGAGAGAGGGGTTACGCCTCTTGCCAAGCCTCTTAAAACACCATACCATTTCGTTAGAATACCAACCGATTTTTGAATTAATTGAGGTAATTGATAATGACGCTTCAGTATCTACAACCGTTAATTATAAAAAAATCTACTGCCACTATTCCCCACCCGACTGAACTACCAAAAAGCAGGTTAGAGGAGGAAATAGCATGCAATGAATATTTTATGCCTTATTCCTATTCGCCTTATATAACTGCTTTTAGTACCAATACCAAGACTTCTTATCCTACAAGCCACATAACCACTAACACCACAAAGGTTGCTTTTCAAAAAGCCGTCGACACCTCAACTGATGTACAAGCAGCTTTTATAAAAATAAATTCAGCGACGGGGCTTCCCACCCAATTTTCTTTTGCAGTAGCTAACAGCGCACATCAAAACCCACGCCCAGATGAAATTGATGCATTGGTTTTTTCAACATCTACTATAACTTACGATTTTGTTATCAAAAGACAGTATGAAGCCATCGTTTTGCAAGCCTCGGGCTTTCCCATTAAAGATTTGACACCCGCCTTTCGCCAAGCAGCAAAAACAAAAAGTGAAATGCTTTCCGGATTTGGAAGTAGCATGGGCGCTTGTCATTTACAGTTATTAGCAAATGGAAGATATTATGCTCACATGGGTAATATCGGAAATAATATGATTGTTGTAATGCGCCCGGACGGTACTATTAAATACCAAAGTGGTGCAATAACCTATGCTATTACTGATGCTACCCATTCAGTGCCCCAATATGCTCCTACAACACTTGATGATTTATGCACAACCGATCCTGCCCGCGCATTCCAAAGACATCACCTGACACAACATAATATGGAATTAGAAACGAACGATATCATTATGATATTAACTGATAGTGCTTGGCAGGAATTAGAAACCGAGAAGCTCCCTATTTCATCTGCAACTTATACTTATACTCCTGACGGAGAAACCGCTCCTATCACTGTTAATATACATCAGAAAAAAATGATGTTAAAACCACACACGTTACAACAGTGTGTACGGGTGGGCAGGTCAATAGCGGATATTAATAGGGGAGTTGCTAGCGGCATATTATCACGTGCTAATGATAAAAATCATTACCTACATCGTGGTATAGTAACCCTTATTGACGCTATTTCTAGCCCCCTTTTTGCAAAAACCCAATTTACGATTGATAATTTTATAGAAACTCTACCTCTCACCCATATATCGACAGAGCAGCAAAAAAATCAAGTAAGACAAGCATTAAGAGAGAATCTGGCTAAGGAATACCAGCTACATAATTCCGCACATTTTTTTCTTTTATGGAATCAGTATATCTCTTTTTTCTTTACTTCTAAAATAAATGAGATTTGGAGACATTTACCCTTATGTCCTGAAACTACAAATGCTTTTCTAACAGCCTTCATGCAACAATATACTGCCTCCCCACTGACATTAAACTACATACTTGGATCACACGAACTACGAGCTGCAGCAGAAGTAATAAGAGACCTATTTTTTAACCCTGAATATCAAGGTATCCAATGGACAAGTAATTCGCCTTTACTTGATTTCTTAAAACACATCTGTAATATTCCTCGCGGCGATTGTGCTTCGGTAATGATAGTTAAAGTACCTTCTTATAAAACAGAGATAATACGCAATTGGATCGTGGAGCATGATAACGCTGAAACTCGAGCAAATTTATTTAAGTTATTGTTTAAAGCTGGCGTTACTGCTACCGATTTACAGACTGCTTGCAATACGTTAGAAACAGAAAGCTATATTTTCAATACTGACGATTATACTCAAGCATTAGGAGGTGCTGCTGCAGGAAAAAGATATGATGCATCAGGCTCTTTAAATTTAAAACCCCGATATCAGTTTCTTCAGAGATTAGCTCAGGAATCACAAATAGCTGCCTATATAAATGCTATTGCTGGATTACAATTACCTGCTCGTCTTGAACGTCCAGATATAGCTGCAGATTATGCAGCGGCCGAACGCATAGCAGCCTATACAACAGGTATTGCTGCTTACATCACCACCTGCATTACTAATGGAGGATTAGTTCAATCTCCCATCATGGAAGCTGCTGCCACAGAAATGTTAGTAACTTATTGCAGTGAAAAAGTATTACCTAAACTTATTGTGGAAATGGATGCGTATATTGCGGAGACAGCATCAGCCAATGCTGCCTCGCCACTGCCTGCCAATACAAATGTTCTACGTAGACGCTCAGTTGTGGAAATATTACAACAACTAAGAGATACATCGCCTTTCGCCATTAAACAACCTGCTAATACCACAACATGGATGCAAAGAACGTGGGATAGCCGCTCCCCTTCACAAAAAAAAATCGATGAAAAAATCCTAAAACTAGAAGCTGAAATAAAAGCCCTTACACCGAAACCAGGGCTTTTTTCTAGCTTTGGGCATTGAACTCATACGCCCTGCTTCTAAAACCCCTCTCCCACGGAGGGGAGAGGCAAGGGGGTTCTCATAACGAAACCATCCTCTTGTCAATAATACAAAAAACCCGTAAAATTGCGTCAGCACTCCAACCCATTACTTGATTATTTAGGAGAAGCGTCCTCATGCCTAACCCAAAACTTCTTATACAAAATACCCCTTATACTCTCAACCCTATAATGACCACGCAAGGTGCAGTACAAGAAGACCATAATCGTGGAGCCTATTTTATACCCCAGCCTGTTGCTCCTTACGTAGCTGCCGCTAGCCATTCTACTTACAGCAGTATGCCTACCAGTGAAGTAAGTGCTGACGAAGTTAGGGTAAAGGAAGATAAAGGCACGTTGTTGGATGCTCAAGCGGCTTACATAAAGATAAATCCATACACCGGTATTCCCACCCAATTTAGCTTAGCAGTAGCTGATGGTTTAGGGCATGATCCCGACCCTCAGGTCCATGCAGCTATAGCTCTAGCAGCCGCTGCTGTAAGCGAGCATTTTGTTACCCAGAGGGAAAATGAAAGAGTCACTCTACAATCTAGTGGTATACCCATTAAAGATTTGACACCAGCATTTCATGATGCCGCACGATATTGCCAAGCTGTTACATTTAATGGCGGAGATAGTGCTTTAGCAGCGTGCCATGTGCAATTGTTAGCCAATGGAAAATATTACGCACATATTGGTAATGTTGGTGATGGCATGGTTGTTGTGGTGGGCGCCGATGGTGAAATTAAATATCAAACAGGTGCAACATCCTATTTTATGGGAGGACAAGGCGCCTCTTACCGTCCTACACCTATTACCGGTTTACTATCCTCTGATGGAGCCCAGGGCTTCCGAAAAAATCATCTTACACAACACAGTAGGGAGTTGGCAGATGGGGATGTTGTTCTACTACTAACCGACGGTGCAACTGCAGAGCTTGATACTGAGGTTACAATGGGATCAATTGGTTCTTATACTTATCATCCTGCTATTGCACTAGTACAGCAAACAAAAACTATTGAAATAAAGCAGAAAAAAACCACATTAAAGCCCGACGCACTTTATCGATACGTTCGTGCAAATATACCGTTGCATGAGACTAATACGCGACTCCTTACTGCAATATTTAATTCTGTTATAACCAACAATAATGAATTAGGTGATATTGCAGAGCGTACAATGGATGCGTTTAATAAACTATTCTTGGGACAGCATTTTGAACATCCTACACTTGCACAGTTTGTAAATAATTTACCTTTAAATGAGTTAGATCAGCCCAAGAAAAAAAGGGTTGCGAGAGCTAACATAAAAGCGGACTTAGTTACTGCAGGGTATGATCTAGATTCGAAGGATCTTTTGCAATTATGGAAAGAGTACTCTTCTTATATTCAAAACAAGACCGCATCTCCACTTTGGAAATTTATTCCTTTTTGCACTGATAATACAGCTGCATTTTTAAGGACATTACTATCGCCACTTTCGGCACAAATTAAGCGCGAATGTACTTTAGATGATCTTTTAAAGACAACCGAAGGAAAAAAAATAAGATCAACAATCCAAAAATTATATATGACTGCCGGTGGCGATGGTACAGTTTATCAAGAACAATCTTATTTAACTGATTTCTTAGCAGATCTTTTTCATACACATCGTGGTGATTGTACATCAGTGATGGTATTTAAAGTGCCCTGTTATAAAACAGAGCTTATCCGCAGTTGGATCACGACCACAGATCCTGCTGTTCGTGCGGAATTATTAAAATTAATGGTTAAAGCAGAGATTACTACGGATGATTTACATACTGCTAGAGATACTTTAGCAGCGGAACGTTATACTACTGAGCAAATTACTCCGAACGGGGTTAAAAAAGATGTTGACTCAGCAGCGGTACTATTACATGAGAGTTATCCTAATATTTATAACCGTCTATATGAGACACAGGGGGGTTTATGCCTACATGGTTTTATAAGAGTCATTGAAGGACTATCACAATTCCCACTGCTTCCCCAGCAAGATACTTTTAATAGGCCTATAAATGTTTCCACCCAAATAGTGAGTTCTTATATTGAGAACATCACTCAATTTATAGCAACCTGTATTGGCGAGGGTGCAACTTTACAGCCTATTGAAATTAGGACTGCTGCTAGCACAGTGGTAGCAACTTATTGTAATGAACAGCTATTACCTAAAATTATTGCGGAAATGGAGAGGTACATTGCAAAAGCACCCAATCCAACAGCTGGAGCTGGAGTAGTAGCAACCGCCGACGATACTAGGGTCACGCGATTACAAACCGTTGTAAGAGTATTATCACAAATGCGAGGCGAATCACCTTTTACTATTCAAGCTCCAAGTACCACTACATGGTTGCTAAGAACACGCGATAGTAGAACACCTTCGCAAATAAAAATAGATGAGAAAGTCAAACAATTAGAGGCTGAAATAAAAGCGCTGACGCCTAAATCAAGGCTTTCACCTATCGATTGGTTTTGAAATAACTTAGGGACCTGTAGCCTTGAGGGAGCAAAGCAACATCAAGGCTAACTTTTATTTATACCTTTTAAAGGAAATACCATCATGCCAAACAATGTAGTCTTATCTATCGCGGGCACGCCTAGCACCGACAGTCATCTACTAACCAGCCGATCACACCTTAACGTACTGCAATCACACCGAGAATTTTTTGAATCATTTCCCTATTGTGCCTATATTGCTGCCTCAAGTGACAACGCACATTTATCCTCTCTTGAAAGCCGAGCACACGGTACACTAATAGAGCCCAAAAAAAAATTATTCCCTTTGTATGAAGCCCAAAACGCGTTTATAAAATTCAATGCTGCAACTGGTCTCCCCACTCAATTTACTTTTGCTGTAACTAGCGATCCTAATGGTATAAATGCCACCATAGCGCAACAAGTCGGTAGCCAGTTTGCCTTAGCTCAAGCTTCCCAGCCTGTTACTCTTGTAAATGAAAATTTGCCTATTAGAGATCTGGCCAACGCATTTCGCCAAGCAGCAAGAGAGCATAATGAAGCTCAATCCACCATGGCTGCTTGTCATGTACAGTTATTAGCTAATGGCAAATATTATGCACATATTGGTAATATGGGTAAGGGTATGATCGTCGTGGTCGGTGCTGACGGTAATATTAAAGATCAAACAGGCGCCATGACTTATGCTATCGAACGAAATGGAGTGAAGTCTCCCTATGCGCCTACACCTATCAGCGGTTTAATCGACACTGCTGCTCTACATGGTTATCAAAAACATCACCTTACCCAACTTCATATGGAGTTAGCCCCGGATGATATCGTTCTGGTGCTAACCGATGGTGCTTGGAGAGAGTTTGCAACCCAAACAGCGGATTCCAGCGGTACTTATACGGCCACTAGCAGACATGGACTACAAACTATTCTTGTACATCAGAGAAAAATAACCTTACAAAATGATGCATTACAACCATTTGTACATCATAAATCGTTGCATGAGATAAATGTTGGGATTGATAGAGCGATATTTACAGCAGCAACAAGAAGAAATACGGCTGTACAAGGAGCAATAGGAAAAATTATTGAGGCAATGAATAAGATTTTATTCAAAGCAAATGTGCATGCTAATCCCATTACGCTTGAAAGCTTTATAGATAATTACATGTCTTTTGGCTCTATCCAGTCGGCATCTGGTTTATTGATAGCAAGACAACAGATGAAAGCAAACTTACCTGGAAAATATACATTAACTAACCCCACAAAATTTATGCTCTTATGGGATGATTATATTGCTCCTTTTCAATCAATAGCGAATCTAGGTCCCGTTCATAAAGTTATACCTTTGAATCCAGAAAACACCCTTGCTTTTTTAAAAGCATTCCTTCCGGCACCAACCGAGAATCAACAAGAGCGATTTACTCTGGAAACAATAATAAGTGATCCACAGTACAACAACATAACTGCTGAAGTAGCTATACTACGTGGAACGCTTGCTACTCTTGGTATTTCCTGCCCAGATAATATGCCATTGCGTGATTTCTTATACAATCTCTGTGCCATCCATTTTAATGATTGTTCATCAGTAATGGTATTTAAAGCACCAAATTATAAAACAGAACTTATTCGCAGTTGGCTACTTAATCAAAATACGCTTACGCCAGACCATCGTGAGGTTCGCGCAAATTTATTTAAATTAATGAATAAAGCAAAGATTACTCTTCAAGATCTAGAGACAGCCAGAATGACTTTTGCAAAAGAAGTGTTTACTACAGCTGACATTACGACAACGCAACGAGGGATAACATTGAATGAGAGAGGAGTCTTACCTGTTATTCAAAGCTTCCCTAACCTTGGCACAACAGTGAATGCTTCAGAAATACAGCGCCATATAGAAGCTATCAATTTACTGAGGTTGCCTGCACCTCTTGTTCGAAATGATCCTGCAGCGCCTTTTGATTTTACTACGCATATAAACGCGTATGTTACATGTATTAATACCTTCAAGGAGCAGCGTATCGATGGCGCCTTATTCCCTGAGATCCCAGCTGCTGCAACAGAAATAATGGTTACATATGGTTATGAGCAAGTATTACCTCGATTGTTAGCAGAAATGGAGAGTTATATTAAGGAAATAGAAACAGGTAATGACGTCATAGCAAAAGTTGCACGAAGACAACAGACTAAAGAAGCATTATCAACTTTAAAAACCACCTCGCCTTTTAATATTCATCTTCCCAATACCACCACGTGGTTTCATAAGAACTTGGATAATAGAACGCCTGCACAGATAAAGATTGATGAAAAAATTAAAGAATTAGATGCACAAATCGATATTCTTCAACCTAAGGATTTGTTTGGAAGAAAGCGAGTACCGACATCTACGTCGGGAATGTAGCTTGTGCTACCCTAATAATACCTTGATAATCAGAAAATACCTCTGTAATAAATCCCGCGGTAGTTAATAACCCTACAACTGCCGCGGATTGATCATGTCCATGTTCTATTAATAAATAGCCATTGGGCTTTAAATAATCTGCTGCTTTAGCAATAAGCAATCGAATGGCATCTAATCCATCTTTACCGCTGACTAATGCATTATAAGGTTCATATTTTAAAGAAGGATGCGATAAATGCGGATCATCTTCTGCAATATAGGGCGGGTTGCTCACAATAACATCAAAACGTTGCTGGGCAGGCAATGCTGAAAACCAATCGCCTTGATAAAAGGTAATATTTTTTAGTGCTAATTGCTGCGCATTTTTCTCCGCCAAATCTAACGCTTTTTTAGAAATATCTGTAGCAATAATTTGCCAGTGTGGTCGCTCTTTTGCTAACGCTAATGCGATAGCACCTGTGCCTGTCCCCAAATCTAAAATACTGGCTTGGGCTGGGGCACAAGCTAATACACGCTCAACTAATAATTCCGTTTCAGGGCGCGGTGTTAATGCTGCATTGGTGGATAATAAATTTAATCCCCAAAACTCTTTATGTCCTGTGATATAGGCAATCGGCTCGCCTAATTTGCGACGGTTTAATAAAATGGAAAATTGTTGGTATTGTTCATCTGTAATCAGTTGTTCAGGATAAGTAAATAAATAGCTGCGTGGAACCGCAAGACAATGTGCTAATAATATTTCCGCATCGAGCCGCGGTGTGTCGGAGGGAATTTCTTTTTCTGATTGTTGGAGGAGATCGCGAAGTTTAATCATGTTTTATTTCTATATATCGAAGTTTATATCCCACTTTCCCACCTCTCCCCTCGTGGGAGAGGTCGACCGCGCTTTAGCTCGGGCGGGTGAGGGGGAGCTACGAAGAAAGGATCGTGGTGAAATAATATTTCTTTCTTCGTAGCTCCCCCCTCACCCTCGCAAGCTGCGCTTGCATTTCCCTCTCCCACAAGGGGAGAGGGGTTTATGAGGAGTTACCCTTCACCCAACGCTGTTAATAAATCCGCCTGATACTCTCGCATTAACGGTTCAATAACCGGTGCTAAATCACCCTCCATAATGGCATCGATTTTATATAACGTTAAATTTATCCGATGATCCGTAACTCGCCCTTGCGGGAAATTATAAGTACGAATACGCTCGGAGCGATCACCGCTGCCTACTAAATTGCGTCTCGTTTGAGCGCGTTCGCTTTCTTGTTTAGTGCGTTCGGCTGATAATAATTTAGCCTGTAATAAACTCATAGCACGTGCACGATTTTTATGTTGTGATCGTTCATCTTGGCATTCCACCACAATACCGGTCGGTAAATGGGTAATACGAATGGCCGAGTCGGTTTTATTAACGTGTTGTCCACCAGCGCCCGATGCACGATAAGTATCAACTTTTAAATCCGCAGGATTTAAAGCGACCTCATCGATTTCTTCTAATTCCGGCAATATCGCAACAGTACACGCTGAAGTATGAATACGCCCTTGTGCTTCAGTTTGTGGCACACGTTGCACGCGATGCGCGCCGGATTCAAATTTTAATTTAGAATAAACTGCCTGGCCAATAATACGCACGATAATTTCTTTATAGCCACCATGCTCACCATCACTCTGGCTTATCACCTCCACTTGCCAACCACATAATTGTGCAAAACGGCTATACATACGAAATAAATCACCGGCAAAAATAGCTGCTTCATCACCACCTGTGCCTGCGCGAACTTCTAAGAAAATATTGCGATTATCATCTGGATCTTGGGGTAATAATAATTTTTGTAATTCTAATTCCAGTTCTTCTTGGCGCACTTTATTATTTTCTAAATCTTCTTGCACTAATGCGCGCATATCGTCATCACTACCTTGCAATAAAGCCTCGGCTTCTGTTAACTGTTGCAATACATTTTGATATTCGCGAAAACAATCAGCCAAAGGTTGTAATTGTGCATATTCTTTTGATAAATCACGAAAACGATCCATCGACTTCATTGCATCGGGTTCACTTAATAAAATACTTAATTCTTCATGCCGCTGTACCAAAGATTCTAATTTGGCAGCGATGGATGGTTTCATCATTTATGTTTAATCACCTGATTTTAATAAGGATTGACTTAATAGCGATAAGATTTGCTCATCGTGCTCCGCCGCTGTACGAAGCGCAATAGTTGGCGCATGTAATAATTTATTGGTTAACGAATGGGCTAATTTCGATAAAACTAAAGGTGCACTCGCCCCCTGAGCTAATTGCTGTAACGCTTTTTCAATTTGTTGATCACGAATTTGAATCGCTGAGTCGCGATAACCACAAATGCTTCCTACAGCTTGTAAGGAGCGACGCCAAATCATATAGTCTTCACTGTAATGCGTAATAATAACTTCCGCTTCTTGCGCTGCTATATGACGAGAGGCAACATTTTCATCAACTACCCGTCGTAAATCCTCTAGCGTGTATAAATAAGCATCTTCGAGTTGTGCCACTTGCGGTTCAATATTACGTGGCATAGCTAAATCAACCATAAACATAGGACGATGACGTCGCTCTTTTAAAGCACGTTCAATACTGCCTTTACCTATCAAAGGTAAAACACTATTGGTAGCAGTAAATAATAAATCGGCTTTGCTTAAATAATCGGGTAATTGTTGCAATAAAATAGCCTCGCCCTCATAACGTGCAGCGAGTTTTTTAGCCTTTTCATAAGTACGATTAGCCACAATAAATCGTTTAACACCTTGTGCTGCTAAATGTCTTGCAGCAAGCTCCATAGTATCACCTGCACCAATTAATAAAACCGTGGCATCAGGTAAAGAGGTAAAAATCCGTGTCGATAATTTAACCGCTGCATAAGCAACGGATACGGGATTTACGGCAATCCCTGTTTCTGAGCGCACTTGTTTTGCTAAAGCAAACGTCATTTGAAATAAACGGTCTAATTCTTTACCAATAGTCCCAGCGCGTCGCGCCAAGCCATAGCATTGCTTGAGCTGACCTAAAATTTGCGACTCCCCTAATAACATGGAATCCAAACCACAGGCTACACGCATCATATGAGCAACGGCTGATGCCTCTTCATAGAGGTACAAACAGTTATCGAGTAACGATAAAGAAATTTGACGGTTTTTAGCAAACCAACTTATTACAGCTTCAGTATCTTTCGTTGTACAATAGATTTCAGTGCGGTTACACGTGGATAAAATAGCAGCTTCTAGCACATGGCCTGTCATCTTAAGCTCATAAAGAGCGGACAGGGCTATGTCAGCTGTAAAGCTTACATGTTCCCGAGTCTCTAATGAGGCCGTTTTATGATTAATTCCAAAAGCGAGAAGTGTCATAGCCACCAATACGTAAAATTGCTTACCACCGCTGGCATTATAAATGCAAATAGTCCTTTTGTACAAAGAAATAGGATTTTCCATGGCACAATTTATAAAAACTACCGCAATCGCAGCCCTGATTGCCCTTAGTGTCCTTAATACGGGTTGCTCAACGACGAGTAGTCGCGTAGCGGATTCTCATCCCCCTATCCAGCCAGATCATGATGAGGAACTCTACCAACAAGCATTACAACAGAATCTACTATATCAAACGTTATTAGCTGAAACTGCTTTTAAGAATGGACAATTGGATTTGGCAGCCAAGCTTTACCTTAATATCAGCGAAAAATTGAATTCGGTGCAAGCGAGTGCTAGAGCTACCGAAATAGCTCTTTATGCAAACAATAGCCAAGTGGCATTAGCTGCTGCTACCAGGTGGAGTAAAATCTCGCCAGAGGATGCAAAGCCAAAAGCACTCCTGGTTATTTTTCTATTAAAAAATCATCAACCACTCGTTGCCGTACCGTATTTAGAACAAATTTATGTAATTAATCATGATAATGTTGCTGATTATTTAATTTTAATCGCATCCCAACTCCATCAACCCCAAGAGCAAGAAGATCTTTATACTGCAGCTATGGCTGCCTATGATAAATATTCCAATAACAGTAACAGCCAATTTATGCTGGCATTTAGCGCCTCAAAACTCGGTGATTATGCCATCGCCAATAAATATCTTGATCAAGCTTTAAAAACCAATCCAAATTGGCTACAAGCCATCGTGTTAAAAACACAAGTCTTATTAGATGAAAACAAAATAAAAGATGCTTTGCAATATTTAGCGGCTCAAATAAAACGCCAACCTGATAATTACCCTATTCGATGGATTTATGCAGAATTATTACAAGAAACCAATCAAATCGATTTATCTAAAAAACAATATGCGGCATTAACCTCATCACCCCTATTTCAACAAGATGCCTTATTATCACTTGGTGAACTAGCATTTAATGAAAGAAAATGGGATGAAGCAAAAAAATATTTTTCGGAAATAATAGAAATCGACTCTAGCAATGGCACGGCTAATTATTACCTTGGCGAAATCAGCCTTGTTAATCATAACATTGATGAAGCACTTGCCTGGTATAATCAAGTACAAGATCAGAACTACTATTTGCCTGCTCATATTAAAATTGTCATGATCTTAATGGCAGAAGGCCAAACCGATTCTGCTCTTCAAGAATTACACCAACTTGTTGCGCTATTTCCTAATGAATCTAAAATAATTTATGTAACCAGTGGACAGTTGTTGCTTGCGGATCAACAACCACAAGCTGCCTGGTTAGTTGTTGGGCAAGGATTAAAAGAATCACCAGATGATGTTGAGTTATTATATTTTCGTGGGATTATTGCTGCGAATTTGAAAAAATATGATCTAGCTGAACAGGATTTACGCCATGTATTACAATTACAACCTAATCATGCTCCCGCATTAAATGCTTTGGGTTTTGCATTAACCATTAGCGGCACCAATTATAATGAAGCATTACAGTTAATTCAAAAAGCCAATCAATTAGATCCAAATAATCCTATTATCCTTGATAGCCTTGGTTGGGTTGAATATCATTTAGGCAAAACCCAAACCGCTATTGATCATTTGCAACAAGCATTAACATTAATGCCAGATCCTGAAATTGCAGCCCATTTAGGCGAAGCTTTATGGTCAGCTGGTGATAAGAAAGATGCTATTGCGTTGTGGAGAAGTAGTTTAAAATCTAATCCGGATCATAAATTATTGCAAGAAACGATGCAGCGGTATAGTGTGGGGCCGTAAGTGTTTTGCTTACGGATTTATTGGATCCCGGATAATAACAGCCACTAAATTCGTGCTATGCACTCATTAAGTGGCTGTAATTTCCGGGAACCGTTGTCCAGAGGTAGGCAATGGTTCCCGAAATTGTAGTGTATCTTAGTGAGCATAGCGAACTTAGATACACTTAATATCCGGGATCCATCTTGGCTCACAGATTTCCCTCACCCCAGCTGCGCAAAATTAATCGCCTCTATCTTTTCCATATCCACATGCATACCTTTTTTAAGCTCACTGACAATAGCATATAACTCATCTGTCGTTACATGAGCTGGTAATACCTCTGGACCAATATATAACCCTATCTGGCGAAATGGACTAAAAATCTTCCAACGTCTTTTATTACGACTAAAAATACTACCCCATAATCCACGCGTCCCCATCGGAATAATAGGCACATTCGAGTCTTTGGCCATTTTAATAATGCCCGGTTTAAACGGATTCATTCTGCCCGTCTTGGTTAATCGTCCTTCAGGGAAAATACAAACCACTTCACCGTGCGCCAATGCAGCGGCAATTTGCTCATAGGCATGCATTAATAATGCTTTATTTTCATGAGCAGGTGCAATCGGTATGGCATGACCCGCTTTAAAAATAAGATGTAAAATTGGCCAATTATAAATGCTATAATCCATTACAAAACGAGGTGGGCGATTACAAGCTGCTGCAATCACTAACGCATCAACATAGCTCACATGATTACAAATTAAAATAACAGGTCCTGTTTCAGGAATATTTTCCAATCCCCTGGTGCGCAAGCGGTAAAAAGTATGCACTAATAACCAAAAAATAAATCGCAATAAAAATTCAGGTAATAATCGATAAATATAACCAGCGATTAAGGCATTTAAAATCGCTGTCACTAAAAAGATTTCAGGGATAGTAACGCCAACTGAAAATAAAATTATTGCCAATAAACCTGATATCACCATAAATAAAGCATTTAAAATATTATTACTGGCGATGACCCGTGAGCGCATTTCAGGCTTGCTACGTAATTGTAAAAAAGCGTATAAAGGTACAGTATAAAAGCCACCAAAAACACCTAATAATAAAATATCAATCAATATCCTGACATGATTAAGTTTAGAAATAAATTCGAATACACCAACCTGTGTGATGGCATGCATATCAAGTGTTGCCCAGTAAATATCAATAGCAAATAAGGTAAGCCCTAGTGAGCCTAATGGTACTAAACCAATTTCTAACTTTCCCTCGCCAAGATAATCACATAATAATGAGCCAATACCAATACCAATCGAAAATAACGTTAATAATAAGGTGATAACCTCTACATTACCGCCTAATATTTGTGACGTAAAAACTGGCAGTTGTGTTAAAAAGGTAGCTCCATAAAACCAAAACCAAGAAATCCCTAACATCGCCAAAAATAGTGGGCGTTCTTTTTGGATCCCTTTTAAATTGTTATACGTTTCGGTAAAGGGATTCCAATTCATTTTTAATGTCTTGTTAAAAGAAGGAGCACGCGGAATCGCATAGCTTGCAATAAGACCCATGATAGCTAAAGTCAACATTAATATCGATATTAATAATACTCCATGAGTTTGAGCAATTAATACCCCACCTACCAAAGTACCTAATAAAATCGCGCAAAATGTCGAGGCCTCAACCCAAGCATTACCGGCAATTAATTCATTTTTCTTAAGATGCTGCGGCAAAATAGCATATTTAATAGGGCCAAATACCGTTGAGTGAACACCTAATAAAAATAATGCGATATATAATAAATAAATATTGGTCAAATGAAATGCTATCGTGGCACAAACGGCAATTAACACTTCTAGTATTTTAACGTAGTGAATAATCCGATTTTTTTCATATTTATCCGCTAATTGCCCTGCTGTGGCAGAAAACAAGAAAAAAGGAAGGATAAATAATACAGCGGTAAGGTTGGTCAGATAATTGGGATTAATGTGAGTTAATTTATAGCCAGTTACAGCTAATAAAATCAATAAGGCATTTTTATATAAGTTATCATTAAATGCACCTAGAAATTGGGTAATAAAAAAAGGTGCAAAGCGTCGTTTTTTCAATAAAGCAAATTGGTTGGTCTTCTTCATCCGTTATGAAGCACCTTTAAATAAGAGATAGCAAAACGTTGGTCGGGACGGCTGGATTTGAACCAGCGACCACTTACACCCCATGCAAGTGCGCTACCAGGCTGCGCTACGCCCCGAAAGACCTCATTTAATTAATCCGCTTGACGACGGAGGAATGCAGGGATATCTAAATAATCCAAGCCCGCGTCTTCATTATTATTCGGTGCAACTGGTTGTGCAGGACGACGTGCGCCACTGCCAGCTTGACGACGAATAACGGTAGGTCTATCTAAGCGTTGATAATCAAAAGAACCATCGGGTCTAGTATTTTCAACTAAACGCACGCCACCAATACTACCGCTTTCCACAGAGCCAAGGCCAGTAGCAACAACAGTTACACGTAATTCATCAGTCATTGTCGGATCAATAACCGTACCAACAACTACTGTAGCGTCATCAGAAGTAAAGCCTTTAATGACTTCACCCACTTCTTCAAACTCACCAATCGATACATTAGGTCCGCCAGTGATATTAACTAATACACCACGCGCACCATGTAAACTCACTTCTTCTAATAAGGGGCTTGCAACAGCTAATTCTGCTGCTTCGCGTGCGCGGTTTTCACCTACAGCAACGCCAGTACCCATCATAGCTAAGCCCATTTCGCGCATTACAGTACGTACGTCGGCAAAGTCAACGTTAATTAAACCAGGACGTGTAATGAGTTCAGCGATACCCTGAACTGCTCCCTGTAAAACATTATTAGCAGCTTCAAAAGCTTTTAATAAGCTAATATCTTTACCTAATACTGATAATAATTTTTGGTTAGGAATGGTAATTAAAGAATCAACGTGTTGTGTTAACTCACGAATACCTTGCTCAGCAATTTCCATCCGTTTGCGGCCTTCGAATGGGAATGGTTTTGTAACAACAGCAACGGTCAAAATACCCATTTCTCTTGCTACTTGCGCAATAACAGGTGCAGCACCTGTACCTGTGCCACCACCCATACCGGCAGTAATAAATACCATATCGGCGCCATGTAATACTTCAAGAATACGCTCTCTGTCTTCCTGAGCCGCTTGTCGACCAACTTCAGGATTAGCACCAGCACCAAGACCTTTAGTAATGGTGGAGCCTAATTGCATACGTATTTGAGCCGTAGCTTGCTTTAATGCTTGCGCGTCGGTATTTGCACAAATAAAATCCACACCTTCGATTTTCTGTTGCAACATATGCTCAACGGCGTTTCCACCGCCACCACCTACGCCAATAACCTTAATAACGGCATTTTGCTGACAGCTTTCCATGAGTTCGAACATAATAGCAGCCCCCTATAATACAAAAATATTTATCCTTAAAAACCTATATACCCATCGCCAATGAATCTGCAGTGACGACGGATATAGCTAAAAATTCCCAGCAAACCAATTCTTTACCCGGCTCCATACGCTGGGCCCGGAATTGTTGTTTGCAAATTCGCTAGTACGTACTTTTTGTTGTTGATGACCGTACAATAATAATCCAACGCCCGTTGCATAAATTGGATTACGCACCACATCCGCTAAACCGCGGATATGTTGTGGAACGCCTAAACGTACTGGCATGTGAAACACTTCTTCTGCCAGCTCAACAACACCTTCCATTTTGGCACTACCACCAGTTAGTACTATACCTGAGGCAATCAAATCTTCAAAGCCACTTCGACGTAATTCTGCTTGAATTAACGTAAATAATTCTTCATAACGTGGCTCAACAACTTCCGCCAATGTTTTACGCGATAATTTGCGTGGTGCTCTTTCAGCAACAGCTGGCACTTCAATGTTGTCTTCCATTTTTGCTAGCTGAGTCAGTGCGCAACCGTGTTTAATTTTTATATCTTCTGCATTTTGTGTAGGAATACGTAACGCCACAGCGATATCGTTAGTCACTTGGTCGCCTGCAATGGGAATCACAGCAGTATGGCGAATAGATCCTTCGGTAAAAATAGCAATATCGGTCGTTCCACCACCAATATCAACTAAGCACACGCCTAATTCTTTTTCATCGTCTGTTAATACGGCATAACTGGAAGCCAACTGCTCAAGAATAATGTCATCGACATTCAAACCACAACGGCGTACACATTTTACAATGTTTTGTGCCGCACTCACTGCACCTGTCACCATATGAACGCGTGCTTCTAAACGAACGCCGGACATACCAACAGGTTCACGAATGCCATCCTGTTGATCAATAATGAATTCTTGGGGCAAAATATGCAGAATTTTTTGGTCGGCGGGGATTGCAACTGCTCGCGCAGCGTCGATAACCCGCTCAACATCGGCTAAAGTGACTTCATTATCACGAATTGCCACAATACCGTGTGAATTAAGGCTGCGAATATGGCTGCCGGCAATGCCGGTAAAAGCGGAATGAATTTCACACCCAGCCATCAGTTCTGCCTCTTCGATTGCGCGTTGTATAGAACTGACTGTCGCTTCAATGTTGACGACAACACCTTTTTTTAGGCCACGTGAAGGATGATGACCGATACCGATCACATCAACGTAACCATCTAAAGTGATTTCGCCGACAATGGCAACCACTTTGGATGTGCCTATATCCAAGCCCACTATTAATTGTTTATCTGTTTTCTTTGTCATGGTCTCATCCATGGCTCACTAATAAAAGTAGTAGTTTATTCCAATAAGTTTATACTATCTTTTGTATAAAGATAGTCACATTTCTGATTTTTTTACAATTTTTTCAAAAATTTTCGTTATTCTCGGGTCCAACACCAACTGCAATACCGTTTGTGTATCTTAAATCCATATAACTTATGTTCTGCAGAGCTTGATGGCCAACGATTTGTGGATATAATACCAAAAAGCGCTGTAATCGTTCATCTACCGCATCACGACCGAACCGCAAAACAATCTCATTATCTAATTCACCATCCCACGCACGGCGCTCGCTTAATGTTAAGCGTGTCAGCTGGACCTGCAGCGGTTTTAGTGCTTCATTCATAGACTCAAATTGATTCAGTACTACGTCCACTTGCTCTTCAGGGCCAAATAATAAAGGTAAATTTGTTGGAATGCTACCACTATTTGGGAAAAACAGTTTACTTTCCTCGTTTACCAATGCATCTTTGCCCCAACGTGCAACCGGTTTTTGCTCCTCGACCTTTAAAACTAAAGTATCAGGCCAAATGCGGCGCACAGTCACTTCTTTAACCCATGGCATGGCCAATAAGGTTTGACGAATTCTATTTACACGTAAAGTAAAAAAACCAGTGGTAACAAGGGGTGCTATCGCTTGTTCTATTTCTGCATTTTTGAGGTGGCGAATCTCCCCCTCAACCTTTACCTGACGAATCGGTAAACTATCTGGGTTTTGATATTGCATATAAGCCCATGCAATTAAAACACCTGTTAATGCCAGCAATAGCAAGCTAAGAATGGTATGCCAAATTTGTGATCGCAAGCGACTCATCTTTGCGTTATCCCTCTTTACTCTTCGCTAGAATTTTCCTTCACGCTAAGTGTACGCGGTTCTTTATAAAAATGCACGACTATTTTGCAAAAAATTAATCATTAATTATTAAATTTAATTAAACAAAAAATTTATTCAATACCTAGGATCTTTACTTCTGGCTCTAATAAAACGCCTTGTTGTTGATATATGGTATCTTGCACAAAATTAATTAACGCTTCAATATCATGAGCACATGCTTCTCCATCGTGGACAATAAAATTAGCATGTTTTAGTGAAACACGCGCTTGTCCTATGGTTTTTCCTTTCAAACCGCACTGCTCGATCAATTGCGCGGCAAACTGTTTAGGGGGGTTACGAAATACCGAACCACAACTCGGCTCTCCAATAGGTTGACTATCATTACGTTTTTTCAGTAAGGTTTTTACTTTGTTTTCTACTGTTTGGGTATCATCACGGGTAAGCTGTAAATAAGCGGCTACAAACCATTCATTTGCTGCTAATCCCTGTAATGAGCGGTAATCTGCAATAAAATCACTGGCGTTGCGCCTAGCAATTTGTCCTTGGCGATTGATTGTTTCTACGGCAACAACCGATTGCCACGTTTCCGCACCAAAAGCACCGGCATTCATAGCCAATGCACCACCCATTGTTCCTGGAATGCCTGCAAAAAACTCAGCGCCTGTTAAATGATTACGTACAGTAAATTTTGCTACTTTAGCGCAGGGAACACCTGCCTCAACCCGTAATAATAAGGGTTCAACCAAAGCAAGGGTTGATAATCCTCCCTGGGTATAAATGACAAGACCTGGAATTCCACCATCTCGGATTAACACATTACTACCTAAACCAAGCCAGGTAATTGGCAAGGACATACTGGCAATTTGCATGAGAAATTGTTGAAGATCCGGAATATCAGCAGGAATATATAACCACTGCGCTGGACCACCTACACGCCACGTGTTGTAACGACGTAAGGATTCGTTGGATAATAACGTACCTTTTATGGAAAGATTTTGTAGCATGATACGACCCATTAATAAGTTAATATTGCCCCGTCATTGCGAGGAGCGAAGCGACGTGGCAATCCAGAGATTATCCTGGATTGCCATGTCGCTTCGCTCCTCGCAATGACGGCATAGTAATGATTGTGCCAATTCCAAGATTAAATAGCTTATCCAATTTCTCCGCGGGAAATATAATTAGCAGCTAATTGACCGATATTTCCAGCGCCTTGCATTAACACGATATCACCATCTTGCAAAACCGGTTGTAACGTTGCGGTTAACTCAGCGGGGGATTCAATAAAAATAGGCTCTACTTGGCCACGTTGACGAATAGCGCGGCATAAGGCTCTACCATCAGCGCCTGCAATAGGAGCCTCCCCAGCAGAATAAACCTCTAATATCACTAAAACATCTGCTGTCGCTAACACAAGAGCAAAATCATCTAATAAGTCACGGGTGCGGGTATAACGATGGGGTTGAAAGACAACAACTAAACGTTTATCTGACCAACCTTCGCGCAAAGTTTGCATCACCGCTTTAACTTCAGTTGGATGATGGCCGTAATCATCAATTAAATCGATATGGCCATTGGTTGTGTGTAGCTGGGGATGGAATTGAAAACGTCGACCAATGCCTGCAAACTGTAATAGAGCTCGTTGTATCGCCTCAACACTCACACCCTCTTCTAATGCTACAGCAATTGCTGCGGTGGCATTACTCACATTATGTCGGCCTGGTAAATTGACCGTAAAAGTAAAGGTTTCACCCGTTGCCTGTCTGCATAAGGTAAAATCACTTTGTAAGCCGCGCTGCGTGTAATGTGTAATACAAATATCAGCCGACTCATTAAACCCATAAGTTAAAACAGGCCGCTGGATCCGCGGTAAAATTTCACGAATACCAACATCATCATTGCAGATAATCGCCAAACCATAAAAAGGTAAATGGTGTAAAAATTCGAGAAATGTTTGATGCAGTTTATGAATATCCCCATCATAAGTGGCCATATGATCGCTATCAATATTGGTTACAATAGCCATCATGGGTTGTAATAGTAAAAAAGAAGCATCACTTTCATCAGCTTCTGCAACAAGATAAGGACCTTGCCCTAACCTTGCATTCGTACCCACACTATTTAATTTACCACCAATAACAAAGGTAGGATCTAATCCACCTTCTGCTAATAAACTGGACACCAAACTGGTTGTGGTTGTTTTGCCATGTGTGCCTGCAATGGCAATACCAAAACGAAACCGCATTAACTCCGCTAACATTTGGGCACGGGAAATCAGCGGAATACGCGCTTCTCTGGCTGCGATAACTTCTGGATTATCGTCTTTAATTGCGGCAGAAATAACCACTACATCCGCGCGAGCAATATGTTGTGCTGCATGACCTTGATAAATGGTTGCACCCAATTGCATTAAATGTTGGGTTGAAGCATTATCCGTCGCGTCTGAGCCAGAGATTTGATAGCCTTGAGTTAATAACACCTCAGCAATACCGCTCATACCAACGCCACCAATCCCTACAAAATGGACGCGCCGTATTCGACGCATCAAAGCACTTGCTGGTGATACTGAATTTAATTTAACGACAGGATTACTCACTGACACAACACATCTCCCTACAAATAGTCGCTACATACTCACTAGCCTGAGGATATCCCAGTGCACGTGCCGCATTTGCCATGGACAACAATTGTGGCCTATCACCGGCCAACTGGCACAGTAAATCAACCAACTTCTCAATTGTCAACTCTGATTGTGGAAAAAGTACCGCGGCATTCGCATCAGAAAGATAATGAGCGTTTTTGGTTTGATGATCATCCACCGCATAAGGGTAAGGAATTAAACAAGAACCTACACCTACTGCGCATAGTTCTGCCACTGTTAATGCACCTGAGCGACAGATAACAATATCAGCCCAGGCATAAGCTGCTGCCATATCAACGATGAACGGGCTAATGCGACCGGAAATTTTAGCCTCTTGGTATTTTTGCTCTGTCTCTTGGAAATATTTATCACCTGTTTGATGCCAAACCGTGATTAACTGGCGCGGTGCTAATATCCTACTCACATCTACCATTAATTGATTAATAAATTGCGCGCCTTGGCTGCCCCCTAATACTAAAACTTGCAATGGCCCTTTACGACCTGCAAACCGCTCGGCAGGTAATGGCACATTGCTAATGTTGCGACGAATGGGGTTTCCAGTGACCAAGGGTTTTAGCCGCGCAGAAAAGGTATTGGGAAAAGCTGACATCACGCGTGAAGCAAAGAGGGAAAGAATACGGTTGGTTAATCCTTTGACTGTATTTTGTTCGTGGATAATTAATGGTGTACCGGTTAAGAGCGCCATCAGACCACCAGGCCCAGAAACATATCCACCCATACCAATCACTGCCTTGGGTTTGACTTGCCTTAGCACCTGCCACGATTGCCATAACGCTCTACAAATTTGAAAAGGTGCTGTTAATATCTTTACGATACCTTTACCGCGCAGTCCACTCACTGTTAAATAATGCAACGTAATATTCGCCCTTGGCACCACTTGCGCCTCAATCCCCTGCTTAGTTCCTAACCACTCAACTTTAATTTCCTGCTCTTGCAACAACTCCGCCACCGCTAATGCTGGAAAAACATGTCCTCCTGTACCGCCCGCCATAATAAGTATGCTAGGTTGATTGGTCATGTTGGCTCCCTGGTGTATTTTTATATAGTAAACTGTGATGCTTAATATTAACCTAAAAAGCGTTGATTATCATTTTTGTTATTGATTTTAACCTATTACCCCTCTCCCCTTTGTGGGGGAGGGAAATGCAAGCGAAGCTTGCGAGGGTGAGGGGAGCACGCTCTCTACGAAGACCAAAACATTATGCCTATCGAAAATAAGTCTTGAAATAAAGCCTTTAAAAACATAGCATAAGCACACCATCTTCTAAAAGAGAATCCTTGTGCAAGTTATAAAACGCTTTATCCAAATTCAATTATTATCTTGTGAGCAGTTGATTGCTTTTCTTACCGCCGATCCAATACCCACTCAAATAAGGGATTTTGCGTGTAACTTGATTGAAGAAATAAGATCACGACTATCAGATCGTACGCTTGAACTTGACGCTAAGGCACGCCTTATAACAGCATTATTGACTTACCTTACTGCTGCAAAAGGAAACACATCGCTTACTTTTTGGATTAGTAAAATATCGCTAGAAAAGTTTAATCAATCGGATAATCCCTCTTCAAATAACAATAATAAAGAGCAGCTCCTTTATGAGCTGTTAGCCGATGCTGCCGCAATTAATGTTGTCAAGCCTGCCCAAATTGCGGACTTTTACTTATCTACATCGTTGGAGAAAGGTTTATTTTTCTTAACTATGGCACCCTATTTTTCAGACAATGAAATGTCTGAATTTTGGAAAGAAGAACTTATTAGGGCGCCGAATTGCATTATATTGCCAAGTATATTTTTATATATATTTTCAATGCAAGATAGAGGGAAATATAATGAGCATATAAATATAATCCAAACTCTTTTAGCACTTTTCCCAAAACTTGAAGAAGACCAAAGGGCGCGTGCTTTTCTATATATTAAAGCAACAGACATTGACAAGCTAAGCGCACCTTATCTTAAGGAGAGTGTATCCGCGGCCCTCAAACCATTAGAGCCTAATAAACTAATTGCTAGAAGCTTATGTCTCCTTTGTGACAACGAGAGACCAACATTTAGTCATAGCAACCAGCTATTAGAGGCTATTTCGCAAGATCCTGAGGTGGAGCCTCTTGTTAGGGAACTCGTTTTTAATAGACAGTGGAAAAACGCCCACAGCCATGAGCTTTTCAGGACATACCCACTCCAAAAATATATTATTGTTTTTTTAAATAACCCACATAATATGTCGAATCGTGATGCAATAATTGAGTCGATGTTTGCAGCAGCTCCTGATGGCTTGAGCTATGTCATCGAAAATGCTCATCAGTTAACTGAGCCAGAAAAAGCACTCGAAATTATTAGGCAAAAAATGATACTTGTCACACCACCATCTACAGATAGTATCTCCACGGTAAAATACGAACCGCAAAATAATATAAGACGATGGCCTGAATTAATGGGCGCATTGCAAAAGTTACTGGGCAGTCATCCTGATTTAGCAATTCCCGTATTAACCCCTAAGGGTGAAACAAATATCTTTTTAACAGTAGTGATGGTTTCTCAAGACTATAATTTAATATCTAGGTCGATGGGGCTGCTCTTATCGATAATCAAAAAAAGACCCGAATTATTTTCTACTATGCTGACTGAGCTTTATCCTGTACCACTTTCAACGGATACCATTAAATTACGATGTGGTGTGTTGCAAACACTAGTTTTGCGTTGCATCCATGATAAAGATGGGCCTCAGTACTTAATAGAAAAGTGGAAAAATGCTCTGCAAGACATCTTAGCGTGTGCAGTAGAAAACAAACACCTACCACTGCTTTTTGGGGAAAGAAACACCCAAGAGAGAAACTCTGATTTTTATTCAAACACGATGAGTATGTATAGCGATGAAAATGTTGATCCAACTTCTTATTTAAAACGCAGAGATATTATTTCTAACATTGATACGACAAGTAACAGGTCAGTTAATGGCGCCAGCAAAACTAACTGGGCCAATCAAACTATACCTGAGTTTTTGCGGTTTTATTTTGCCGCACAAAAAGAAAGCTATCAATATGTCATTAATTATCTTTTGACAACAATTAATACACCTGAAAACATGATTTCAGTAAACTCTTTTTCTTTACTATTTTTAAATTTATTTAGGCAAGCCTGTGTTGAATATAATCTTAAAGGTATAGAGTCATTACATGACATTGCCCAACATATGCAGTGCGATATGTATGATCTTTTATTAACCCCATCACGACTGGACGACAATACATATCCATTGCCTTTATTAACTCTTGGACTCTTCCCTAGCAATAATCGAACACAGATAATAGAGACTTTATTTGCGCTCACTAAGGGCGATAAAGAAAAAGTAAAAAAATTGCAGCAAGGCATCGTAGGAGAGCACTGGGCATTTCGTACTGATGCAATATGGCGAAAAATACAGGATGCGCTAACGGAAGTAAATCTTGATGATACAGAGTGCTGTCAAATTGATTCTACTAATAGTAAATCAAATGATCTTCTGTATAGAGAAAAAAAGCCAACAAGTAATATGGTAAAAAAATTAATGGTTACTGGCGCCACGTGGGTAAACGGCAGCAGTAAACCAAGAGACCTTGAGCTAAGTACCATGACACATGAACCCACTTCACAACAAGGAACTGTTCCGAAATCACATATACCCAGCAACAAGTAATCATAGGGAAAAGGACAGGCAGAGCTCTTATATCAAAGAATTATCCTATCTCGCTTCTTGTATTTCTCTCTACATCGTCATCCTCGCGAAAGCGGGGATCCATACGATGTTAACTATCCGATGGATCCCCGCTTTCGCGAGGATGACGATGTAGAGAGAAAAATTACGCCTGTCCTCTTTCTCACTCCCATCTAAAATAAATCTTAGAATAAGGAGAAGCAACAGGACAGCCATTTATTAATACTCCTATTGCTCCTAAAGATTGCGGTGAGGAAGGGGATTGGTTATCCAAAAGTTATGCCTGTCCTCTTTCTCATTCGTCATTTCCCTGCCCTGTCACGGTGGTGGAGTAATTTTAAGACAGTATTAAAGAAAAAAGCATGAAATAACATTGAAGTTTAATTTATTGCGATAGGAAAAAAAGAACAGATAACCAGTGCCACTCGCTGGTGTCCATCTTTAACCTTAAGATTAAAGAAGGATTTAATGGAAAACTCCAAAATGTGCTTTTGTATTAAGATTATCTTTTTTAGATACAATTTTAAGGTTGTTATCATCATCAAGACTATAATAAACAGCTGTTATGTGCTCAGCATTTATTTGCGTTGCATCAATGAAGTGAGCGCTAGCACCCTTTTTCATTTTTTGCCCTACAAATTTAAGCTCAAATAAAACATGAGACTTTACCCCTTTTAATTGTAGGTGTGCTTTAGCACTTTCTAAATCTTGTAAAACAGGTAATGCCCCACTTGTCATCATCGAAGTCGTAGGTTGGCGTTTGATAAGAAAAACCGTTACCCCAAGAGCTTCCTTTATTTCATCTAAATGCTCAGGGGGCAGCGAGTTTAGCAGTCTGTCTTTTAACCCACTATCTAACTCGCACACCACGTAAAAAACGTCATTTTTTTCTGCTGTTTTAGCCCCAACCATTATATTTCCCCTTTTTACATCAAGTTATAAAGATACTACTTTAACAGTATCTCTACAAGGCGCCCAATTCGTCACCAGGATGTAGGTATTTACTCTTTTTAGCTAATAGGTCACTAACCTTAAATGGTATCTTTTTAAAAGAGGTCTATTTATGTATTAGAGGAAATTATTAGAAATAATAATTTCCTCTATTATCCTTTAACAATTTCACATATATTAGCCACTCAAATAATACAAGAACCCTCTGATTTAGTTCAAGAGCTGATTGAAGCTAAAGTGGCTCAATTACTTACTGACTTCAAACAAGTAACTATTGCTAATAGATTGACTTCAGAACGCAATTAAAAATTATGCCTGTCCTGTTTCTCATCCGACATCCCGAGTGTAGCTCGACTTTTCTTTACTTGTTAGGAATTAATAGCACATCAAATAATTCCCCAGTTTTAATATTGTGGGCTACTGCAAGGATGGTGCCTCTATGAGTAATTTTATTGCCAGCAGCAATTCTCACATCTTCAGGCATATCATCTACTAATTCATTAAGGTCAGTCATTTTGCCATTTTCATATATAAAACCACGCCAAAGATCACGCGTCGTATCTTTTTGAAGGGAATAATAGGCTTGCATTTGTTTTTTAGTAAATAAACGCTCTTCGTGCTTTCTCTTTCCCTTATCCCTTGGTGCAAATACAACACCACTCATTCCAACGATTTGCCCTGCGTTGTTAATATCAGCAGCAATGGCTCCTATATCACCTTCCAATGCGCCCATATTGTTTAACTTAACATCTTTTTTATTCCAAAAAACCGCATGAGGAATAAATTCTGAATCTTCAGCTCCGCCAACGGCAATACCAGCATCATTAATAGCGTATGCATTGACAAAATGTCCATCTGGCAGCCGTTCAAAATCTCTGAGTGGCTGCCCGGGATACCAAACTATAGCGGCGTAAGATTCAGAACCTTCTTCCAGTTGTCTATATCCTACACCGACCGCACCGTTGGGTATGATACCCATAAAGCGGTTATTATTAGCAATTTCCAACTCTTTTATGACGGTATTTTTCTTGGTATCCCATAAAGTTGCATGGATATCATCCTCGCCTGTATTGGCATAACCTACAGCATAACCTTCATCATTGACCGCATGCGCTCCACTGTAATTTCTACCTTCTGGTAAGGCCAACACCTTTTTCACATTGCCTTTAAGGTCCCATAAGATAGCCTGGGAATTATTAAAATTTTCGACATAACTTTTTCCTACGATGTTATTCCCCGATGGGCTAATGCTAAAAGGATCAGAAATATTATGCCCATTTAATGGTTTTAATTCGATCATTTTTCCTCCGCTATCGTAGAGAAAACCATGAAGCACACAATTATTTTCATCTCTGCAAACTTCATAAGCACCAATTAAATCATTGTTATCACTAACATCATAGACAGTAACATATTGATTATCATCGACAGGTAGATCGATAGGCTTTAAATTATAACTTGCTGCGAATAGCGGATCTATTATTAAACCAAGGGAGGTCATAAAGGCTAGCATTTTAAGAGTAACTGCTTTCATTGGTTCACTCCTTATTACTTATTAAAAGAGCATTTTATATCTGAGCTACTAACGATATATCATGGAAGTTTACTTTCAGCCAACCTAAAAATCATATGCGCAGAAATATATTGACATGTTAATGCTAGTAATGATTGGGCTCAACAATTAGTATCGGCATTAATAGGCAATGCTAATATACAAAGCTTAGATCTTGGCAGGACTAAATTTGGCACAACAGTAGAGGCAATTGAACCTTTAGTTCAGCTATTAATTGTAAAGATTACGCTTCAAGAGCTTAGTATTGTTTCTAATCCTATTATCCCTCATGGTATTGGTTTATTAGTGAGAGCATTAAGTAATAACAATACTCTCCAAGAGCTGGTTTTTCAAAATAGCAAATTGATACCTAATATCTTTATTCTTTTAGCTCAAGCGCTAATTGTTAATAGCTCAGTGAAAATACTAGTTCTTAGAGACCAGGGGAATATAGCGAATGCCGGCATTCAAGCTCTTACCGATGCTTTAAGGGCGAACCATACGTTAGAAAAATTAACAATAGATCGGCTAGATATGAGTATAGAAATTCTTAGGTTTTTAGGGGAGGCATTGGCAACTAACTACACCGTCACAGAGCTTAATTTATTAGAAAGCTATGCAGTAGCACCCCATCACTTAACACAAGCACATCTTAAAATAATTTATAAGTACCTTGAGCGCAATAAAAGATTATATCCTGTATGGTCAACTATGCGAGAATTCTTACAATTAGATAGGGAGAATATAGGCACCGCTTTTTGTGCTGATAATTATTCATTCTTTTTTGAAAAAATTAACATGGAGCTTAATAATTTAAGTTCCGAGGCATCCGCAATCCAGTTAACTCATAGCAGTCGGCTTGTAAGAATTCAGTAGGATTGCATTTGTAATAACCTTCCCATTTCATTCCATCTTTCTCTTACCCGATGTCCCCGCGCGTATTTTTCCCTACATCGTCATCCTCGCGAAAGCGGGGATCCATCGGATAGTCAACATCGTATGGATCCCCGCTTTCGCGAGGATGACGATGTAGCTAGAAATAGATGCCAGCCCTCTTTCTCTTACTTTTGAATACCACGGCATAAAATACGGGGACAGCCCCCCAGAAGAGATGACTTGTCCTGATAGTTTTTTCAAGCTCTATTCAAAAATTTATGATAAAAGGTAGTGCGCAATTCATTTTTTGGGGCATCAGACATACTGCTTAAGCTTCCTCTATCAAAAACCAAATCAATAATATTTTTTCTAGTGAGGCCGGCGGGATATATGTTATCAAAATTAGGGTCAGTAATTACTTCAACCAGTCTGTTTATAGCCGTTAGCCATCTTTGCATTTCTTCTAAGTCATTCATGATGGTTCTCCTAAAAGTTAATTTATTTTTTAAAAATAACTATGTGCCATATAGGTATTTTATAGTCACAAATTCACTGAATTATTGAAAATCTTATTCAACAAACAGCGATAAGATTGATAGTACACTTGACCCCCATTAATTTTTATAGTAATTATAACTATAGTGCCACCAAGCTATTGTATGAA
>Ga0302304_10000139_pt1 | contig 57166 bp, 58 predicted proteins | sample III_Palsa_E2_2_FD_198769 | JGI IMG/M metagenome (GOLD analysis project Ga0302304, IMG submission 198769) | Peat permafrost microbial communities from Stordalen Mire near Abisko, Sweden - III_Palsa_E2_2 | ecosystem: Environmental > Terrestrial > Soil > Palsa > Peat permafrost | place: Sweden...
TTCCGCAAGCCTGCACAAAAGTGTCGACGGCACCAAAGTCACCATGTATGCGCAATGGAGAAGCGCCGAAGACTATCAAAATATGCGCAATAATCCTACTGCATCCCCCTACTTGCAAGAAGCATTGAAAATTGCAAGCTTTGACCCCGGAATGTACCAGGTGGTTAAAACCTTTCTGCCGGCAATCTGATCACTATTTCCAAAAATCAGCCAAATATCTTTTCCCAAAAGCTGGTAACGCCTATATAAATGCCATCGGCTTTTACTTCAACCGGATAAGTATTTATATAATCATTCTGCCCTTCGCTGCCCTTGCCTGTTTTTAAATCATAAGAATATCTGTGTACAGGGCATATGAGCTTTTCATTTTTACACCACCCCGAGGTCAGGTCACCACCTGCATGCGGACATTTTGAGGATAGCGCAAATATCTCACCCTCATAGCCAACTAAGCACATGGTTTTGCCGCCTGCTTTTACTTTTTTAATAAATGGTTGGTTTGAATTTGTAACATCCGGTATCTTATACCACTTCATAAAATCAAAAATCGATCTTAAGGTTCATTACTGATGGGTTTTTTATTACCTCATCCATATTGGTTATCAATGTAACATGCCTTCTATCAGCCGAAAGTACAGCCTTTGAATTATCGATCTTTTTTACGGGCTTGGCAAAGTTGAGTACAATTTTATAAGGCATATCTATCAGCATGGCTTTAGCCATAGCCAGAGTTGACTGGGTTTTCTTTAAAAAAGCATTAAATTTCACCTTATCAATTATCCTATAAAATTTATGCGGAGTTATTTCGTATGAATAATAGTCCTGCCCTGCAACTAATTGCTGTGCATCAAAGCCTTTTGCCTGCTTATTTTTGGTAACCGAACTTAATTGCCCGTCCATTGATATTTTTGAAATATGTTGCAGATAGTATTGCAGATCAGCCGCATTTTTTGCCACATGATTAATACTTACCTTCATTATGCTTTTTTTCAGATCCATGTTTACAACCAGATTACTTGCCTGGGCCATTTTCACTTCTTCAAGAGTTAATTTTTGCTGGGTACTATCGGGTAAAGCACTATAGAAATTTAATGAAGTGTCTTTTACCATTGAAAATTGCGGCGTGGCGCGTACAGAATCAGACATTAAATTCATCAACACCGAAACCGCGCTGCTCATGTCAAAGGCATAAACTACATTGCATGAACCATCTGCTTTGAAATCATAATGTTCCACAATATCTACACATGAACTGAAGCAGATCAGCACGAAAAAAATAAGAATGGGGTATATTCTTTTCATTATGTAATTTTAGAGTAATAATAACTATTTTAAAGTTAAATGCCAATAGCATAAAGAAAAACAAATTCGCTTATGTTTCTGTAAGGTCAGCTTTTAGCTTTACACTTTCAGCTTTAAGCCTAAAAAGGTACCTTTGCGGCTTATTATGGCGCATCAAATTCCGGACGACGGCACATTGCTTCCTTTAATGGAAGAGTTTTATACAATACAGGGTGAAGGGTATCATACCGGCAAAGCTGCTTATTTTATTCGCCTTGGCGGATGCGATGTAGGTTGCCACTGGTGCGATGTAAAGGAAAGCTGGGATGCTGAACTTCATGCGCTTACCGCTGCTGATACCATTGCCGAGAATGCTTCACGTTATCCATCTAAAGCTGTGGTAGTAACCGGTGGAGAGCCATTGATCTATAATTTGGATTACCTTACAAACCAACTTCAGCAAAAAGGCATCAAAACCTTTATTGAAACGTCAGGCGCTTATCCCCTTTCGGGCCATTGGGATTGGATCTGTCTGTCTCCAAAGAAATTTAAAGGTCCACAGGAAAGTGTTGCATCTAAAGCAAACGAGCTTAAGGTTATTGTGTTCAATAAATCCGATTTTGAATGGGCGGAGCAACATGCTAAGTTGGTATCGCCTGATTGCAAGCTGTATTTGCAGCCTGAATGGTCAAAATCAAAAGAAATGACCCCGCTTATTGTTGAATATGTAATGAATAATCCACACTGGGAAATATCATTACAAACACACAAATATTTGAATATCCCTTAATAAATGTAACTTAGGATACAAAATATCGTATCAGAGGGATGAGAGTTATAATCCTATCGGTCTTTTTATTTCTGTTATCTGTTTTTGCTTACGCGCAGGAGGAAGGACAATATTCTACTACCGATAAGGAAGCAATAAAATATTTTGCCTTAGCCAATCAAAGTCTTGACGACCATGAATATAACATGGCCGCAACAGAACTACAGCAAGCCATACAAAGTGATCCTAAATTTATTGAAGCACATATACAATTAGCAAATTTGTTTCGGCTGGAGCGGCAAAACAAACAAGCTATTGAACAATATATTGCAGCAATAAATATTAACCCTGATTTTAGCAGGGCCATATACCTTAAATTGGGCGATATTGAAATTAGTGATGCGCAATATGAACAAGCGCAACAACATCTCACAAAATATTTAACCTATCCTAATATTACAGATCAGGATGCTTATTTCGCCAGAAAGTTATTGAAAGATTGTGCATTCAGTATTGAAGCTTTAAAACATCCTGTGCCCTTTAAGCCCATTAATATGGGGCCCGAAATTAACACCGCTGATGATGAGTATCTGCCGGTATCCACTGCCGATGAAAGCACGCTGATATTTACACGTAAAATAAATAATAACGAGGACTTTTATAAAAGCGTAAAAGTGAATGGCCAATGGCAAAAAGCTACCTATTTAAGCAATAATATTAATACTCCTAATTATAACGAGGGTGCCCAATCTATATCCCAAGATGGTAAATATCTATTTTTTACAGGCTGCAACCGACCTGACGGATTAGGGCGCTGTGATATTTACGTTGCCCAAAAAAAGGGTGATGACTGGGGAAAACCTTATGATCTGCAACCACCTGTAAATACTCCGGGATGGGAATCACAACCCTCAATAAGCGCTGATGGGCGTACGCTTTATTTTGTAAGTAATCGTAAAGGCGGCTATGGCGGTTATGATATATGGAAATCAACCGTAACCGATAAAGGCTGGAGCGAGCCGGAAAACCTTGGCCCTAATATTAATACTGCTTTTGATGAGCAATCGCCATTTATACATGCTGATGATAGTACACTTTATTTCTGTTCAAACGGATGGCCGGGTATGGGTGGTAAAGACCTTTTTGTGAGTCATTTGGGCAAAGACGGCAAATGGCAAAAACCGGTAAATATGGGTTATCCCATCAATTCAAGCGGCGATGAGAACGGACTTTCGGTAACTGCCAATGGCACTTATGCATTTTTTGCATCAAATAACCTTAATGGTTATGGCGGTTTTGATATTTATACTTTTGAACTGCCTGAAAACGTAAGGCCCCATATGGTTACCTATGTAAAAGGAATCGTAACGGATGCCCAAACCAAACAACCATTAGATGCATCGGTTGAAATAATCGACCTTGAAAAAAATGAAGCTGTTTATCAGGATAACAGTTCTGTTGAACATGGTGATTTTTTGGCCACGCTTAGCTCTGGTAAAAACTACGGCTTAAATGTTTCAAAAAACGGGTACTTATTTTATTCGGCAAACTTTTCCCTCGTCGGCCATGAACCAAAAGAACCCTATATTTTGTCTATTGCATTATCCCCTATTGAGGTTGGCAATAAAGTGGTGCTGAACAATATATTTTTCGACACCAATAAGTTTGATATAAAACCTGATTCAAAAGCCGAGTTACAAAAGCTCATTGAATTTTTAACACTCAACCCTGCTATTCATATCGAAATTTCAGGTCATACAGATGACATCGGTAACGATCAGATTAATCAAACCCTGTCTGAAAACCGGGCAAAAGCAGTCTATCAATATCTTATAGCAAGCGGCATTAGTGCACAAAGGCTTGTTTACAAAGGTTATGGTAAAACCCAACCCATCGTTCCTAACACAACAGACGAAAACCGCAGTAAAAATCGCCGTACTGAGTTCAAGATCATAGCTAAATAATGGTACTACTTGATTTGATCTAAATGATGTTTCATATGTTCAACATAATCGGCAGCCAGCCATTCTACAGTATGTAATGCAACTTCATTCTTACCGGTATCGCATACTGCTTGCATCCTATTATCGGGATAAGCAATTAATACGCGTACAATTTGGCGGTTAAGCAATATCCACAGATCAAGCAGCTCCTTAATATCTGCATCCTGGTAATGCTGTGCTGTAACCCATTCATTTTGCTGATAAATCAGTTTAAAATTTTCTTCGAAAGTGCCTCGGACAAAACGTTGGAGATTTATTTGGGCACTATCGACCAAATGACCTATTATCTCCTTTTTCGACCATTTATCCGGTGATGGTTTAGTTTCCCAGTCAATAGCATCCTGGTCTGTTTTTAGAAAATTTTCAATCGCATCTATCAGATGATTTACAGTATCCTTCATGTCGTCCATATTTTTTTAAAGTTTGATATTTTATATTAATTATCAAAAAACAATTATCTTCAAAGCGTTAATCATTTTCAATGGTCCTTAACTATATCTGGATACTATTTTTTCTTATTGCTTTTGTCATAGGCCTGGTAAGGCTTATATTTTTTGGTGATACCGACATATTCAGAATGATGGCTGAAGGCACATTTGATTCCGCCAAATCATCAGTAATGGACATTGCGCTGCCTCTTGTCGGCATAATGTCTCTATGGTTAGGAATAATGAAAATTGGCGAAAAGGCTGGCGCAGTAAATTTCCTTTCGAGAATTGTGGGCCCTTTTTTTAACCGTCTTTTTCCTGAAGTGCCTAAAAATCACCCAGCTATTGGGCAAATGATGCTTAATTTTTCTGCTAATTTATTAGGTTTAGATAATGCTGCTACTCCCCTTGGGCTAAAAGCAATGGAGGGTTTGCAGGAGCTGAACAAAGACAAAGAAACTGCATCCAATGCACAGATCATGTTTTTGGTGTTGCATGCGTCGGGTTTAACTATTTTGCCTATTGCTATTATAGCACAGCGGGCCATATTTCATTCCAAAGACCCCACTGATATTTTCATTCCTTGTATTGTTGCGACTTATGCAGCTACCCTTGCAGGTTTATTAGTTGTATCTATAAAACAGAAAATAAATTTGTTTGACAGGGTTGTATTAAGCTGGTTGCTGGGCATTACTGCATTTGTAGCACTGTTCGTATGGTACTTTACAGCATACCTTAATAAAGCGCAGATAAGTGCCTTTTCGGGAGTATTTAGTAATATTATTTATTTAGCCATACCCGTGATCTTTATTTTGGGCGCGATGCGAAAAAAAATAAATGTGTTCGAGGCTTTTATTGAAGGTGCAAAAGAAGGTTTTGAAGTTTCCGTAAAAATAATCCCCTACCTGGTTGGGCTATTGGTTGCCGTAAGTTTATTCAGAAGCAGCGGTGCGTTAACCTATCTGGGCGATGGTTTTAAATGGTTCTTCAGCCATTTTAACATAGATACACGATTTACTGACGTGCTACCTATTGCTTTTTTACGGCCCCTTAGCGGGTCGGGCGCAAGAGCATTGATGCTCGATAATTTAAAAATATATGGGCCTGATAGTTTTATCGGGCATATGTCGAGCGTATTATATGGCACGGCTGATACCACTTTTTATATTGTTGCTTTGTACTTTGGTGCTGTAGGCATCAAAAAAACACGGTATACTATACCCGCCATGCTTATTGCAGATTGTGCAGGAATAATAACGGCCATACTGGTATCTTATTTGTTTTTTGGCTAGTCACAATATTTAACTTATAGGAATATAATTAACCTATAAAATTATTTTTTATCTTTGTCGCAACTAAAACAACCTGTTACTTAAAGTTCGTAGCAGATCTGTATATTTTTTCATAAAAATGTGTAACATTTCTATGAAACCGCTGTTTATACAAAATATTGTGAATTTCTGGTGTTATTTAAATGTTATTAAACTCATTAACTATTTGAGTAGCAATATATAATAACATGGAAATTAATATAAGTAATGAATAAAATTTTAGAAAAAGGTCTATTTCTTTTATTTCTTTTCATACCCTTTGCTTTTACGTCTGCTTTTGGGCAAACAATTACAATTAGCACGGTTGATCAAGGCCCTTATGGTATTGGGTCAACTGTAGCTGTACCTTTTAATGTTACATCCGGATGTATTGCGCAGGATAATATTTTCAGTTTGTATTTATGCAATGCCACTGGCACTCCCCTTTCAACAACTCCTGTAGATACAATTAAAAATTTTTATGGAACCTTTTTTAATTATACCGTACCGGCTGGTACGCCAGCTGGTACCTATACTTTTCTAATAAAATCCTCAGATCCTGCTGTTTCAAGTATACCATCAAATACCTTTACCATTACAAATAGCACCGGATCAGCAGCATCTTTATCTTGCCCATCTGTTATAAATCCACAATACCCCCAGGTTTTTGGAACTTGCGACGGTTCGGACAATATTCAATATACTTTTAATAATTCATCAGCAAGCGGATCAACGGTAACTGCCAGCTTTTTTAACGAGTTAACCCAATCTTTCGAAGTAAGTAATGTTAATATTGCAACACAATACAATTTCACTGCAAAAGCAGCCAACTATACCGTAAGCGTTAAGGCTGTAAGCAATGGTATAGTAAGCACTTATGCTTACCAGCTAATTAACAATGTGGTTAATACCTCCATAGGAGCCACAGGCAGTCCGTCGGTTTGTCTTCAGGGCGGGGGTGCTTCACTAACCTATAATATTGATGTTTCATCGCCTACCGGCATTCAATATAATTATCCCGGCAATACTTATACATTTAAGTGGGGAGATGGAACCACTAGCACTTATACTTTGTGCCAGATAATCGCGGCTAACGGACAAATAACTCATGTATTCAAAAGCCCATCATGCGGTATAACGTCAAACAATCATGCAAACTCTTTTGAAATAGATTTCCAGGCAAAAAATAACTATTGCGGAAATATTGGTTCAGCACCTAGCAATTATGCGAAAGTTTATGCTGAACCTATAAATGCATTTTCCATGCCCTCTACCGCGTGTACTGGGAGTAGCGTAAACATTGTTAATACCTCTTCACCCGGTCCAGATCCAAATTCAGTTACTAGTACTTGTGATAATAATTCAAATGCACTATATAGCTGGTCTGTTGATGGTGTGGTGGTTGCATCCAGCTATCCGCTTTCTAAAAATTTTATTTATAATGCTACCCACGGTGTACATACCATAACTATACATTTCCAAAACAATACAGGCCCGTGCACGCCGGCCGATGTTTCACAAAATATTTGTGTTCAGGATCCGCCACAGCCAAGTTTCAATATACCTCAAAAAACAATTTGTATTGGCAGTGGTCCATTAGCACTTAATAATACATCGGTCATTGACGCTACTTGTAATACTAACAATACTTATAAATGGACAGTTACACCGGGTACGGGTGTAAGCTTTAATGCAACCAGTGCCCAACCACAATTTGTATTTAGTAATACCGGGTCGTATATTATTGGCTTAACTGTCACAACAGCCAGTTGCGGCCCTGTTACAGCACCAAATGTTGACACCGTAATTGTAAATTCACCACCAACAGCTGTGTTATCACCTGATTTTTCTACATGTGGCGATAATCAAACACTGCGCTTTAATGCTACCCAAGCAAATAATCCAACTTATACCCAATTAACCGGAACTTCAGTTAAACAACCGACCACTTATACGTGGAATGTCATAGGCCCAAATGCGGCCGATTACAGCTTCGTCGCGCCATCTACTGTACATAGCAGGTATCCTAGAATTTTATTTAAGGATTTTGGCACTTACACCATTAGTGTGACACAGCAAAATACCTGCGGTATGGTTACTTCAAACCTACAGCATATTACTTTTGAGCAAGCCCCCACAGTAATAGCTGGTGATGACACCACTATATGTGCTAATACGCAAGCTACTTTAAATGGTACCATAACGGGTACTGGTGTTTTAAGTTATATGTGGACGGGGGGTACCGGTACCTATACGCCTAGTGCAGATTCATTACACACACAATACCAGCCTTCAACTGCAGAAGTTAATGCGGGGCAGGTTACCTTAACATTGTTGGCGAATACCTCTGTTGCTGCTCCATGTAATACAATTACCAGTAATGTAACTATTACAATAACTCCCACTGATGTTATAAAAAGTTCCTTGGATACCACAATCTGTAGTAACAAACGGTTAAATTATACTATTACTGCAGCAGACTCAAGTACCTTTACATGGACAGCCCAGGTTGCATCAGGAAACGCCACAGGGTTTTCACCTACTGGCACTGGTAGTATGATAACTGATTCGCTAATTAACACTAGTGCCAGCACAAACGCAGTAATCGCTTATACTATTACACCAATTAGCAGCGATGGCTGTCCGGGAACTCCTTCAACATTAAATGTAACTGTAACTCCACTACCTATTATAACGGCAACACCTGCCAACCCGGTAATTTGCAGTAATCAGGCAGCCAATATTGTTTTAGCATCTAGTTTTAACGGTACAAGTTATACTTGGATCAGCACAGCTACGGGTGGTGTTACCGGCAATACCGATCAAAACGCTGCTGCTACAACACCAAGTATACAGGACATACTGGTTAACAATGGAACATCAGCTGCAAGCGTTACTTATACTATAACCCCTTACAATAGTAACAGCTGCCCCGGAACGCCGGTAGTTACTACAATTAATGTACAACCGCTTCCGGTAACCTCCAATGCAGGGAAAGATACTTCTTTATGTAATACTTTAACCTATACCCTACAAGGGAATGCTCCTGCACCCGGTAGTGGCAAATGGACCGTAGTTACAGGCTCAGGTGTTACTTTTGCCAATGATACCATACCCAATACTACAGTAAGCGGGCTGGTTGGCGGTAATATTTACCAATTCGAATGGACAATTACATCTGCCCCGGGTTGTCAGTCACAAAGCACAGTAACAGTTAATGTTAACGTTCCAACCGTACCTGGAACAACATCAGCCACCGGGCCAACTACTATTTGCGCAGGCACTAACAACGGACAAATAAATTTAACTGGGCAAACAGGGAAAGTTTTACGATGGGAACAATCTGTCGATAGTGTTAATTGGACAACCGTAATACCAATTGATACGCTTACAGATCTCATCTACACCAACTTATCGCAAACCACCTATTATCGTGCCGTAGTACAAAATGGTGCCTGTAGTTTTCTGCCATCAACAGCAACTAAGATAACCGTTAATCAACCGCCAATTGTTGCCAATGCCGGGCGTGACACTACGCTTTGTAATGGTACCATTTATGTGTTACAAGGTAATAATCCGGGGGCATTTTCGGGTGTATGGAGGCAGGTTTCAGGGCCTGCAATTACATTTGCCGACTCAACACAATACAATACCACTATAAGTAATTTACAAGAAGGTAATATTTATTCATTTACCTGGACAATATTTGCAGTTTCGCCATGTACCAACTCACAGGCAGAAGTAACAATTAATGATGCTGCTGATGTGATTGCCAGTTTTAACGCTGATAAAACTGATGTATGCGGTACACAAACTATTACCTTTACCAATACATCTAATAATCAAACCGGCGCTACATTTTTGTGGGATTTTGGTGATGGTTCAACATCAAATGTGGTGAGTCCGCAGCATCAATTTCAGCAAACCACTAATGGGCATGACACCACGTACATTGTATCGCTTACCGTATTAAGCAATTGTCATCAGCACCCTCCTGTTTTTGATACCATAACCGTAAGGCCTGCAACACCAATTGCTTCTATTCAACCGCAAACAACAAGCGGATGTTCACCATTTACAATTACAGTTAACAACACTTCGCCCGGAAACAATGTCTCGTACAAGTTTTACCTGTATGATGGATCAACACTTGTGCAGGAAATTGACAAAACCGACAAAAGCAGCGCTTCATTTAATCCTGTTAACGTTACCAACCCCCAAATATATGATCTGTTTATGGTGGCAACAGGCTATTGCGGAGCAGTGGACACCAGCGATATTATTCCTGTAAAAGTTGCACCGCCTACAATTATTGTACAAACTTATGCACTAAATGGTGATACGGCAGGTTGCGCTCCTTTTACGCCGGTATTTGTCAATAATTCAACAGGCGGCAGCAGTTTTCATTATAATATATATGATAGCAATGGCAATTTAATAGCACAGCCTATTGCAGGCACAGCTAATTTCCCTTATACTTTTAATACAATAGGCACGTATTTTGTGACACTTACCGCAAGCAATTCCTGTACAACAGGTGCTGAATCAAAACCCAGAATTGAGATTGATGTATACCCTGAACCTGCTCCTTCTTTTACAACCAGTACAGATTGTGCCAATAACGTAACGTTCACTAATACAACACCCGATAATGGCACAACACAAGCCAGTTCATTAATTTATGTATGGGATTTTGGCGATAGAAGCGCAGGCTCAAATCTACCCAGTCCGCAACATAAATATGATTATACAAAATCACCATTCACTGTTACCTTAACAGCGACAAACTCAATCACGGGGTGTGCTTCTATAATTAAACAAACCCTTAATGTATCAGCGCCGCTTGTTGCAGAGTTTACCGAGCTGCCAGACAGTATAATTACCATCCCCAATTATCACTTTACTTTTGAAGATGAAACAACAGGCGCACCAACAACATGGAGCTGGACATTTGGCGATGGAAATACCTCAACAAGCAGAAATCCTGAACATACTTATTTAGATACCGGCTATTATACCGTAACACTTACAACAACCAGCGCGGCGGGTTGTACAAGTACTATAACACACATAGTACGCATAACCGGCACTCCGGGGCAGCTTTTTATGCCCAACGCATTTATGCCGACCAGCGGCACCCTTGAATTACGCACTTTTTTGGCTAAAGGATCGGGCATTAAAGCCTGGAAAATGCAAATATTTAATAATTATGGACAATTAATGTGGGAAACCACCAGGCTCGATGATAAAGGTGCGCCTGTTGATGGCTGGGATGGCACCTACAAAGGTACACTTATGCCACAGGGCGCTTATATTTGGCAGGCTTCGGCAACATTTATAAATGGCACATCGTGGAAGGGTATGTCATATAATAATTCATTGCCCAAAAGAACAGGCACCGTAAATTTAATAAGATAAGTGATGATAAATTTGATCCGGGGTTGTATTTTATCGTTTACCTTAATGTTGCTCAATAGCTTACATGCTTTTGGACAAGATCACCTTTATTCTCAATTCTATAATGCCCCTGTTTATCTGAACCCTGCATTAAACGGTCAATTTGAAGGTGATTTCAGGGTAAATATGATATATCGTAATCAATATACATCATCGGGTGACAATTCAAATTACTTAACAGCTTCAGTAGACTATAATATACCAAAATTTGGCGGAGGTGTGGGTTTAATTGTTTCACGTAGTGTAGAGGGCAATGCTTACCTTACTACCAATAATATTGCAGGTATATATTCATATAGTGTAGGGTCTGACACCTATGTGTTATCATTTGGCCTGCAAGCTGGGGTTAGCAATAGTAAAATTGATTATAGCAAACTGGTATTTGATGATCAGATCGATTCACAATTTGGTATTATCCCGGGTGCCACATCAGCTGCAGATGCCCTGCCCTTTAATAATAAATATTACTTTGATGCCGGAGCAGGAATAAACCTGGTAGTCGGCAATTTTATGGTTGGCACTTCTTTGCAGCATCTTAACGGGCCGAATGAATCATTTACAGGCACACCATTTAAATTACCGATACGCGGCACTGGTTATTTAAGCTATATGCTTGATTTAAATGCAGATGATAATGTTGATGATAATCAAAAATCATATATTATCCCTTCAGCTGTTTTTTACAAGCAAGCCGCTTCTCAATCGGCATCGATAGGTATGGAATATAAACACAAGAGTGTCAGCGCAGGCTTGTGGTATCGCACGGGTGGTGCAGATGGCCCGAGTGCCGTTGTTATTTCACTTATATTTGACATATTTGTAAACAAAGAAACCGGTGAAAAATTCCGCATGGGTGTAAGTCATGATGTTCCGGTATCAGGATTAAACTACGGAAACACAAGCGGAAGTACAGAAGGTAGTATAAATTACCAAACGGTAAATCCGTACCGGGATGATGATTCTTACAAATTTCAGGGTTCTAATCGCTGCTATAATTTTTATTAATCTGGAATTACATATATTTACCTGATGGATAAAAACTATTTAGCTGAGAAAAAGAAGAAAAAGAAATCGGCTGTAAGCGCTGCATGGGTATTAGTTGCTTTGGCTATCGTTTTTGTTATCATTATTGCAAAATTTGCTTTTTCAGGTTCTGTTGATGAAATTATAAGCGGCACGCCATCAAGCGATGATGTTTATGCTATTGCTAAAGCTTTTGTGAAGCCTACACTAAAATCTGGAGGAGCTGATTTTTCAGATTCAGAATATCAGTTTGGCAAAAAAGAAGATTCGGTATATGTTATTAAATCATATGTTAAGACCAAAGATAATGCCGGTGATGAACAAAAAACTAATTTTGAGATCACTTTAAAATATAAAGGTGGTGCCAAACAAGATCAAAAAAGCTGGGAATTGCTTAATCTGAACGAAGATTAGCAATTAATTACAACCTTATAAAAATGCTTGTGGAATTAAAAGAAGAGCCCATTGCAACTGCCCAGGCGCAAACAGGGCGCACAAAATACCAAACTATTGTTAAAAGTGGAGGCCATCAGCTCTTAGTTGATGAACCCGAAGAAGTTGGAGGAGCAAATGCGGGGATGGACCCACAGGGTTTATTACTGGCCAGCTTGGGTAGCTGCACTGCCATTACCCTGCGTATGTATGTCGACAGGAAAATTTGGCCGGTTGATGAAATAACTGTCAATCTTGAACTTTATAAAACAGAAACCGGAACATTAATAAAAAGGCTGTTAAATTTTAAAGGAGAAATATCAGCCATACAAAAAGACCGCCTTATTCAAATAGCCAATGCCTGCCCCATTCACAAAATACTTATCGGAAATATAGATATTGAAACTGTGCTGGAATAAGCCACAAAAAAAACAGACCGGGAAGAAAATCTTTCCGGTCTGTATCAATCACTCTAAAAAAACAAACCTCTAAAAAAGAAGCAACATAATAATTAGCTATAGAAACAAAAAACTATTGACTAATTATTTTCGATGGTCAAATTTACCAATTAATACCTCTGTAATATTGCAGGCCTGCCTTTTTTACAAACGGATGATTGAGGTTCAATACTTTAAGCCTTTTATAAAAATGTCTATGAGCAGTAAACGTTTGGCATGAATTTCATCCAGATGCTCAATACGTGGGAATCTTGCTTTTTTGTGGATTAAAGCCCCTACTCTAACACCATGCAGGGCATCAAGCAATAGGTCAACAACTTCATCGGGATTATTGAGTGGTCTTATTTCTCCTTTTTCTGCCGCTTCCTTTATAGCATTGCTTAACAAACTCGCTTCAGCCTGCCGTATTTGTTCAATAATATCCCATATGGTATCAGGTAAATTTTGTTCATTAATCCTGAAATAATCAAAGAAATTATAATTCTTTAAAATGAAATCATGATGGGTATTAACATGGAAAATGAAGACATCTTTTAGGTTCTCCAGCCTATTATTTGCCAATATTTTCAAATAATCATTGGTAAGCTTGCGCATAACCGCAATATAAAGTTCGCTTTTATCAGGAAAATAGTAATAAAGCAAAGCTTTTGACATGGCTATATCTCCGGCTATTTCATTCATGGTTGTTTTTGAGTAACCATAATGTAAAAACCGGTGATGCGCTGCTTCTAAAATCTTCTCTCTCTTAATATCCTGCTGATCAGTAGTAGCTACGCCCATTTGGAAATATATTATATAATGTTTAGATAAGTTTAAATAAATCTAATGTTAGAGTATCAAATTTATATAATTTAAACCATCCGCAAAGCTTAAAAATTGTTTATAGAAGTAAACTACAAATTAAATCTGTAAATATTCTGTAGTGTCCCTAATAATCAGTTTACGTAAATCAGGTTAATTGGGTTAAGCCTACCCCTGCTCCTATTACTAATGCATCTTCAATAGCGCCTATGATCGGATCAATAATGCCAGTCTCTTTAACAGTTGTTTTACGCAATATATAACTTATGTACGTTGATGCTAACGCAGAAGTTGCCCCTATTAATGCACCAGCAACAACTTTACCGCCTGTAGCTTTACTTATACTTGCCCCCGCCAATGCACCTGAAAGGCAACGAAATGCTATACCAGCCGGTTTAATCCGATTTGGAGTAGATGGTAGCTTATCAACTACTATTTCACTCAAGGCTAACAGCTTTAAAGTATTAGCAACCGTTTTTGATTGCATAAAATTCAATGGTGAATTTTCAAGTCGTTTTGAATGGTGATGGCTTAATATATGGCTGGTTATTGCCGGTGCTGATGCCGTACGCATACCTGCCAGGGCACCAACACCTAATACTTGCCAAAACGGATGTGATATTGTTAGCTTCCTCATAATTAATTGTCTTTTACTAATTTCTCTTTTTCCTTAAATATCATCCATGAATCAGGTATTTCTGGCTTAAGTGGGAAACCATAAGTTGGATTACCTTCAACACGTACATCATTTGAATCAAAATGTTTTATTTCACCTTTGGCAAGGCGCACTACCCAGCATGAATTTACACTCATACCATAGTCCATAATAAAGTAGGCTAAACCAGCCCCTAGCGGAGTATACACCACAATTTGTGGGTTAAGTTGTAAAATATTCATAACGGTATTTTTTTAGGTAGATGTTTTTACTATTAATGTAAAACGCAATAATCATTCCTAAATGGAACTTCACCTGAAAACCTGCTTAAAAAAGTTAGCTGATAAAAAAAGAGCCATCCTGATTTTCAGGATGGCTCTCAAATTATAGACTGTTAAGATTAAACAGCAGTTATTTTTGCCTGTTGTCTTTTTTCTCTTTTTTTCCTAATGTTTTCTTTCATATTATAACGTATCAGGTACATACAAGGCACTAATATTAAGGTAATAAGTGTCGCAAATCCTAACCCAAATATCATTGTCCATGATAATGGCCCCCAAAAGGCAACGTTATCACCGCCAAAATAAATATGTGGTTTAAAGGAGTTGAACAATCCTGCAAAATCAATATTAAAGCCTACTGCCAATGGTATTAAACCTAATATAGCAGCACTTGCGGTTAGTAATACCGGTGTCATACGTGTACGTGCAGCTTCTACTACGGCATCATGTATGCTAAGGCCCTGCTCAAGTAACATATCCGAGAATTCAACCAGTAATATACCATTTCGTACTACCACACCGGCAAGGGCAATGATACCTACACCCGACATAACGATTGAGAACGTCATGTGAAACAGACTTAATCCCAGGAATACACCAATAATACTGAAGAATATTTCGCTCAAAATGATTAAGGTTTTACCTATTGAGTTAAATAATGCCATTAAAATAACTAATATTAACCCAAATGATATTAACAAAGCTTTACCCAAAAAGGCTCCGGTTTCTGCCTGATCTTCCTGTGAACCGCCCATCCTGATAGATACATTCTCGGGCAATTTAAAGTTTTTAATAGCCCGTTCTATCTGAGCATTTACGTCAGCAGGGGTATACGGTTTTATAACGTTTGAACCCAGGGTTATTACACGCCTTTGTTGCTTATGCTTAATATTAGCATAAGTGTTAGTATACCTTATATCGGTAAATGCTGAGATAGGTACCTGCCTTATTGAACCGCTCATGGCAATGTCACGGAAGGTTATCTTAAAGTTTTTTAAAGCATCAATATCATTTCGCTGATCCTCTGCTGCACGCACATCTATCTCATAATTATCCTCAGTAGTATTGCGATAATCAGATGCCTTCCAGCCATATATGGAAGTAAGTAAAGCCTGATTAATTTGCGAGGTGCTTATACCTTCGCGGTTAGCACGCTCACGGTCCACATCAAAAATTATTTCGGGCTTGTCAGCTTGTACGTCCGGCACCAACTGTTCAATCCCACTTATGCCTTGTTGGTCAAGATATTTTTTTAACCGGGCGCTGGTGTGTACTAAAGTATCCAGGTTATCACCCGCCATTTCAATACTGATATCCTTTTGTACCGGCGGTCCACTGGCTTCCTGAGCCACCGCTATCTGTGCTCCCGGTACACCCTGTACCGAACTACGGATCCTTTTTAATATCTCTTTCGTATCTTTTCCGTTCCTTTTGCCGAATTCAACAAAAGCAACAGTGATCTTACCTTTATTATAATAGGTTCCCTGATCTTCATCAGATGGATCGGTAACACCTACAGAAACATTCGATATAATAGATGATACAATATCTTTATCAGGCTCAACTACCTGTGCAACGCGCTTTTCAAGTTTCTCTACCACCTGGTTTGTATAGGCTTGATCGGTACCTATAGGCATAGTCACATATACATACACAAAGTTAGGATCAGATGAAGGGAATAACTCAACGTTAAGTTTACTGACCACCGAAAATCCTATGGTAAAAAAGAAAAGCACAATAACACCCATAAGTACTTTCCATGGGTTATGGACAGCACGTTCAAGCCATTTAGCATACCAGGTTTGGAACCGTGGCCACGCACTTTTCTGGAACCTGTCAATTACTTTCAATAAAACAAAGTGATTGAATAGGAATAGAATGATAAGTAATACCACAAAATTACCAATACCTACGCTTATTATATGACCGGCAGCAAGCAGATAACAAACTAAAGCTATAACTCCTAATATAATAGTTGTACGTGTTGTTTTACGGTCAAACCTCTGATGATCGTGTTCGCCTTCATGGTGCGGTTTCATAAAGTCAACAGCAAAAACCGGGTTCATAATATAAGCTACTACCAACGATGCAAGTAACGTTATTATAAGGGTTATAGGCAGGAAGAACATGAAGCTACCAATTAAGCTATGCCAAAAAGCTAGTGGAATAAACGGTGCTAAAGTTGTCATAGTGCCTGAGAATACAGGCATGAACACCTCTCCTGCTGCTATTTTTGCTGCTTTAGTAATAGGTACTTTTCCATTATTAAAAATACGGTGTGTGTTTTCAATTACTACAATGGCATCATCTACAACTATGCCCAATGCCAGCAGGAAGGAGAACAACACGATCATATTAAGTGTAAAGCCTATCACAGGCATAAACATGAACGCTATAAAACAAGACAGCGGAACCGACAGCGCCACAAATATGGCATTGGTGCTTCCCATAAAGAACATAAGGATAATCGTTACCAGTATAAAACCAATAATAATGGTATTGATCAGATCGTTCAATGTTGAACGTGTTTTATCTGATTGATCGCCTGTAACTGTAATATTTAAGCCTTTAGGGAAAATAGTACTTTGCTTTTGTTTGATGAGTTTATATATCTCATCCGAAGCTTCTATCAGATTTTCTCCTGATCGCTTGCTTACATTCAGCGTAATTACGTTCTTAAAATTCGGGTCATTTGGTGTTTTAAGACGCGCGTAACTTTCCTGATCCTGGAAACCATCCTTTATATCAGCAATATCACGCAAGTAAACAGCTTTTCCCTGCGGATTTCTGATCACCATTGCAGCTATTTCATCGGCACTTTTAAAATCTTCTTTAATATCAACAGCACGCTGTTCGCCATCATTGGTTATAGTACCAGCTGTCGACAGAATATTTTCATTACCTATCGCCTGTATAATATCGTTATAACTAATTTGTGCAGCCGACATTTTATTAATATCTACATTGATCTGGATATTTGGCTTTAACGCACCTACCTCAACCACCTGTGATATTTCCTTCATGCCTTCAATATCATCTTTCAGATTATCGGCGTATTCCTTTAGTTTTTTAAGGTCATAATCACCTGATAAATTGATGTATAATATGGGCTGATCAGCAACATTTATATCAGAAACAGTAGATTCCTTTAAATTATTATCATTTTGCGGAAGATCCTGTTTAGCTTTATCAACTGCATCCTTAACATCCTGTTTGGCATCTCTTATTTTAACATCGGTATTAAATTCTGCTGTAATAATAGAAATATTTTGTTGTGTGTTTGAGGTCACCTTTTTTAAACCCTTAAGCGATTTTAATTGCTTTTCGAGTTGCCTGGTAACCAGTGTTTCAATATTTTCAGGAGATTGTCCATTATATACAGTTTGTACATAAATTTTAGGTATAGTAATATCCGGAAAATTCTCTTTTGGCAGGGAGTTATAGGATGAAAATCCCAGCAGTGTAATTAAAAATATAAGTACATATACTGCCCTTTTATTATCGATGGCCCAACTTGATGGCCCGAATTCTTTTTCCTGGTCTTTCATTTTTTTAAATCAGTTTATATGATTAATTACCAGATAATATGTTTACTTTATCACCGTCACCAATTTCACTTGCCCCTTCAGTTATTAACTGATCACCATTAGCTAAGCCTGATGTGATCTCGGTTAAACCACCTGAAGTAGCACCCTCGGTAATGTTTTTACGTTTGGCATATCCATTTACATTTACATAAACATAATCGCCTTCGTCAGACTTTTGAATACTTTTTAATGGAATTACGATTGCATTGCGTTTAGAATAATCGGCAATTTTTAAAACTGCGGTCATATTCGGGCGATACTCTTTGTTATGCGGCAATTTTATTTCAATACCAAAACTGCGTGAACCCGGATCAATAACTTTAGCAGCAAAGGTTACACGGGTTGATAATGAGTCATTAACATCGGGGAATAATACTTTAACACTATCGCCCTGGTTTACTGAACTTGAGTATGATTCTGGCACATCGGCTTTAACTTTTAATACATCAGCATTAACAACACGTATACCCGAACCCTGCGCACCTGGTGCGGCAACAGCTCCTAATCTAAGATCCATTTGGTCAACTATACCATTTATTGGTGATACAATACGGTACAGATCCGCTTGTTGTTTTAATGACGCAACTTGTTTTTGGTAACCCTGCAAATTAGCCTGTGCTTGTAAATACTGCACTTCAGTACCTATTTTCTGATCCCAAAGATTTTTTTGGCGCTGATACAAAACATTTGCAAGATTAAGTTGAGTTTGCGCCTGAGCAACATTTTGCTGCAGAACACTATTATCAAGTTGAGCTAATGTTTGCCCTTTACTTACGTGATCACCTACCTTAACATAAATGGCAGTAATTGTTGCAGTTGCCTGCGGATATGCGGTAACGTTATCCTGCGCATCTATTCTACCTTGTATTTGTACGTAATTAGTGAACATACCCGGTTTAATAATTATTGCACTCACGTCTGCACCTTTTGTTGAATCCTGGTTGCCCACCTGCGCTTGCAATGCAGTTATTTTCGAACTGATCTCGGCCTGTTGCTTTTTCAGATCTGCTAACTGGGCTTTAGGGTCTTTTGGTTTTTGCGAGCAAGCCGCTAAAAACAATATTGCTGATATGTATAATAGTTTTTTCATTGTCTCTTTTTAATATTGTGGTTTAGTTTTATTTGATTCTACCGTATGCCTGGTCAAGGTCAACCTTGCTAACTAAAGCATTATATAAACCTTGTATATATTGATTATCTGCATCCTGTAATGCCGCTTGCGCCTGGGTAACTTCGATACTTGAACCTACGCCTTGTTCATACTTGATTTTGGAAACACGCAATACTTCCTGAGCCAGATCCTGATTCTTTTTTTGATTATTAAGAGTTTGCAGGCCATTTATATATGCTGTACGAGCCTCATTGATTTGCAAAAGCACAGTATTTTTCATGTTATCTAAATCATTTTGTGCTTTATAAACTGTTATTTGCGATTGCCTTACTTGATTAAGGTGTTGCCCGCCAGTAAATATTGGTACCGTTAAAGAAAGCCCAATGTAAGCCGATGGAAAGTTGGTGCTGTAAAGATCACTAAAGCTATTGCTTTGATAAGATGGCGAATAACTTCCGTTTGCTAATAACTTAGGTAAAAATTGCGCCTTTTTACTTTTCAGATCATACTCATTCAATCTTTTTTGAGTTTCTAACAAACTATACTCTATGCGGTTACGATATGCAATTGTATCTGTTGTAGTATCTGCGACACCACCATCAAGTTGTACGTTTTCAAGTTTATCTTTAAGTAGCAATGGGGCATTAATTGGCATACCCATTTGAAATTTTAATAACTGATAATTTAAAATTAATAAGCGGTTGGTATTTTCTCTGTTGGTAACTAAGGTATTATACTGCAATGTAATCCTATCAACATCAACCATTTCAACAAACCCTTGTTTATTACGAGCGATTGTTTCATCCTTTTGCTGCTTAAGTTGAGCTAAATCAGCTTCTAATACTCTTAAATTCTCTACGCTTACCAGTACCTGATAATATGCTTTTGTTACGCTTACATTCGTTTCAATTTGTGAGCGGATATAGCTGCGTTCATAAAGCTGTTTATAGGTTTTACGCGCCTGTAAACCAACAATATAATTAGGGTCAAAAAGTATTTGCGAAACCGTTACACCCAGGCTTGAATTATATTTTTGTGTAAAATTAACAGGCTGTAAACCCGAGCTAGTTGGTATTTGTATTAAATTTCCACTACCATCCTTAACACCTTCATTATGCAATACACCGTAAACCAAAGGTGTAACAAAATCAGGGAATAAAACTGTTGGCGATTTAACATAATCCTGAAATGATGCAGAACCACTTATCTGTGGCAAACCCTGTCCTACAGTTTCTTTAACCTTATACTCGGCGCTTTTAACATCCAGTGCCGCGTTTGCCACATCGTGCTGATGCTGATAGGCATAATTCACACAATCCTGTATAGTGAAGTTGTATGTAGTATCATGCGGGGCCTGTTGTGCATAGCTGTTTGCTGCTAGCGTACAGATTACGGCTCCTATAAAAATTATTTTTCTCATTGTTTATTAATTGTGAAAGGGTATTAAATTACCTGTTTGCTTGTAAAGATCTTGCTCATTCTGACAACCCTATGTCAGCAGCATAATTATTCATCGTTAATATTTTTATATTTATCCAATAGCTTATAACCTTTAAGTGTACAAATCCCATAGTTAAAATGCTCTAAAAATTGATACTGCACTTTCCATGGACTAAATTCAGATAAAGGAAATAATACTGTATTAAACCCCATCTCAACCTGTGTTACACGCATCCGTGCCATTATCTTAACATCAATATCCGGCCTTATGTATCCTTGTTTTATCCCTTTGTTTAAAAGCTCTTCTAATGTGCGTATCAAAACATCTGCTTTGAAATTCTGAAACTCCTTCCAGGCATCAGGATGGTACTTTTGCATATCATGTATCACAATAGGATTAATCTTTGAAAATATCTCTTCAGAACATTTCATCATATTTATCATCTCCTCAATCACATCGCCCGAAGTACTCATAATGGCACACATCTGGTCTTCATCTTCCTGTAATTTCTTTTTTGTAAGCGCAACTACCAATTCATTCTTATCCTTAAAAAAGTGGTAGATGGTTTTTTTTGATATACCCAAATGCTTGGCGATATCATCCATCGTTACGCTTTTTATACCCGCTGTTAAAAACAGGTCCTCGCCGCCTTGTATTATTCTTTCTACAGGTATCATTTTAATCTCCGCTCAAAACTATGGAAACATTTTTAGATTTCAAAGTTTCCATTTCAAATTACTTTTTACAGACAATAGGCATAATTGTTACCTTTGCAAAAAACTTAATCAAATGACACTTTCTCCTCTTTCAGCAATATCACCAATAGACGGCCGCTACCATAATGCAACTGCTGAATTGGCTGAGTATTTTTCAGAATATGCCCTGATAAAATACCGGGTATTTGTTGAAATTGAATATTTCATAGCCCTGTGCGAGCATCCATTACCGCAATTACAAAACTTTGATAAAAATATAACAGAAAAGTTACGGAACATTTACAGGAATTTTTCTGAAGAGGATGCTGAAAACATTAAACAGATTGAAAAAACAACTAATCATGATGTTAAGGCTGTTGAATATTTCATAAAACATGAGTTTGATACACTTAATATCGCTGCATATAAAGAATTCATACACTTTGGATTAACATCGCAGGATATAAACAATACCGCTATACCCTACTCTTTTAAACTCGCTTTAAAAGATGTTTACTATCCTTTGCTGGATGAATTGATCGCCCTATTAAAGAAATATGCCGCCGATTGGGACAAAATACCTATGCTGGCACATACACATGGTCAGCCGGCCTCACCTACACGCTTGGGTAAAGAGATTCAAGTGTTTATTGAGCGCCTGGAAAACCAGTTGTATTTGTTAAAACAAGTGCCTTATTCAGCAAAATTTGGCGGAGCGACGGGTAACTTCAACGCGCATAATATTGCCTATGGTGATATCGACTGGAAAACATTTGGCAATCATTTTGTAAATGATATTCTGGGTTTAAGTCGTTCACAATTTACCACCCAGATAGAACATTACGATAATTTTGCTGCCCAATGCGATGCATTGAAAAGGATCAACAATATTTTGGTGGATCTGGACAGAGATATGTGGGCATACATCTCCATGAATTATTTTAAGCAAAAGATAAAGGCAGGTGAAGTAGGCTCATCGGCAATGCCGCATAAAGTAAACCCTATTGATTTTGAAAACTCTGAGGGCAATTTAGGTATAGCCAATGCTTTATTTGAGCATTTAGCTGCCAAACTTCCAGTATCAAGATTGCAACGCGATCTAACTGATTCGACCGTATTACGCAATATCGGAGTACCAGTTGGGCACACGCTAATCGCTATGAAATCAACAATTAAAGGCTTAAATAAACTATTGCTGAATGAAGCAGCTATAGGCGCGGGATTAGAAGCTAACTGGCCGGTAGTTGCCGAAGCTATCCAAACCATTTTACGCCGTGAAGGTTATCCAAACCCATATGAAGCTTTAAAAGAACTTACACGTACTAATCAACAAATTAATGCTCAAAGTATAGCCGAGTTTGTGGATGCGCTGGAAATAAGTGATACTATTAAAGAAGAAATTAAACAGATAACACCTGGAAATTATACAGGGATTTGATGTGCAAATATGCGGATGTGCAAATGTGCACATTAAACACTTAGAGTATTTGCATATTCGCACATCTGCACATCGTCATACACAGGTCATAACAATTCAATAGCACTGTTTAAATCAAAAAGCTATCTAAATTTGTTAAAGAATTATTGAGGAAAATAAAATGAATATCAACGTATATACTGAATCAACCCCGAATCCGGCAACAATGAAGTTCATTGTGAACAAGTTGCTGATTAACGGCAGCACCGACTTTGCTACAAAGGAAAGCGCTGAAAAATCACCATTTGCCAAAGAGTTATACAAGTTTTCATTTGTTAACGGAGTTTTCTTTGCCAGTAACTTTGTTACAGTAACTAAAACAGAAGGAAGCGACTGGGATGATCTGTTGCCCATACTTAAAGAATTTGTAAAAGGTGCGGTTGAAGCAGAATTAGCTGTACAACTTGAAGAACAACCCGAAGCCGGAAACTTTGAAGGCAGCGATATAGAAATTAAGATCCAACAAATATTACATGATTATGTACGCCCCGCTGTTGAATCAGATGGTGGCGCTATTACCTACAAATCATTTGGCGAAGGTGTAGTTACTGTTGAGCTACGTGGTTCATGCAGTGGTTGCCCATCATCAACTGTAACACTTAAAGCTGGGATCGAAAGTTTACTAAAACGCATGGTTCCCGAAGTTACCGAGGTGGTTTCTGAAGCATTATAATTAAAATATTATTAAACATGTGCGATGGGTGTCACCCTGAGGCACTCGAATGGTGAGCGTAAAGCCTCCCACATACTTCGAGACCCTTAGTATGACACCCTTTTCTTATTTAAAATACTTCTCGATATAATCTAAAAGTTCGTCTGTTATCTTACCATTAGTGGCTAGCAATTCGCGGGTATCGATCACTTTATCGCCACCGCTAAAATTAACCACATTACCCCCGGCCTGTTTTACAATTAATATACCTGCGGCAACGTCCCAGGCATTTAAATTATACTCGTAAAAAGCATCGAAACGGCCGCATGCAGTATAGGCCAGATCAACAGCGGCAGACCCAAGTCTTCGCAGGCCATGTGAGTTTTTCATCAACTCAGTAAAAAGGTTGATATAAGCCGCTTGTTTCGTAAAATCATAATAAGGAAAACCCGTTGCCAGTAAACTGGTAGCTACTGTTGGATTATTGCTTACTTTTATCTCGGTTCCATTTAAATAAGCTGGTGAACCTTTGCTGGCATAAAAACATTCATCCTGATTCACTTCATATACTACGCCAACAACCAGTTCATCATATTCCTTAAGTGCAATACTTACAGAGAATACAGGTAGGCCGTGTATAAAATTGGTAGTACCATCAAGCGGATCAATTATCCAGTTAAATCTTTCGGCAGTTTTGTTGCGGGTTTTTTCTTCGGTAACAAATCCTGCTTCGGGCAATATTTTTTCCAGCCCAGCTACTATAATTTCCTCGGCGGTTTTATCAACGTATGACACCATGTCATTTAATCCTTTATATTCAATTTTGGCTGGATCAAAAGTTTTGCGCTGCTGCCTGATGAATTCACCGGCCTGTTTTGCTACTTCTACTACTCTATTTGTGATCTGATTGTACGGCATGATGTCTTAATGACAGGCTGAATGAAAAAACCCGGTGTACAAAATAGCTTGCAAAAAACAGACTTAATGCAGCTGCAGGACGTGCATATGTTGGATATACTCCTAATTTCTTTACCAAAAACTCTATCACCATTAAATTAGCAAAATAACCTATAAAGGCTACAGAAACAAAGCGGACAAATTGTTTATATGGTGCCAATTTTGATTCCGAAAACACCAGGTAACGTGTTATCAGAAAATTCACAACCACACCCATAATGTATGATATAGAAAATGAAATAGCATAATTACTTATTGTAGCATTAAATATTCGGTACGTTTTGTTGATAAACAGGTAATGAAAGAATATGTTAAAAGCCAACATATCAATCAAAAAACCTGCTCCTGCTGAAAATACAAACCTGGCTACCTGGTTTTTAGATATTTTTTGTAGTAATGTATTAGCCATGTTTAACAATGGCTTTTTTATGCATTAACCCTGATACTATTAAAGCCACGCCAAATATGAAAAGAAAAATAGCGATCAGTTGTGCTTGCGGAAATGAGATATTACCGATATGATAACGTGTATTAACCCTTATAAATTCTATCAGGAAACGCTCTATTGCATTTAATACCAGATAGATGCCGAACATAATTCCCGGTGTTTTTATACGATCGCGGATGCTCCATAAAAACAAAAATAACAGTATACAAGTAACCGATTCATAAAACGAAGTAGGATAAACAGGTGCCGGCAACACATGGCAAAATTTACCGACACAGCCCGCTATCTGTACTCCCTGATCGTTTACATTATGCGGGAAATTGAATGACCACATCCAATCAGGTGCCCAATGCAACCATCCGGGTTTAGGTGTTAAATTATCCTTACCCCAGTCTCCATCTCCCGACATCTGGCAACCAATTCGGCCTAATCCATAAGCTAACATCATTCCCGGGCCGCCAATGTCAAGCATGGTTAAAGGCTTTATACCATGTTTCCAGGCAATATATAATACGGCTGCACCACCGCATATTAAACCACCATAAAATGTTAATCCGCTAAAACCGATCAGCATTCCTACAGGATCTTTTAGAAAATCTCCCCAATTTTCTAGTGCGTTAAATACTTTAGCACCTGCAAACCCGCATATAGCTGCCCACAACAAAATGCTTCCCATTAGTTCATAAGGATGAACCTGTATTTTTTGAGTTTTAGGCTGCGGCAATACCTGTTTTTTGTTTTCGGCATATGCCCAGTAGATCATAATTGCAGCTAAAGCAATACCTCCGAACCAATTGCCTCTTAATGATAACAGAAAATCCTGCGGATCATCGATCAATGCATGATAATTAAGTGCTGCGTCAATTAATTTATAACCTATTAAAAACCCAAAGATTCCGTTACCGGCTAATTCGGTTGTTGTAATAGCTTGGCCTACTGTTACAGTTTTCTCAAACGAATGAATGTATCCTAACTTTTCCTTTCGTTTAAACTCTTCAGTAAAAGCCCAATATGCGCCTATAAAGGCAAAAGCTACAAAAAACCCAAAAGTTTGTATAGGCAGGGGAATATCTATACCAAAAAGATATTGTATAAGTGAACTAATGGTTGGAAACATAGGTTGTTATTTGCTGCGAATATAGCGGTTAATGCACTAATATTTCTTCTGATTCTGTTATTTCAACATCACCATCATGTGAAATATTTGTTAGGTACACTGTTTTTAGTTCATTTACAAGTACTGGGTCGTATTTGGTTTTCACTTTTACATAATTACGGGTAAACCCATGCATGAATCCGTCTTTAATATCACCCTCAAATAATACTTCCTCTATTTTATTCAGCTGAGTTTCATAAAAAGCCCTGCGCTTTTTATCAGACAATATATGCAGCATCTTGCTTCGTTCTGCACGTGTTGAACCAGGAACAGTACCGCTCATTTCACTAGCTGGTGTATTTTCCCTTTCAGAATAAGTAAATACGTGCAGGTATGAAACGTTTAATTCATTTAAAAAATCATAGGTGTCGATAAAATCTTCGCGTGTTTCTCCCGGGAAGCCTACGATCACATCCACACCAATACAGCAATCAGGCATTAACTCCTTTATTTTTGCTACTCGATCGGCATATAGATCTCTTTTATACCTGCGGCGCATTAAACCCAATATTTTATCAGAACCGGATTGCAATGGGATATGAAAATGCGGTACAAAACGTTTTGAAACTGCTACAAACTCGATGATCTCGTTAGTCAGTAAATTTGGTTCGATGGATGATATGCGTATCCTGTCAATTCCTTCTACCTCATCCAATGCTTTAACCAGATCGAAGAATTTATCTTCGCGTTTGCCATCCCGTATCCCAAAATCGCCCAGGTTAACACCGGTTAATACAATTTCTTTTACACCCGAAGCTGCTATTTCTGCTGCTTGCTTAATAACATTCTCAATAGTGTCACTGCGGCTGCTGCCGCGTGCTAAAGGTATGGTGCAAAATGAACATGAATAATCACAACCATCCTGAACCTTTAAAAAAGTGCGGGTGCGATCACCAAATGACCATGAAGGAACAAATTGATTGGCCTCAGAAACCGGTTGATTATAAATAACAGCTTTGGGCTTTTTAGTAAGGTCTGTTATATGGTCAATTATCTGGAATTTTTCGGCTGCACCTAAAACCATATCAACGCCCGGTATTTCAGCAATCTCTTTGGGTTTCAACTGTGCATAACAGCCTACAATAGTAACATACGCATTAGGAGATATCTTCAATGCTTCTTTTACTACCCTTTTACACTTCTTATCAGCGTTGTCAGTAACAGAGCAGGTATTAATTACAAATACATCAGGTGTATCAGTAAATTCAACCGTACTATAACCCGCCTGGTTAAACAAACGACCAATAGATGAGGTCTCTGAATAATTCAGCTTACAGCCAAGTGTATAAAAAGCTACTTTCTTGTTCATTTTAAGGCTGCAAAGATAGGGGTTTGATTTCTTATAAATAAACGCAACATTGTAAAATAAAAAAGTCAATAAGATTTAAATATCTTACTGACTTTTAATGCTATGAATAAGCTACAAATTATACTAATACAGGGTTTTGTACCATTGTTAGCGAACCTTCAATAGCATTGTTAATTTGTTTTTTGAATTCATATGGATTAGCTATTGGTGAAAATCGCTCTCTAACACCTCCAGATGTAACTATAATAGTACCATAGTTTAGAATTCTACCTAAAATTCCCTGATCTACACTTAAACCTTCAGCACGGTTTAGTTGTAATTCAACAAGTTTTCTTCTTAATACTCCGGTTTTAAGAATAACTTTTCTGTTAGTCACAACAAATTCAGATGATTTAGAACGCATAAAGGCTGAAATTAGTCCTAATATGCCGATAAATGCAATAAATCCACCTATTCCAGACCCGGAAGTATTCCGATTGGAGGCCTGTACAATAAGTACTCCAAGAACGAATAATATTATACCCCTTAAATAAATCCACCAATGAAGTTTTGCAGTGTAAACGATTTTTTCATTGTTTGCCAAATTTTTTTCAATAAAGCTCATTTTTTGTTTGTTTTTAATTGTGATAAAATTTAAATTGATTGCTAATATATTTAGTTTTTTAACAACCGCAAATTTTATTTTTAAATAAACAAACTATTTTGAGCTCTGAATTTATTCGTTCCACCTATAACTTTCATTCTCAAATCCGGCAAGGTCAATTACACGATTTACAACGGTCATTGCCACCTCTTCTACAGTGTTAGGTTTGCTGTAATATGATGGTACCGCCGGGCAAATAATACCACCCGCTTCGGTAACAGTACACATATTGCGGATATGTATCAGATTCAAAGGAGTATCTCTTGCAACTAAGATCAGTTTACGTCGCTCTTTTAATATAACATCGGCGGCGCGGCTTATCAGATCGTCCGATATTCCTCCGGCTATTCTACCTAAAGTCCCCATTGAGCAGGGAATAATGATCATAGTATCAAATTTTGCAGATCCTGAGGCAAATGGTGCCATAAAATCATGCTTTTGATAAAATTTAAACGGGTAGTTATTGTAATCTTTATTATCAAGCTCAAACTCCCACACTTGCTTGGCATTATCAGACATCACCACGCCAACCTCGGCTATTTGCTCATTTAGCTGCTGTAATTTTTCCAGTAATAATTTGGCGTATATGGCACCGCTAGCTCCGGTTATGGCAACAATTATCTTCTTTTTAGTCATGATATTTAATTAACAAGCCAATACCATTAAAGTTAGGGGCAAAAAAAAGGGTCGAATACAAGTACTCGACCCTACATCTACCTATGAAAAACATGCCCATAATGGGCACTGCAAATTTAATAACAGTTTTTCAATTATTTAACATTTAATAAAAAAAAATTAATTCGTGCGCTGAAAGTGCTTATCAATAAGTGTTTGGATAATACCATCAACCATACCAACGGTAGGTACATATATATTTTTTATACCGGCCCACTTCATTACGGTTATATAAATTTCAGATGCAGGAATGATAACATCTGCCCTATCCTGGTTCAATCCAAGTACATTTATACGATCTTTTAATGAGAAGGAATTAAGATAATTATAAAGCGTCTTTAGCTTATTGAACGTTAAAGGCGCATTGTTTTTTTCTTCGGACAGCTTATATAACTTATTGATATTACCACCCGTACCTATGCCTGATAGTCCTTTAAAGGCTTTTGTATTTTCGCGTATAAAGTCGTGCATTTCGTTCCAGGTTTCTTCTTTATCCTGGTTATCCAACATACGAATGGTACCTATATTGAACGAGCGAGAGGCAAAAAGATCGCCTTCTGAAAACAATGATAACTCTGTACTGCCACCACCAACATCAATATAAAGATAGTTTTTTGTTTTGTCGATATTCTGTTCGGCATGGCTGGCGTAAATTATTTTAGCCTCCTTTTGACCGGCAATAATTTCAAGATCGATCCGTGCTTCTTCTTTTACCCTGGCAACAACGTCATCCCCATTTTTAGCTTCCCGCATGGCAGATGTAGCAAAAGCCAGATATTCCTGTACTTTATACACATCCATTAAATTACGGAATGCCTGCATTGATTTTATCAGGTCGGTCGCTTTCTTATCAGAAATATGCTGATTCAAAAAAGCATCATCGCCCAGCCTGAGCGGAACTCTTATCAACGTATTTTTTTTAAAGGAAATCGATCCGTTATTCTCTATAATATCAGCTATAAGCAGCCTTACAGCATTAGAACCTATATCAATTGCAGCGTATCTCAATTTGGATTGTTTTTATTTTTTAGGTAAGTGTAAATATCTATTTGTGCGCGGCACAAAAGTTCAGACTTAGTTTTATGGTACTTATTGTTATTCTGGCTATTTATTTCGCGGGCTTTGGTATTATCGCTTAGTTGGAGGTTTATAATATCTCTTATCTCTTTACGTAGCTGCTCGTCATAAACCGGGAAGCCCACTTCAACCCGGTTATCAATATTCCTGGTCATAAAATCAGCTGAGGTTAAATAGATCAATTCATTCCCACCATTGCAGTAAATATGAACCCGTGCATGTTCAAGGTATTTGTCAACTATGCTTATTACATCAATATTTTCGCTATAACCTTTTATCCCTGCTACAAGGCAGCACATTCCCCTTACTATCAATTGTATTTTTACACCTGCATTGTTTGCCTGATATAATTTTGCGATCAATTGTTCATCGGCCAAACTATTCATTTTTAATACCATATATGCCTTTTTACCGGCTTTGGCATTTTTAATTTCATTATCTATCAGCTTGTAGATCGCTGGCCTTGAATCTATTGGCGAAACTATCAAATGGCTCAAATCTTTCGCCAAAGTTCCTTTTTCCAGCGCTTTAAACACCTTTACCAAATCGCCAGTCAATCTTTTATCGGCAGTAAATATGGTATGGTCTGCATATATTTTTGCAGTTTTTTCATTAAAGTTTCCGGTAGATAAACAGGCATAATAAGCCGATTTTTCCTTCTCTGTACGTTTAACCAAACAGATTTTCGAATGTACTTTATAACCCTCAACTCCATAAAGCACATTTACACCCTCCTCTTCAAGCCTGCGGCTCCAGGTTATATTGTTTTGCTCATCAAAACGGGCCCTTAACTCAACCAGGCAGTTTACTTTTTTGCCGTTTTTAGCGGCATTTATTAGGGCATGAATTATTCTTGAATTTGATGCCAACCTGTATACAGCAATACTGATCTCCTGTACTTTTGGATCAATAGCAGCCTCACGTAAAAAATGGATCACGTAATCGTATGACTGGTAAGGCGTGCTAATGAGATAATCCTTTTTAGCGATCATACCCATCAGGCTTTTGCCAAATGACAGGCCATCAACAGGGAGAGCAGGATATTTTGGATATTCCAGTTCAGGACGGCCCACGTTAGGAAACGCTATAAAATCTCCGAATTTATGGTAACGATTACCTGGTATTAAACTTTCACCATGTAAACCCATTTTGCTCACCAAATATTTAAGCATATCAAGCGGCATTTCTGTATCATACATTAAGCGCATGGGCTTGCCCTTGCGCCTTTTCTGTAAACTTTTGGATAATGAATCGATAAACTTTTCACTTACCTCTTTGTCCAGGTCAAGCTCAGCATCACGGGTAAGCTGTATGGAGTAAGCTTCAATGGTATCATGTTCAAAAATGAAGAAGATATCCTCTAAACTATATCTAATAATATCATCGAGTAAAATGATGAATTTTAGATTATTTGTCTCCGGCAAAACCACGAAACGCGAAAGATTGTCAGGGATCTCGATCAAAGCCAGCCTCGTTTTTTTATTGCGGGTGAGCTTAACAAAAAAGTATACAGCCCGGTCACGTAACTCGGGTAATTGAAGGGCTTCATCAAGCATTATGGGCACCAGCATGGCCAACAATTTTTCCCTGAAATAACTCTTAACAAATTCGCCGCGGGTTACGTTAAGCTGGGTGTCATTTAATATAAATATCTTTTCTTCAGCAAGCTGTTTAACAATAATGTTTTCATATAAATTATTAAACTTACGTTCCTGCTTTACTACAAGGGTTTTTATCTGATTTAATACCTTTTTGGGATTATACCCTAATATCTCTTTTGCCTTTACATTCAAATTGGCCAGGCGGCTTAGCGTTGCTACCCGTACACGGTAAAATTCATCAAGATTTGAGGAGAATATGGCTAAAAACCTTACACGTTCAATTAAGGGTACAGTTGGATCGGCAGCTTCCTGCAACACGCGCTCATTAAAATATAACCAGCTTATTTCTCTATTAATTAGTGGTATGTGTTTAATATCCATATATATACCTTCCCTTTCAGGCGGATTCTACAAATCTGCTTATTTATTTGTTAAGTTAATATTAACTCATCACTATATTAAGTGTTTTGAGATAAATTTACGAATCGCAGAATCAGCTAAAAAATTAACATTTATAAATCTTAAAATTCTGATTCAGACAATTACAATGCTTAGTTTTGCACTAAATAAAACCTCAATTATGCCAACCTTCGATATTGTAAGCAAGATAGACGGACAAACGCTCGACAACGCTATAAACACCGCTAAAAAGGAAATACTGAACCGCTATGATTTTAACGATTCAAAAAGCACTGTCGACCTTGATAAAAAAACCAACGAAATAACCATAGTTACTGAAAATGATATGCGTTTAAAAGCTATACAGGATTCTATTATCAGCCGTATGGTTAAACAGCAGCTTGATCCTAATGCACTTGACTTTGGCAAGGAAGAATATGCATCGGGTAATATGATACGTAAGGAAATTAAAGTAAAGGAAGGTATCGATAAGGAAGTTGCCAAAAAGATAGTTAAAAAAATAAAAGACAGCGGCTTGAAAGTGCAAGCCTCAATTATGGATGACCAGGTGCGTGTTCAGGCTAAAAAAATTGATGACCTGCAGGCCGTGATCAGTCTGTGCCGGAGTGAAAGCTTTGATCAACCTTTGCAGTATATTAATATGAGGAATTAAGTGATTTCGAATTTCGGATGTTCAATTTCGAATTGGCTTATCAGATAATACTAAATGCGATAGTCTAAATTGAACATCCGAAATCCGAAATAAAAAAAGACCGTCTCTTGCGAGAACGGTCTTTCTATCAAACTAAACCACTTATTATGAAAACAATCTTTAATATTATTTAACAGCTATTTCCCTGCTTTGGAATTTAGCTTCTTCTCTTTTAGCTACCTTTAATTTTAATACACCATCTGTGTATTCAGCATCAATTTTTGAATGATCTACAGTTTCAGGCAAAGTGAATGACCTTGCAAATGAGGTGTAATTATATTCGCGTTTGGTAAATTTCTTTCCCTCTTCAACATTTTCTGCCTTCTTTTCAGTCGAAATGCTTAATATGTTTTTATCAAGGCTGATCTTAAAATCTTCCTTCTTTAAGCCCGGTGCGGCTAATTCAATATGGAATTCATTTTCATTTTCTGCAATGTTAACTGCAGGTACACGTGCTACTAATTTATCTCCTAAAAATGTATCATTTAAAATAGTATCAAACACATCATTAAAAAATGGATTAACACCATAGTTTTTTTGTCCGTTGTTAAATTTTACTAAAGTCATTATTATATCCTCCTAAGTTTTTTTCTTTTATTAACTTCGTGAGTGATTGTTCAACTGTTGTACCAACGCTATAAATGGGCTTTAAATAAGCCATTATGACGGGTCGCAGTAATTTCTTACAGACTTTTTGACACTCTATGGCTGAAAATATCAAAAATTATAAGTACAGAACACCAATTCCTATCCGCTTTTCTGATATGGATTCATACGGGCACGTAAATAATGCCGTTTACCTAACCTATTTTGAGATTGCCCGCTCTAACTACTGGAAAGACATAATTCAATGGAATTGGGGAGAAAATGGTATTATTTTAGGCCGATCAGAGATCAATTATCTAAAACCTATAACCCTGAACGATGAAATTGCTTGTTATGTACGCACTACCCGCATTGGCAACAGCAGTTTTGATGTAATGCACGTTTTGGTAAAGATAACAGCACATGGCGAAGAAATTTGCACTACCGGTAAAACAGTTTGTATCAGCTATGATTATAATGCTAATAAATCAGTTTCTATACCATCAACAGAGCGGCATCGTATGATTGAATATGATGAACCAGGATTGATATTGAACACCAATTAATTTTTTAAAAGGCTTTAATATGAGGAATTAATAACAGCTCCCTGGTAAGTTTGTTAATATTTTTTCGGTGGCCGGTTACCGTAATTGCAGCCAGTAAGCAATCGTTTTGCTTGCTAAGTTTTACAACCCTTAATTTAAGATGATGCATCTTAATAGTTTCCTCGAGAGAAACCAGATGCGTATAATCTGTATCAGTAAAAACCACTGAGTATAGTTTATCGTGATGTAACTTATCCAGATAGTTTTCCAGGACATGAAATACAGTTAATACCACTATGGTTACAACTGATGAAATGATACCAAGCAAATAATCGCCGGCACCTACAGCCATGCCTATTGCAGCCGATGTCCATATTACCGCAGCAGTGGTTAGTCCGCTTACTGCAATATCATCCTTAAAAATAACTCCGGCTCCAATAAAACCTACACCTGTTATTACATTAATATTTACCCCTAAACCAGCGCGTTGTGCTATCAACGTAAATATTGCCGAGCCAAGGCATATCAGAATAATGGTACGAAATCCTGCCGTTTTATTTTTGTATTGACGCTCAATACCCAAAATACCACCGCATAAAATAGCTATTGCTATTTTAACCAGATCATCATTATGTATATGGAATTCGAGCGGCATATTTAAAATATCTTTCCGGGGTTTAATATATTATTTTTATCGAACACTTTTTTAATACCACGCCATAATTCAAAATGAATATCGGTATATTTTATGGGCATAAACTCCTTTTGTACTATCCCTATACCATGTTCGCCTGATATAGTCCCACCTAAAGATACGGTTAACTCAAAAATTTCGGCTATGCCTTCATTTAATTTATTATCCCAATCCTCATCACTCATTTTACCCTTAACGATGTTTAGGTGCAGGTTGCCATCACCCGCATGCCCAAAACAAACTGAATCGAAGCCATATTTATTTCCGATACCTTTTATACCCTTAACTAATTGTGGCAATGTAGCCCTGGGTATAACCATATCTTCTTTTTTATAAACCGAATTTAATTTTACCGACTCGCCTATCGTCCTCCGTATGCGCCATAGCTCCGCTTTCTTAGCTGCGGAATCAGCAAATAACACATCCTTGCAACCAAATTCTTCTAAAACGTGGTTTATCTTTTCGCATTCAGTAAATATCACATCATTATCTGTCCCATCAACCTCGATCAATAAAAAAGCTGCATCATCATCTTTCAAATCAAACTGAATTCCACTATATTCCTTTACCCATTCGATACATTTTCGCTCCATAAACTCAACAGCTGATGGCACTATACCAGCACGGAATATAGCTGATACAGCTGCGCAGGCATCTTCATTTGATGCAAATGAAGCTAACATCAATGCATCATTTGTTGGATGAGGGATAAGCTTAGTTACAATTTTGGTAATGATACCTAATGTACCTTCCGCTCCTATCATCAACTGTGTTAAGTTGTAGCCCGATGCATATTTTAAGGTATTTGCCCCTGTCCAGATAATCTCACCTGATGGTAATACTACCTCAAGATTCAAAATATATTCCCTAATTGTTCCGTATTTCACTACCCTTGGCCCGCCGGAAGCATGCGCTACATTACCGCCAATAAAACAGCTCCCCTTGCTGGCCGGGTCAACCGGGTATAGCAAGCCTTTGGCGGCTACCTGGTTCATAAATTCTTCGGTAATTACGCCTGGCTCAACGGTGGCTTGCAAGTTTTGTTCGTCAATAGCCAGGATCTTGTTGAATCGTTCCATCGAGAGCAGCAGACCACCTTCAGCGGCTAAAGCACCACCGCTTAACCCCGTCCCTGCTCCTCTCGGTGTTACCGGGATCATGTGCTGATTACAGAGTTTTAATAATTCAGATATTTCATTAGCCGATATTGGCTTTACAACCACTTCAGGATAATAACTCAGATCCTCAGTTTCATCATGACTATATTTTTCCAGATCATCATGCTGGGTTATAACCGCGTCACTGCCTACAATAGCTGTAATCGCGTTAAGTATATCCGCAGTTATTTTATTGTAAACCATGTTTTATTTATTGAGTGAATGAGTGATTTAGCGAATGATTGAATTTTATATTACTCACTAAATCACTCATTCACTAACTCACTAATTGCTTATAACCACGCTTGAATGCCCAACTTTGCCTTTAAGCGGCGGATCCATTTTTTTTAATGATACACTTATCCTTTTAGCGAAAGAATATTTATGCTGTATCCTGTCAAAAATTGATTGAGCTACCGTTTCAATTAACTTGCGGGTGTGCCGCATTTCTTCGCAGGCAATTATGTACAGGCTCTCATAGTTTATTGTATTGGCTAATTCATCTTCGGACAAATTATTATCAGGCATAAAACTAACTGATATATCAACTAAAAACCGACAACCTAACAATTGCTCTTCCGGATAAAATCCGTGATAGGCAAAAAATTCTGCATCATTTAAATTTATCTCAACCATACATCAAATGTAATTAAGAATAACAAATTGCCCAATCTAAATAGCTTTCATTAGATTTGCTAGACCAAATATAATGCTATGCCAAAAACTGATCTTTATGAATCGCCGGATTATTACTTGTTGGATGAATTGCTTACCGATGAACATAAGCTGATACGTTCGACTGTGAGGGATTGGGTAAAAAGAGAATTAAGCCCTATAATAGAAGGCTATGCGCAAAAGGCAGAATTTCCTAAACATTTAATTAATGGCCTGGCAGAAATAGGTGCTTTTGGCCCTACTATCCCAGTTGAATATGGCGGCGCAGGACTTGATTATTTGGCTTATGGCATTATAATGCAGGAAATTGAGCGTGGTGATTCAGGCATCCGGTCAACTTCTTCGGTACAGGGTTCTTTAGTGATGTATCCTATTTATGCTTATGGCTCCGAGGAACAACGGAAAAAATATTTGCCAAAATTGGCATCAGGCGAAATGATAGGCTGCTTTGGGCTTACTGAACCTGATCATGGATCAGACCCGGGCGGTATGATTACAAATTTTAAAGATGCAGGCGATCATTATATATTGAACGGTGCCAAAATGTGGATCTCTAATGCCCCATTTGCTGATATTGCTGTAGTTTGGGCAAAGGATGAAACCGGGAAAATTAAAGGATTAATTGTGGAGCGTGGAATGGAAGGATTTACAACACCTGAAACGCATGGCAAATGGTCGCTAAGAGCATCTGCAACCGGCGAGTTAGTTTTTGACAATGTAAAAGTGCCCAAAGAAAATCTTTTGCCAAATGCGTCAGGTTTAAAAGGGCCGCTTGGCTGCCTTAACCAGGCCCGTTACGGCATTGCATGGGGCGCATTAGGCGCAGCTATGGATTGCTATGACACAGCGCTTAGATACGCCAAAGAACGTAAACAGTTTGGCAAACCCATAGCGGCGTTTCAGTTGCAGCAAAAGAAACTGGCAGAGATGATCACAGAAATAACTAAAGGACAATTATTAGTTTGGAGGTTAGCTACTTTAAAAAATGAGAACAGGGCTACTGCCGCACAAATTTCAATGGCTAAACGTAATAGTGTTGAAATAGCCATAAATATTGCTCGCGAAGCACGGCAAATACTCGGCGGCATGGGCATTACAGGCGAATACTCCATAATGCGGCACATGATGAACCTGGAATCGGTAATTACTTATGAAGGCACACATGATATTCACTTATTAATAACCGGAATGGACATTACAGGCGAAGAGGCTTTTAAGTAAGCTCTTGACCCTAATCACTTACTTTATAAAATCAGCATACCATTGGCCGGATGATTTAATAGTACGCTGCTGGGTATCAAAATCAACATGGATCAATCCAAAACGCGGATGGTAACCTTCCGCCCATTCAAAATTATCAGTAAGTGTCCAAACAAAGTACCCGTGCACTTTACAACCTTCATTTTTGGCCTTTAAAACCTGTTGCAAATAGGTTTGCAGGTATTCCGCACGTTTCGGGTCATGCACATTTCCTTCTTTTACTTCATCAGGAAACGCAGCGCCATTTTCTGTGATGTAAATCTTTCGGATAGCAGAATATTGATTATACTTTTTCAATATCTCATAAATTGCAGGCGGATACACCTCCCAACCCATATCTGTAAGCTGTACATTCCTGTCCTTAGCCTTTACCAAACTGGCATGGATATAAGGCGTAAAAAACGAATATTCAACAATCTCACGTGTATAAAGCTGTATCCCGATGAAATCGAAATCAAATTTTGCCAGCTCCATATCACCCGGCTGAATGTATTTATCCATTTTCTTTAAAATGGGCAAATCATTAACCGGGTAACCTAACCCAAGTACAGGCTCAATGTACAATCGGTTTAATAAAGCATCCACCCGTTTAGCGGCGCTTATATCACGTGGTTTGCTGCTAGATGGCTCAACATAAGAGCAGGAAAATGTAGTGCCTATATAAGCGTCGGGCAAAGCTTTTCGCAAAGCTTTAGCACCCGCGGACATACACAAAACTGCATGATGTACTGCTGGTAAAAAATTACTCAGGCCCTTTTTACCCGGTGCATGAATGCCAAAAAAATAACCTGCACCCGTAAACACGGATGGTTCATTCATTATCATCCAATTCTTTACCCTATCACCAAAATTTTGGGCGCATACGGTAACATATTCTGTAAACCAGTTGATCACTTCCCTATTTGTCCATCCGCCTTTTACTTCTAATGCCTGCGGTAGATCCCAATGATAAAGAGTTATCCAGGGCTCAATTCCCTGTTCAATACAATGATCAATAACACGATTATAATAGTTGACCCCAGCCTGATTAATGGTACCTGTGCCTTCCGGAAAAATTCGTGACCACGAGATAGAAAATCTGAAGTTAGGGATATTTAACTGTTTGATAATAGCGATATCGCTTTCATAACGGTTATAAAAGTCACAAGCCATATTGGGCTTATCACCGTTTAGAATGTTTCCTTTTTTGGCAGAAAAGACATCCCAAATAGATTCGCCTTTACCATCCTGATCACAGGCACCCTCAATCTGGAAAGCAGCTGTTGCCACACCCCAAATAAAATCATCGCCAAAAAGTTGCTTGTTAAAATCTGTAGTTTGCGTAGTAAGTTCCATTAAATTGAGCCAATACAAGGCCCAAATTGTACATTATTATTGTATAAAAAAAGTTTTGCAAATAACAGTTAATGGATGAAAGGAGATTTCATGCTTTTTAACATTATCCACTCAGGTAAATTACCAATAAATCTTAAGAAATTTAATACGTATTTCATAACCTGTTTTTTTTTATTTAAAGATAGGCTGTAGTTATAACCACAAACTATTTATAATGTTATATTATTGTTAACAATCTCATATATAGAATATTGCTGATTATTGTTTTAAATGGCTAATGATAATTATTTTTGAACTATGAAAAACTACTTTTTGAAACTTTTCGACTATGATCAATTTGCTAATGAGATAATTTTAAAAACTATTTTTGAAGCTCATCAACCCGAACCTGCGGTACAGGTAATGGCGCATTTATTAGCTGCACACCAAATATGGTTCAACCGCTGCAAGGGCTTACCCCCAGCTAATAGCGTTTTATGGCCCGATTGGAAAGCAGATACTTTTGAAAAAACAATGAACAATAATCATGATGCCTGGGTAGAATTTATAAATGGGGTAAATCCAGAAGATTTCGATAAGATCATCTCCTACAAAACCACCAGGGGCGACAGCTATGAAAATAAACTGACTGATATATTAACGCACGTTATCAATCATGGTACACACCATAGGGCACAGGCCGGGCAGCATCTAAAAGCAGCAGGAATTGAAAGTTTACCTTTAACTGACTATATTTTGTATTTAAGATAAACTAATTAGAGCTTACAAACACTTTATTTTTGATATTTGCCATTATCAATCTAACTCAATTATGTTAAAAAAAATATTGCTTATAGCAACTGCTGCTTTAATTATTACCGGTTGCTCAGATAATAAAGCCCAGGAAAAAACGCTATTGAATGAAGTGATCAAAATTCATGATAAAGTTATGGTTGATGATGGAGTGGTAATGCAAAATAAAACGAAGCTAAAAGCCTTGACTACTAATAACCCAACTCCGGGTGTAAAAGATTCAGTTGAAATGTATTCCAAACTTTTGAACAATGCTGATGATACCATGATGACCTGGATGAATAAATTCAACCCGGATTTTACTGGTAAATCTCATGATGAAGTAATGGATTATTTAACCAAGCAAAAAGCACAAATAATAAAAATTAATGCCCAGCTTGACACTGCGATTTCGGCATCAAACGTTTACATTTCAAAAAACAAAACAAAATGAGGAAACTGACGGGTGCGATTGTATTAATTTTATTATTGGGCGCATGCAAATCAAATAGTAGTAAAACTGCATTGCCTATATATGGTAACAGACAGGCAGTTACAACAACGGTTAACGGGCAATCTGTAACCGACACCGTGTATCAAACCATACCTGCATTTAAGTACGTTAATCAATATGGTGATAGCACAGGCAGTAAAAATCTGGATGGTAAAATATATGTTGCCGATTTCTTTTTCACCTCCTGCCCTTCTATTTGCCCTATAATGCAGCGGAATATGCTGAATATTTATAATGCATATAAGGATAATGCTGATTTTAAAATAATATCGTTCACCATCGACCCAAAACACGATAGCGTACCCGTGCTAAAAAATTATGCTGATAAATTAGGCGTAACCGGTAACAGTTGGTGGTTTTTACGTGGTAACAGAGACAGTGTATACCGGATCGCTTCGAATAGCTATTTAGTTGGCGTTAGTCAGGACAGCACTGCTGCCGGAGGCTATGTTCACCAGGGATACTTTGTGTTGATAGACAAACAAAAACGTGTTCGCGGATCATATGACGGCACCGATATGAAGCAGGTAAGCCAATTGATAGACGATATAAAAACATTGCAGGCAGAACCTGTAAACGCTAAATAGTTGTAATGAAACTAAAAGTAATAGGAAGTATTTGTGTATTGCTATTAGTACTGATCGTTTTCTCTTGCCAGAGCGATGATTCAATTGAATTTAAACGTTATTATAGCGATGGCAGCATCGTTTACCAAAATCATTGCCAAAACTGCCATGGCGAGAAGGGTGAAGGCTTATCATCATTAATCCCTCCTTTTACTGATACTGCTTATCTTAAAACTAATTTAGCCTCTCTTTCCTGCAAAATAAATTATGGCTTTACCGGAAAACTAGTTGTATCTGGTAAAGATTTTGATGGCAACATGCCTGCGTCTGGTCTCACTCCTATAGAAATTGCACAGGCACTAACTTATGTAACTAATTCGTTCGGAAACAAGTTAGGGGTTATTACGGTAGATGAGGTTAACAATGATCTGAATAAATGCGAGAATTAATTTCGCTATTTCCTGATCATTTTATAGTGCCATATCCCCGCTTCTTCAAATTCGGGCCCTATTTTTTCAAAACCGAATCTTTCATATAATGATACGGCAGGTGTTTGTGCATGCAGGTAAACATAATCAGCATCGGTAGGTAAATCATTTAGTACAGCTTTTACAAGCTCCTGCCCTACGCCTGCACCTCTAAAATCTTTAAGTACAGCAAAGCGTTCCAGTTTGTATCCCTTGTCTGTTTTACGCCAGCGCGATGCTCCTGCGGGGATGCCATCTACTGTAGCTAAAAAGTGAATAGACTTATCTTCATTCTCCCATTCCAATTCGGGCGGGCAATTTTGTTCGCCAACAAAAACTTCACGCCTTATGGCAAATACCTTTTCCAGATCGGCAGGCTCACTTACTTTGTTTACTTGTACCTTTTTTTGTCCGAGCATTTACGTAATGTGGTTTTGACCTGTAAGAAGTTAATTTTTGACGATGGTTTTCCTCGGCAGCATCAATTGAATGCGTGCAGGTAATGTCATCCTCTTTCTCAGCCAGGTTCGACAATTTTACATAAAATTTATGTAATTGATCAAGTTCAATTTCACTCAGATCTTCCAGATTTACCATCCTGTTGCTGGCACCCTGGTGCGAAGCTAATATTTCATTCAGTTTTAAATGAATAGCTTTTGAATCCTTATTTTGCGATTTCTGGATCAAAAACACCATCAGAAAGGTAACTATGGTAGTACCAGTATTTATGATCAATTGCCAGGTATCTGAGTATTTAAATACCGGCCCGGTTACTCCCCAAACCAATATAACAACTATGGCAGTAATAAATGCTGCGGAACTACCGGTTGCAATTGTGGCCCAATTTGCAAACCGTTCAAACAAATTCTTTTTTTTCTTGATCATGACATTGATAATGTTAAATACCAAAGTCAATAACCAAAAAAAAGCGCCAATGTTCTTAACATCGGCGCTTTTTAATTAATAGGATAATTTATTATAATTTGCTTGTTGCATCAAGGCAATTCAAATCAGTAAATGCTTCTGTAAGTCTTTTAACAAAATTTTCTTCGCCTTTACGTAACCATACGCGTGGATCGTAGTATTTTTTGTTTGGAGAATCTTCACCTGATGGGTTACCAATCTGAGACTGTAAGAAACCGTCGTTAGCTTTATAGTAATCTTTTATACCTTCCCAGTATGCCCATTGCATATCGGTATCAATATTCATTTTGATCGCACCATAAGAGATCGCTTCACGAATTTCTTCCTGAGTTGAACCTGACCCACCGTGGAATACAAAGTTGATCGGTTTTTCAGCAGCAAGGTTAAATTTCTTTTTTACATACTCTTGTGAGTTATGTAATATAACCGGTTGTAATTTAACATTACCTGGTTTGTAAACACCATGCACATTACCAAAAGCTGCTGCTACAGTAAAGCGCGGGCTAACTTCTAATAAATGCTCGTAAGAGTATGCCACATCTTCTGGTTGCGTATATAAGCGAGAGCTGTCAACATCAGAGTTATCAACGCCGTCTTCTTCACCGCCTGTAACACCTAATTCAATTTCAAGTGTCATACCTAATTTAGCCATGCGAGCTAAATATTTAGCTGAGATCTCGATGTTTTCTTCGATAGGTTCTTCAGAAAGATCAAGCATATGTGATGAGAATAAAGGTTTGCCTGTTTCAGCAAAAAACTTCTCGCCATAATCTAATAACCCATCAATCCATGGCAATAATTTTTTTGCAGCATGGTCGGTATGTAAAATTACAGCAACACCGTAATGCTCAGCCAATAAATGTACATGCCTTGCTGCAGATACAGCACCTAAAATACATGCTTGTAATTTAGAGTTATCTAAAGATTTGCCTGCGTAAAATTGTGCACCGCCATGTGATAACTGTATAATAACCGGTGAATTAACCGCCTTTGCGGTTTCCAATACGGCATTTACGGTGTTTGTACCAATAACATTTACCGCTGGTAAAGCAAATTGATGCTTTTTTGCTGCTTCAAATAGTTCCTGCACCTGATCTCCGTGCAAAACTCCTTTATAATTTTTCAATTCCATTAACTTCAGTTTGGGGCTCGAAGTTATAAAATTTCCTGATTTAAGCTATGGATTTGATATAATTTAATGCTTTTTATGCCAAAATATCAACTTTTTATATTTTATCATCCGATATCTAAAATCTAACATCATATATCTCAAAAAAAAATTCGTTTCTTTGCAGGACTTGAAAGAGCTAGATATAGATATGGCCTGGTTTAAACGCGAAATTAAAGGGATAATTACGACCACTGAGGAAAAGAAAGAAGCACCTGATGGTATCTGGAATAAATGCCCCGAATGTAAAAAACCTTTACACTACTCGGAGCAAGTTGAAAATCAATATGTTTGTCATTATTGTGGTTTCCATTTACGTATAGGATCAAAGGAATATTTCTCGATCTTGTTTGATAATAACGAGTTTACAGAGATGTTTTCAAACCTTCGATCGGGTGATCCGCTTCAGTTCGAGGATACCAAAAAATATGCGGACAGGTTAAAAGAAACCATGAAAAAGACCGGGTTAAAGGACGCTATTCGTTCGGCACACGGCAAAATTGATGGGCAGGATATTGTAATTGCCTGTATGGATTTTAACTTTATTGGCGGTTCAATGGGATCGGTTGTAGGCGAAAAGATCGCCCGCTCTATTGATTACAGCATTGAGCATAAAGTTCCTTTCATGATGATTTCCAAATCAGGCGGTGCACGTATGATGGAAGCTGCGTTCTCATTAATGCAAATGGCTAAAACATCGGCTAAACTGGCCCTTTTAGCACAAGCTAAAGTACCTTACATATCATTATTAACCGACCCTACCACTGGTGGTGTAACGGCATCATATGCCATGTTGGGCGATATTAATATATCTGAACCGGGTGCGCTTATTGGCTTTGCAGGTCCGCGTGTTATTAAAGAAACTATTAAGAAAGACCTTCCTAAAGGATTTCAAACTGCTGAATTTGTGCAGGAACATGGTTTCCTTGATTTTATAGTTGACCGCCGTGAGATGAAAGAGAAATTAGCATCATTTTTAAAAATGATGAAGAACTAATAAATATATTATCAAACAAAATAGGCTCCAGTAAATTACCGGAGCCTATTTTGTTTAGTGAAATTTTATTCCACCTATAACATTGGTTTTTTAGATACGATTGATTCTTTAGCAACAGTAGCGTTATGTTTTTTACGCAATAACCTTAATGTGCTCGCGCCGTTATCACCGCCGCCTTCAATTCCTACGGATCCAACACTTATTGAATTATCGTAATCATTAGTTCCGTGTACACCCTCAGTTTGATTTATGCCTTCAACAGGCATTCTTTTATCACTTTTCATAATATTTTATAATTAAGTATAAGCATAACCTTAGAATTACAGATTATTTTCTGTCCCCGGTTCATGTCCTACCATACGGCCTGTTCTACGACCATTTGGGCGACTTACAAAATCTGTTTCAGCAAGGCCAACAGATGGAAATTCTCTTTGATTGGGAGGCGTTACATCATTTTGTTCGCTAAATGAAGCATCATTTCCTTCCGGCTGATGGGTAAGTTCAGTTTCATCAGGGTACCCTGTTTTTTCTTTTTCCGGTTGATTCCTTTCAGGAACCTGGTTTGGATTCTTATCTTTTTCGTTTTTCATGGCTGATTTTTTTACTTTAATAAAATATTTTTACATTTTATTAACTGCTATTTAAATAAATACCATAATCATGCCAGTATTTTAACTGGTATGATAAACATTTATTTTAAATCAGAATAAATACGATAAGAGTATGATTATTATGTGATTACCGTTAAGCGCTAACCAAGCAAAGTTCACGCACTTTTGCTACCGTGTAATCAATTTCTTCTTTTGTGGTGTATTTAGAAAAGGAGAAACGTACAGATGGACGCGAAGGATTTACGCCTATAGCCGTTAACACATGCGAACCTATATCAGTACCAGAGCTGCAAGCACTGCCACCTGAAGCAGATATACCTGCAATATCCAGATTAAATAACAACATATCAGCCATTTCCATTTCTGGGAATGAAACATTCAGTACGGTATATAAACTATTTTCGGGCTCAGTTTCACCATTAAACTCAATTCCTGATATATTTTCCAGCAATTGGGCTTTCATATAAGTTTTTAACACTTGTATATGCTGCTGGTGGTGCTCCATTTCGGCATAAGCTATTTCTAGTGCTTTGGCCAAGCCTACAATACCATAAATATTTTCTGTTCCACCACGCATATTACGTTCTTGTGCGCCTCCATAAATAAAAGGCTTAATTTTTATACGATGACTGATATGGAGAAACCCCACACCTTTAGGCCCGTGAATTTTATGTGCTGAACAAACTACAAAATGAGCTTTTAATTTACTCAGATCGTGTTTGTAATGCCCCATAGTTTGTACCGTATCACAATGATAAATGGCATCGTATGTTTCGCACAGATCGCCTATTCGTTCCATATCTGACAATGTTCCGATTTCATTATTGGCCTGCATTATTGATACAAAACTACGTTCATTATCTTTTAAAAGGCTTTCTAAATGGTCATAATCAATATTGCCCTTGGCATCAACATTAACAAAGCTTAACTTAATAATGCCAGCTTTTTCAAGTGCTTCAAATGTATGGATCACCGCATGGTGCTCAATACGACTGGTAATAGCGTGTTTAATATTATGGTCAACAATACCGCACCTGATGGCCATATTATCAGCCTCGGTTCCGCTTGAAGTAAAAAATATCTCTGATGGTGAGGTACCTAGTAAATTAGCTACGGTTTTGCGTGATTTTTCAACCAAAGTTCTTGCCTCACGGCCATGCGCATGAATAGATGACGGATTACCAAAAGTGGTTTCCATTACCTTATACATTTCTTTCATTACCTCAGGATCAAGAGGCGTAGTAGCGGCATTATCTAAATAAACACGCATTATTATTAATTATTGAATGAATGATTTGGTGATTGATTGAATTCCAATTTTATACGGAAACAATTCACTAAATGCTTAATATTTCTTTTATGTCGGCAATTATTTTGCTGGCTAAATTATTAGCCACAGTTTCTGAATTACCTTCTGAATAAATACGAATGATAGGTTCCGTATTTGAACGGCGCAAATGTACCCATTCTTTATCAAATTCTATTTTAAGTCCGTCGATTGTAGAATGCGGTTGGTTTTTGTATTTATCTTCTACCTTCAACAACAACGCATCAATGTCCATTTCAGGTGTAAGTGTTATCTTATTCTTAGAGATAAAATAATTGGGGTACGATGCTCTTAAAGCCGAGATCGTCTTGCCATACTTTGCTAAATGAGTTAAGAATAAAGCAATACCAACCAAAGCATCACGGCCATAATGCAACTCAGGATAAATGATACCGCCGTTGCCTTCACCACCTATTACTGCATTAGTTTCCTTCATTTTATTTACCACATTAACCTCTCCTACCGCCGCTGCATTGTATTCACCACCTGCTTTTTCAGTTACATCACGCAAAGCACGTGTTGACGACAGGTTAGAAACCGTATTGCCTTTTTTATGCTGTAAAATATAATCAGCAACAGCAACTAAAGTGTATTCCTCACCAAACATACTGCCATCTTCATTTACAAAACACAAGCGGTCAACATCCGGATCAACAGCTATGCCCAAATCAGCTTTTTTACTTAATACTTCTTGCGAAAGAGCTGTTAAATTCTCGGGCAAGGGCTCCGGATTGTGAGGAAATTTTCCATCAGGCTCACAAAATAGCTGATGAACAGTTTTTACGCCCAGCGCACTCAACAATGCCGGCACAAATATGCCACCTGTTGAATTAACGCAATCAATTACTATTTTAAAGTTGGCTTTAGCAATAGCATCAACATCAACCAATGGCAAGGCCAATATTGCATCAATATGTTTCTGTAAATAGCTATCGTCGTTAGTTATTTTACCTAAATGATCAACATCGGCATAACTAAAGTTGCTGCTTTCAGCAATTTCTAATACTTCTTTACCATTATTGTCATTAATGAATTCTCCTTTGCTATTAAGCAGTTTAAGCGCATTCCATTGTTTAGGGTTATGGCTGGCAGTAAGTATTATTCCGCCTGCTGCTTGTTCGGCAGTAACGGCCACCTCGACTGTTGGAGTTGTTGAAAGCCCAAGATCGACTACGTCAATTCCCAAGCCCTGTAATGTACCAATTACCAGGTTATTAACCATGCTGCCTGATATACGTGCATCTCTGCCTATTACTATCCTTTTTATCCCTGAATTATTGATGGCCCATGTACCAAACGCCGAAGTGAATTTTACAATATCCATTGGGGTCAAACCATCGCCTGCTGCCCCACCTATGGTGCCTCTTATACCTGAAATCGATTTTATTAGTGTCAAAATCTTAAAATTATTTAAAGCAAAATTAAAATATTTACCCGATAGCCACCTCATTTATTGGTTATATTTGCCATAACCCTAAAAAGAATCATGTTTGACCATCTTTTACAATTAGACCGGCATTTATTCTATTGGATTAATCATGACCTGGCAAACCCTTTTTTCGATAGCGTAATGCCCTGGCTGCGTGCTCCTAAAAATTGGATTCCGCTTTATATACTCATTATAGGTTTTTGCTTGTGGAAGTTTAAAAAGCAAGGCATTATCATAATTATATTTATTGCGCTATCTGCCGGGTTTGCCGACTTTACCAGCGCCAGCATCATTAAACCACTGGTAAAACGTAACCGCCCTTGCCGAGATATTATCTCAGCCAAAACTGATATTGACCGTGTCCCATGCGGAACTGGTTATAGCTTTCCATCCACACATGCAACTGATCATTTTGCAATGGCATTTTTCATGATCCTTATTTACTACAAAAAGTGGCACTGGATATGGTTCTGGGGGATATTATGGGCCGGACTTATCAGCTTTGCACAAGTTTATGTGGGTGTGCACTACCCCATTGATGTTACCTGCGGAGCTATTTATGGCGCTTTAGTTGGGTGGCTTTTTAGCTGGATATTTCGAAAGTTACAGTTAAGATTCCCTGATTGGGTACCTTCACTTTAACACTTTTATAGTTGCTTTGCTGTATCGGTAATATTTTTAATTCAACCTGAAATCGAACATCCGAAATTAGAAATCAAAAACTATCCTCTAAGTTTATCCAACAAATCGCTCAACTTACCGGCCTCGTCTTCAGTCAGGTTATTTTTCAGAAAATCTCTTGATTTAAATTCAATATCGATCTTTGATAAAACGTCCAGCCCCTGATCGCTAATTCGAATATCAACTGCGCGGCGGTCGCTGGTATTGGTACATCGCGATACCAGACCTTTTTGAACCAGGCGATCAACAATACGCGATGCATCAGACATTTTATCGATCATCCGTTCTTTTAGCAGGTTTACGGTAGCCGGTTTAGGATATTGGCCTCTAAGTATCCTCAGAATATTGAATTGCTGCTGGGTAAGATTAAATTTTTCAAACTCTCCACGTAACAGGTTACTGAGCCAGCCAGATGTATAAGAAATATTGATAACAGCTTTTTGATAGTTGTCTTCAAATTTAGTGCTTTGTATTTCTTCATCTATCCGCATAATCTTTAACCTTATTAATGCCTGTTAGTACAAATATGTTTATTTATTTTCAATTTGCCCGTCTTCTGTGGGTTTTCCATAGTTCCAGGGGCAATGCAGACACTTGTTTTTACAGCAATATCCCCGTTTAAGATGATAAGCCTCCGTAAAAACAAAATTACCGTCCTCGTTTATATAGTAGTCTATATTCTCCTCAAGCATTAATTAAGAATTTTTACAAATATATCATCCCCAAAGTGTTTCTTTAAATGTGTGCCATTACCATGCAGCGTCCATATCTGTGTGGGTTGTGTATGCTCAATTGCCTGTAGAATATCGTTCCAATCCACATGGTCTGAAATAAACAGTGTGTCGTTATTATTTACCTGTAAGTTCTTCCAGCCCGAAGCAAACAGCCGCTTCACTCCTTTGGCATTAATATAACTATCAAACGTAAAAGGCGGTACTATGTATACATATTCCTCCTGATTTTTCATCAGCCGCCGACTATAAATTTCATATTTACCGGGTGAATAGCCCAGTTTTTCATAAATACCATTAATAGGCATTATGCGGTGATGGATCAATATCTTTTTGTTGGGCGCATGCTCATTGATCATCTTTATTAACCGCTGGCTTTTACCCAAACCGTACGCACCCAGCAAAATATTCATCTTTATATCATTCAACTTTTGTATCTCAGCAACCGGATCAGGATGAATAATATTAGGATCGGCAAAAGTGCTTTCTGTTATCAACACATCGGCCTTTACCCATTCTATCGGCTCGCAGGTAGCATCATGTTGTATCTTATAATCACCCGTGTATAAATACCGTATTCCATTATACTCCATCAATACTTGTGCTGATCCAAGCATGTGTCCTGCTGATATAAAGGTTATTTTAACATCACCAATATTGAAGGAATTATTATAGGCCGCTATATTAAAAATCTTAGCTGCATTTTTACCATAACGTAATTGCATAAATGCCGCGGTAGCTTCGGTACAATAAACATTTGTGTTACCGCTTATAGCATGATCTGCATGTGCATGTGATATTACTGCAACAGCTACAGGTTGTTTTGGGTCGATATAAAAATCACCGTACTTACAATACAACCCGTTAATATTGAAGGAAAGAAAATCGTCTTTTATTTGATTATTAGTCATTAGTCAATGCCATTGTAGTATGATGGATCGATTGTTTTTTACCGAATGTTTTAGCTTGATTATCAATAGCAAATAACTCAATAACTCAATGACAAAAACACTTCATGTAATTTTAAAACCTGTGGAATTACCAATTGCTGATTATCGTTTTCAATCACATAATCTGATAATCGTGTCTTTTTTTCTTCTGAAAACTGGCGTGCATCACGGCTTAAAACTTCGGCTTTGGTAAAGCCATCCCGCTGCATTACCCGTTGTACCCGTAAATCAAGCGGAGCACTAACAATAATTGTTTTATTACACATTTGATACGAGCTGCTTTCAAACAATAAAGCGGCCTCTTTTAAAACATAAGGCACATTCTTAAATTGCAGCACCCAATTATCAAATGCCCTGAAAACGGCGGGATGTGTTATAGCATTTAATTTTTGTAGTTCAACTTCATTATTAAAAACTATATCAGCAATGTGTTTGCGGTTTAAGCTTCCGTCTTCAAAGTAAGACTCCTGGCCAAAGGTTTGTTTAATAGCATCAATCAATATTTCGTCAGCAATCATAACCTTTTTAGCCTCGTCATCAGCATAAAAAACAGGTATGCCCAATACTTCAAATATTTTGCTTACAGTGGTTTTGCCGCTGCCTATGTTACCGGTTATCCCTATTTTAAGCATTACTTATTTATAATAAAATCAATATTTGGCGGGTCGATATTTACTATTTTACAAAAAGGCGGAAAACGTGTAAGCTTTACAGGCAAAGTACTATACCCCTGTAATCGCCATAGGTCAAGGTCTGATTCCGCTTCAAAAAAGTCCTCATCTGTTTCCGCATATTTTTTTAGCGAGGTTATAAAAGTAACCTTAACTTTTTGCGGAAATATCTTTACGTTATAATAATCGTGGTTGTTGATCAGCTTGACCGGTATCTGCAAAGTTTTTTCTGTAAACTCATCTACCGGTAACATCACGTAAACACTTTTCGGGTAAACACTCATGTTTCCTTCACCAACCGATTGCAGATCTACTTTCGTTCTTATGGTTTCATTTACGTTGTTCACTATCAATGAATCAGTATCCCACTCGGTTATTTTACTTATTTTACTAACAGGCCCTGTAAGTGTAACGTAAGCCGGATTGATGAAAGTATTATTTGACTGTGCAAATTGCTGCTGATATTTAATAGAAGTAAGCAAACGTACCGGGACTCTTTTTACCATTCGGTTTGAAAAGTCGAAATATAAGGTGTCAGGGTTAATAGCAGTTATTGCGTGATTAACATCCTTATCATTGATCTGCTTTAATTGCGAGCTAAGTACCACATAGTTTGCATTATCAAGCGAACGCAGATCAACGGTGATGGGTATATTATTATCCCCCATTTTCGAAAACAGCATTTGCCATCCGTTACCCTGAACAGTAACATCAACTGTATCAGACTGTAACGAGTGAAATGCGCGTTTTTGGGGGGCATTTTTATAGTTTAATACCCTTTTTACAGTATAGTTATACGGGTTAGACAATGTTGTAAATAACCACGCAACCGCAGCCAGTACCAGGCATGTAAAAAATGCTGATAATCGCCTGCGTTCAGTTGTTGATAATTTTACTATTGCCATTTTTTGAAGTTAAAGGTTAAAAGTCAAAAATCAAAAGTTTAACAAAAGCCAAAAGCTGAAGGCGAAAAGTCTAATTATGCTTTTTGCTTTCAGCTTTTGAACATAGAATTTAAATTTCTATCTTAATTTAAAATCAATTTTGACTTTAAACTTTTGACTTTGTACTTAAACTTTAGGCGGTGTGTTTAAAGCTTTTGATGCTTCTAAAGAAACCGATGATTTATCATAACGGGTTTTGTGGCCGCTTTCGTGTTCAATTAAAAAAGTATTGTCGGCTACTTCGGCTACTTTGCCGTGAGCGCCTGATGTTAAAACTACTTTATCGCCCTTTTTAAGTTCGTTAACATAGTTTTTTTGATCTTTTTGTTTTTTAACCTGCGGGCGTATCATAAAAAAGTAAAATACTATAACGATAAGTACCAAGGGTAAAAATGACCCTAAGCTTCCGAACATACCGCCTACGCCTGCCGCTTGTAATAAAATAGTTGCTATCATGTTTAAATTAATTATTATTTTTTCTCTAATACTTCGCCAACCAAATGCACTGCATTTTGTGCAGGGTTGGTATTGGCTGTAATGGTGATCATTTTGTCCTGCAAACCTACTTTGCCCGTACTGTTAAAAGTAACAGATATTTGGCCGCTATCACCTGGTTTAATAGGGCCGGCCGGCCACATAGGTGTGGTACAGCCACAACTAGCAACTGCACTCGTAATTATAAGTGGTGATTTACCTGTATTGACAAAATTAAACTTATAATTCACCTTGTCACCCTGGGTAATTTTACCAAAATCATGTGTGTCATATTCAAACTTCATCACAGGTAAGTTGGTGGCAGTGGTATTAGCTGCGGTAGCAGTTCCTGATGAATCGGCTGTTTTAGATGAGTTTGTTGATTGGTTACAAGCCGACAGTAACATACCTGCGGCTAAAATGCTTAAAAAAAGTTTTTTCATGGCTTGTTATTCTATTAAACCTCTTCCAATTTTCTTTATTTTATTCTGAGCTTTTAACTCGATCAAAATTTTGTCCAAGATACCGTTTAAAAACGAATTACTTTTAGGTGTACTGAACTCTTTTGATATTTCAAGATACTCATTAATGGTTACCTTAACCGGCACTGAATTGAAGTTAATAAATTCGGTAATAGCCATTTTCATCAGTAAGGTATCCATCATGGCAATACGTTCTGGTTCCCAGTTTTGTGTTTTGGCACCTATCATTTCCTGGTATTCCTTATCGTGGCGTATATTTTGCGCAAAAAGGTTAACTATAAACTCACGATCTTCATCCCAGTTACCGGTAACCTCAGCAAGCTTGTTTTTCTCTGGCTCATCGTAAGCAAAGTTTTTAAATGTTTTAGCAATTAATGCTTGTAAAACATCCTTATCTACCGGCCAAACAATAAACTTATCCTCAAAAACCTGCTCGGCTAATGATGATTTTAGAATTACTTTTTTGAATATGAATTTTATAATATCCTTATCGGTTTGGATGGTATCACCGGTTTTTTGAAGGTATTCGGTATACTCAGGGGCATTTTTAAGGATAGTGAAAAGCGTTTTTGTAAGTTCAGGCTCGAAACTCCACTCTATTTTGTATCTTTTTAAAGCAGCTAAATAATCTTTGTTTTGTTGTAACGAGATGATGAACCTGTTACCTAATATTTTAAGATCAGGATTCAGATCTTCTTTGGTAGGCAAATGTTTGTTTGCTCTATCGGTAGCATCGGTTTGGGCATAATCAACCACCTCTGAAATTAATGATAACATCCAGATATACATTTCATATACCTTATCAATGCTTTGCAGCAGGTTTTTCTCATGTATCTTGGTGTCGCCGCCGTTAGTTTGATGATACGCGTACAACGCCTGTAATACTTTTACTCTTAAGTGCCTTCTGTTTAACATTTTGTAAGAACGATTTTAGCCCGGCAAAAGTTGACGGGGTATTGTTATATAATTAATTTACTAGTACGATGATTTAACTTTTTTAATATCTGCGATCCGCTTTTCTGCAATTTTATTTGCGGCCTCTATTGATGAAATATTTTCGGCCTTAGAAAGTTTTAAAACATTCAGTGTTGCTTCATATATATTTTCTGTTAACTGCAAAGTGCGCTTTTTACCAAAGCCCATTAGTTCAGAATAACAATTTATTAGCCCGCCAGCGTTAATTACGTAATCAGGCGCAAACAAGATCCCCCTATCAAGTAACATTCGCCCGTGTATATGCTCATCTTCCAGCTGGTTATTAGCAGATCCGGCTATGATGGCACATTTAAGCTTATTTATAGTCTGTGTATTTACAGTAGCACCTAATCCGCATGGTGCATAAATATCGGCATCAATATCAAAAATACTATTGTTCGATATGGCCTGTGCACCATATTTTTTAGCTACCTGCCCCAAACGTTCATCATTAATATCGCTTGCGTAAACTTTAGCGTTCTCGTCGCGTAATAGTCTTACCAGGTTCTCGCCCACGTGCCCTATGCCTTGCACTATTACGGATTTTCCGGCTAAACTATCATTACCATACAATTCCTTAACAGCAGCTTTTATACCCATAAAAACCCCTTGCGCGGCTATTGGAGCGGGATCACCGCTACCGCCTACACTTTCAGGCAAACCTGCAACATGCTGAGTCTCCATCCTGATGTATTCCATATCTTTGGGATTGGTACCTACATCTTCAGCAGTAATAAATTCTCCGTTCAGGTTTTTAATAAAACGCCCAAATTTACGCAGCAGAGCTTCAGTTTTATCTTTATGTGAATCGCCAATGATAACCGCTTTACCGCCGCCCAGGTTTAAACCTGCAATAGAGGCTTTATAGGTCATGCTTTTTGATAGGCGAAGCACATCGTTTAAAGCGTCAGCTTCTGTTTTATAGGCCCACATACGTGTGCCACCCAAAGCCGGGCCCAATGTAGTATCATGAATTGCTATTATTGCTTTAAGCCCTGTATCGGGGTCGCTGCAAAACACAATCTTTTTATGGCCGAATACCTCAAGCTGGTTAAATATGGATTCGGTTGTATTTTGAAACGGCATTATTGATGACAAGCAAAAAGTTTTTTAGGCCCGTGACAAAAGTATGTGTTTTTTTTGTTGTGACAAAATTGTTAATGGCTGATAGTTCATAGTTAATAGTAAAATCAACAATATAAGGAAAAAATGATGCCACCATCAACCATGAACTATCAACCATTAACTAAATAAACTACTTTTGTATTATAACATGAAAGACCTCGCTTACCTTAATAAATTTCTCTATAAATACCGCTGGCGGCTTATTCCAGGTATTTTGTTTGTTATTATATCAAATATTTTTCGCGTAATGCCGGCATATATAATCCGTGTAGCGTTTGATATGGTAACCGAGAATATTAGCGTTTACCAGCTTTTTGCAGGTTTTCACAGGCAGGATATGATCTATCAGATATTCGGATCAAGCTTATTTCTTTTCGGTACATTAGTACTAGCCGTATCCTTATTAATGGGTTTGTTTCTATTTTTTATGCGACAGACCATTATTTTAATGTCGCGCCATATTGAGTACGATCTTAAAAACGAAATGTATAACCACTATCAGATGCTTTCACTTGCATTTTACCGCCGCAACAATACCGGCGACCTGATGAACCGGGTAACCGAGGACGTTAGTAGAGTGCGTACGTACCTGGGGCCGGGTATTATGTATACCATAAATACCATAGTACTTTTTATAATAGTAATATACCTAATGCTTACCGTAAATGTTCGGCTCGCTGTATTTTCAATATTACCCCTGCCAATTTTAGTGGTGATCATATTTTATGTGAACAATGTCATTAACTATCGCAGCGAAAAAATACAGCAGCGCCTCTCTATCCTCTCCAGTTTTGTGCAGGAGAACTTTTCGGGTATAAGGGTTATCAAATCATACGTGCGCGAAAACTTTGTACGCAAAAACTTTGCAGCCGAGAGTGAAAATTACAAAATGCACTCTATGGAGCTGGTAAAAGTGCAGGCATTATTTTACCCCATAATGCTCTTACTAATTGGCATAAGTAATGTGATCATTATGTATGTAGGCGGTGTTGAAGTAATGAAAGGCAATATTACCTCGGGAAATGTTGCTGAATTTATTGTTTTGTTAAATCAACTTATGATCCCGGTAATATCATTGGGTTGGGTAACCTCATTAATTCAGCGTGCCGCTGCTTCGCAAAAACGGATTAATGAGTTTTTGCACGAACAGCCTGAGATAATATCGCCCAATGTACCCAAACTACCAGTTGAAGGGCAAATAACTTTTAATAATGTTTCTTTTGTTTACCCGGACACGGGTATTCAGGCGTTATCCTCTGTATCTTTTACCGTTAACCCCGGCGAGCTGGTGGCTATTATTGGCCGCACTGGTTCAGGAAAATCAACTATAGCCAATTTGTTGATGCGTATGTATGATTGCACGGACGGCGAAATAATGATCGACCAGCATCCTTTAAAACAACTTAATCTGGAAGGTTACCGCTCACAGGTTGGTTTTGTACCACAGGATGTTTTCCTGTTTTCAGATACGATTGCTAATAACATAGCCTTTAGCGCCGATACACTTGATATGCCACGGGTTGAACAAGCTGCCAAAGATGCGGCTGTTTATAATAATATTATGGAGCTTGAAAAGGGTTTCGGAACGCTGATAGGCGAACGCGGTGTTACGCTATCCGGTGGGCAAAAGCAACGTGTTTCCATTGCCCGGGCTATTGTTAAACAACCACAGATCATTGTTTTTGACGATTGCCTCTCTGCTGTTGATACCCGTACCGAAGAAGAAATACTGAACAACCTGGGCAGCGTAATGCAGGGTAAAACCAGCATTATTATAGCACACCGCATATCAACCATAAAAAGTGCTGATAAAATCTTAGTAATGGACAGAGGACAGATAATTGAGCAGGGTAACCACGAATACCTGATGCAACAAAAAGGAACCTATTTTGAGCTGTATGAAAAGCAATTGCTTGAAGAAGAAGAAAACGCATAATGGAATAACAACTTTATTACAAACGCCTCCTTTAATTACAATAATATTTATTTAAATACTTGTAAATTGAAATTTTATTTATATTTATGCCAATCAAAACTAAATTACAATTAATTTCATATGGGAGATTTTGACAACAGAGAGCGTGAAGAGGTATTTTCAAAGAAGGTAAGAGCCGGTAAAAGAACTTATTTTTTTGATGTAAAGGCAACACGATCAAACGATTACTATGTTACTATTACCGAAAGCAAAAAACGTTTAGAAGACGGAGTTTTTATCAAACACAAGATTTTTTTGTATAAAGAGGATTTTGAAAAATTTGCCGAAGGCCTAA
>Ga0302304_10000147_pt1 | contig 52314 bp, 40 predicted proteins | sample III_Palsa_E2_2_FD_198769 | JGI IMG/M metagenome (GOLD analysis project Ga0302304, IMG submission 198769) | Peat permafrost microbial communities from Stordalen Mire near Abisko, Sweden - III_Palsa_E2_2 | ecosystem: Environmental > Terrestrial > Soil > Palsa > Peat permafrost | place: Sweden...
TGCCGCCAAAATCGGATTGGAAGAGGCTGAAATAAAGAAACTGGAAGAATTAGATTTAGCTGAAATGCTCCCGGTTTTTAACGATGCAAGAAATATTTGGCTGACTGAGTTTTACTTTGCAGGAATGCGGGTGACTGATGGCAAAGAATTGCCCTTATGGATTATTTCCGCGCTGATGAGGAACTGGTCTACTTGGGTTACCACCTCGATCAAAAATTGTGGCCAAGAGAAGGCGCCTCCATGGTCGCGATAGAAACGGATTTTGGTAAAATCATTGACCGCAATTACTACCCTTACAAAACCGGGATAGCACATCTATTACCGGAAAAGGATGACCCTATTGAGAACCGGTGGAAAGACCCGCAATTTGATCATTTTATCCAGGCCATCAAACACACCGGACATTCAAAAGCGACGGATATTGTTTTTCATCTGCTGGACTGGTCCGGCGCGACTCGGAAAAATATTGTCGCGCGCATGATCCAACTTAAAGAAGCAGCAAAAACGGAGCATTCGTTAAAATCTTTGGCAACTTATGCCGGAGACTTTGGCTTAAGCTACGTTGTGACCGCAAATGCTGATCCAGAAGAGCTTGAGTTCAGAGTAACAACTTATGCCCGGTTGCGAAAGTACCTGACAAAAAGCAACTCATGGCTAGGGCTTGGTGCATTCTCGGCCAATAACCGGTTGATCGATGCGCTCGTTTACCTGGATGAACCTTGGGAAGCTGATCCTGAATTCGAGGAGATATTCGCCGATGAATTAGCCAGCTTGAAAAAGACGCCGTTTACTTCCATGAAGGGCAATTCAAAGATAGGCCGTAATGACCCCTGCCCTTGTCAAAGTGGTAAAAAGTTTAAGAAATGCTGCGGCAGAAATACGTAATAAGTCAATAATTCAATGGTTGGAACTGCACTTCCGGGTTGAGGTGGACAATGCATACCGGCGCTAGTACGCTATATCGGGGAGGAAAGGTAACGCTCACAAAGTTTATTGAGCAGATGTCCGAGCCGATAGTGAAGCGGTTGGATGATGATAATAATTTAGGTAAGGGGAAATAGAAACTTCAATGTGGGAAATAGTTGATTTATTAATTCTCGTTGGTTATATATTTATGCAGCGCAGATTTATCGCGTGGAGGCGTATATTCCGCAGCTATAGCTTGTAAGTATGATGAATCTAATAACGGCCCGCACCCTGCTTCCCTAAATATCGCACTGAGTTCTTCATCTTCGTCAATACGATAAGCGGTAAAGGTGGAAAGTTTGTCAATACCGAGATACTTCTTATCATACTTTTCCAGCCGGGTTAATTGGTGCAACTTTCGCCCTTCAGGGGTGCCATCATTTGTCAAAAACAAGAAAGATCGGATGACCAACTTATCATCATGTAATGTCGTCAATAAATAACCTACTTTGTGATAATACATGTTAAAAGCAATCAAACTATGGTCAGTCCCAGCAACGTAACTGACGGGTTGATCGAAAAGGCTAAAGAATAAATGGGAATGCACATTGTTAGTCTGCAACCCTAATCTTTCATCCAAGCGTTTGAGGGCGTGTCGCTGTATATAAACGGGCAGCGATTCATCACTTGTTGATGCCAGCCCTATAGCAGAAGGTTTGAAATGTACGTGAATAGTTTTTCCATGTGGGACTGGACGTAGTAAGGCAACGATATCGCGTTTACCTCCATTGATGGTAATCGAAGTAACAACCGGCTTATGATGATGGACGAATATGGCATTGGCTTTTGGCGGAATCTTTCCCACATTGAGTTCACTGGTGTCTGCTTGCAGAAAACCATCATAGTAATTTCCGCTGCGAACGTCCATTATAAACAAAAATTGAATCAATTCATCTTTCAGGTAATAATATTGGGATTGCTCGGTCATCAGGTATGGCCTGAATGTTTCCCTCAATTCTTCCGATCCGGGGAAACGTTTTATAGCCATCATGGCTATAAAATGCAACATTGTCAAACCTTCAGAGTGTATCGTTTTAATCGGTATAGCAGCCGACTCGCCACCAATCACAGAAGGGGTATCCAACATGGTCTGCAATACTTGGCGATATTCCTCCCAGCGGTTTTTATCAATACTGGTGTTGTCGGCCATTTTAATGGACAAAGGAGGATATCGCTTTTCATATATAATATCGAGCTCAGCAGTCGGTATTAATTCAAACCAACCTTTCCCTGCAAGCCGGTCACAAACCATTTTTAGTCGCGATAGATAATCCTTTTTATGCCGTGCTTTAAGCAACTGCGGATTTTCAGGTTTTGGCTTTTTGGATTTGTTTCGACTCATTTATATCAAACCTAAACAACATAGCCCGATAATCAAATGCTTCGCAAAAAATTTCACTTTCATAGCAACTTATCACGTTTGATGTCTCGCTGATAGAAGCTCAAGAACTTCAATCAAATACGCGCATAGTTTATGACCATGAACAAAAAAGCCAGAATCAAAAAAATTTGAGGCTTTTACTTTTCATCGTAGCGGGGAGCAGAACTCGAATGTCCAACCTTCGATTTATAATTAAGGAATTAAAAAAAACCATCGAATGATTAGCAAAATTCCGTATATTTATATAGTGCCGGTGGGGATATTGGCACTTTTAGTTCATTTCGTACAGCAGCTGGATGTGTATGAACATTGTATGACCAGAAAAAACAAAGGCAGCTACGATTTCTCGTAACTGCCTGTTCATCAAGTAGCGGGGAGCAGGATCGAACTGCCGACCTTAGGGTTATGAATCCTACGCTCTAACCATCTGAGCTACCCCGCCGTTTATCTTAATTTATTACCAGGTATGCGATAATAAAATGGAGTTTGTTAATAACCCGTCTGAAAAAGGTTTGCAAATATAGCAGAAATTCGTTTTCTTTAGAAAAAATGTTAACATTTACACCTTTCTGTGTTTCTATTGATAAACCTTGTATGCCCGAAAAGAAAAAATTCACTATTGAATATGAGATAAAATCCTCGCCCAGAATACTGTATAGCTTCTTGAGTGAGGCCAACGGCCTTACGCAATGGTTTGCCGATAATGTAACGGTTAAAGATCAGCTATACACATTTACATGGGATGATGAACAGCAAAAAGCCAAGTTGCTGATGCTGAAAGAGAATAAATTGGTTAGGTTTAAATGGATTGATGACGAGCCGCAATGTTTTTTTGAGATGGAAATTCTACAGGATGAACTCACCAATGATGTTGCCCTAAGTGTAACTGATTTTGCTGTTGAGGATGCTATTTCAGAACGCAAACTTATCTGGAATAACCAGATCGATTATCTCATAAGCGTGTTAGGCGCCTAAGAAAGGTTATTTTCCTTATTTTTGCACGGTGAAGAAGATCCATCTTTTAATACTTAAATCATTTATAAGGCCCTTTTTTGTCACCTTTTTCATAGTAATGTTTGTGTTGCTGATGTTATTTTTATTTAAATACATCGATGACCTTATAGGAAAAGGATTTGCCTGGTACATTATTCTGGAGCTAATGATGTATGCTTCGGCAACCAATGTGGCTATGGCGCTGCCCCTGTCTGTCCTGCTCTCCACCATCATGACGTATGGTACCCTTGGCGAAAATTATGAGCTGGTGGCTATTAAATCAGCAGGCATTTCGCTAACCCGGGCCATGTACCCCATGATCATTATTGTATCTATATTAAGCATTTCGGCATTTATATTTTCGGATTATATGCTGCCGGTGGCTAATCTTAAATATTTTTCATTGTTATATGATGTTCGCCAGCAGCGGTCGGCAACATTGTTGCCCGAGGGTGTGTTCAGTAATAGCTTTCCCGGGTATACCATCCGTGTAGAAAAAAAAGGTCCCGACGGGCAAAAATTATATGGCATTATGATCTATCAAAAAAATGATGCTTTGAATAATACCAGCGTAACATTTGCCAAAGAAGGAGTGATGTATCGTACAGCCCGCGATCAATTCTTGGTTTTAAAGCTCAGAGATGGCGTTCGATATGAAGAAACACCCGGAGATGCAGGATATAATTCGCGCCAGCGCCTGTCACGTTTTCGTTTCCAGGAAACCGAACAAAAATTTGATCTTTCGGCCTTTAAACTTAAGCGTACCGATCAGGATGCGTTTAAGTCGGCTTTCCAGATGATGAATATAAAACAATTAAGAAAGTTTAAAAAAGAGTCCCAGCGGGTGATCGACAGTACAAATGAATCGGGGTTTAGAATGATAAAACCTTATGTAAGGTATTTTAGCCTGCCTCTGAAATCAGCCAGGGTAAAGAAATATGTTCCGGCCAATAAAAATCTCTTATCCGGGCTTAGCCTTACCGAGCAGTTAGCAGTATTTGTAAATGCAACAAGTGAGGTACGTTCGGCACAGAGTATAATTAAAAATAATTCAGACCGTAATACTGATACTGAACAGAATATACGCCGTTCTATCGTTGAATATCAGAAGAAGTATACATTATCGGTAGTATGTTTGGTACTGTTCCTGATTGGCGCTCCGCTTGGTGCCATTATCCGCAAGGGGGGCCTGGGTTTACCCGTTGTGGTATCAGTGGCGTTTTTCCTTATTTATTATATTATATCCACCATTGGCGAAAAATCAGTAAAAGATGGTAATATGCCACCGATAATAGGTATGTGGATCTCTATATTTATATTAACTCCTATTGGCCTTTTCCTGTCATACAAAGCAGCTACTGATTCGGCATTATTCGATATGGAGCTATATAAGCGCTACTTTAATAAGCTGCTCCGCCGTAAAGAGGCATAATATTGTTTATATTGATGGATAATAAAGCAACTCTCTGATTGATTTGCACGTTACTTTAATAAAACCGTGCTATAAGTACGCAAAGCCCTGTTTATGCTGATTTTACACAGCAACGACGGGATTAGATTTATTATAAATTAAATTTGCATATAATATATACGGGATGGCGCATAACGAGCCATTAAAACCCGTTAATTAATCTTCAATATGTTAAATACGATAAAAGAGGCCATAGAAGCTATACAAGGTGGTAAAACTATAATAGTAGTTGATGATGAGGATAGGGAGAATGAAGGTGATTTTTTAACAGCCGCACGCAATGCGACACCAGAGACTATAAACTTTATGGTTCGCCACGGCCGTGGTTTAGTTTGCGCACCAATTACCAAACAGCGCGCCCGCGAGCTTGAGCTTGAACTTATGGTTAGCAATAATACAACATCGCACGAAACAAATTTTACCGTTTCTGTCGATCTAATTAATAATTGTACTACCGGTATCTCTGCCTCTGACCGCTCAAGAACGGTATTGGCACTGATAGACCCAACTACAGAGCCTGGTGACCTGGGCAGGCCGGGGCATATATTCCCGCTAATAGGTAAAGACGGGGGCGTGTTGCGCCGCACCGGGCATACCGAAGCCGCGATTGACCTGGCTGTATTGGCGGGTTTTGAGCCTGCCGGGGTGATCTGCGAAATTATGAAGGAAGATGGCGAAATGGCCCGCTTGCCCGAGCTTTTGGAAATAGGCAAAGAATTCGACCTTAAAATAATATCGATAAAAGACCTGATCGCTTACCGTTTAAGCACGGAGTCATTAGTTACCCGCGAGGTTTCAGTAAAGCTACCCACCGAGTGGGGTGAGTTTGATATGATTGCCTATACGCAAAACAATACCGGCGAAAATCACCTTGCCCTTGTAAAAGGCACCTGGGAGCCCGATGAGCCAATTTTAGTGCGCGTGCATAGTTCATGTGTCACTGGCGATATATTTGGCTCATGCCGCTGCGATTGCGGCCCACAGCTGCATAAATCAATGGAGATGATAAACCGGGAAGGTAAGGGCGTTATTGTTTATATGAACCAGGAAGGCCGTGGCATTGGGCTGGTAAATAAATTAAAAGCGTATCACTTACAAGAGAATGGTTTTGATACTGTTGATGCCAACCTGAAATTAGGCTTTAAAATGGACGAGCGTGATTATGGAGTAGGAGCGCAGATACTTCGCAACCTGGGCATATCAAAAATGCGCTTAATGAGCAATAACCCTAAAAAGAGAGCTGGGTTAATAGGTTATGGCCTTGAAGTGGTTGAAAATATTCCGATAGAGATAGCGCCTAACCCGCATAACGAATCTTATTTAAGAACCAAAAGAGATAGAATGGATCATGCTATACTGCGTGATCACTGATCGTCATCACCGCCATCAGGCTTAGTGTTATGACTTTCAGATTTATTGGTTACAGCTGATGTATCAACTATCCCCGGTTTTACCGGGGTATTTTTACGTTTTGGGGTTCCAAAAAAGTTTCGGAAGAATTCACCAAACGTGTCAAAATCTTTTTGATACACAAGGCCCACACCATTAACATATTGGTTACTCAATTGGTCAATAGTATTCAATGTGGTGCTGTTCAATAACCGGTATGAGTAACGTGCGGTAAGGCTTCCATCTTTCCTTATCAGATATTGGGCCTCAAAATCCCTGGTAAGGTTGTTAAAGCTCGAATTAATGAGGCTTGATGACGAGTTGTTAAACAGATCATTACCACTGGTATTGCTGAATAAACTTCCGTTCAATACCAGGCGGCTATCCAGAAATTTTACTGTAGCACTGGCATCGTTAAATGAGCGTAAGCTTAGGTCAAAGTTTTTAATATTTGATTGCGAGATAAATGTATTCAGCTTATTGAATGCAAATTCGCTCACGGCATCGCCTGCGGTACCCAACACCTGATTGGTTAAACTGCTAGGGTTGCCCGATGCAAAGCTTCGCCTTACTATAATGCTTAAAGCCTGTTGGCTGCGGTTGTTGTAATCGTTTAGATAAGTGCCCAGGTCATCCTTAATTGATGGATCGGTAGGGAAGTTAAAGTCAAAGTCGATGCTTGGGTGTAATAATGAATTGGTAATTATCAATTCGGCCTGTACCAATACCTGCTCACTCCCCTTGGGTGATGATAGGCCGGCTGCCGAATAAAGGTTGGCTATATCAGTTCTTACCTCGTAAATAGCGTTCAGGTTTATTTCTGCATTTGATGGATTTCCCGTCCAGCGGATAGTGCCTCCCTGGTTCACTACAAAATTTTTGCTGATAAAGTTTTTCGCAGTAAACTCAAATTTACCTGATGATATCAAATAATCACCAAACATCTGGAAATCGCCCAGGCTGGTAATATTCAGTTTTAGGTCATTGGTTTGGCCGTTACCTTCTAATACACCATAATCTGTAGTGATCTTCACCGTAGTTTTTTCATCAGCCGTAAGGTCTAAGTTTAAGGTTACCCCATCAAATGCTTTGGGCCCTACAACGGCTTTTGTGGTATCTTTATGGCTTACAAATTTTATAAAATCATAATCCCCAACGGTTGATGAGGTATTTAGCGGTATATTAAACACAGTGCCCGCCTGCGTTTTAGCTTTAATATCAATATTCATTGAATTAACCGGCCCGTGGAACCCAAAACTACCGGTGCCATACGCAACGCCATAGTAAATGTGATTATCCTTAAAAGTAGTATTGAGCGCCATCAGATTTTTAGCATCAATGGTAGCTTCAATATCCGGGTTATCTAAATTATTCAAGTCGACCTTGCCATTTATTAAACCTGTACCACCCTTGGTATCCTTTAGTGTCATGTTATTAATATTAATGACGCTGTTTACTACCGATACCTTATCATTTATAACATAGGCGGTTTTAAGGTAGTTAACGGTAAATCCGGTATTTACAAAGGTAATATCACCGTTAAATTCCGGTCTGTTCAACGGTCCGCTAAGTTTCAGATCGGAGGATACAGTGCCATTGGTTTTGGATACGAGGTCTTTTATAAAAGGTTCGAATATAATAGTTTCGGCATGGTCCATTTTTACATTAAAGTTGAGCGCATTGTCGCCCGAATCTTTAGCCAGGGAGTACACGCCATCAATGTTCATGGTTTCAATGCCGTGATTATTGATATTTATTTTTGCATCAGCCTCATTCCGATCATTATCAAGCACCGATACAATTTTTACATCGCCTACCAGTGTTTTATTCATCATTAATGAATCAATTGATAGGTTGGCATTCATGCCCGGTGATTTTGTAATACCGCTAAGTACCACATCTCCATTTAGTGTGCCTTTAAGTGCAATGTCCGAAACTTTGGTAAGCTGGTCAAAAGTAGCCATGCTGAATTTATCGAAGTTGATCTTCAGCTTATCTTCAGGATTATCAGATATAAACCCATCTATATTTAATTTTTGCACCCCGTTTGAAAGCTGGAAACCCTCAACCTGCGTTTTGCCATCCAGGAATTTTATTCGTACTTCATCTTGCAATTTCCAGTCTTTGTGTTCCAAAATCACATCAGATGGCAGTAGCTTTAATTTTGCTATAGTATCGTGCCCAAATTCAACCAGGCCATAAAGATCGAGCTGGTTAGCGGCATTTTTATCCGCCAGCTTAACGTTAAAGTTCAGGCTATCATGCCTGATTATGTTTGATATATCAATGTTCTTGATAAACAAGCTGTCGGTAATATTTATACGGCTCAGGGATAAGTTTATATCCAACTGATGATTAGCCGTGCTCTCATCAATAATGAGGTCATGAAACACTGTTTTGCCATATTGTATAGTTTTAATGTAACCGTTAAGTGTTGCAGTTTCATTAGTTGAATTAAATGTACCCAAAAGTGTACCCTGATCGGGTATTTTAAGATCGGATACAAAAATGGCAGTAAGCGGATCAAGATTTTTAAGATTTAAAGAAAATTCGAAGTTCTGCGGTTTTGAACTAACCAGCGCTGTTTGCAATGATGGCACATACTTTTTAACAAGGGTTTTAAAGTATGCAGGCAGGGTTGCCAAATCGTAGCTGCCCTTCAGCGTACCATCTGCAAAATCAGATTTCAGAGAAATGAGCCTTGAGCTCCCGGTTCCTTGTGCCGAAAGGTAAATTGAATCAACCAGGTAGTTATTTCGCGGGTCAACTATGCGGATAGGTGAAAGCAGGATACTTCCCTCCAGATTCTGCAGGCTATTGCCCGAAAATTTGGTTTGCATTTGTGTGGTAATGGTAACAGTATCCTTTAATAGCTTTAAGGTATGGAAATGCACATCCTGAAGGTTTGCCGTAAGATCATATATAGGCAGGGTTGGGTTAAGGTCAATATTCCCCTTTAAATTCAGCTTAATATTTTTATCATTTATGGTGATTTTGGCATCAGCCACTTTCTTAATAAATGTACCATTTACAGTAAGGTTATTGTAATTATAGCCTTTAAAGCTCAGATTCCTTATTTTGGCATTTACTGATTCCTTCAAATTTTTAAGGGCATCGCCGCTACCGTTCACATCGGCGGTTAGGGTAGCGCGACCGTGGTCGCTTACATCCAATAAACTGCCGAGGTCAAAATCAGTAGTGTTCAGTTTACCGCTGTAAGCAGGGGTGCCTGCTTTATTTATCTTAAGGTTAATGTCAGAATCGAAGCGGCCCAGCTTGGTTTTAAATGTGCCATAAGCCACAAAATCATTTTGCAAACCGGTAAATCTGCCGGTAAAGTTAATGTTGCCGAACTTGGCAATAATATCAGGTACACGGGCATTACGGGTATCGGTAAAATTACTGTACAGAAAATCCAGGTCTTTTTTATTGGTTGAAATTTGCTGAAAGTTCAGCTCCAAAAATGTATTGTCCCAATTTGGCAAACCCCTCAGCCTGAAATCACCCCTGATATAAGTAGCTTGCCCGCCTGTTACCAATAAATTTTTAGCACTTAGATTTTTAACCAGTCCTTTTATCCGGCCATCAACCCCAAGATCAAACTTAACATGCTGGAGCCCACTGGTAAAAAAGGAAATATCTGATGACGAAATACGCGAGGATTTAAAATCGCCTTCCATGTACACCTTATCCTCAATGTCTTCAAAATCATCAAACGATTTAAATTTCATCCTGAAGTAATCCTTCAGACTTGATTTTGGCGTAAGCAGGAAAAGGCTCTTGGCCAGTATCTGGTCGGTATCTACGGTAGCGTCAGTGGTCAGATTCTTTAAATAAAAACCGCTTTTCTCCTCGTGAAAAGTAAGATGATGAACATAGCCCTTAAATAAATGATGGGTAATATCCATATTATTTATTACCGTACTAAAATGGGTAAGGTCAACATCGTCAAAATTTACCCCGTTAATTACGGTATCAACCAAATAGTTTTTATAGCGGAAATGCAGGTTATTGATAGCGACTTTTTCAAATATAACATTCCAGGGTTTACTGGGTGTTTTGCTGGTATCGGGCGAACTGAAGTAATCAATAATAAATTTGAGATTAGTTGTGCTATCCTTTTGCTTTTTTAAATAAATAGAGGCATTGTCAAGCTTTATAAGATTGAGATCAATAGTGCGCTCGGTAATACTCTGAAATATGGAGAAGCCGCTGATGTCAATAGTTAATTTTGGTGTACTTAAAAGTGTGTCCTTGCTTCTGTCAAGAACATAGAAATCCTGTAGCACAACAGATGAAAAAGGCTCGATGTAGATGCTTTTAATATCAACTTTGGTGTTCAGTTTTTTTGACAAATAGGCAGTAGCTTTTTTAGCCGCCCATGTTTGCACCGGCTTATACTGAAATATGAGTAATAGTATGCTGAGCATCAAAAAAATGAGCAGTACTATACTTAACGCTATTTTGAGAGCTTTTTTAATAACTTTGCAGCTTAAATAATAATTATTGAATTAGTGATTGACTAAATTAGTGATTGTTGAACAGGAATTTTGCAAGATAGTTTAACACTAACCATTTATTTAAAATTAATTCACTCAATCAATAAATCACTCAATCAACAATTAAAAAAAGTGCCTGTAATATTAGCCATAGAATCTTCATGTGATGAAACCTCAGCAGCCATTTGTGCAGACGGAATGATATTGAGCAATGTTATTGCCAACCAAACCATACACGAAGCTTACGGAGGTGTTGTTCCTGAGCTTGCCTCAAGAGTACATCAGCAAAATATTGTTCCCGCGGTTCAACAAGCGCTATTGGACGCAAAAGTAAGTAAAAATGACATTAATGCAGTGGCTTTTACTCGCGGCCCCGGACTTTTAGGTTCGCTGCTTGTAGGCGTGTCATTTGCCAAGGCTTTTGCACTGGCTAAAAACCTGCCGCTTATTGAAATTAACCATATGCAGGCGCATGTACTGGCGCATTTTATTGGCGATAATAAGCCCTCGTTCCCGTTCCTGTGCCTTACGGTATCGGGTGGGCATACGCAGATCGTGCTGATCAAGGATTATTTTGATATGGAAGTAATTGGCCAAACTACCGATGATGCCGCAGGTGAGGCTATGGACAAAACCAGTAAAATACTGGGGCTGCCTTATCCGGGTGGGCCGATGATAGATAAGTATGCGCGATTGGGTAATCCGGATGCTTATAAATTTCCTGAACCGCAGATACCTGGCTTCGACTTTAGCTTTAGTGGTTTAAAAACCGCTATTTTATACTTTATACAAAAAAACGTAAAGCTTAATCCCAATTTTGTGCAGGATAATATGGCCGATATTTGCGCCTCGGTTGAAAAGCGCATAGCCACTATACTGCTGAACAAACTAAAAAAGGCCGCTGATGAATATGGAATTAAGGATATTGCTTTAGCGGGTGGGGTATCAGCCAATACAGGTTTGCGACAGGGTTTGCTGGAAATGGGCGCTAAAAACGGTTGGAACTGCTTTATACCCAAACTGGAATATTGCACTGATAACGCCGCCATGATAGCCATTGCCGGTTATCACAAATACCTGAAAGGCGACTTTGTAGGCCAGAATATAGCGCCATTGGCGAGGATGCCGCTGTAAGTAATTATTGATTTACTGAATTAGTGATTAAGTGAATCAATATTAAAGGTTGATAATTAAATTTAACTTTGCAGCAGGATGATGATAGCTGTTGATTTATCAATCACTAATTCACTCATTCAGTAACTCAATAATTTATATAAATGAACGGTGCGGGAATAATTTTTTATGCGGTTTTTGTAATACCGCTTATTATATTTTTAGTTTGGTTAATGCGCCAGGATAAGCGCAAGGGTAAAATAGGACTGATCGTTCTATTGGTTACTGTTGTCGGCGTTATTGCTTATATGTATTTTAAAAAGATGTTTTTTCTGGATGGCCCGGTTTATAATGTGCCTGGGTTTATAATTTAGAAGATTATCATATCGATGCCTGATCTCATTGGATTGATGTTCAAAGTAGATGTGTTTGTCGTTTATTATTTTATGGTATTGCTCATACGCGCTATGGCCTATTTCTTTTTTTGTCTTGATACCACAAGTGTTCGGAAGATGTGAAAAGAGCCCGGCCATGTGCGATTCCTTCCCCGGGGAAGGGAAGGAAGGGGTTCACAAATGTGCTGATCATAGCGCATAGACCCCTCCCTGCCACTGCTCATCCAGCCGCACCCCTCCCATGGGAGGAAATAAAAATAATCTTCCGAACACCTATGGTCTTGATACAAAAAGAAACAAAAAAATCAAGACAAAGGGGATGCTTACACGCTCCGGGCCATACTCCCGGCTCGCCCCCTTTGTCGTTTGGGCCTGCGCTCGTTTTGATGTAATAGGAATTCTTCTTCCCGCGCGTCATTACCTATACAGAGCCAATTGAAAAGTGTAACCTTGTCCGCTATTATTGCTATATTTATTTGTGAAAACTAGAATAATATCAATTACTACTTTCCTGTTTTTCTTTAATCACTATACTTGTTTAGCACAACAACAGTTAAAGTTGAATATGCTTAATAAGGCAGATAAATCAAGGTACACTTTACTCATAAGCGAAGGTAAACAGGTTAAAAGTAATTGTAAACCGTCTCAAACTGCCAATGTTATTAATATAGTATTGAAGAATAATTCAAATGATACACTCAAATATATTGACTGGACTTGCAGCTCGATGATTTGGAAGATAGACAATCATGATTTTATTTTAGAGCCACCTTTTGAGTTTCAAGATTGTGGCACCTGTGATAAGAATATTGTAAGTGTTTTTGAAGTTCTACCGCATAAAACTATTGCTTTGAAAGTTTACGTACGTAAAAAAAATATAGACTATAACAAGGCCGAGTTTAAGATCGGAATGATTTTACAGCGGATAATTTATAATAAAGACTTTTGGGTTTATGCTCATTATTTTATGGAGGGGAATAATCAATTATCTTATCAGACCACCAATTTAATCTGGTCAAATTCGATAGAAATTCATTGACAATATAAAAGGCATTTGTTTTAAAGGATTATTTATTAAAGTGTCATTGAGGTACGAAACAATCTCTAAACTATACAGAGTGGATGGGTTAACTGGCTACTTAGCATGACGAAATTATATTAAAAATGGCTTTTCGTTTTAAACGAAAAGCCATTTTTAATATAGGTAGAATCCAAAAACTAAACTTCGGCTAAGTGTTCGCCGGTTACTACTTCTTTAATTTTGATTTCCAGTTCTTCCATTAATTCAGGATTATCCATGATCAATTGCTTAACTGCATCACGACCCTGGCCTAAACGTGTTTCGCCATAGCTGAACCATGAACCTGCTTTTTTAATGATGTTGTGCTCAACGCCCAGGTCAATGATCTCGCCTGCTTTTGAAATGCCTTCGCCAAACATAATGTCAAACTCAGCTATACGGAATGGCGGAGCCACCTTGTTTTTTACTATTTTAACTTTTACGCGATTACCTGATACTTCGTCGCTATCTTTAATTTGTGATATACGACGTACATCTAAACGTACAGAAGCATAGAATTTTAATGCGTTACCACCGGTAGTAGTTTCAGGGTTACCGAACATTACACCAATCTTTTCGCGCAATTGGTTAATGAAGATACAGCAGCATCCGGTTTTGCTGATGGTTCCGGTTAGTTTACGTAATGCCTGCGACATTAAACGTGCCTGTAATCCCATTTTAGAATCACCCATTTCGCCTTCGATCTCACTTTTTGGTACTAAGGCCGCAACGGAGTCGATAACCAAAATATCAATAGCGCCTGAACGGATCAGATTATCGGCAATTTCCAACGCCTGCTCGCCATTATCAGGCTGGGATATTAAAAGATTCTCTACATCTACACCCAGTTTCTTGGCATAAAAACGGTCGAACGCGTGCTCGGCATCAATAAAAGCGGCAATGCCACCTTTTTTTTGCGACTCGGCAATGGCGTGTATAGCCAGGGTTGTTTTACCTGATGATTCAGGGCCGTATATTTCAATAACCCTGCCTTTAGGCAAACCGCCAACACCCAATGCAATATCCAGGCCCAATGAACCGGTTGATATTACTTCGGTTGGTTCGATCGCGGTATCACCCAGCTTCATGATCGTTCCTTTTCCATATGATTTTTCCAGCTTATCAAGTGTAAGCTGCAATGCCTTCATTTTTTCTGCGTTTACGTTGCTCATCGTTTTATAATTCTCTAGCAAATATAAAAATAAATATTACAAATACTAATATTTTTAGTAAAAAAATATCATGTCATTCTTAACGGTAGCGAAGAATCTTTGCACATTGTTAAACAACGGATAGGTTCTTCGCTATCGTTCAGAATGACAATAATGGGTAAGTATTTGGTTATGTAAATATACCGAATTATAAAAATGGTTATTAACAATATGCGGTATCAGAGTCCTTTTTTCCTAACAATTCCGGGCTTGCGGCTGCGTTTGTTTTCGGCGGCTTTAACACCTTCGGCACCATAGCTTCGAGCCAATTTTGCTATGCGTTCTTCCATTGTTTCGGTGGTTAAGCGCTCACGGCCGAGGCTATCAACCATAATAGGGAATGCGAATGGAGTAGGGCGTTCGATAGTTTTAAGGATGATGTTTTGTTTACTAATGCGCTGCAAAGCCATGCGCAGCCTGAACTCTTCTAACTGAAAGGCTAATGCTTCATTATAAGCCTGTCGCACCAGCAGATTATCCGGCTCATATTCGCTAAAAACTTCGAAAAGTAAGGAGGTTGATGCCTGCAAATGTTTATTCTTTATCTGCTGACCAGGATAACCGGTAAACACCAGGCCGCCGATGTGGGCAATATCCCTGAATCTTCGCCGGGCCATTTCATTGGCATTCAGACTATGCTGAATATCATCAAGCAGATTATCTATAGAGAAAAAGTCGGCATTTTCCAGTACTTCCTCAATCGGTACATCGTCGTCGGTCAGCAGTTCAAAACCATAATCATTCATGGCGATAGAAAAGCTGGCACTTTTGATTTTGCTGATGCGATAAGCCAGCAGCGATGCCATACCCTCATGAACCAAACGCCCCTCAAAAGGGTAAAATAATAAATGATGCCCCTCGCGCGATTTAAACGACTCGATCAAAAACTCGTGGCTCTGGGGCAGGTGCGATAATTCTTCCTGTAATTTAAAAAGTGGTTTTAGGGCGATGACTTCCTCATCGTGCTCAATAACATGAGCTACTTCATCCAATTTATCACGAAATACCGCTGATAGTTGTGACGATAAAGGCATCCTGCCGCCATTCCAGCTTGGGATCATGCCCTTGGTAGAATTTGATTTTTTGACATAAGCGGTCATCTCTTTCACCCGAACAAACTCCAAACTGCGCCCCGCGAACCAAAAAGTATTTCCCGGCCTAAGTTTGGAAATGAAACTTTCTTCTACAGTACCCAAACTGCCGCCGCTTAACCATTTAACCCTTATGCTGAGTTCGCTGGTAATAGTGCCGATGCTTAACCGATGCCGCATAGCCACCCGACGGCTGTTCACTTTATACAATCCGTTCTCTACTTCTACCTTTAAAAACTCATCGTATTGCGCCAGGGTTTTGCCACCGTTGGTGATAAAATCAAGCAGCTGGTTAAACTCTTTTCGGGTAAGATCAGCAAAGGCGAAGGTGGTTTTCACCTCGTTAAACAATTCATCAGCCCTGAAACCGTCTGACACCGCCAGCGTAACCATATATTGTATCAACACATCCATGGTAAGCAGCATAGGGTCGCGGCTTTCAAATATTCCTTTTTTTATGGCCTCTTTTAGTGCAGCGCCTTCCAATAATTCTAATGAATGTGTTGGCACAAAGTAAGCTTTTGATATTGCACCCGGATGGTGTCCGCTCCGCCCTGCGCGTTGCATAAAACGGGCAACACCCTTTGGGCTGCCTACTTGTACTACGGTGTCAACAGGGCGAAAATCGACCCCAAGGTCTAAACTTGAAGTACAAACCACTACTTTTAAAGCTTCGGCATGCAGGGCGGCTTCAACCCAGCTACGGAGTTCGTTATCCAACGAGCCGTGGTGCATAGCCATGATGCCTGCATATTCGGGGTAATTATCTAAAATAGCATGATACCAGATCTCTGCCTGCGAACGGGTATTAGTAAAAATGAGCGTGGTTTTGCTTTTGGCCACTATTTCCATCACCTGCGGAAGCATTTTTACACCGATGTGCCCTGCCCATGAGTAGTTCTCAATATTTTCAGGTATAATGGATTTGATCACCAGCTTTTTTTGGAGGTTTGCCCGGATCATTTTTACTTTATCAGGCGGGAAATCATTGCCGAGCAATACCTCTGCCGCTTGTTCAAGGTTGCCGATAGTGGCGGAGATACCCCAGATTTTTAAGTGAGTTGCAAGTTGTGAGTTGTAAGTTGTAAGTAATTGATCCTTTTTACTACTTGCAACCTGCAACTCATAACTCACAACTGATTTGTCTTTCTTATTACTTACAACTTGCAACTCACAACTCACAACTGATTTCAACTTGGAAAGCCCCAACTCCACCTGTACGCCACGCTTGGTGCCCAGTAACTCGTGCCATTCATCAATAACCACTACCTGTAAGCTGTTGAATATTTTTGGATACTCCTTTTGGGCGAGCATTAAATGTAGGCTTTCGGGGGTGGTAAGTAATACTTCCGGGAGTTTTTTCTTTAATGCCTGCTTTTCGGCGGCAGGAGTATCACCGGTGCGGGTAGCTATTTTCCAGGGGAGGCCCAATTCATCGCATACCTCCTGCATGGCTTTTTTAATATCATTGGTGAGGGCGCGCAGCGGGGTGATCCATAGCATTAACAGGCCGTTGTTTTTGCGGGTGGTATAGCTGTCGGGGTATTTATTGATGTAATCAGCTAAAAAGGGCAGAAACAATGCGAAAGTTTTACCGCTGCCGGTGGGCGCGTTTAGCAAACCCGAATAGCCCTTTAAATAAGAAGCCTCCATCTCGCCTTGAAAGGCGAATTGCTCCCAGTTTTTTTGCTTGTACCAGTTGCTAATAACTTGCTGCCCTAGTGTAGTCATTATATTGGATAACAAATTAATGCTATTTTAGTTATACCTTATGAATCTTAGAAATAAAGATATGCTCAAACATGGTTTCATAATATTAGCGTCGGTTTTATTATGCGGATGTATGCAAAACCGGCAACTCTCAAATACTGCTGATACTACCCTTTATGAAACAAATATCGCAGATACCATTGGCGAAAAACCGGTAGCACCGCAAAGGCTTATTGTAGCAGGGCAAGGTATTGGCAACATTAGTATTAATGAGGATGCCGATAGTGTGTACAATAAATTAGGCAAGCCTGACAGCAGCAAAGCTGTAATGAATAAATCGGTGGCGAGCTGGGTTACAAAACATGGTGGAGTGAACTACCAAACGCAGATTTATTGTGAGCGCAGAATGGGTTCGGATACAGCGGCAAGACGGGTGAAACAGATCAGGGTTACTTCGCCGGGATTTAAAACTATGGATTATATGGGGGTGGGCATGCACCTGCAAACTATAATGCCTAAAAAGGAATTTAACCTAATTAAAATAGGGCAATATACCGAGGGCAATAAGCAGTTTTTTGTTTACGATGATGCTGATGCCGGAATTGCTTTTGAAGTCGACAGGAAAAATATGTGCACCGGGGTAATTGTACATGAACCTCATTATATTATTGAAAGCACTTACCTGGCATTTCATACTAATTTGCCGGGGGACTAAATAAATAATAAAGAGTAATAAATAAAAAAATAGCGATGGGTTTTAAACCCATCGCTATTTTTTTATTGCTAAGCTTTTACTTTTTAGCAGGCATCAATATTAGTTTTATAAGGTTATCGCCGCTCATGTATTTGTTGGCTGCATCTTTAGTGCTTTGAACAGTTACGTTGTTCAAATCTTTCATATAGTTAATTATACGATGCGGATCTTCCTGGTTTTGGCTGCCGCCTGCAAGGTATCCTGCCCAAAAATAATTTTCTCTTAATTCTACTTCTTTTGAACGGGTATCCTGTGCAACAAATTTTTGAATGTCTGTTAGCTCGGCACCGTTTTGTTTTATTTTGTTGATCTCGTCAAGTGCGTCGGCTATCAGTTTATCAACATTGGCAGGAGCGCATCCAAAGAATATGCTAATGCTATACCTGCCGCCAGGTATCTTAACATAATCGGCACGTACACCGGGCGAGTAAACACCACTTTCCTGTTCACGTAAGCGCTCGGTTAGTTTAATTTGCAATATTGATTCTAACGCATCTAACTGTAAGTTGTTAGCCTCATTATAATCATAATCTCCGCTGAAAACCATTTGTACGGTGGCTTTATCATCAATGCCTTTATATACTGTTTTGGTGATTTGCCCAGCTGGCGGATGGATGTTTAAATTTTTGTAAGCATCCTGATGGCCTGTTGTTGGCAAGCCGCCTAAATAGGTTTGCAGCAAAGGCATAATATCATTGATATTAAAGTTACCTACAAGGGTAAAGGTAAATCCGCTGGCATCTGCAAAACGGTCTTTATAAAAGTCATAAGCCTTGTCCAGACTGGCCGAGTTTAACGTTTGGGGTGTCGCTATACGGTTGCGGAAACTGTAATTGCTTAAAACTGCGGAAACGGTATCGCGGTATACATTTGTTGGATCGAGATTACGGTTGGCTAAAAATGCTTTTGCTTGTGTAATGGTCGACTGCCAGATATCAGGGTCTTTACGTGGTTGGGTAAAGTATAAGTACAGCAATTGTAAAGCGCTTTCCAGATCGCGTGGGGTAGAATTACCCGAGATACCTTCTGAATATTCACTTATATATGGCGACATGCTGATGTTTTTACCTGTCAGCAATTTATCCAGTTTTATTTGGTTAATATCGCCAACGCCGCTGCTGCTAATTATGCCGGCTGCCAGATTTGCCGAGGTGAAATCAGAATCACTGGCCAGTGAGGTGCCGCCAAAGGCATATCCGCTGATCAGGATCTGATCATTTTTAAAGTCGGTTGGTTTAAGGATGATCTTTACACCATTTGCCAAGGTGAAATTTGCCACTTGTATTGAATCATCTTTTTTGGCACTTGTGATTTTACTGCCTTGCGGTATCCTGTCGCTGGCTAATAATGGTTCGGTACTTACATTATCAACATACGGAGTTACACCATTACCGGCAGAGTTTATCCAGCCTAATAATGTTTTTTCATCAGGCAGTTTGCTTTTTTCTTTATCAGGTGCTTCAACAATTACTACCCTGTTCTGGTCGCTGATGAAATTACCGGCCATCGCGTTTACATCGGCCAGGGTAACTTTGTTTATGTTGTTCACATAAAAACTGTATTCAAAATCAATACCCGGGATAGGTTCATCATTTGTAAAATTCTGTACATACTGATTCACATAGTTTACCGACGGCGTTTTATCCTTTTCTTTATAGGCATTTTCCATCTGCAGCAATACGTTTTGTTTGGCACGCTCCAGTTCAGTTATGGTAAAGCCAAATTTGCGGGCACGCTCAGTTTCTGCAACTACAGCTGTTACAGCCGCCTGCAGGTCGTCGCCTGATTTTGCTACTGCTAGAGTTGTGAAAGCATCTTGCTTGCCCAGGAAACTGCTATAAGATGCCTGACCGAACAGGAATGGAGGATTTGGTTTTTGTGTAAGCTCGCCTAAACGGGAGTTGATCATCTGGTTAAATAAACCTATTGCAATGCTTTGTAAATAATCGGTAGTGTTTTTAACCTTTTTTTCCGGATGCTTTACTACAATTTCGGCTAAAGTATATGGAAATTCCGGGTCGGTAGCCATAACAACAGATGTTCCAGGGCTTGCCGGATCAGTATATTCCGTACGCGGCTTTTCAGGCGTAGGGTTTGTAAGTAATGAAAAATTAGATTCAATTAACTCAAGCACGTGCTGTGGGTCAAAATCACCTACGGCTACAACTGCCTGCAAGTCGGGGCGGTACCAGTCGTGGTAAAAGCTTTTTATAGTTGCAACATTAGCAGTTTTAATAATATCCTCTTTACCTATTGGTATACGTATGGCATACCTTGAGTTATTAAACAATACTGGGAATACTTGTTTCTGTAAACGTTCCTGTGCATTTTTACCACGCAGGCGTGCTTCTTCTAATATAACGCCGCGTTCTTTATCAAGCTCTGTCGGGTCAAACGTAACATACCCTGCCCAATTAGCTAATATTGTAAATCCTTTATCAAATACACTTGCGGTATCCGTAGGTAAAGGCAGCTCATATATGGTTTCATCAAATGAGGTATTGGCATTAAGATCGGCACCAAATTTTACGCCGGATTTCTGCAAATAATCTACTAATTGATTTTTAGGGAAATCACGGGTGCCGTTAAACGCCATGTGCTCGGTAAAGTGTGCCAGGCCTTGTTGCGGGTCTGTTTCAAGCACCGAGCCAACTTTATTTACCAGGTACAATACGGCGCGATTTTTAGGTTCGCTGTTTTTGCGGATATAATAGGTTAAGCCGTTAGGTAATTTACCGATTAAAACATCAGGATCAGTAGGTAATAACTGAGCTTTTGCGGGTGTAGCAGCCTGTGGAGTTTTATGAGCTACAGGCTTTTTCTTAACCTGCGCAAAAGCGCCTCCCGAAGCAATCAGTAAGGCTAAGGCCGCTATAGATAAGGTTTTATTGAAATTCATTAGTTTAAATAAATAGGAATTTAGTGCTAAGATGCAAAACGTATTTTTTAGTTACAAAGTATTGCAGCTATTAAGTTAGGTTAATAGTTTAATTATACTTTAATAATGATCTTACGCTTATATAATACCCATACCATTACATATATCAGTAATACAAATGCAATAGCATCAAACAGCGATGCATTAACCGGGGTAAAATAAGGAACAAACAGTGTTTTATAGATATAGGTATAAGCATCTATTTTATGGCCGTCAAAATTAACCTTTATCAGGGCGATCAAGCCCGGTACAAGGTCTGACAAAATATAGGCGGTAATGGCGTTCATACCAAAGGCAACAAAGAACGACGTGAACTTTTTATGTCCGCGTACATCAATCAGCCAGTAAAGGGTGGCCAGTGTCATGGTAGCCAGCCCGCCGGTGTAAAGCACAAATGAGCTTGTCCATAATGCTTTGTTGATCGGGAAAAACAGATCCCATATTAATGAAGCAACAACCGCTAAAAGGCCATATATAAACATCCAGGTTACTTTTGTGCTGCTGTCGTGATCGGTGCGTTTTAACCATGTGCCAACCAATACACCAAATAAGCCGGTACCAATTGATGGTATTACACCTAACAAACCTTCGGGGTCCCAGGTACGGGCTTCGTTCCATAGGTGATTGGTGGTGAAAACTAGCCTGTCTAGCCATGCGCCCATATTTGTTTCGGGGTTAAGGTTGGCATAACCTACGCCCGGAACAGGAATAAAGCACATGATAATATAATAGCCTATTAATGCGATACCGAATACCCACGTGCGGGTTTTGGCTGATGTTTTTAAGAATAAGATTGTGCATATAAAGTACACAACCGCAATGCGCTGCAACACGCCCGGAATACGAAGCGTTACCACTTGCGGATGATAAAAGAACCAAGCCAGTATACTTATTACTACCAATGTGCCTGCCCATATTATAGTATTTGCAGTAGTATTAACATATAGCAGGATGCCTATTAAAACAACTATGCCTATACACTCCACCGTGCCGGGGAACGGATGGTAGAAAAGCTGTACCAGTAAACTTATCACAATTAGTGTTACCATGCGGCGAAAGGCGTGCAGTATGATCTTGCCATGATTTTCAACTGCCGCTTTTTTAGTATCCATTGCATACACGATGGATACGCCGACCATAAATAAAAAGAAAGGGAATATAAGGTCGGTAGGTGTACATCCGTCCCATTTTGAATGTTCAAGCGGTGGGTAGATATGGCCCCAGTCGCCGGGGTCATTTACCAGTACCATAGCAGCCATAGAAGCGCCGCGAAAAACATCAAGGGAGAGCAGTCGCGCCGGTTTAACTTTTAGTTCAGCAGTCATTGGGTTATTAGTTTAATATATTAAGAGCCACTAAATTTATAATTATTAACTTGTTGTTCAATTATTTTTTGTGATTTAGGGTATAAAAAGATAAGCGAAAACTTACGAAGTTTTAAAAACTTCATAAGTTTAGAAGAACAATAGATATAACTAATTTAAGGCTATGTTATCATTAAATAAAAACCTGCAAAAGCTTGTCGACATTGCCCGTAAGGATGAGAAAATAGCTATGGGTTTAATGTCGGGCACTTCGTTGGATGGGCTTGATATTGCCCTGTGCAAGTTTAGCGGTAATGGGCTACAGACTAAATTTAGTTTGCTTGAATTTATCACCATTGCTTATGATGATGATTTTAAACAGGAGGTAAAATCAGTTTTTGCACGCAGGGATGCCGACCTGGAAAAAGTTTGCCTGCTGAATGCATATATCGGCACCTATCATGCTGAATTGGTTTTAAAAGCACTGTCTCAATGGAGCATCAACCCAAAAGATGTTGACCTTATAGCCAGCCACGGGCAAACTATTTATCATGCTCCTAAACGGTTGCATCAGCAAGCGGGCTACCCGAATGCCACTCTGCAAATTGGCGACGGCGATCATTTAGCGGTAAAAACCGGGATATTAACTATAAGCGATTTCAGGCAAAAGCATGTAGCGGCAGGTGGCGAGGGAGCGCCGCTAGCTTTATATGGCGATGTGCTTTTAGGCAGTAAAATTGGTGAGAACAGGATATTACTGAATATGGGCGGGATCTCAAACCTTACCTACTTGCCCGCCGATGGTAACTATTCCAACATTGTATGCACAGACATTGGCCCGGGCAATACCTTGATTGATGCTGCCTGTCGCGAATATTTTAATAAGCCTTTTGATGAGGATTCGAAAATTGCTTATGCCGGGAAAGTGAATGAGCCTTTGCTGGATGAATTGCTTAATCACCCATTTTTTAGTGAAAGCTTACCTAAAACCACAGGGCCGGAGTTGTTCAACTTGACTTATGTGAGGGATGCACAGCAAAAGACATCGGCACTAAAAATTAGCAACGAGGACTTGGTTTGCACATTGAGTGCTTTTACCGCAAAGGCCATTGCTGATTTTATACAAACCAATTTTAAGGCTGATTATATTAAGCTATTTGTTAGCGGCGGCGGTGCCAAGAATATTTTTATAATGGATGATTTAAAACAAGCATTACCACAGATGACTATAAATGATACGGCTGCTTTAGGGATTGATCCCGATGCTAAGGAGGCTATACTGTTTGCGTTGCTGGGTAATGAGGCCTTATGCGGTGAGCCAATAAAAATAGGGGATAACCCTGTGGTATTGATGGGGAAGTTTAGTTTTCCTTTGTAGATCAGAAAGGTCTTATTACTAATATAAATTTTCCTCCCTTGGGAGGAGTGCGGCTGGATGAGTAGTGGAAAGGAGGGGTTTATACGTTAAAAAGTTTGTTCAAAAACCCCTACCTCCTCCTTCCGCCAATGTCATTAAGTCAAGCCCAAAGCCTCGTAGAGGCTATAGGTTGGTAGAGAATTAATGAACACGAAGAATCGTAGGTACGTAACCCTGCTATGTTGCATACCTATGCTAAACATTTATATTTAATTTGCTACCAACGTTTTGCTCCTCTGGGGCAATGCCGGAGCATTTATAGCTTAAATAATGACATTGCTCCTTCCCCGAAAGGAATCGCACAACCCAAGCTTTTTGATAATAAGGTTATAGACCCTTATCACCTAGCATCCCCATATATTCTTCCCGGCTGATCATCCGGGCACCCATTGATTCCAGGTGTTCGGTGTGTACCTGGCAATCTATCAGTTTATATTGCCCGCTGTTGCATAGCCAGATCAATGCTGTTTTTGAGGCATTGCTAACGCGACTAAACATGCTTTCACCACAAAAAACGGAGTTTATTTGTACGCCATAAAAGCCACCGACCAGTTCATCCTGTTCCCATACTTCAACAGAATGTGCATGGCCTGCGGCATGTAATTGGTTATAGGCAGTTTTCATATCAGCAGTTATCCATGTGCCGTCCTGCCCCTTACGCTCTGCGGCAGAACAGGCTTCGATCACCTCATTAAAACATTTATTTATTGTAACCTTAAACCTAACTGAACGTAATACCTGCCGCATACTTTTAGCAACTTTTAATTCATCGGGATAAAGCACAAACCGTTCATGCGGCGAGTACCACAGAATAGGATCATCATCACTATACCAGGGAAATATGCCATTTTGATAAGCCAGCAATAAACGTTCGGTTTGCAAGTCGCCGCCTATAGCCAGCAGCCCGTCGGGTTCTGCCAGCGCAGGGTCAGGAAACAGCAAACGTTCATCAAGCCTGAATATCATCGGGCAAATTTACGCCTTACGGCGTATTACCAGTTTTTTATTTTGTGCCTTAGCTATGGCATCCATGTATTGTTGCATCTCGGTATATTTTGCAGCAGGGATCACATTGTTATTTAAATTAAATTTGGCGGTACATATCACCTGGTTTTTGGTGGCATCATAAGCATATTTAACCTCATAATTGCCATAAGTAAACTTCAGATCCTGGTTTACAGGCAAGGTTTCCACTTCAAAACCGGCAGGCAGAGCAATAGTGGTTACACATGATCTTTGTTGAGGGAAATCAAAGTAGTAATCCGTTTTTCTTTTATCAAGGATGGGTACGGTTGTTCCCCACAAATCAAAAATATGCGGATGATAAAATTGTTTATCGCCCGCGGCAATATCATAAAGCCGGTCGTATTCTAAATTAAGTTTTGTCTCTTTTATTCCATCCTTATCGGCACCCGGCTGAATATTAAAAGATAGTGGTTGTTTAATATCAAAATAGCGCAATATAAATTCTTTCTGTTCTTCTTCTTTTATTTGCGGCATCTGCATCCACAAATCCCGGTATTCGCCCGTAGCCAGAATTTTTACCTGCGCTTTGGCTCCGCCATCTGCATCAAGTACTACACTAACCTCACTATTAAATTGATTGTCTTCTGCTTTGCTTTTAGGAGTGTTAACTATTTTTCCGCCGTCTTCGGTTATCAGCAAAGCGTTGCGATTTTCAGTAAAAGCCCCTAATTTGCCAAATGGCTGAGTACTGCTGGTACACTCAAGCCATGTAGTATCATTTTTAAATGGAATACAAACAATAATGTGGTTAGACATATTATAAGGAAAAGCTGGGTCGCATGGTTCTTCATTACGTTCAGCCCTTACTTTAACATAATATGCTGGTATATTTATTGCCTTAAGCAAAGCCACCATATAATTTGACAAGGCTTTGCAATCCCCATATTTCTTTTGATCAACAAACATTGCTGGGAATGGCTTGAGTCCACCTATACCCAACTGAACACTTACGTAGCGCATATTCTGTTGCAAATAACTATATAAGAACTTTGCTTTTCCTTTGTCAGTCTTGATGCTGTCCGTCATTTTTCTTATTTCTGCTTCGCGCTGTGGGGTTAATGAGCAAACATCAGCGTTAAGTGCTTTTTGCCAATCTCCATAGTTTTTCCAACTGCTTATATCTCCTGGTATGCCATAGAAGCTGAATTTGTTGGCCGCAAATCGTATCAATGGTAGAACGCGCCATGCTACTGCACCTTCTTCAAGTTTAATAGCTTTTAAATTAGATACCTGCCAGGTGTAATGATCAACAGTTCCTTTTGTTGTTTTTTGTGGGCTTAGCTTTGTGTTTCTGTTAAGGTACCTGAAGCCGGCATCGGTACTTATTGATAAATTATAATAGGAGTTCTGAATACTTTGATCTTCGTTTTGTATTTCCCATTCACCCAAATCAATCAAACTGTTATTATCATAGTCATATACGAGTTCAATAGTTGTAGGGTAACTTGCAATTGTATGGACTATTTCAAGAAATCTGTCATCTGTGACCAATGTCTCATCATCAACATCTGCGTGATCATACATATCACCTTTGTGGTATTTCTTTAACAATTTACCATCAGCATCATAAACAAGCATTTCAAAAGAACCAACACTGGCAAATTTTTTATTGTAAGGCAAGGCTATTTCTGCATGATTGTTTCCTTTTTCATTTAAAATTGTAGTGATAGTGTGAACCTTAGTTGTTTCCCGGCCCGGCCCTTTAACCTCTACTTCCTTCATACTGTATCGCAAAACTGAATTAGCATCAGTTTTCAATGAGTCGGGGATTCCGGCAGCACTATACAACTCTTTAGGAAGATCCTGGCTGTAGGTTTTGGTGGTAACGGTGCCTGCTGTAATAGTTATTAACAGCAGATATCTTAAATATTTATTCATGCAGTTTATGATTTTTTAAGTACGATCTGTTCATTTAGCATCTCATACATCTTTTTAAAGAACTCATGAATATCGGCATATTGGTCTTTAGTATAAATGCTTTTTTTATAGCTTATTACATAACGCACAGCTATTGAACCATCCTGCTCGCCCATAATACGCCTAAAGGTTATACTCTGGTCGGGCATGCTCATAGCGATATTTTTTGGTAAAGCATCAATTTTATAACCGGCAGGTATCTTAAACATACCATTGATCGTCATACTTTTTTGATAGCCAAAATCAATATTGCTGCTGCGGGTATCGCTTAAAAAAGGGTTTGTTTTAGCACTAGTAAACAAGTTAGAGTTTAAATAAATGTAATTATCATCAGACCCGGCTAAATCAAGGCTGAAGTTGATGTGCTGTATTAATGGTAAGCTATCAACATCCATATTTTCCAGCTTAAGTGATGATATTTTTAAATTATTATCGCCACCACGCAGGTAATCAATATACTTTGTTTCTCCGTCAGTTTTGTATGAATCAACGCTCTGTATCTTGTTATAGCTAATGCTGCTTATGTCTGCTGTTCCTGCCAATTTACCATCGGGCTTGATCTCGGCGTTTATAAAAACAGTTTCTCTTACAGGCTCTGTTTTAGCTACAAAAATCAGATCGAATGTTTTTTCCTTCATATTAAGCCACAGGGCCGATGAGTTAAGCACATCATAGGGTATCTCATTACACATATTATATTTGTTTGAAGCATCAAGAACATAAAATCTTGTACTATCAACCGGGATGTAAACCACCGCGCGATTAAATTGCGACGTGAAAGTATACATAGGATTAACCTTACCGTGCTCACGTGTGCTTGTTACCATAGGTAAAGCATTGCTAACGCCTGATTTATTAAGCAAGTGATATAATATCAAATTGATTTCGGTTGCATTACCGCTCTTTTTATCCCATGCTTCGCTGGTGCCATCAATGGTGTACCACTGGTCTTCGCCATTCCATTTCATGGTGCTTTGTACTACATTAAACAGATAAGCTATTTTTTCATCATCGGTTTTTAAAGCTTTGGCTTTAGCTATAATGACATCTTCGCCGGTGAGCTTGCGTCTTAGCTGGCTGCCGAAATCTTCATTATCAGCCAGATAGCCCCCAACTTTTGCCCAGGTATCATTATAGTTTTGGATCATGTCATAAGGCGGCCTGAAACTGGTAAGGTGAAAGCTTACACATTCCAGGTTATCATTTCTTGAGCTCATGTATGGTTCATCAACTAACGACGGCAAATTAACCATAACTCTTTTTTCTGAATTAACAGAAAAGTTTATGACATCAGTGCCAGAGGTCAGCGTCCCTGCTTCCTGTTTAGTGCTACGGATAGCGTAGGGCGTAAGCGTGCGTGTTTGTGTCGAAAAGTAAAAATACTCAGGTATACTGGTGTCATATTCACTATATCTGACAGGTATTTTATCCTGGAAATACCAGGTAGGTATGTCTGACCAATCAGAGGTGTTCCAGGTGTATTTATATTCTATAATTGAGCCTGCTTTTACATTGGGCATAGTAAAAACCAGTTCGCTCCAATATTTATCAATAGCCTGTGTATAAATTAACTTTTTATCAAGCTTGGTGACCTCTACTTTGCCATCGGTTAAATTAATGGTCTCGGCTTGTATGCCTGTAATATATTCAATATGGTCCTTACTGTAAAACCGAATATGGATGTTTGCCATATCTTTTGCATTGTCGTTAAAAAACTTGATCCGTCTATGGCATTCGTTAATAACAGTAAACTTTTGGTCGTAATATACATCGCCCTTGTCGATCAAAACTTCGGCATTTGCATCCTTTTCAAAATCGCATTGCTTCATTTGAAGGTCTTCAGTGCTTACTTTTCCATAAGGCTGGTAATCAGGAATGGTTTGTTGAGCTTTTACCGAAAAAGTAATTGCACATAAGGATAGGAGGGCGTAAAATTTATTCATTGTTTTAAGGTTTAATCGGTACTAATATATATAATAATAGTTAAGTTTTCTTTAGTACAATTTGCTCATTAAGCATTTCGAACATTTTTTTATAAAACTTATAGAGGCCGGGGTATTCCTCTTTGTTATAGCTGGTTCTTTTGCGGCTAATAATATAGCGTACCTCTACGGCACCATTCTGTTCGCCTACAATACGTTTAAAACTTATCCCTTTATCCTCCATCATAATGAGCTGGCTTTTAGGTAAAACATCGACCTTATATCCAGCGGGAATTTTGTATACTCCACTTATAATAAAGTTATTGCTGAAAACAAAATCGATATTGCTATACCTGTTTTCGCTTAAAAAAGGATTAGTGCCAAAAGATGTAAACAGGTTCGGGTTGAAATAGATATAATTCTCGTCGGATGCGGTCAAATTCAGTTCAAAATCAATATGCTGTGCTAGTGGCAGTGTATCATTCTTAATATTATCTATTTTTAATGATGATATTTTCAGATCGTTATCGTTATCGGCCAAAAAAGCAATGTACTTTTTTTCGCCAAGGTCATTATATAACTTTATGCTATTGGCTTTGTCATAACTATCGCTGTTTATGTCGGCCGTGCCGGTCATTTTACCCGTAGGTAATATGGAGGCATTTATAAAAACCAATTGTTTTGCAGGTGTATCACTTTGTATCTGAAACAGGCTATATCGCCCGTTTTTTGGATTAACAAATAAGCCGTAGGTGCTTAGCAGCTCAAAGGGTACCTGATCATAAGTATTATGTTTATCACTGGCATCAAGAATGAAATATTTTATGCTGTCTACAGGGATGCAAACCACTGTTTTATTAAATTGTGATAAAGAAGCATCATAAGGGTCAACAACGCCATAATCAGTCGTGCTTACTTCAAGCGGGTATGCTTTAATGCTGGCTTGTGTTAGCAGGTGGTAAAGTATCAGGTTAATTTCTGTTGAATTACCAGTTTTCTTTTTCCAGGCTTTTTGTATACCATCCTGGGTAAACCAGCGGTTTTTTTTATCCCAAACCATCCGGCCTTTAACCATATTAAAAATGGAATCAATTTTAACATCATTATTCTTAATGGAGTCAATCTTGTCTAAGATCTCCTTTTCCCCGGTTAATTTATTGTCCAGTTGTTTGCCAAAATCATTATCATTCAATAGTTTGCCTGCAACCCTTGCCCATATACTCATGTATGATTTAAATGATAATTTCTGAAGATTATCATATTCTGGTGTCATGAAAGGCTCTAGTTTGTATGATCGTATGTTTGATAATGCCCTGATATGTTTCTGGCCATTATAAAAGCCCCTGCCTGTAAGTGTATCGGCATTTTTATAAAAGGGTTGATTAACCTTTACGCTAAGATTAATAAGCGATTGAGAATAAAAACTCACGTCGATTTCTGAAAACCGGGTAGGAATAGAGGATTGAAAATACCAGACCGGTACTATATCCGAACGTATTTTCCATTTGTACTGCATCTCAATTACAGAGCCGGGTTTTACATTAGGAAACGTAAAAACGACTGCTTTTTCTTCAGCATCAACTTTTTGTTTATAAATAAGCGTGGGGTCAATAACATTGTATTCAATGGTTTTACCATTTAAGTTAATGGTTTCTGCCGCAATGTCTGTTATTCTGTCAATGTAAGGTATTGTAATATTGGCTTCATCTTTCCCCTTGTCGTTAAATATCTTAATTCGTTTGTGGCGTATGTAAGTAATAATTCCGTATGCATCAAATGTTATATCTGCTTTGTCAAAAAGTACTTCGGCATTGGCATCCTTTTCAAAATCGCAGGATTTCATGATAAGGTCGGCGGTATCAATTTTGCCATAGGGCTGGTCTTCTTTTACAGATGAGGATTGCGCATGTACACAAAGGCTAAATACACTTAGCGCAAGCAACGTAAAAAGTTTATTCATTGACCAGGTTTAATCGGTACTAAATATAATAATAATTAGGATTTTTTTAATACAATTTGCTCATTGAGCATTTCGAACATTTTTTTATAAAACTCATAAAGGCCGGGATATTCCTCTTTTGTATAGATGGTTTTTTTGCGGGTAATGGTATAATTTACCTGCACTGTTCCGTTCTGTTCAACCATCATTCTTTTAAAGCTAATGCCTTTATCGGCCATTGTAATATTTTGATTTTGAGGCAGGGCATCAACTTTATAGCCATCAGGTATTTTATAAATGCCGCTAATAATGTTGGTGCTGTTATATTTAAAATCAACAGAGCTGTTTCTCGTTTCGTTTAAAAATGGATTGGTGCGAAGCCCCGTAAACAGGTTTGGGTTAAAATAAATATAGTCGCCGTCAGATGCGGAGAGGTTAAGATCAAAATCAATATGCTGAGTTAAAGGTACAGTATCAGTTTCCGCATCTTCAAGCTTTAGAGATGTTATTTTCAGGTCATTATTATACTCGGTTAAATCATCTATATATTTCTTTTCTCCCAGATCATCATATTGCAGTAAATGGTGGGCACGATAATAACTGTCGCTGATAATTTGAGCTGTGCCATTCATTTTTCCATCAGGTTTGATTTCGGCATTTATGAAGACTAACTGTTTTGTTGGGATGTTATTTTGTACTTCAAACAATTGGTAATTAAATGTCTTCGGGTCAATTACCAGTCCGTAAGTGCTTAATATATTAATAGGCAGCTGTTTATAGTTATTATATTTAGCGGCAATATCAAGAATATAATAATGGGTTGAATCCAGCGAGACAAATGCAACAGCTCTGTCGAGTTGGTAAACTGAGGCATTTTCAATATCTATGCGGCCCTCATCGTCAATATTTATGAGCATGGGATATACCTTAATGCCTGCCTTTTTTAATAAGTGATAGGCTATTAAATTTATTTCTGTAGCGTTGCCTGTTTTTTTATTCCATGCATCATGGATGCCGTCGACGGTATACCAATTATCGGTTTTGTTCCAAAGCATTCTGTGTTTAACCAACCTGAAAATGGAATCAATTTTTTGATCATTGGTTTTAAGGGTTGCAATGCTATCTAATATCTCTTTTTCGCCGGTTAATTTATCAATCAGTTGCACGCCGAAATTTTGATCGACCAGTACATCTCTGGTAACATAGTCCCACTCGTCTGTATGCGATTTAAATATTATCCCTTGTGTATTGTTTGATAACAAACTGGGATAAGGTTCATTTTTTATAGACTGTACATTTGATAAGGCTCTTGTATCTTTTGTTCCCCAGGGTGATTGCTTATTTCCTAAAGTTTCAGTAGTTGTTTTTGAATAAGGCTGGCTTACCCTGATCACTGTATGAATTTTAGAAGCGTTAACTTTTGAGAAACTTATTTCGGAATAGCGTGTTGGAATATTTGATTGGAATTTCCAGTCTGGTGCAAATTCGGATTTAATTTTATACTTAAATTCTATTACAGCACCCGCCTTTACATCTGGAAATGTAAAGACCCAGGCATTACCGAAGGAATTTATCTTCCTTTTATAAATGAGTTTACTATCAACAGGAGTGTATTCTATAATCTTGCCATTTAAATTAATGGTTTCAGCTGTAATATCCGAAATTGTCTGAAAGGCAGGGATATAAAATATTTTTATATCAGCATTCTCATTACCCTTATCATTAAATATTTTGATCCGTTTATGGTATAGACAGGTAATATCATAATCGCCAAACGTTATTTCGCCCTTATCAAAAAGTACTTCGGCGTTAGCATCCTTTTCAAAATCACAAGCTTTCATGGTCAGATCTGCAGTATCGATCTGGCCGTAAGGCTGGGTTTCTTTTACAGGTGGGGTTGGTGACTGTGCATTAGCTGATAAAGCAAACATACTCAGGGCAAGCAACGTAAAAATTTTATTCATTGATAAGGTTTAATCGGCACTAATATAATAAGTTGATAGTATAAGTTAAATAAATTCGATAAATGATATTAACCACTCGCTATTGGATAAATACATATTAAACCAATTGTAAAAGCTGCAGTCATACCAATGTCATGGATAACATACATCAAATAAAACATTTAGCTGCAAGGGGCGGATTTGGATTACGCTTTGAGGATATACCTGAAGATAAAAACCTCTCAATTAAAAAAGCGGTTAAAGATTTGTTTAAAGCATCTGAAAATGATGATCCCATTGCTGTAATAAATGATACTACCGATTACAGCATGCTGATGAAGGGCGATATAATGGCCAAAAAAATGTTTTTGCAGGGTCAGCGCCAGGAGGAAAAGGATCTAAACTTAGCCTGGATAAATAAAATGAGTACTACCGGTGCCCAGTTACAGGAAAAGATGACCTTGTTTTGGCATAATCATTTTGCTTGTCGCTCGCAGAGGGCAGCTTTTGCCCAGCAGCTTAATAATATACAGCGCACTAATGCTTTGGGTAGTTTTCGTACTATGCTGATGCAGGTTTCACAATCGCCGGCGATGCTGCAATTTTTAAATAATCAGCAAAATCAAAAAGGACATCCGAATGAAAATTTCGCCCGTGAACTGATGGAATTATTTACCATTGGCAGAGGGAATTATACTGAACAGGATATAAAAGAATCGGCACGGGCATTTACCGGATGGGGTTTTAATAAAAATGGGGAATTTGTAATGCGCCGGTTTTTTCATGACGACGGGCAGAAAACCTTTATGGGTAAAACCGGTAATTTTGAGGGTCAGGATATTATCAATGCTTTACTTGAAAGAAAAGAAACCGCACATTTTATCAGCAATAAATTATATAAATACCTGGTTAATGAAATACCTGATGCGGAGCATATTAATGCAATGGCCGATGTTTTCTACAATGCCAATTACGAAATAAAACCACTGCTGGAATATGTTTTTACCGCCGACTGGTTTTATGCTGATAAAAATACGGGCAACCTTATTAAATCGCCGGTTGAGCTATTGGTGGGCTTAAACAGGCAGTTTTATATAAGCTATCAAAAACCCGAAGTTTTGCTATTATTTGAACGCGCTTTGGGTCAGGTTTTATTTTATCCGCCAAATGTAGCCGGCTGGCCCGGTGGCAGAAACTGGATAGATAGTTCATCGCTCATGTATCGCATTAAAATACCGTCAACACTTTTAAATGGCGGCGTGATTGACTTTACAGGCAAAGCCGACCCGGAAGATGAAGCCTATATTGCTACACTGCATAATCAGCAACAAGCTGTAATAACAAAAGTGCAGGCAGAGCCCGATTGGGATAAGTTTTTAAACAGTATCCCTAAAAACACATCGAACCTGGCTGCTGCCCAGTTTATACTGGAACCTAAATTAAGCAACAGCCTAATGAATACCGTAACACAGGCCACTGATATTAAAGCTCTTGCAATTGAACTGGTTTCAACGCCGGAATATCAGCTTACTTGATGTTTCAATATAATTAAGTAAAATCAATTAATTATAAGTTAAACCTTTTTGGTTTAGGGTTGTCCTAATTAAGTAAACCACAAATAATGAATAACGCAAGATACATCAAACACTTATACGCCAGGGCCGGCTTTGGTATTCGGTTTGAAGACTTGCACGATCATGAAAACTGGTCGATAAAGAAAGCTGTCCGAAAATTATTTAAGGCTTCGGAAGAAATAAAGCCATTAACTATACTTACTGAAAACATAGATCTGCACAATAATCCCCACCCGACCGATGAGGAAAAAATAAGGATCCAGGAAGATCGAAACACCCAGGAAAAAGCCTTAAACCTCGCCTGGATGACCCAGTTAAGTATCACCGATGCCCAGCTAAGGGAAAAGATGACCCTTTTTTGGCATAATCATTTTGCCTGTAATATTGGTAATGCCTATTATGAACAGCAACTAAATAATATTCAACGTTCTAACGCGCTGGGTAATTTTAAAACCATGTTATTGCAGGTATCGCAAACGCCTGCTATGCTGCAGTTTTTAAATAATCAGCAAAACCAAAAGGGCCATCCTAATGAAAATTTTGCCCGTGAGGTAATGGAGCTTTTCAGTATTGGCCGTGGTAATTATACCGAGCAGGATGTAAAGGAATCGGCTCGCTCATTTACCGGGTGGTCTTACGATGGCAAAACCGGCGAATATGCCTTCAGGCCAAAAGTGCATGACGATGGCTCAAAAACATTCATGGGTAAAACCGGTAATTTCTGCGGCGAGGATATTATTGACATTATATTTTCAAACAGGCAAACAGCCGTATTTATCAGCACCAAATTATACCGATACCTGGTTAATGAGGTGCCCGATACCAGTCACATTAATCAAATGGCGGATGTTTTTTATCAATCAAACTATGAAATAAAGCCTTTGCTCGAATTTGTATTCCTGTCGGATTGGTTTTATGACGATAAGAACATTGGCAACCTGGTAAAATCGCCAGTTGATTTTTTAACCGGGTTGAACCGGCAGTTTTATATCACTTATCAAAACCCTGATGTGTTAATGCAATTTCAACGGGCGCTGGGACAGTTGCTATTCAGGCCGCCAAATGTAGCCGGCTGGCCGGGTGGAAGAAACTGGATCGACAGCTCATCGCTCATGTATCGCATGAAAATGCCATCTATCATTTTAAATGCAGGATATATTGATTTTACAGGCAAGGCAGATCCCGGAGATGAGGCTTATTTGGCAGCAGTACGTAAACAACAATTAAATGTGATAAAACGGGTGCAGGCACAACCCAACTGGGATAAATTTTTGAAAGAAATACCTGCCGATACATCAAAAATACAAATAGCGGAATTTATGCTGGAACCGAAGTTGAACAAAGGAGTAACGGATGAGATTAACGAGACAGCAGATATGAAAACTACCATTATACAAATAGTTTCGACACCGGAGTACCAATTATGTTAGATAGTGTTGTAAGTTGTGAGTTGCAGGTTGTAAGAAACTTAGCAATATAAAAGGCTCACAACTTATAACCCACAACTTACAACTATGAAAAGAAGAGCTTTTTTAAGAAATTCAGCATTAGTATCGGGCGCATTTATGATGCCTGCTTTTCTGAAACCATTTGAGGCTATGGCCATGAACGAGTTGACGGGGTTTAAAAACCTGGTTATTATCCAACTTTCGGGCGGTAATGATGGGTTGAATACCATCATCCCTTATGGTAATGATATTTACTACCAAAAACGTAAAACCATCGCCATCAATCAGCCTGATATTATTAAGCTGAATGATATACAGGGCTTAAACCCTAACCTGTCAGCCCTAAAAGAGATCTATGACCAGGGGTGGATGAATATTATTAATTCGGTAGGCTACCCCAATCCTGATCGCTCCCATTTCCGGTCGATGGATATATGGCAAACGGGCAGTGATGCCAACCAGTTTTTAACAACTGGTTGGATAGGCCGTTACCTTGATTCTAACTGCCAGAATGCGTATAATGCCATTGAGGTTGATGATACGCTTTCGCTGGCCATGAAGGGTGTAAAGATGAAGGGCATAGCCGTACAAGACCCCTACAAACTATACCAAACCACCCGCGAGCCGTTTTTTAAAGGCCTGGCGCATGACCACGCTGCCGATCTGAATGAGGATAACTTAGGCTATCTGTACAAAACCATGATCGAGACCTATTCATCGGCTGATTATATTCAAAATACCTCCAAAACATATAAAGTAACCGCTGATTATCCGGCTACGCCATTTGCCAATCAGCTTAAAACGGTTTCAAAGTTTATAAATTCGGGATTACAAACCAGGGTTTACTACGTGTCATTAAGCGGATTTGATACCCACGTAGGGCAGCAAAACCAACAAGGCAGGCAGCTGAAAATTTATGGCGATGCCGTAGCTGCTTTTATAAAGGATTTAAAACAAAGCGGCAAGCTGGATGATACACTGGTAATGACCTTCTCTGAATTTGGTCGCCGGGTTGAACAAAATGCCAGCAATGGTACCGACCACGGCACTGCAAATAATATATTGATTTATGGCGGTAAACTGAAGAAACCGGGCATATACAATGATGCACCCGATCTGGCGACCCTTGATAATGGGGATCTGAAATATCAGGTAGATTTTAGAGATGTATATGCCACTTTGCTTGATAAATGGCTCAACGTAAATAATAGCCAGGTACTGAACAGAAACTTTGCCGGATTGAACTTTGTATAGGCAATTGTAATAATTTATTTACGTGCTATTTGTAATCAATTTATTAGTATTACATTAGCCTTTGCTAATTAATTTGGATTTGTAAACCCGGTGTAAAAAACAAAGATCCACTTAATCGTGGTCTGCTTTTTGACTATATATAATTAAAGCAGTTTTAAACCGTTTGCGTAATCATCAGTCTATATTTTGTATAGCAATTAATTGGTAAAGCTTATAACGCTAAAAAATTATTATCATGAAACGAGTTTCTAAATATTTATCTGCTACTGCATTAAGTGGTGCCATATGCCTGTTGTTGGCTTTGCCAGCCAGTGCACAGCATGATCACCAGGGTGGTGGTGGTGGTGGTGGCGGATCAAGACCAGTTTCTTCAGGTGGCGGTGGTCATGTGTCAGTTGCTCCCCAAAGGTCAGCAGCGCCATCAGTGCATACTAATTCAGGGCCGCGTAATTACAGCCAGCGTCCAAACTCTCAAAATACTGCACATTATAACATAGTAAGGCCAAACTATGCCGGGCATCTTGGTGTACCAGCCAGAACAGGCGTAACCGCACAGGGTAATCACGGCTACTCTGGTTCTGCCTATGGTAGAACTCATGTTAATGTTGGCGTTGTTGCTCATGGCGGTTATTTGCCGGGTAATACTGCCTATCATTATAATCATGGTTATTACGGCACTTACTATGGCCCAAGGTTGGGCTTTAGCATAGGTTTTCTGCCTTATGGTTATTATCCATTTTATTATGGCGATTACCAGTATTTTTATAGCGATGGGTTATTTTATCAATATAATAACGACCAATATACCGTTGTTGAACCACCGGTTGGAGCAGAGGTAACTACACTGCCGTCAAACGCGCAATCAATTGTAATAAACGGCCAGCAATATTATGAAGTTAACGGGGTTTATTATGAACCGATAACTAAAGATGACGGTACATTAAGCTACCAGGTTGCCGGTAAAGATGGCGAGCTGAATACTGATGATGCAAATGTAGATAATGGCCCTCCGGCACCACAAATGGGTGATATAGTTACCCAGTTGCCGCCAAACTGCCGGAAAGTAAATGTTAACGGACAAAGACTATATATATCACCTGATGGTATTTATTACCAGGCTCAGGCTGATCAGAATGGAAATACAGTTTATAAAATTGTAGGCCTGCCCGATGATGATCAGGATCAGGGTAGCCAGGGCGGAAGTAATTAATAACTGCTAGCTAAAATATTTAAGGGTGATGCTGTTAAGCATCACCCTTTTTGTTTTTATTGGTTTGACTCATGGTTTGAACGTTAAAGGTTTTTATGAGCTTGATCCGGATAAATCATATCTTAAAGCCACATTAACTCCCCCGCCAAAATAATCTGTGAGCAAAAGCGATTAATTATCAGTATATTTACTAAAATTATATGCCTTATGATCTTGTTTTCGAGAAGGAATTTGCATTACTCCGATTACAAATGGAGCGTTTATACTCATAATGATCCGCATGTAAACGGTAAACCCGATACCACATCTTTTAATCGCGAAGAAGGTAATGAAATGGTCTATCTTGTAAACAGGCTCATGATACTTTGGGACTACCGTTTTGCCAATACCGGTAATAAAATAGAAAAGCTCATCCACGATAAATTACCACCCGATATATTAGCTCAGGAAGAAGTGCAAAAGTGGGTTAAAAGCAATCTGAAGTTCTAAATTTTCATCAATAGCTTTCTTGAATAGTAGTGATTAACGGTTGTGCGCCCGGTTAGTTTCTTTCTGCATTATCTGCAAAAAAAAATTAAATTTGGTATCATTTATAACCTAATGTTTACCCATAAACTTAACGGTGCTTATAAAACTTCGGCCATTGGCTGTTGTAAGTACGTGCTGTTTTTTTTGTTACTAAAGGGATTTGGCGTTACTGTTTTTGCACAGGCACCAATTATTAGCTATACAACGCCCCAAACATATATAACAAACACAACCATTATGCCGTTGGCCCCGGCAAATCTTGGCGGCGCAGTACCTGCTAACGCTTATGGGCAGGTTACTACATTTGCTGGCAGTGGCGTTGCAGGTTCGGCAGATGGGTCCGGTACTGCGGCCAGTTTTAATAACACCCGTGATTTGGCCATTGATATGTTCAACGATATTTATGTAGCCGATAAGGGGAACAATAAGATAAGGGAAATAACACCGCAGGGCCTGGTAACTACAATTGCAGGCAGCGGCGCTACCGGGGCAGTAAATGCAAACGGCACCAGTGCCAGTTTTACCAGCCCGAACGGATTAACGGTTGATGCAGCAGGCGATATATATGTAGCCGACTCAGGCAATCAGTTGATCCGAAAAATACTGCCGAATGGCGGAGTAATAACATTTGCAGGAAGTGGTTTAGCAGGTTCGAATGATGGAACAACCTTTGCGAGTTTTGACTTTCCGAATGATGTGGTTACTGATAATGCCGGGAATGTTTATGTTTCTGATTATGCCAGCGAGGAGATCCGGAAAATCACCCCTGGTGGTGTAGTTAGTACTATGGCAGGGTATCCCATAATTGGTAATGCGGATGGAACCGGTCCGGCAGCTCGGTTTTACAATCCCGGTGGTATAACAATTGATGCTTCAGGCAATCTATATGTTACTGACATTGGTAATGATCTGATAAGAAAAATCACCCCCGACAGCGTAGTAACTACCATAGCAGGAACCGGTTCAAAAGGGGCAGTAAATGGCAAGGGTACAGCGGCAAGCTTTAGTTATCCGTCAAATATATCATTTGACCAGGCCGGGAATATGTATGTGTCAGACACCTTTAATTCACTTATCCGTAAAATTGATGCAGCAGGTAACGTAACTACACTTGCAGGTATTGCGGGTGTAACAGGCTCGCAAAATGGCGACAGATTATCCGCCACTTTTAACCAGCCATTTGGTGTAGTTACCGATAACCTGGGCAATTTATACGTATCAGACGCAGGAAACTATGTTATCAGAAAAATATCTTTAACCGGTTATACTATCGATAAAATACTACCCGCAGGGCTGGTATTCGATGCCACAACCGGAACTATTAGCGGCACACCAACAGCGGCCTCACCAGCCACCGCGTATACTATAACAGCCTATAACACATCAGGGAGTAGCAGTACGGTTGTGAATATTACTGTACTTGCAGCTACTATCTCAGCGGTCAATCCACCTCATATCAGCTATCAAACACCACAGGTTTATACAATAAATTCCAGTATTAGCCCTTTAGCACCAACTAATACAGGTGGTGTGGTACCTGCCACTATTTATGGCCAGGTAACTACTTTTGCCGGGAGCTCACGGGGTAGTACCAATGGCACTGGTACAGCGGCAAGTTTCAACAGCCCAACAAGGCTTGCTGAAGATGCTTACGGAAACCTGTTTGTAGCCGACAGGGATAATAACCTGATCCGGAAAATTACCCCGGCTGGAGTAGTAACAACATTTGCTTCGGGCTTTAATCAGCCGAACGGCCCTACCGTAAATACAGACGGCAATTTGTATGTGGCCGATGCCGCCAGTAATTCAATTAAGGTTGTTATAAATGGAGTGACAAGTACTTTTGCCGGAGGTAGTCAAACCAATGAGAACGGAGCAGGCACTTCTGCGGGCTTTTATTATCCTTATTCATTAACACATGATGCAACAGGCAACTTATATGTGGCCGACTCGCAGAACAATTTAATACGTAAAATAACCCCCGGAGCTGTTGTTTCAACGTTAGCGGGTAGTGGGAATGCAGGCTTTGCAAATGGCACAGGAATATCGGCAAGTTTTAATTCGCCAAGTGGAGTGAATATTGATGCCACGGGCAACGTATATGTAGCCGACCCTAATAATAACAGGATAAGAAAGATCACTTCTACTGGTGTTGTAACTACTGTAGCAGGCAGTGGTATTGCTGGCGATGCAAACGGTACGGCAACATCAGCAACTTTTAATACACCTGCTGGTATAGCTGTAGATGCAATAGGCAATATATATGTAGCTGATCTAAGCAATAACCTGATCCGTAAAATTGATATATCAGGCATAGTAACCACCCTTGCCGGAAGTGGGAATGCATCTTCAAATGATGGGGTAGGTATATTATCCGGGTTTAACCGGCCAAATGATGTACAGGTTGACCCGGGAGGGTTTTTGTATGTAACTGATTACGGCAATAATGAAATAAGAAAAGTAATTATAACAGGATATGCCATTGACAAACCACTCCCTGCCGGGCTAATATTTGATGCTACAACAGGTATTATAAGTGGCACACCAACAGCGGCCTCGCCTTCAACTGATTATACAGTAACCGCATATAATACAGCAGGCAGCAGTAATACAATTGTGAATATTACCGTACTTGCTAATACCAATCCTTTGGTTTTGCCACCTATCCTCAATAAAAACATATGTAGTACCGACTTTGACCCAGGTGCTACAGGTGGTGTCGGTCCATATATTTATACCAGCAGTAATCCGGGAGCTGCAAATATTGCCGGCAATCTGATACATATAGTTAGTGCAGGTACAACAACAATTACAGTAACTGATCAAAATGGAAGCACGGCCTCGCAAACATTTACTATTAATGCGCAACCCCTCCCAATAGTCACTATTACTCCTGATTATACCACTGCGTGCACAGGCATGACTATAACTTTTACTGCAGTTATAAGCAATCCCGGGGCAACGCCTTTCTATAACTGGACAGTTAACAAAGTAAGCGTAGGTACTAATAGCCCAACTTTTACTATTAATAATTTAACTAGTACAGATACTGTACAATGTTTTGTTTATACACCGTGTACATTCAGTGGGTTCTCAAATACTATTACAGGTATTAATGTTGTTCCGTACACTACGCCTGCCGTTAGTATACAATCGTCGGCAACGGGGCCTGTTACGAGTGGTACGGCTATTACTTTTACAGCAACGCCAACCAATGGCGGCACTGATCCGGCCTATCAATGGCAGGTAAATAATGTAAACGCAGGCACCGATAGCCCGGTGTTTACCAATAGTTGTCTAAATAATAATGATGTAGTTACCTGTACGCTTACCAACCAGGGGGGAGCATGTTTAACTGCGTTAACAGCTCAATCAAACAGTATTGCAGTTAATATAACTGGTGTAAACATTGCGGTTACTATAAGCGCGTCTGCAAATAATGTGTATGGAGGTACTCCCGTTACTTTTACGGCAATAGCCAACATAAGCGATGTAGCAACTTACCAATGGGAGGTTAATAACAATAACGTTGGTGCAAACAGCCCTAATTTTACTAGTAGTACATTAAATAATGGCGATAAGGTAACCTGTATCATTATTGCATCAGGAGGTTGTAATGTATCGGCTGAAAGTAACCAGATCTCGATGGTTATTTTACCGCCATCATCAATAGCCATTCCAAACGCGTTTACACCCAATGGTGATGGCATTAACGACCTGTGGAATATTGCTTCGCTTGCCTATTTTCAAAATTGTACGGTTGATATTTATAACAGATACGGAGGCTTGGTTTACCACTCAAAGGGCTATAGTAAAGCTTGGGACGGCACCTACAACGGCAGCCGTTTACCTGTTGCCACTTACTATTATGTGATCGACCTGGGCGATAAAAGCCCAAAATTGAGTGGGTATGTTACGCTGATAAGGTAAAAATTACCGTAAACCTATTTGATTATGCTGTTAATTTAATTTGATTTTTTCCTATTTTTATCCCGATTAAACCCTCACAAATGAAATTTCTAAAATCTGTATTTTTAAAAATAGCTGTAGTAATAATATTCTTTTGGCTAAGCGGCTGTACTTATACCCAAACCTATATACCGGAACTTAATGACAAGCAAAGTGCCATTATAGATAGCATTAACAGTAAAATATAGTTTTGAAAATATTAATCTAGATGGTAAAAAAACATCTGGAAGTGGTGGTAATCATACTCTTTTAACTATTGAATTTATAAATGGCAAAAACATTCCTACGGATGATGCTAAAATAGAAACATTGGCGAAGCAGTTAGCGTTACAAATTAAACAGACTCTGAAAAACCCCAAGCAATTTGAAAGTTATAAAGTGCTTTTTGATACAAGGGTAACAGATGGTGCTGAAACTACTACTAAATTTGTTGGTCATGAATTTAAGCCAGGCGAGATATAAATCGCTGCGGGTTTATAAACTTATTAGCGCCAGCTCCGCCACTTCTTCGCCTACTAAACTGCCCATGGCTATGCCCATGCCATTGCAGCGTACTGCGCAAAATATATTGGGTTCAATCTGTTTAACTATGGGGCTTATGTCTTCGCCAAAACCCATTATTCCGCTCCACCAGTAATCTGGTTCAACGTTTTTGCCGGGGAGAACTATCTTGTTTAAATAAGCAATTAATTTTTCCTTTACGGTTTGGGTATGGCCAAATTCCCAGGTTGCTTCAGCATCAAAATCAAGATTACGGCCACCGCCAAATAATACGCGGTTATCAATATTTCTGAAATAATAATAGCCTTCATCAAAGTGGTAAGTGCCTTTGAGCTTTAGTCCCGGTATAGGTTTGGTAACCAAAACCTGCCCACGCCCCGGCACCACCTTTAAGCCCGGGAATAGCTGACTGGCAAAAGCATTGGTTGCCAATATAAGTTTACCCGTTTTAAAATCCCCCTGCGATGTTATTAAGTGGATGCCATCAGCTTGCTGCTCAACTTTGGTTACGGAGCATGAGTTCAGGATCAATACTCCTGCCTCATAAACCCTTTGCAGTAAAGTACGCATCATTTTGCCGGTATGCAGCTGCCCTTCGTAAGGGTTATAGATCATCCTGCTTACTTTGTTAAAGCCAAAATCTGCAATTCTATCGCATGCTACTTTATAAGTGTCGGGTTTGTCAATGGCTTGCTGTACTAATTTATTCAAATAAGGTATTTGATCGATGCATTCATCTGCCCGGCTGGTTTCCTTATCCATAAATAATTCATAACCGCCGTGCTGATAAAAGTCAATGCTGTTGTCGCCCAAATTTTGTCGCAGGCGTTGCAGTCCGCACCATTTATAATTGATCATCCGCACAACTTCATCTTCGGTTGATTCTTTTAAGCTGGCAAGTTGTTCTGATACTGTGCCAAAACAAGCAAACCCCGCATTTTTTGTGCTTGCGCCGGTAGGTAAAAAGCCACGCTCCAAAACCAATACTCTTAAGGCAGGCTGTTGTTGTTTTAAATGCAGCGCAGCGCTAAGGCCAACCAGTCCACTGCCAATTATGGTTACATCGGCATTATCAATAAAAGCAGTGCGCTCCCAATATGAAAATGTGTTTTCCACAGGCAAAAAACATTAAGGTAAATGCGATGCTCTAATATAAGCAAAAACCTTCTTTTTAACTTTCAATTAAACCACTGCGTTAGCTTTTTATTATAGTTGTAAAATTATAATAAAATTGAGCCTAAACTTTAAGCCGGCATATTATCTTATGCTTTGTTGTTGGAAAATTAATAATACTGTAAAGGTAAAATCGATCAAAGAGACCAAAAGGCTTTGTCTTTTCTAAGTCCCCGAAGTGAAAACATTATTTTTGCTATGCAATTGGAATAGTAAAGGTAAATGTGCTGCCTTTTCCAGGCTCGCTTTCCACCCAAATGGCACCACCGTTAAGGGTTACAAACTCCATACACAGATTTAAGCCCAGGCCCGTACCAGTTTCGTTGGCGGTGCCGTATGTGGAATAATAATCAGCCGAATTAAATAGCTTATGCTGCACTTCTTTGCTCATACCTGTACCTGTATCGGCAACAGAGAGGTATAAGAAATCGCTTTCCACCATTGCCGAAGCAGTAATGCTATCGTTCGCCCGACAAAATTTTATCGCGTTTGATAAAAGGTTTCTAACTACAATATCAATCGTACCTGCATCGGCAATAACATTTATAGGGTTAGCGATACTATTGATAAGGCTTATCTTTTTATCGCTTGCTTGTTTATCAAAATTGATAAAGTTGGCAATTATCATTTCGCGGATATCGAAGATCTCTTTCTTAATATAAATACCCTCCATCTGGTTTTTGGCCCAAAACAATACATTGTCCAGCAAGGCTGATGTGTTTTTTACATTCTTTAATAACTCGTCAGACATTGGGCCTATTTCTTCCTGCGTAAGCAAATCACTGTTAAACAGGGTTAATGCTTCCTGTAAGGTTAAAACCGGCGAACGAAGATCATGCGAGATGATGGAAAAAAGCTTATCCTTAGTATTGTTTAATTGTGAAAGATGTTCTTTTTGAATAAATATCTCTTCGTTTTGGGCGATGATCTCCTGATTTTGCTCTAAAATTTCCTGTTGTTGGGTATAAAGCAATTCATTATCCTTCTTTTTAGTTTGCAAGCTTCGGTAGTAAAAAACCGACAGCACCACAAACGACAATAATCCTATACCTATAAAGGCCCCAATAGCATATTGGCGCTGGATGGTTAATTTTTGTAGTATAATTTGGGTATCAGCTAATTTCTTATCCTTTAAAAGTACCTGGTTAATAGTTTCCTTTTTTTCGAGCTGGTAATTGTATTGCAGCTGCGCTATGGCTTTAACATTTTCAGTGTTTACCAGGCTATCCTTCAATTTTAAATATAGCTGCTGAAAATGGTAAGCATCGCTATAATTGTTTAGGGCTGCGTAAACATTGGCCATTTGCAAGTAATTTTCGGCTAACTGGGCCTTATAATCCTCCTTTTTAACCATTTCTAAGCCCTTTTTGGCGGCATCGAGCGATTTGTGGAACTGCTTTTGGACAATGTATATTTTACTTAATAAAAGATAGATCTGCGATGCCGGGTAAGCCTCTTGCGCTCCGGCCAGCGACTGTATTGCCTTTAACAGGTAGTCTTCTGAAATGGTATACTGCTGCTCATCAAAATATATGTTCCCTATTTTATAAAGTGAGCCCGCCCTATAAATATTCTGATTGGCTTTAAGCTCATTACTTAAGGCCAGGCTTTGCATATAGGTTTTTAAAGCCAGCGAATCTTTATGCTGCTGCTCATAAACCCGCGCAATGTTAATCACACTCCTGAATATGTTTTCCGGCTTACTCTGTACTTTGTTTAGTTTGGTAAAAACGTCCAGGCTTTTTTTAAAATAGTCCAGCGCTTGGGCAGTTTCATTTTCATCCAGGTAAACCAAGCCTATATTATTGTATGATGAGCCGATGCCCGATTCATCCCTGGTCTTTTCATAAATTTTGAGGGAATTTAAACCGCTTTCAATACTCTTATTAATATTGCCCGCGGCTTCATAACCAACACTTAGCAGTTGATATGCCTTTGCCTGCCCATGTTCGTAGTGGATCTTTTTGGCGAGCGCCAATTGTTGTAAGGCAATTGGTATAGCGGCGTTGGCATTTTGCTTATCAATTACTTCAATAAACAATTGGCGGTATACCATTACCTTATTGCTGTCATCGGGCATTTTGCTTAATAGCAGTTTAAGGCTGTCTATAGTTTTGGTTTGGGCCCTTAAATGCAATGAATTTAGTAAACAGCAAAAAATTACAGTTACAAATATTGTTCTGGAACCCATTAAGCTAACCATTTAAATTATAGAGCAGCAATATGCCATTTATACGGCTAAATCACAAGGCATTTTGCATAAATAACCAGGAAATCGCTTTTAAAAAATGTTGACAATTTTAATAAGTGAGTATCCATAATGGCGATTCTTTTGGCTAAAGCCGATAATCCCTTTTTACCAGTCCGTCACATAAATATGACGGCAATGATAACAAATAGTTTTTTTCATTGCCGTTGGCTTCAGCCAACGGATTATGGTTCTGATAATTGGCTGGCTTTAGCCAAACTGCCCGTTGATTTGGGCCAAAGATGCCTTGGAATTTTAAAAGCAATTTTGCTGCAATAACAGCATATTACACCAATAAAAATTTTTGCTTATTGCAGGTGTTTTAACAGCATCCCATAGCTGGAGCTTAATTCATCCTGTACGGAGTGATCAGGTAAAACTCTGGTATTCTTACATCAAATACAAAGTTATCCATCAGGCGGATCATTTGGTATTCGCCCTTCATGCTGCCCATATCGGTTTTCAGGTTGCAGCCTGATACATATTCATGAGAATGGCCGGGTTCGATCAATGGTTGCTGGCCTACTACGCCTTCGCCTTCTACTTCGCGCTTGGCACCGTTTGAATCAAAAATATACCAGTGGCGACTTAATAGTTGCACGGCATAATCGCTCATATTTTCAATTTTTACCCGGTATGCGAACATAAAGTGGTCGTTCGCCGGATTAGAATATTCCGGCTGATAGATCGTTTCCACTGAAACTTTAACACCATCAGTTATAGTTGTAACCATTAGGATATTTTAGTTTTACCAAATATAAAATTATCTGTACAAATTTTACACCAACTCAGCGGCATAATTTTCATTTATTTCACATAAAATGCCGTTTACTTCATCCATTGTTGATGCAGTAACCAGCCTCATGCGGTATTCTTTAAAATTTTCAGTGCCTTTAAAGTAGTTTGAGTAATGCCTGCGCATTTCAAAAATGCCGGTTTTGGGCCCTTTCCATTCTACTGATTTTTCCAAATGGGTGCGACAAGCCTCAATCCTTTCGGCAATAGTTGGCTTATCTAAATGTTCGCCGGTATTAAAATAATGTTTGATCTCTCTGAAGATCCAGGGGTAACCGATTGCGGCCCTGCCGATCATCATTCCATCAACACCAAATTCCATGCGCCAGTTAGCGGCCTTCTCAGGCGAATCAATATCACCATTGCCAAATATCGGGATCTTGATGCGTGGGTTCTTTTTAATATCGCGGATCAATGACCAGTCAGCAACGCCTTTGTACATTTGCGCACGTGTGCGGCCATGTATGGTTAATGCTTTGATGCCCACATCCTGCAAGCGTTCGGCAACTTCGTACACGTTCCTGGTGTTATCATCCCAGCCGAGGCGCGTTTTTACAGTAACGGGCAAATGCGTGGCTTCAACAACTGCTTTGGTCATGGCTACCATTTTATCAATGTCCTGCAATAAACTGGCACCGGCACCTCTGCAAGCTACCTGTTTTACCGGGCAACCGTAGTTAATGTCCATCAGGTCAGGTCCGGCTAAAGAGGCTATTTCGGTAGCTTCGCGCATGTGGTCAATATCACTGCCGAAAATTTGAATACCTATAGGACGCTCATATTCGAAAATATCCAGTTTCTGACGACTTTTTGCCGCATCACGGATCAATCCTTCGCTGGAGATAAATTCGGTGTACATCATATCCGCACCGTTTTGCTTGCACACGTAACGGAAGGGAGGATCGCTCACATCTTCCATTGGTGCCAGCAACAGCGGGAACTTACCTAAATCAATATTTCCAATTTGTACACTCATGCCTTATCTTCGTTGCAAAAATACAAAATTTAAGCCGAATGGTAAATACACCCTATAAAGAGCTGAGTAATAGTACTAGTGAGTTACGCCCTTTTATGCAATTTTTGATATTCTTGGCTATCCTTTTTGTAGCGTTGATTATTGGCAATGTAATAGGTGCAGGTATTATATGGGTTTTATACGGATCAAAAACATTTACAGCTATAACCGCTTTAAACACCGCTGCACCTAATTTTTTAAACGCGTTATGGATATTGCAGCTTGCCGGTACAACTTTGCCGATATTGATTACACCTGTTTTTTTTGCTTATGTAGTTATACCTAATCCGGCTGAGTATATCAGATCGAATTTTACTTTTCCGTGGCTATTATTGGTGTTGATTTTTGGGATAATGTTTATTTCGGCACCGCTGATAGAGCTTTTATCGAATATAAACCAAAAAATGGTTTTACCTCCCTTTTTAAAATGGATGCGTGAAAGTGAAGATAATGCCCAAAAGCTTACCAATGTAATGCTGCAAATGAATACCATATGGGATATGATATTTGACTTGCTTTTTGTTGGCTTGCTCACAGCTATTGTTGAGGAATTTATGTTTAGGGGATGCCTGCAAACCATTTTTGAAAAATGGACAAAAAATACTCATGCCGCTATTTGGATAACTGCGATTTTATTTAGTGCCTTTCACATGGAGTTTTTTGGCTTTTTGCCGAGATTGTTTTTAGGCGTATTGTTTGGTTACTTTGTAGCCTGGAGCGGCAGTATATGGACATCAGTTTGGGCGCACTTTATAAATAACGGTACCGATGTGGTGGTAACCTATTTATCGCAGCATAAAAAAATAAGTATAAACCCTGACGACCAGCATGTATTTAATTCTAAAATCTATATGCTTAGCTTTATAATTATTTTATTTTTGTTTTGGATATATAGGCAAATTGCACTCAATAAAAAGCTGGTGCAGGTATAATGGAAAAAAACTGGGTCAGGATTTACAAATCAACAAATTTTTATCAGGCGGAGATTGTTAAGCAAATGCTTTTGCAGCACGCTATTGAAACCGTTTTGTTGAATAAGCAAGACTCATCTTATCTTAATTTTGGCAATGTTGAAGTTTATGTTCACCAGGAAGATTTTGACAATGCCATTGAACTGCTTATCCTGAACCAGATCGATTTATGAAAACACGCGCTATTACGGGGTTCTTTTTTATTATAGTGATGCTTGCATCGGTGCTTTTAGGGCATTATGTATTCGGCGCATTTTATTTGCTGTTAAGCTTATTTTGTCTGTATGAGTTTTACGGGCTCATCAAACAAGGTACAGCAAAGCCAAACGTGCCAATGGGCCTGTTATGCGGCGCTTTACTCTATGTTGCTTTTGCCCTGTTCACTTATAAAAGTGCGTTTGCAATACCCATGCTGTGGCACGCAAGATTTACTGATAAGCTGATGTTTATTACCCCGGTGTTTTTCGGCGGTATTTTTATTTGGGAATTGTTCCGTAAGCTGCACGCACCGTTTAACAATATTGCTTATACGTTTCTTGGTATCATATTCACCATTGTTCCATTCACGTTTTTCCATGCGTTAGCTTATGCAGGAACCTTTGGCATATTTGATTTTCATTTTCCCCTGGCATTTTTGCTGATGCTTTGGGCCAATGATACTGGTGCTTATTTAACAGGCAGATTTTTGGGTCGAACTAAATTATTTGAACGCCATTCACCCAAAAAAACAGTGGAAGGCTTTATAGGCGGTGTATTGATAAGTGCAGGCGTGGGATTGATCATCAGCCATTATTGGGCTGAACTAACCTGGGCACAATGGGTTATAATGGCAGTAATAATAGGGTGTTTTGGCACAATGGGCGACCTGGTAGAATCCATGTTCAAACGCAGCATTAATGTGAAAGACTCGGGCGGAATATTGCCGGGTCACGGCGGGTTACTCGACAGGTTCGACGGATTATTTTTAGCCGTACCTGTTGTGTATGCTTACTTATACTTAATTACAAATTAGTAGTTTTGCATAATTATTGTGCAATTATATAAGCACATTTTAATATTAACATAAAATAATATCAAATGACCATTCACAAAGAAGGATATACGTCCATCGCCTTATGTATCCTGTTCATATTTGTTTTGAACGCGGTGATACAATTCTATTTCCCCCAGGCTTACGCCTTAAAATGGTTTATATACATATTGTCATTCCTGCTTTTTGTAATTATATTGCAGTTTTTCCGCAGCCCCACTTTAACTATAATCCAGGATGAAGCGCAAGTGCTTTGCCCTGCTGATGGTAAGGTTGTGGTAATTGAAGAAACTACCGAAACTGAATATTTCAAAGATAAACGTATACAGATCTCTGTATTTATGTCGCCTATTAATGTGCACGTAAACCGTAACCCCATTAGTGGTGTGGTTAAATACTTTAAATATCACCCCGGTAAATATTTGGTAGCCTGGCATCCAAAATCATCAACCGAAAATGAACGTACTACAGTTGTAACTGAAAACAGCGAAGGCATTGCAATATTATTCAGGCAGATTGCGGGTGCAATGGCCCGCCGTATTGTTTGGTATGTGAAAGAAGGTGATGAAGTAAAACAAGGCGACCAGTTCGGCTTTATTAAGTTTGGATCGAGGGTTGATATATTTTTACCATTGGGCACTACTGTAAAAGTAGCCATTGGCGATGTAGTAAAAGGCGGCAGAACGATATTAGCCGAATTAGCCCCCCAGCCCCCTAAAGGAGGAGTTAAAGTTGCTGTGGCTGAACCGGTCGCTGTGGCAACCGATGTGCCGGTTAAACCCGTTACAGTAGCCGAGGTTGAGCCAGAGCAGGATATTGTTACTATTGAAGCGAAACCTACCCCGGTAAAGCCTAAAAGAGCTCCAAGAACACCTAAGCCTAAACAGGCATAAGTAATCTGAACAGATAACCAGATACATCCCTGCCCAATTAAGGCGGGGATTTTTTTTGATACACATTTTGAACAAAAAGCTGTACAGTTTTAAATTTTCGCGAAAAAATCTATCGTTTTGGTTATAAGCGGGTTTGTGAATAATATTCCCGGTTGGAATAATATTTGGTTTGGATGGCATACATCTTTAAATATTATATACGACTACTATGAAAAAGTACTTTAAAAAACCTCAGTTAAAATTTCTACCCATATTGTTTATTGGGGTTGCATCTGCATTTACATCATGCCAAAAAGATAATTCTAATGGCGGCACCACAACCACCGCTAAAGTAAGAATAGTTAATGCGGCTGATGGTTCAGCATCACAAGACTTGTACATGGATAATATTAAGCTAGATGCTTCGGCAGTTGCGTACACGCAAAGCTCTGATTATTTTACGGAAAGCTCGGGCAGTCATTCGGCTAAATTTACTAACTCGGGCAGTACTACAGCCAACGTAGCCTTTAACGTAACCCTGCAGGCCGATAGCAGCTACACTATTTACTACACATTGAGTGATACCACAAGAGGCAGTATTATTACCACCAACAACCTTACAGCGCCTGCAGCGGGTATGGCAAAGGTGCGTGTTATAAACTTGAGTTCAGCTGCAGCCGCAAATATTGATGTTGGATTATCGGCGACATCGAAACTGGTCACCAATTTAGCTTACCGAACAGTATCGGCATATAATAGTATTAATGCCAATACTGCATTGTATTTATATGCGGCAGGTTCAGTTAATGCCATGTTGAGCATCCCTGCAACAACTATACAGGCAGGCAAGATCTATACTGTTTTTATCTCGGGATCAACAGCTATCGACTTAAAATATAATATAGTTGCAGAAAATTAATAGCAAACTATAAGACACGAGAAAAAGCCTTTCCGGATTTCGGAAAGGCTTTCTTATGTTATTCCATTTACCCTTAGGGGGTTAAGGAGATTAAACTCTTTTTGATTTGATACGAGCTGCCTTGCCGGTAAGTGCACGCAGGTAGTATAATTTAGAGCGACGAACTTTACCGTGGCTGTTCACTTCAACTTTATCGATATTTGGAGAGTTGATAGGGAAAATACGCTCAACACCTATACCGTTTGAAACTTTACGAACAGTAAAGGTTTCAGATACACCTACACTATTGCATTGTATAACTACACCTTGGTAAACCTGGATACGTTCTTTGTTTCCTTCTCTGATTTTATAATGTACGCTTACAGTAT
>Ga0302304_10000149_pt1 | contig 52101 bp, 53 predicted proteins | sample III_Palsa_E2_2_FD_198769 | JGI IMG/M metagenome (GOLD analysis project Ga0302304, IMG submission 198769) | Peat permafrost microbial communities from Stordalen Mire near Abisko, Sweden - III_Palsa_E2_2 | ecosystem: Environmental > Terrestrial > Soil > Palsa > Peat permafrost | place: Sweden...
TAAGCGCACGTAAAGTTTTAGCTGAAAACCTTAAACAGGCTCAGTTTAAACAAGAAAAGATCCGCAAGGATGCTGACGCGATAGCTGCCCGTTTGGAAGGTGTTAAACTTACCATTGGTGCTAAAGCAGGCGAAAGCGGTAAGATCTTTGGTGCGATCAATACTATCCAACTTGCTGATGCCTTGAAAAAAGAAGGTTTCGAAGTTGACCGTCGTCGTATTACTTTTGATACAGAACCTAAATTTGTTGGCGAATACGTTGCAAATGTAAACCTGCACAAAGAAGTTAAAGTACGCGTGCCGTTTGAAGTAGTAGCAGAGTAATTTGATTTCGAATTTCGAAATTTCAATTTCGGATTTTGAATAAATATTTAAAAGGTGTTTTGTGTAAGCAAAACACCTTTTTTGTTATTATATTTCCCTGTCATTACGGAGCGATAGCCAAGAAACTATCTGCAAAATCATTGCCGTTGACTTCAGTCAACGGAATATTAATGAATTTACTGGCTTTAGCCGAAAATGGGTTTATAATCCGAGAGCAGATCATTTGGCTAAAGCCAAAAAAATGGCTCAATTATTTAGTTCCGTTGACTGAAGTCAACGGCAATGAAAGTTTATTCATTTTTAGACAGATTCTTACACAATAGATGCTTCGTTCCTCAGCATGATAAAAACTAAAAAATAAATCCCAATCGCACATCCGAAATCCGAAATATGCGATTATTTTTGCGCAGGTATGTTAAAACTTATACTTCGATTCTTAAAACTGTTTTTTATATTATATTTCGGTATCACTATTTTTTGGGTGATACTTTACCGTTTCGTTAATCCGCCGGTTACTTTGCTGATGATCGAGCGTGGGTTTGAGCGTAAGTCAGACGGTAAAGACTGGAAGATAGACAAACAATGGGTAGATTTCGACGATATTGCCGACCCCATGAAACGCGCTGCAGTAGCAGCAGAAGATCAACGCTTTTTAGATCATTTTGGGTTTGATTTTAAGGCAATGGAACGAGCCATTGATAAAAACCAGAAAAGCCATAAACTAATTGGAGGTAGTACCATATCGCAGCAAACAGCTAAAAATGTCTTCCTGTGGCCGGGCAGATCATACGTACGCAAAGCATTTGAGGCCTATTTTACAGTACTCGAAGAAATATTCTGGAGTAAGAAGCGTATTATGGAAGTTTACCTTAATGAGATTGAAATGGGCGACGGTATATACGGCGTACAGGCCGCCTCGCAGGCTTATTTCCATAAGAACGCCAAAGACCTTACTAAGCATGAAGCTGCCGCTATAGCCTCTATTTTCCCTGATCCGCTCAAATGGTCGCCAACTAATCCGAGTGATTATGTTGCCCACCGTCAGTATTTGATATTGAAAAATATGCGGAGGTTAGGTCCGTTGGATTTTTAGCCCTCCAGCCCCCTGAAGGGGGAGCTTTTGAAGCGCAGGTTTCTGTTTTGCTATCTTTTATTCCCCCTTTAGGGGGCTAGGGGGTTTGATACTTCCAATGCCTTGATTTTCCTTCTTCTATCATCTCAATAGCCTGCTGTATGCGTTTTTGTCGGGTGACATCAGTTTTGGCATCAATTATCCATGTCAGGTATTCTTTTTTGTGTGAATAGCTGAAGTTCTCAAATATTTCTTTCGTTTTTGGGTTATCGCTTAATATGGCTTCAAAATAGTTGGGCACAACTAATTCTTTCAGCACAGGAGGGGTAGCTTTTTTAACAACGGATATTTTTTTGCTGGTTTCATTTATCATCATAGCTTGGCGAATAAACTCCATCATAATATCATCGCCCGGCAGATCGGCAATGCTAGTTATGCGGCCAAAATTGCCTACTGAGTCCTTTTCATCGCCACGCTTTAAAAAGCCACCCGGATCAAAAATTGCTCCGCTGTTCCAGAAACCAAGGCCAACATGCGCTTTAAATGCATTCATGTAACAAATAGATCCTTTATAGTCAAAAAACGGAGTGTTCCATTTAATGGTTTCCATTATTAAAGGCGAAGTTTGGTGTACTAATGCCCTGATATGTTGAAGTACAGGTTTGGCAAAATCGGCTGAATCTTCAATGAAAGCATCAACCCGTGCATCATATTGTTCCATAATTAAAGTTAATAATTTTTGGAAAAAAGCAAAAGTGTTTTACCTCAATGATGAATGAAGAAATAGGTCTTTAATTCAGATTGAAAACAAATTTCACTCGTCCTTGCTGGCTGTCAGGTGCGCTGTCGCTGGACGATACTTTTGAGTTCTTAACGGCATTGATACATTTATCAATAAGATCATTATCATCTATCGTTGTTCCTCTGCCCACACCAACCTGTACAATATTACCCTGTTTATCTACCCGAAAATCAATAAATACTATTCCAGATATATTATGTACTTGGGGCTTGGCTGGAGAAGAAACAAAGTTGCGGTTAGACATACCGGTCCCGCCATTGCCTGATCCCGTACCGTTATAGTTATTTGTTAAGGTACTACCGGTTGGCTTACCCTGGTTGCCGGGTGTATTGGTAGTGCCATCGCCTGCACCTGTGCCACCATTTGATTTGCCTTTATATAAAGCATTTTGATTTACCACAGGTTTGGCTACACTTTTAGTGGCTTGGGTGGCCACATTCGCACTTGGCTTTTTGTTAGTGGTAGCAACCGCGGGTGCATCCTCATTATTTTGGGTCACCACCTTTTTGTCGCTGCTTTCTTCCTGAACTTTCTCTGTTGGTGGGGTAGGGGTAACTTTATTGGGTTGTAAATGGTTGGCTTTTTCGGCAACTGAAGGTTGTTCGGTGCTCGTGTAATCGGCTCCCATACCCTGATCGGTAGTGCCGTAATTTACGAGTATACCACCCGTACCATCCTCCTGTTTGGGCGGACTCTGAAATACAATAAAATAACACAAAGCCATAATAACGGCAAGTATCACACCTGTCGCTAAAAATGCCTTTGGATAGTTATTTTCTTCTTTGTAATCCATGTTTATTTAGTAACTAGTAGTTAGTATGTAGTATCAAGTACAAGCAATAAAATATTATTTAAGTCTAGCTACTTGATACTACATACTAGCTACTTATTTCGGTTCCGTAGCTAAAACCAGTTTAATATTCAATTTTTGGGCCACATCCATTACTACTACCACATCTTGTATGGCCACTGTTTTATCAGCGTATAAAACAATTGTAATTTCGCTGCTAAGCGTTTTGTAAGCTGCTATGGTCGACTGCAGATCCGAAACGTTTACTTGCTTTTTATCAACGTAATATTTTAAGTCTTTAGTTACCGATACATTAATTGTTTTTTTTGTTACCGATAAACTGGTTGATGATTTTGGCAGCAGCAACTTAATTACGTTCGGGTTGGTTATTGTTGAGGCGATGAGGAAAAACAAAAGCAGGAAGAACATAATATCGTTCATCGCTGAAGTCTGCACTTCGGCAGCTATCCTCCTTTTCTTATTTTTTAAATTCATTTACTTGGTTCCTCTAACAGATCAATAAATTCAATGGCATCGGTTTCAAGTTTTAATATTACCTTATCAACCATCATATTTAAAATATGGTAACATATATAAGCCACCATACCTACAAATAAACCAGCGGCTGCTGTTACCATTTTTACATATAAACCACCGGATATAACACCAATGCTTAAGTTACCCGATTGCGCGATGTCATAAAATATTTTAATTACTCCGTAAATGGTTCCCAAAAAGCCAAACATGGGCGCAATACCAGCTATTATACCTAATATACCTATGTTCTTTTCCAATTTAGCAACCTCAAGCTTGCCTATGTTTTCAATGGCACCCTCAATATCCTTTATAGGGCGGCCAATGCGTAACAATCCTTTTTGCAACATGCGGCCCAACGGTGAATTGCTGTTTTTACAGATGGCTATTGCAGATTGCAAATTGCCAGAAAGTATACTCGAACGCACTTGCATCATCAGGTTTGACTCATTTTGAGATGCTTTGCGTATAGTAAAGTACCGCTCAAAGAAAATAACCAGCCCCAAAACGGCCAGAATCCCGATTGGTATCATTATTACCCCACCTTTAACCAACAAATCACCGAAATGAAGTTCTTGGTCTCCTGAGGTCGTGGCCTGTGCTATATGACCAATTGTATCTGCGATCTTTTTCCCTGTATCTGTTATCTGCAATAATAAACTCATTGTTTTGGATTAGTTTTGGGGTAATATGGTTGAATAGTTATTTTGTCATCACTTATATTTCCTGTATTCACCAATTTGCTTTTGGCATCAACAGCATCTTTACGAACAAAAAAGGTTCCTAACGTTACTTTATATAACTTACCCGGAACATTGTTTAGTATCCTTGCATCAATTCCGAGCTTTTTATAATTATTTATAGCCGTATTAGCCTTGGCTACTGATCCGAAAGCGCCACCTAATAGTTCATACCGGATTTGTGTAAGCGTATCATTTTGAGGTATTGCAATTGCGCTCTTAGTTTTTGCAGTAGTATCTAATTTAGCTGCTCCTGATGCCTTTTTTACCGTGTCATTTGTTACAGGCGCTACAGTTTTGCCGGTATCGGGTTTTGCAGGTGCTTTTAAAATAATCGGTGCTATTTTGGGTGTTTTAAACAATGAAGGCTTGTATTTATATAATCCGAATAACCCTAATCCCGCTACAGCCAATAGCACCAATAGAGCGATCCATAAACGCTTATGGCTGCGTTCTTCCTCGTCATCTACATAGGTTTTGCCTTTAAATACAAACTCTTCCTGTTCTGCAGCTTCAGCATCGGATAGATAATATCCGGGTTGTGATATATATTCTTCGGATTTGGATGGAGTAGTTTCAGCCGGCGATTCTGTAGCTGTTGTAGTTTCTGTAGGTTTAATTGGCGCGGGGCGGGGCCTGGCTGGGGGTTGCATTGAGTCCATTTGCTCAAAAACAGATGTGCCGCCAAGCTTATTTAACTTTATTTGTGGATACCCATAAAAAGCAGGGTCGTTGACTATTACTTCAACAGGTTTAAAACCAAGGCTTGAGCCATTTGAAAATAATGAACCCAAATCGGCCAGAACAACATCATTCAACATGGCTTCTTCTTTTAAATTACTGATGTATTTTTCAGTAAAATATTTTGATGAAGCCAATGAAATTTTCTTTTTCTCGGCTATATACCTGTAAAAAACGTCGTCATCAATTGATTGCGGGTCAAACTGTACTGTATGCCTTGGTGGATAGAAAGTAGCTGCCCCGTTATCATAATAACCATCTAAGCGTCGCTGCATAAAGTAGCCCAGTCCAGGTACATTTACTTCGCCGTATTCTCCTAACAGTTCACTTAAATAATTGGCTACATCCATTAGCTAAAAATAGGGGTTTGTTATAAAAATATCAAAAGGCTTAAAAAGCAAAGCCAACGCCGCCAAATATATTAAATCCGTAGTCAGGATAATAGAGATAGCTTTGATTTGTTGAATTTAAAATGTTATTAACCTTTACAAATACCGATATTTTGCTGGTGGCTTTATAGCTAACCCCGCCGCTCAGGTCGGCAAATGAGCTGATGGTAACCGGTGTAGCTTTTAATGAAGGGTTAAGCGCATCGGCATAAGGAATATCCTCAGTAGCGCCACGGAACACCAATGAACCGTTAATATCAAACTTACTGTTAATATGGATCACCGTTCCGGCAGTTAGTTTAAACTTGGGTAGGTTCCATGCTTCAGCTTGGTTGGCCATGTTGTAATCTTTAATATCAACCTGCCCAAATACATCTACATCTTCAGATGCCTTGTAATCCAGTTCGCCATCAAAGCCATTTACACGTGATTTACCATCGTCATATATTACGGCAAACTTGTTTCCTTTCGGGCCAAAATTGCTTACAAACAAAGGCATGTCTTTTATGCTGTTACGAAAAATAAAGGCTTTAAACCCAAGCCCTGCTGCCATTGTGCCTTTTAAACCTGCGCTCAGGTCTAGATTATCAACAGAGTTTTTGATCTGGATATCCTGCCCGATGAATGGATTAACGGTTGAAAAATCCAATAGAGATGTTTTGTTTACATCGCCCTTGGCTTCAACAAATAAACGCACGTATTTAGGTATTACCTGTACCTCAAGCTTTGCTGCGGGGAACACATAAAAAGCTGAAGAAAAGCCAAATTGATCAACTATGTTAATACCAGCGTCGATCTTATAATTATCGCCCTGGAATTTGATGTAAGGATTAGCCCTTAAAAGGCTGTTATTATAGTTGTATAGGCTATCTTTTTGTGTGCTCAGATCCATTGATCCGGCTACGCCCACATAAAAGTTTTGGATGGTTTCATTTAAAAAGCCTGATAGCACCAGGTTATTTTCACGAGCCTGAAAAGCATCACTATAAGCATAGCCTTTAAGCTTTAAAGCATAAGTAAAATCATTTGGTACATCAGCATAATTTTTGGTGAGTTCGCCCTCGGCACCTATGGTGCTGAAATGCTGATGAGCAGGATCAACCTCGGTTGATGGATTCAACTGATCAAAACCATAAAAGTAATTGCTGTTATATTTATAGTTGATGAGTCCGCTTACTGAGTTTGTGGTACCTATGCTTTTGCCAAATACGCCAATTTCATCTTTACTTTCATTTTGCTTGTAAAGATCGCCCTGTTGTGCAAAATGTTTAACATACGCCCCGGCTTGTAGTGCCTGGTCCTGCCCGTTATCAATATAAGCCTCGCCGTAAGTGGTTTTTAAGCTACCCAGGCCCAGCTTTACATAATTGTTCCCCGGAATAGAATCATGCTGAACAGGCATACGCATAGCATCAAGCTGTCGAATATCACTATTTTGCTCAAGGCGTTTATCCAGCATAACATAAGTTAAAGGTGCTTTAAACGGTGTTTTATCTTCAAGGTCAGGGTTACGACGGATCTTTACTGCATTAGCCAACACTGGTTTGTAAGCTGTTGTTACTACAATTTCTTCAGACAGGCTGTAGTTTTTATCAGGTGTTTTATTACCTCCGCCAGTGGTATCTATTTTTGTTTTTGATACATTATCGCCAAGTTTCCTGGCCTCATTTTTTTGTTTGGCTGATGCGGTTGTTGCTTTGGCTGGTTTCTTAGCCGCCGGTTTAGTGGTTTTTTTTGCCGCAGGTTTGGTAGTATGCTTTTTAGTGGTATGCTTTGTTTGTGCACGTGCAGGTACAAAGTATAATACTGATAGTAAGCTAAGCAGCGTATATATGTATTTAAGTTTTATTGCTTGTCTCATGTTATGCTCTGTTATCCTCTTATTTGCCACCATTGCTAGTCGTATCCGGTTTCGTTTGCTGTGTACTGTCGGGTTGTGCCTGTTCAGTTGCTGAAGATTTGCCCGTTAGCCTATCAAGTTTTTGCGTAGCTATTGGTAAAACATCATCATCGCCTTTATAATTCTCAATTATACTTTGCAGGGTTGCTTTTGCCTGGAAGGTATCCTTCAATCCAACATAATCATCGGCCAGCAAAATATAGGTTTTGGCTACCCAGTAATCATAGTTTGGCATATCCTTAACCAGATCGAAACAGGTTTTTTGCGATGTTTTATAATGCCTTTTCAGGTATTCAATATTGGCTATATTATACTTGGCCTCAGCTGCAGCTACAGTTTTGGTGTTGCTAACGGTGTAGTTAAACTCAGTAATAGCGGTAGTAGTATCAACTTTTAGCAGATAGGCTTTACCTGCATATAAGCCGGTTTTGAATTTATCTTCTTCGGAAGATTTTTCATTTGCCCGTACTTGTTTTACATAGTTAAGCACATCGTCAGGCATCTGCATTTCAGAGTAGCAGATCAGCAGGTTATTTATGGCGAAAGTATAATCGGCCTTGTACTCGGAGTTGGTTTCCAGTTTTTTAAGGAATACTACCGCCTCATTATATTTCTTTTGTGCGATATATAATTTAGCCATGCTGATCAGCGATTTTTCGGTGTATGTACTGGTCCAGTCGTTTAATATATAGTTGTAATCGTTGATCGCATCGTTAGGCTTACCCATATTAACAAGGCTTTCCGCCCGTATAAAGCGCGATTGCTTATCATATATAGGTTTGCCCGGGAACTTATCAAAGTAGGCATTAACAGCGCCAACGGTGCCTTCCCAGTCGCCTCTTAAATAAAGATTATTGGCGGCGGTGTACATAATGCCTTCCTGATCGGCACTTGTATAGTTGCCTATAGGCGTTGTGGCTGCATAGGTGATGAATGTTTGCGCATCGCCTTTATCGGTATATATTTTTTCTATTTGCTTAAGCGCCTGCTTAGCCTCATCAGTTGATGGGTAATTGGCAACAACCTGTTTAAATGAGCCAACCGCCAGTGAATCGGCGCCATTGTTATAATCAATAAGCCCCATAGTTACCAGTGCACGTGGTATATAACTGCTATGCGGATATTTTTGTATCATGGCTTGCAGATCAGTTTTTGCAGTTGCGCCATCATTCTTTAAAAAGTAGGCGTAGGCAATCTCAAAGGAAGCATCATCAGCATAATCCGAGTTCGGGAACTGGTTCAACACATCAGTAAGTGTGCTGATCTTATTGTCCTGCGATCCTTGCAAACCCTGTATAATACCCCGTTGGAACAGTGCATAATCTTCGTCAGAACTGTGTTGTTCAATAATGCGGTTGTAGTATTCAAGGGCTTTGCTGTAATCTTTTAAAACAAAAAAGCTATCACCCAGGCGGGTTACGGCATCATTTACGGTTGCAGGGTCCTTTGAATCTCCATCCAGGAATTTTTCAAAGTAATCAGCAGCTTTTTTATATTTCTCGCCGCCAAAGGCTGCATAAGCAAGGGCATAATTGGCGTAGTTATATACATCGGTTTCCTTTGCTTCAGGCATGCTTAAGAACTGCTCAAAGGTTTCAACTGATTCATCGTACTTGCGTACCTCGTACATTGATTCAGCCATCCAGTAGGTAGTTAAAACCTCGATCTTTGGATCAATAGGATATTTTAACGAACGTAGGAAAATACCGATGGCATTTTCAAAAGCACGTTCGTTGTAAAATTGTAAACCACGGTAATAAGCAACTTTTTGATACGCCGCTTGTGCGCTTTCTGATTTATTGGGGATCGGCTCCAGTATATCAACGGCTTCTTTATAATTACGTGAGTTTAATAATTCCTCGCCCAATAATACTTTAACCTCATCTATCCTGCCTGAGCGCTGATACTTTTTTAAGTACAGGCGTGTTGCATTCAGCGCATCTGAATTAAAATCTAATTCGTAAGATAGTTTTGCATATTGATACAATGCATCCTGTTGTAACTGCGCATCAAAATTCAACCGCGATGCTACCAGAAAAGCATTACGGGCACTTTGCTTATTATTCATCTTCAGGAACACATCGCCCAGCGTATAATTACCATTCTGACTGTATACATCGCTTTGCTGCACCAGTTTTTCCAACTCCACGGCGGCCTTGTTAAGGTTGCCGACTTTATAATAAGCATAACCTATCTGGTAGCTATCCTGCGTATTTTGCGTTTTTCCATTGTCCTCATTCTGAAAACGGCTATAATATTTTACGGCATTATCATAATCGGCCTTTGCAAAATATGATGCGCCAATTATGCGCAGCATTTCTGTTTCATGCTGTTGATGTGTACTATTTATGATAGGTATGGCATAGCTTAAAACATCATTATAACGATTATCTAAAAAGTAAACAGCCGTTATGTAGTAGGGATAGCTGTTCTCGTATTTTTTTGAGTTTTTAAGCTTTTCGAAATTTGCCAGCGCTAAATGATAGTCTTTGTTGAGGTAGGCTATATAGGCAAAGTAATAGGTAGCATCTTCGGTATATGCTCCGTGTTTTGCTTTTACTTCAGAAAAAAGCTCCTGTGCATTTTTATAGTCATTTATAGAGAAATAAGCATAGCCTTTTTCAAATTTGTACTCGGTATTATCGCGGCCATTTAGTTCTGTGGCCTGCACTTTGTTAAACCAGCGCAAGGCATCGGTATATTTTTGCTGTTTAAAATAAGATCTCCCTATTTGGAAATAGGCCAGCTTAGCAAAAGGATTTTCAGGATGTTCTTTAATAAAGCGTAAGAACATGCTTTCCGCATCGTCATTACCTAACTCAAGCGCGCAAAATGCTTCGTAATACTGCGCATTCTCCTGTAATAAGGATAATTCCGACTCATAGCGGGATTGTGTACTAGCCTTAAGTCTGGCTTGCTCAATCAGCCGGAATTGCTCTGCGGCGGCCACATATCTTTCTTTATTCAGCAGGTCGGTAGCCGTATGATAAGTTCGATAGATATCAAACGAAGGATTTTGCTGGGCGTAAGATGTTAAAACAAAAAATATGGGAAGGAATAGAATGGGGTATCTTAGTTTGATCATAAGCGCATACTAACAAGGTGCTAAAATAGCAATAACAAAAAAAGGCAATTAACATTAGTAATTCACAAATGTGGAAAACAATTATCTAACGAAGCCAAACTATTGCATGGTATACATGTGGAAAAATTTTGTAGGGCGATGGTAAGAATGAAGACGTGAGGAATCAAGAATCAGGAAATAACAAAACCTTTTAGTGTAATAATTCTTTATATGTTGTAATTTTAATATCAGTATCATGATCTTATGTCTTTAATCCTGATTCCTGAATCTCAACTCTTGACTCTTATAATTTATGCCGACTATTTACGATCGTTTAGTAGAATTTAATAAAGATCTGTTACCCGATATGGTTCAACTTAAATATACGGCTATGTCGGCAAATGTATTTAGCTTTTATCGGGGAACCTGCCATTTGTTTTATCAGGATCTGAGCACTGCTGCTCCTTTGCCGCCATCGCCAATAACCTGGACATGTGGTGATCTGCACCTTGAAAATTTTGGAAGTTACAAGGCCGATAACCGACTAGTTTACTTTGATTTGAATGATTTTGACGAAGCTATACTCGCACCCGCCAGCTGGGAGTTGGTACGCATGCTAACCAGCATATTTATTGCTTTTGATAACCTTGATATTGAGCAAATAAAAGCGACGAATATGGCCCGGCAGTTTTTAAAAAATTATTCAATTACCTTAACCAAAGGCAAGGCCATAGGAATTGATCCGCGGACGGCAAAAGGAATAGTTTGCGCCTTTTTAACCGCAGTTGAAAAGCGTAAACAAAAGGATCTGCTTAAAAAACGTACCGTACCTAAAAAGAAAAGGCTGGCTTTATCATTAGAGCATGAAAAACAATTTGAATTGGATAAACCCTTGAAGAAAGAACTTACCCAACATATTAACGAGTGGATAACTACGAGTAATGACGGGCCATATAATTTTAAAGTATTAGATGCTATATTCCGGCTGGCTGGCACGGGCAGCGTTGGCGTAAGAAGGTATCTGTTTTTATTAAAAAGCCTTAATACTAAAAATAAATACCTGTTGCTGGATATGAAACAAGCACGAACATCATCACTACAGCCTTATGTTAATATTAAACAGCCAGCCTGGGAGTCAGAAGCGGAACGGGTGATTGGTGTACAGCAGCGTATGCAGAATGTATTACCGGCACTACAGGGCACAACTATTTTTAAAGGTGATGCTTATACCCTGCAGGAAATGCAGCCAACTGAAGATAAAATAAACTTTGAGCTGATAAAAGACCGCTACCGTGATATTTACCAGGTGATTGATGACATGGCTTTGCTAACAGCTTCGGCGCAATTACGCAGCAGCGGCAGGCAAGGTTCTGCAATAACTGATGAGATGATAGCCTTTGGTGCAAATATTCAATGGCACGATGCTATCTTGGAGTATGCTACAAAATATGCCAAACAAGTTAAGCGGGACTACAAAGAATTTATGGCGGGATACAAAAAAGGCAAATATTAGCATCTGCTAAGAATTAAGCAGCTGCTAACGTTAACTGTGTATGTATAGCATTAAGTAACACATTTAAATCAAATGGCTTGGCTACAAAATCATCAGGGCCATCCCGCTTTAGTGTTTCGGCAATGTTGTGGCTTGCTGAAACCATTATAACAGGAATATGGCATAATTCCTTTCTGTTTTTTATCTGCTTGCATAATATACGGCCATCCATATTGCCAAGCATAATATCAAGCAATATCAGGTCGGGTGTATGTTCTTTTATGGTATCAAATAAATATTGTCCCTCAGCTAATGTATCAACCATATATCCCGAATCCTCGAGTATATAACGTAATACTTCTAAAATATCGTCATTATCATCCACCACTAGTATCCTTTTCATGTTATTCGTATTAATAATAAAGTATACAATGCTTTATATGCTATGAAGTACACAATTCCTGTACCAAAAATATTACGTTAAGTTTATAAGGTGTTAATAAAGCTATATTGTATCAATTTAAATATAATATAGCTTTAAAATTTCTATAAACCTGTAAATAAGTATCATTTAGCATTATAATTAGATAATACGCCCATTTACCTTTTTGTAATATATAATGGAAAGTTCTATGTTTTTATAGACACCAGATAAACCTAAATATACATTACCTAAAAAAAGCTGATTGGATCTATGCTGCCGTGTGTTTAGGCACATGCATGTGAAATGATTTCTGGCATTTTGCACAAAAGTATTTACGCATAGGGAAAAAATAGGACATTGTTCTCATGAACCAACTTCTATGCATTTGAAAATGAAAGGGGTTGCCGCATTTTGGGCAATTGTGTTTACTCGATGAACTGTTTTTTTTGCTCAAGGTTATTTATATAAAGTACTATGAATTATTTTGGAGGCTGAAGTACGGGAAATTATTTGATAAAAAAAAAGGAGGATGTTATAAAGAATACCAGCCTAATTCATTTACTCAAAATGCGATATCAGTTAATCTAGTTTGTAGATTTTGCGCTGGCATCTATAGCACATATATCTTTTTAAAGGAAGCCAAAAAAGAAAAGTTTTAACAAAAAAAGCCCTGTGTATACGGTCATGAAGTTCATTTTTGCATTTTGGGCAAAAAACAGTCGTTTTTCTTTTTTCAACTGTTTTTTTATTTCCAGATGCAGATACTACCGTGGTTAATACAATTAGGGGCATATTGTACTTATTTAATAATTAGTATAACAAATTTATATAAAATAATAATGTTAATTTACTATAGTGAATAATATTATTATTAAGAAAATTGTATTATAATGTTAAATAATAAGCATTAATTAAAGAGCACTAGAGCTGAGCGAAATTTTTTCCCTTTAGTTTATATATTTAATACAAGTGAAACGTCAATGAATTATTTAAGGACGATAAGGCTATTAACTTTTTCAACTAATTCAGTTAAGTCAAAGGGTTTATTAATAACGGCATCACATCCATATGAAAAAAGCTCATCGTCTTTATTGATATATGCGGAAAAGATAATGACCGGTATGCTGTTAAATATAGGGTGTGATTTAATTTGCCTGCAAATTTCGCCCCCATTAATATCAGCAACGCGATAATCCAGAATCACAAGGTCGGGAGAGAATTCACCTATAAGTGGTATAACTGCGCTGCCCTTGGTTGTTCCTTTTACTTCAAACTGTTCATAAGCCAAAGTCTCATAAACAATATCGAGTATGTCCTGATTATCATCCAACACTAAAATGCGTTTTAACATAGATAAATTTTAAATGGCCCAAATGGGGCGAAGGGTTATGTTAACTATGCTAATATCTTGAAATAGGCTTGGGCTAATATAGTATATCTTATTAAAACAAATATAAAATATTTTATAGCTCATTTAATATTTAACAGATTGTGACAAAGCTGTATTTTTCTAAAGTACAGAAAAATATATTTTTTGCAATAAATAATATTTTAATAGCTAGTATGCTAGAAAGCTTCACCCAGATTAAAAAGGATGGCCGAATAGTTTTTACTTATACCATAGTCAATAGCGATATTGGTATCGGATTTTTTATTGAATTTTATACGTAACCCGGTTCCCCCGGCGGGGTGCCAGTATACAAATCTGTTGGTATTTGGTTGGGTTACAGAGTTAACATTGGCAAATAAAACAAATCCGAATAGCCCATTTTGAGTTATATCGCGCCTATATTCGCTTTCAAAATAAGCTAGCCTTTGCCCTCTATAACGGCTTTGCTCAATGCCACGGCCTGAGCGTTGATTGGGGTCCATGCCGATGCTGGGGAGGTCGAGATAGGGAGTGCCGGGTGTGAGTGAAGTCCAGAAGTACGACCAGAAAGCCAGCATGTTTTTGGAGTCGGTATGTGTCAATGATACATATCTACGCAGATCAATATATAAGGATTGCCAGTTATTAGTACTGCCAAAAGCAACGCCACTATACCTGTAAATTATATTGGCATACACGCCCGGAACGGGATTTAATGAGTTGTTTCGTGTGTCATATAATAAATTAACGGTTGGGCCTGATGAAAGCGAATTTTGATCTTCAGTGGTTCCGTATTTATATTGGGTGAATCTGCTGAACGCGCTCACATCTGCCGGCGTTAGGTCAAGGTCAACATAATAATCAAGATCATATCCAATACCTGCAAAAAAGTAGGAGGTTATGCGCTTTAGGGCGCTTTGATAAAAACGTATATATTTATAATTAAGTAAAAAGTCATCACCTTCGGGCTGGTTGCCTCCCAAAGCCCAGGTATATTGCGGGTATACCAGGAAACGGGTATCGCCCTGTATATTCCATGAATTATTATTCAGCCATATATTTGAACGTATAGGCAGCCCGTATCTTCCTTTTAAATTAAAGTAAGGTGTAAAGCTGATGCTTGAAATGTTTGTTGTAGCCTTATCGCCCATGTAAAAACCGGCAGTAGTTGAGGTTATTAGGGCTTTTCCTGGCCCTACCATAGATGAGGATACTGGTAAGAAGGAAAAGTACAGTCTTTTTTTGCGGGTAGTATCTGGCCTGGGTTGTATATGTGATAACGATCGAAAAACATCTATTAAGTCAATTTTTTGAACCGTATCTGGCGTATTAGTAAGTGTGTCTTTTTTGTGCTCTAAATTTTGTGCTGCCAAAAAACCGGGGAATAAACAGAAGAAAAATACCGGTAATTTTTTGATCATACACTTACAACGGTGAATTACAGTCTCTGGTTTTCAATTTAACAATTTATAACATCTGTTAAGTAATATAACTATTATTAACCATAATCATTGAATTTGATGTTTTCAAAAAACATATTATTTTAGGTATATTGGTTCAACAATTAAATTAGTTTAATATGAAAAAGGTAACTGGGTTAGGCGGCATTTTTTTTAAATGCAACGATGCAGAAAAAATGAAGGATTGGTACGCAAAAAATTTGGGCTTAGTTAATGAAGGCTGGGGTACCAATTTTGATTGGCTACAAGCTGATGATCCAACCAAAAAAGGATCTACAGCATGGAGCCCGTTCCCAAATGATACAAAATACTTTGAGCCGTCAAAAAAGGAATTTATGATCAATTACCTGGTTGAGAATCTTGATGAGCTGGTTGAACAATTGAAAAGTGATGGCGTAACTATTATTGATCAGGTTGAAGCATCTGAATATGGAAAATTTGTTCATATACTTGATCCTGAAGGCAACAAAATTGAACTTTGGGAGCCCAAGGATGAATAATAGGGTATACTGGATTCAGTATAATGAAGTAGATTTGTTGGCTCATAGTTTAATGATCTTAATCTTTATAAAAAGAACGATGTTTTATTCGGCTATTAACCATCAACTATGAACTATTAACTACCTGCATGACCCGCAAAAGATACTTTTTCCTCATATTAATATTAGGCAGCCTTACAGCGTTAAGCCCTTTCTCTATCGATATGTATTTGCCGGGTTTTCCGGCCATTGCAAAGGCGCTGCATACTACAATTGAGCAGGTTGATCGTTCACTGTCGAGTTTCTTTATAGGCCTGGCCGCCGGACAACTGCTGTATGGCCCGCTGATGGATAGGTTTGGCCGCAAAAAGCCACTGTATTTTGGTTTGGCGCTTTATATTGTGATCTCTGTAGGTTGTTTTTCGGCTACATCAATCCAAATGCTTATTGTTTTACGCTTTGTTCAGGCTTTGGGCAGTTGCGCTGCCGGTGTAGCATCAATGGCAATGGTACGCGATATTTTCCCGGTAAAGGATAATGCCAAAGTCTTTGCCTTACTTGTTTTGGTGCTGGGTGCATCGCCAATGATAGCACCAACCGTAGGCAGTTATCTCACCGCAGCTTTTGGGTGGCAGGCAGTATTTATCGTATTAATGAGTATGGCCATACTGATATTGGCGGCAGTGATATTTACATTGCCTGAAAGTTATGATAACGATCCATCATTCTCATTAAAACCCCTGCCTATCATCAATAATTTTTTAACGGTGATAAAAGTACCGCAGTTTTATACTTATGCTATAACTACTTCGCTGGCCTTTGCAGGCTTATTTGCCTATGTTGCAGATTCGCCGTCGGTATTTATGGAATTTTTTCAGGTAAGCGGAAAGCTTTACGGATGGATATTCGCAGGCTTATCGATCGGTTTTGTTGGATCGAGCCAATTGAATAGCTTATTGATAAAATACTACCGCAGCGAGCAAATTATAATTGTAGCATTGGTTGGTCAGGTAATTGTTGCTGTAGTATTTTTATTCGGTACACTAAATGGATGGTTCGGGCTGTATGGTACCATCGCTATGATATTTTTGGTATTATGTGGCATTGGTATCACAAATCCTAATGCGTCTGCATTATCATTGGCGCCATTCTCAAAAAATGGCGGTACGGCATCATCCTTAATGGGCGCAATGCAGTTGGGGATAGGGGCACTATCATCATACAGCATAAGCCTGTTCAGCAGTCATTCGGCTATGCCAATGGCGTTTATTATGGCTATATCGGCGGTTATCGCATTGTCGGTATTGCTTATTGGCCGCAAGAATATTATTGAGCAGATTGAAGCTGATCCTTTAATAGCGGCTGGAGCAGGGCATTGATAACTTAAGACTATCGACTACAGACTTAGGACTAATAATTACTTATTCCTTAACCGCTGTAACCATTGTGCCTTGTTCGCCAAGCGTTTCAAATATCAGATCCTTATCGGTTATTTTTGATACAAAGAAAGGGAAGGTGCGTGATTTTCCGTCAGGTAATATTTCAGTATAACGAATGTTCATGCCATCAAGCACAAATTTTCCGTGCGATAATACTTTACCGCCCCAAATAATTATAAGGCTGTCGTCTTTTAAAAAGCGAATGGAGGGCGATTGCTGTTGCAGGTCATAGCTTGATACGCTATCGGGCGGTGTTTCGTTGGGGTTTGAAACTTTCACATATTTCCAGGTGCCGTAAAGAGTTTCAGGTTTTATAGCCGATCTGCATGAAGCTAAAAGCAAGAGCAAAATAATTGCCGGCAATTTATACTTTGTTATCATATAATATATGCCGCCAAATTAAGCAATTTGATGTGATTAAGTTTTACAAATGATGTCTTAAGGGCTTATTCGTCCTTAATTCAGCCTGTTTTACCTCATCCTTTTCACTCAGCGGGCTGTCGGTTTTCAAGTCATTTTGCCTAAGTAAACCACTCTGGCTGTTCTGATCTTTTTTGTCGCCTTGCTTTGTTTGTGCTTCTTTGGTTTTCATAGCTAAAAGAATAAAAAAAGTTAAAATAGTATTGGAGTTTATAATACTTATTTAACGCATCAATAGTTTAAATTGTTTTGTCCATTTCTCATGAAATTGTCTGTTTTTTGCACGTTAAGGGCACTTTTTGTTAATTAAAGTTAAATGATTTACGACTTGTTGGCTTTTCGCTATTTTTAAGAATGCTTAAATCCTGCCTTACAATTTTTATTGTTTGCTTTGCCCTGTCATTTGCGCTCGCACAAACTAATATTAAGGGCCGGGTATTTGAAAATAAAACCCACATTTCATTGGCCGATATGCAGGTGCAAAATCAAACCACTAAGCAAAATACCACAACTAATGATAAAGGCAGGTTCAATATAACTGCTAAACAGGGCGATGTACTCATAATAAAAGGATTCGCTTATCAGCCGGATACTGTATTGGTTACTGATATGCATGAGATGGAAGTTTTTTTGACCCCTCATCAATTTCTTTTGGACGAAGTAAAGGTAGTTACCGATTCTACTAAAAACTTTAACACTTATTATGATCCGGAATTTCATGGGCAAACGGTGGTTTACCAGCGTGATGGCAATATGAATTATACAGGCGGAATAGCTATCAGATTATCGTATTGGAAAAAGGATGAACACAAAAGAGAAAAATTGGCGAAAGAATTACAGGAAGAACAAGACCGCGACCAGGTGGCAAAGGTATTCAGTCCGAAAAATATTGTTCAATACGTGCCCTTAAAAGGAAAAGATATGGATGATTTCCTGATCTTATATACCCCCACCACAAAGGTTTATTTCGCTGGTGGTTTTAATTTGACTACCTATCTTAATGATTGTTATAAAAAATATTTGAAACTACCGGAAGATAAACGACATCCGGTTAAATTGACAAATTGAGAGGGGCTGCGTGAGAGACACAAAGTATTGTGTCTCTACAGAGAAATCTACCGTAGAGACGCAATACTTTGCGTCTTTGGGCATAAAAAAAGAGACACAAAGTATTGTGTCTCTACAAGTTCTTATTTGGGGGGCAATTATTTAACGTTCTTAAGGCTATCGGCTTTTTGCTTTTTGGCTTTATCTTTAAAATAGCCTTTCAGTAAAAAGTTATGCTGTGCAGCTTCCAAATCCTCATTTAACATTACTGTACCTTTTTGCAGGTTATAAAGCGAGCTTCTTACCTGTTCAGCACCTTTAGGGTCGTTCAGTAAAACGCCAATAGCATTGTCTGTAGTGTTCAATTTTCCGGTAGCGGTGTTAAGATTTTTAGTTATAGTATTGGCGCTGCTAGCGGCGGCTTGTAACTCGGTAACTGCTGATTTTATTTTGTTGAAAGTGGCAGTATCGGTAAATAATTTATCGGCTAAACCACCTTTGGTATTCATTTTGTTGCTGAAGCTGTTAAGCTGGCTGGCCATAAGCGCGGCGCTGGCGGTAGCAATTTGTAAATTACGCATTGATGCACGCAATTGCAGGGCCATAGTGCTATCGGCCATTAATGTGCCAACCGTTCCTTTACCTTGTAATATTTTGTGGCTAAGTAGCTTAAAATCGCTGGTTATGGAAAGCAGGTTCTCATTGTTTTGTTGCAGGGTTTTTAGCATATCATCTGTCGACAGTAGTTTTGCGGCTTGTAATTGATCACCGTCCTGCACTATTGGTGCCTGTGGACTGCCGCCATCTATCACGATGATCTTATTGCCGATAAGTCCGTCCGAACCGATATGCACACCTGCATTGCGGTGTATGTACTGGCGTGAGGCTTCGTCAATGCTCATTCTCACCCTAACTTCAGATGTGCCTACAAAGCGGATCTCGCTGATGGTACCTACCTTTACGCCCGAGAACCAAACGTTATTGCCTTTTTTCAATCCGGCAACATCGTCAAAAACCGAGCTGATATGTATGCTTTTTGAAAAACTTTTTGATTGGCCGCCCAGCGTAAAAACACCCAGGATGAATACTGCTAACCCAAGGGCTAAAAATAATCCAACAATAACGGCCCGCCTATTTTCTGCTAAATCCATAATATGGTAAATCTATTGTATAAAATTATAATCAAAAAACGGTTTAACTCTAATGTCATTAGTATTAAAAACTTCCTCAAAAGTACCCTCGCGCTGAAACTGTCCGTCCAGCAACATTGCAATCCTGTCGCCGGTTGATTTGGCGCAGGTAAGGTCGTGCGTAATAATGATCGACGAGGTATGATAGCGTTGTTGTACTTCGTTGATCAGGTCATTGATCTCGATACAGGTTATTGGGTCGAGCCCGGCTGTAGGTTCATCATACAGCATGATCTCTGGGTTCAGTATCAATGTTCGGGCTATGCCTATACGTTTGCGTTGCCCGCCCGAAAGTTCTGACGGCATTTGGTTAATGGTATGCGAAAGCCCAACAGCCTCAAGTACTGATTCAACATTAGTATCAATTTCCTTTCGGGTAATTCCTTTGCGGTTACGCACCAGCGGGAATTCAAGGTTTTTGCGCACCGTCATACTATCATACAAAGCACTATTCTGGAATGAAAAACCTATCCTGATACGCAATGCCTGTAATTCGCGATCTGTTAGTTTAGATATATCTTCGCCTAAAACCTCTACTTTGCCTTTATCGGGGGATAACAAGCCAGATATGATCTTTATCAATACAGATTTACCTGTACCCGAACGGCCCAGCACCACCAGGTTCTCGCCCTGGTATAGTTCAAGGTCGATGCCGCGTAGTACCTCATAATCATCAAAAGCTTTTTCAAGCCCATGAATACGGATAACCGGGTTGTTGTAATCTATATTTGCTTTTGCCTTTTCCATATCTGTTAGCGAAACCAGCTGGTTATTTGTACAATAACAATTTCTTCAATAAACACTAAAAACATGGCGGTTACAACTGCACCATTGGCGGCTTTACCTACACCCTCAGTACCTTTGTTTGAGTTATAGCCCTGGTAGCAGCCCACAATACCAATAGTAAATCCAAATACAATGGCTTTTATTAATGATGCAACAAAATCAACAAAAGTTAAGGGTTCAAAAACCTGCTCTATAAAAGTACTCCAGCTGGTGCCCTCATTTACTGCTACGTTTAAATATCCACCTAAAATAGCTATAAAGCCTGTGTAGGTAGCCAAAATAGGAATAGTTAACGTGGTAGCCAATACACGGGTGGTTACCAAAAATTTAAAAGGATTGGTGCCCGATACTTCCATAGCATCAATTTGTTCGGTTACACGCATGGAGCCTAATTCGGCACCTATGCTTGAGCCTACTTTACCTGCCGCAATAAGCGCAGTTACCAAAGGTGCCAGCGCGCGCATAATAGCTATGGATACCAGCGACGGCAGCCATGATGTAGCTCCAAATTGCAATAACGACGGGCGCGACTGCTTGGTAAATATAAGCCCGACAATAAAGCCGGTTAGTGATATTAAGGTGAAAGAGCGCACGCCAACTTCGTAGCATTGCCTTACAATTTCCTTAAGCTCAAACGGCGGTGAAAAGGCTTCTTTAAAAAAACGAATAATAAACAGATTGATATTATAAAGGCTGACAAAAAAATCTGTCACGCTCTTTTTAAATTTCGATACCCGTTTATGGCGTACAGGTGTTTGTATTGGTGTGCTGTCTGTTGTATCCATTAATTGCGACAAAGGTATTACTTATGCTATAATGATTATGGTATCTTACAAAAAATTATATTTATTGTTTGGAAAATGACGCTTTTTTGTTAATTATTGAATAGATGCCCTAATCAGTATTCCTGTTTTTTTAATTTAATAAACAGGCTTAAAAGCGTTATCAATACAAAAATGTTTTTCAAGGGGGGAATGTTTCTGTATTTAGTGTTAAATTTAGTAAATCAATCCTATTACATTGGCTACCTATCAAATCATTTCTATAATAATATTCCTGGCTGCAGTTTTTGCCTATGTTAATGATCGCTGGATAAAGTTACCCGCTACCATTGGTATAATGATATTGGCATTGTTTAGCTCGTTGCTGATTGTTGTAGCGGGCCATTTAGTGCCTTCGTTATCGGCAAAGGCATTGCACTTAGTAGCAAAAATAAATTTTGAGCAGGTGTTGCTTAAATTTATGCTGAGTTTTTTACTGTTTGCCGGTGCTTTGCATATTGATGCCAGGCTACTCAGGAAAGAGTTTTGGCCGGTGATGATATTGGCCACCGTGGGCACTTTTATATCAACCTTTTTGGTGAGTGTGATAGCTTACTATCTGTTTCAACTGTTTAACCTTCCTATACCTTATATTTATTGCCTTTTGTTTGGCGCATTAATATCGCCTACCGACCCAATTTCGGTAATGGGTATACTTAAAAAAGCAGGAATACCTAAAACTCTGGAACTAAAGATTGCCGGCGAATCGTTGTTTAATGATGGGGTTGGTGTTGTGGTTTTTCTAACCATTCTGGAAGTAGCCACCAATGGAATGAGTAAGTTTTCGATAACTCAAACAGGTTTGCTTTTTTTAAAAGAAGCAGGCGGAGGTATGTTGTATGGTGCCGGTATAGGTTACCTGGCCTATCTCTTAATGCGGTCGATAGATAATTACAAGGTTGAGGTTTTGGTTACGCTTACCGTGGTTACCTGCGGTTACTTATTGGCCGATGAGTTTCATCTTTCAGCGCCTTTGGCTGTGATAATTGCCGGTATAATTATTGGCACTAAAGGAAAGGGTAAAGGTTTTTCGGCGGTATCAAGAGATTACCTGGGCAAGTTTTGGGATATGCTTGATGAGATATTTAATGCCGTATTGTTTTTGCTCATCGGCCTGGAACTACTGGTCATCAAAATAAATCCTACTATTATGTTAATAGGGGTAATCATGATATTGGTAGTATTATTTGCAAGGTACATTTGTGTATTGTTGCCGGTTACCGTTTTACGGTTATGGATAAAATTTGAAAAGAATGCCATACTCATACTTACCTGGGGTGGTTTGCGGGGTGGTATTTCAGTAGCGCTGGCGTTATCAGTACCTGAAACTATGCATCGTGATGAATTTGTATTAATCACTTATATTATTGTTGTATTCTCCATAATTGTGCAGGGATTGACTATTGGCGATATAGCGACCAGAAAATAATATCACAAAAAAATAAAAACCATTGCCCGATTGTTTCCTTTTATAAACATAAAAAAGAGATCAGCATGAATACTTATCAGGAAAAATGGATCGAACTATTAACCAATGCTCATTTACAGGGCTGGAAAATTGAGGCGCGAGGCAGTGATATTTTTGTGGAGATGCCCCATGTTACCGATATAAAGCTGATACGCGATAATCTGCCTGCTACATTAGGCGCAATGTCGCTTGACATTAATGAACAAAAGGAAAGATTGAAATTTATATTTCACAACGGATATGAGCAATTTGAATATGTACTGAACCCTAGCCATGATGACCTTGATAAAGCCTGATTATAATTTAGCCCGTGTTGACAAGGCAATTACGCAGCTACCCATAAACGCAATAAATATAAATGATGCCCGTAAAGTTGCCAGCCCTGCAATAAAGCCGATAATAGGCGGCCCAAACAAAAATCCTATAAAACCAATGGTTGATACTGCAGCCAACGCAACCCCCGGTAACATGGTTTTTGATTTACCGGCGGCGCTGTACACCATTGGTACTACCGATGATACGCCTGCCCCAACCAACAGAAAACCTGCCATAGCTGTATAAAAATGAGGGAATATTACGGCAGTTAATAGTCCGGTAACGGTTAATGAGCCACTTACTTGCAGTATTCGTTTTAGTCCGTATTTTTTTGCAAACCAGTCGGCAATAAAGCGGCCACCAGCCATGGTACACATAAATGCGGTAAAGCCTGCGCCAATTAACGCGGTAGGAGCCATTACCACCTTTTTAAAGTAAATAACACTCCAGTCGAACATTGCACCCTCACAGATCATGGAACACATGGCAATAACACCTAATGTAATTAATGAACTATCGGGCATTACGAATACGGGTCCGCTGCTGGCTACTTTATCATCATTTAAATATCGTGCAACAAAGGCTATGGTAATAATGGTAACAACTGCTATTAATACAAAATGATGAAAAGGAGAGATACTATTGCCGATCATAAATGTACCAATGCCCGCACCCGTAAAACCTGCCAGGCTCCATAAGCCGTGAAAGGATGCCATGATAGGTTTTTTATACAGAATTTCAGTAGCGACAGCTTGTGTGTTAACGGAGATATTAACCGAATTGCTTGAAAAGCCAAACAATACCAGTACAGCTATAAGTTGGACAACGTTTTGTGCCAGACTTAAACCTACCAACGCCAGGCTGTAAAATATTAAAGAGATAATGAGCAACCGGCGACTACCTATTATGGTTATTATCCAACCCGAAAATGGCAGCGAACACATTAACCCAACAGGCAATGAAAATAATACGGCGCCTAATGCGGCATCAGTTAGCCCCATGCTCTGCTGAACAGTAACTATGCGCGATGCCCAACTTGCAAAGCATAATCCCGCTAAAAAAAACATAACGCCAACCACTATACGGAGTGTATGTTTTGAAAAGGGATAAGGCTTTATAGAAGTCTCTGTAATTTCGCTCATTTATAAAGTGTATAATATACACTAACGCAAAGATAAGGCTCAATTGTTATTTCGACGAGGAACAAGGCGAAAACTTTTGCGGATAGCATTGTTGTACTGAATAAATTACAAAGTTATTGGACTGTTTTATACAAAATATAAGCCGTAGTACCCGGCACATCGATAAGTGTAGTATTGATATTTTTGATGCCATTCTGATCAATTTTATCACCATCTCCTGCCAATACCCAATTACCCGACGGGATTTTTACCTGCTTTGTGCTTGCACTTCCATTTAACACCACCATTATAGTGTTCCATTTATCGCCATTGGCATTATCGGTAATTTGGTAAGCAATTACCGACGGATCATTGGTTTCTATAAATTTCAAATGTTCCTGGATCATTTTGGTTGATGGCATCCGGAAGGCAGGATGATCTTTGCGCAGAGCTACTAACTGTTTGTAATAGTTGAATACCGCCTCATATTTAGTTTTGCGGCTCCAGTCTATCTCATTAATAGCATCGGGTGAGTTAAAGGAGTTGGCGATGCCCCGTTTGGTGCGTAAAAGTTCCGCGCCTGAATGAAGGAACGCAACACCCTGGGAGGTTAATACAATAGCATTAGCCAGCTTATCCATTTTTATAAGGTCAGCTTCAGAGGCATCCGGATTTGATATTTTCAGGCGATCAAACAATGTATTATCATCATGACAAGATACATAGCTGATAGTTTGATAAGGTTGGGCAGCCCAGGGAGCTTTTGAATAATTGACCGCTTTGTAATCTATCTGCGAATTTTGCGTTGAAGCCACTATGCCGAACTTTACACTTTCTTTTGAATTTTGGTCACCGCTTACAAAGCCTTTTGCCTTTACATCGCTGAAACCGCCTTTTATACCATCGCGCAGATCATCGCTGAAAGCGGCTACCTTATTTAGCTCGTAAACGTTTTTTTTAACAGCACGCAAGTCTTCAGCCATCGGGCTTTGGCCTGCTGTCCAGCCCTCGCCATAAATAAAAATAGTAGGATCTATTTTGTGCAGGGTATCGCTGATGGCGTTCATTGTTTCAATATCATGGATTCCCATTAAATCGAACCGAAAGCCATCAATATGATATTCCTTGGCCCAATAAACCACCGATTCGATCATGAATTTACGCATCATTGGCCTTTCAGATGCAGTTTCATTGCCGCAGCCTGTACCATTGGAATAAGAGCCATCCGGATTTTGACGATAATAATAACCCGGTGCAAACTGGGTAAAATTGGAGTGTTGAATATCAGTAGTGTGGTTGTAAACTACATCTAATATTACCCGCAGCCCGTTTTTATGCAGGGCTTGTACCATTTGCTTAAACTCCCTTATGCGCACATTTCCATCATAAGGGTTGGTAGAATAACTACCTTCAGGCACATTATAATTCAGCGGATCATAGCCCCAGTTATATTGCGGTTGATCAAGCTTGGTTTCATCAACCGAATTAAAATCAAATGCAGGTAAAATATGCACATGCGTTACGCCCAGTTCTTTAATATGATCCAAGCCGGTTGATTTACCATCGGGATTTTTAGTTCCGGTTTCTGTCAACCCTAAAAATTTACCTTTATTGGTTATTCCTGAATTTGGGTCGACAGAAATATCCCTGATGTGCAGTTCATAAATAATAATATCATTAAAGTTTTTTAGCAATGGTTTTTTATCCGCATCCCAACTTGCGGGATCAGTACTATGCAGATCAACCACCATACCACGATGCCCGTTAACGCCAACTGCCTTGGCGTAAATATCCGGAGCTTCCAACAGCCATTTCCCATCCTGCATTACCTGGAAGGTGTAGTACTTGTTTTTAATATCATGCTTCACCGTAGTTTGCCATACGCCGTTAATGGCTTTATTAAGATCAATAGTATTTACAGCATTGCCGCCATTGCCTGCATCATACAATCTTAGCTTTACGGTTGATGCCATTGGTGCCCAAACTTTAAATACTGTCGCCTTAGGTGAGTAACTTACGCCGAGATCGTTCCCGGTATAGGCCGGGTAATTAGCAAAAGGGTCTGTGTTTTGTGCAGGCTTAAAGGAGCTTAATACCATAAATAAAACAAGATTAGTTAGTATGATTTTAAAAGTACTCATCCAGTTGGTTTTTAGGAGTGATATAATGGTGAGCAATTGTAGTGAAAAGAATTTGATTAAAAAAGATCGGACTCCTTACATTATATTAATGCACTCGCTCAGCTCTGGCCAAGTAAGGACTATTAAGCGGCATCCCGCCGCAGGCCAGAGGCCTGGGAATATTAGTCGCTCGGCTGCAGCCGAGCGACTGCTGTGCGGGATAAAGAAAATTACCTAACAGTTCCCGTCCGGGCCGCAGGAATCACCTTCAATAACCGTAATATCGGGTTTGCTGTTTTCCTGTAGCCATTCGGCAAAGGCTTTTTCAATGGTTTCTTCAAAAACCGGAACTGCCTGTGCGCCAGATACGCCGTATTTTCTGTTCATTACAAAAAATGGTACACCGCGTATGCCTAAATATTGTGCTTCGGCAATATCATGTTTTACATCGTCGGCATAAGCATCGCTTTCAAGCGTAGCTTTAATTTCATCGGCATTTAAGCCTATTGAAACGCCTAATTCTATCAGGGTAGGGATATCATCCATATTTTTACCGTCGGTAAAATAGGCTTTGAATAATTGTTCCTCGGCGGCATCGCCTAAACCATGTTTTTTGGCAAGATGGCTAAACCTGTGTGCATTAAAACTATTGGCAACTACGGCACGATCAAAATTATAGGTTAAACCGGCCTCAGCAGCCATTTGGGTAACATGGGAATTCAACTCTTTAGCATGTTCAAGCGAGAAACCTTTTATATCGGCCAGGTATTGGTCGATATTGATATTGGGGTCGGTTTTCATATCTGGATTAAGCTGAAAGCTTTTCCACTCTATTTCAATATCCTTGCCATGTCCTGATTTTTGGAGTGCATCCTCAAACCTGCGTTTGCCGATATAGCAAAATGGACACATCACATCCGACCATATTTCAATTTTCATGTTATTGCTGTTTTATCACACAAAAATATCTTAACATTTTATTATTAAGGTAAAGTTAACGTCAAAAATGATGAGATAGACTATTGAAATACTCAACAGCTTTAACATGTAGAATATTGTCATTTCGAACGATAGAGAGAAATCTTTTTCATTTTGCAACATTCACCTTGCATAGTTTCAGAAGATCTCCCACTATCGTTCGAGATGACAGGGATTATATATTTAAAAAAACACAGCAACCCTTAATTTAGCAGCGAAGGGCGTACCGGGAGTAAAACTCATCTGATCAACTGGTGCTGATTCGCCCTTTAGCTGACTTACTTCTTCGGCTTCAAACTCGTTCCATTTGGTGTTAAACAGGTTTTCAATGGTTAAGCCAACCTCGTATTGCTTTCGGGTATAGTTGATTTTCAGGTCTGTTACGTAATAGCCATCTGCGGTTAAGGTGCCGGTATTATTGCCCGGCCTGCTGTGCAAATAACGATAACTTAATCCACCATTTATCCCGTTAGGGAGTTTAAAGTCAAGGCCGCCGGTACTGGTAAAGGTTGGTGCAAGAGCTAAATAACCAGTGTTTTTTGTGCTGTCGGCCAATCGCGGCCGTGCCAGGTTCACATTTAGGTCAGCAAATAGCCAGTTGGTTAGCTGATACCTTGCAGAAAGATCAGCCCCTAAACGCCTTGTTTTGCCCGATGCGACAATATTTCCGTCATCGTCATACACAAACTCTTGCTGCAAGTATAAATACCATAAGGCGGCGTTAATATACAAATGTGGTATAGGTTTCCAATTTAATCCCAGATCAGCGCCATAAGCGGCGGGTAATGTTTCAAAGTTATTGTTACCTATAACCGTTATTGCATTATTGGAATGAAATCCTTTGCCTGTTTTTAAGTAAAATTGGATCTGATTATTTGCAGTATATTGAATATTTAACTTAGGGCTGATGATCGCATCGGTTTTGGTGGTATCATGCCAGTTAAAATTAAAGTAATCCAACCTTGCACCTGCATTAATGAGCCATTTGCCACTTTGCAAGGTTTCATCTAAAAACAGATCGCTATTATTTTGGTTGATATTTCCCTGTTCAATATAGTCAATTAGTTGGTAGTCTTCGGTTACATCACTACGTTCAGTTCCGTAGGTTCGGTCAAATCTGGTGCCTAATCCAATGGTTGAAGTTAGTTTAGTATCACCCATATAACTTACCTTGCTTATTTTGCCATTGTAGCCAAACATATCCCGACTCTGATTTTGTTGTTGTTCTCCACCAAGGCTATCTTCTGCAAAAAAGGAGGTGTTTACATGCAGCAGGAAGTTGTAATGTGTATAATATGCTTCATTTTCCAGGCTTAGATTATTTCCAAGATCGGTGTTTAATTTTGCGATGAAATTGAAGCGACTCGTTTTACCCCCCTGCGCACTGTCAATTGTACCAAAGCGGCCAATCGGGTTTGAATATTCAGGAATAGTATACGGTTGGCCCGCAGCATTAATGGCAATGCTGTTAGCCTCAACAGCCCGTTCAGGTATTTCGCCTGATGCACGCCAGGTTGTAGTAAATGCTGATGCACTTAATGATAATTTGTTATGTGCATTAAGTTGTTTGGTGTATTTACTAAAGGCATTAAACCGCTTATAATGTTCGGAAAAAGTGAAAGGGCCGTCGGTATAATTGTATTCACCAGCTATATACCAGTTCTCACCATGTTTTTTGGCTGTTGAATCCAGCAAATTTAGCATTGCCATGCCCCGGAGAGTATTAAACCTACCTGCTTCAAGGCTTACCATGCTTTTATCTAAAGCATCTTTTGTGGTAAAGTTTAAATAACCTGCAGTGGCAAAATCGCCTTTTTCGGTATAATAAGGCCCTTTTCCGTAATCAAAATCATCAACGGTTTCTGGTATCAAAAAATGCAGGTCGGCATAACCCTGCCCGTGAATGTGTGATACCATGTTTACGGGCATATCATCAACAGAAACATTAATGTCTGTTCCATGATCGGCATCAAAACCACGGATAAAGATCTGTTCGGCTTTGCCACCTCCCATGTGCTGAGCAATAAATAGGCCGGGTACTAATCGCATCAGATCTTGTGATGAATTAACAGGGCGAAGGTTAAGATCAAGAGCGCTTAAAGTGTGGAAGGAGGCATTGTTTTGATCTGGCGATACCTGAACCTCTTTCAGATCAATTGAACCACGACTAAGTGCAATACGGATACGATTAGTAGCGCTTGTTGCTTTAATTACTTTTGTAGTGTAGCCAATATAAGAAATGTATAGGGTTGCAGTATCTGTTGGTAGTGATAATTGAAAATTGCCAAACTGGTCAGTAGCGGTTGTTTTACCTGATATACCAGTACCAATACCAGCATATTGAACAGGTTCAAGCGTTCGGTCGTCAATTACCTTGCCTTTGAATATATTTTGAGCAAATGATGTCTGCGTTATCGCAAATAAAGCGATAGTCACCAACATCATTTTTTTGATGTGTAGCATAAATATTATTTAATAGCCCATAGCACAGCATAGCGAGCCATACAGCAAATTGAATTATAGATGATTGAAATTTATTTAGCTTATAAACAGGCAAGATGATACAGGTTGTTGAATTTCAACAGTAAATGGAATGCCTGAAAAAGCTTTAAAGAAAGGATTACGCTAACTGCGGAGGCTGGAAAATGGGGATACAGATTTGCGGTAAAGCTACCCGGTTGTTTGGTACGGGTATTACCTGCAATAATTGTGTGTGAAATTTTATTACAGCTGGTTTTGAGTAAAAAGCTTCCTGGAAAAGGTTTTTCTGGGTTTGATTCTCTGTACTTTTTTCTCTTTCTTCGGCCTGCTTAATTTTTTTCATAAAATAACATTTGCCGTTACAATGCAGCCAGGGTTTATTCCGGTTTTCGCAAAGGTTGGCGATAATGTATTTTTTATTAAGCTCAAAACCCGCGTAAATAAAAAATCGCGAAAAATTGGCACCAACTATGGTGACAATCAGAAGCAGACAGATTACGCGTTTCAGCATGGCCGCAAAGGTATATGCTGAAACGCTAATAAACCAATTAAATATAAATTTAAAGCCTATTTATCTGTCGCGTGGGTAAGTACAATATGGTATGTATCATATCCAATGGTAATATTCATGCCTATTGAATCAGTATAGCATTTGCCCTTGTTTGGAATATCCTGGCCATTATAATTAACATTGAACATAATGCTATCGCCTTTTATTACACCATCGCTTATTGGCGAAACGCCTAATGTGGTTTCAACAGATCCAGTTAATTTGTTGCCATCCGCATTTAATTTATAACTGAGTGGATATTCAGATCCATCATTCATGCGGAGTAATCCTTTCCAGTTTCCGGTTGGGTTTACGGCTGCCAGGCAAAATATTACGCTGCAAGCCAGCGTAAGGGTAATTAATGTAACTCTTTTCATGGTTTTATATTTCCTATTTAGACGGTAATATAATGAAAAGAGTTACACCAATTGTTTTATTACCAAACTCATTAAGATAATTTAATTTGTTTATACCCTCTTTCCGCGCAGCGAAGAGAGGGTGGTCGAGCGCAGCAAAGACCGGGTGAGTCGGCGGAGCGCGTTGAAGCTTCGCGTTAGGGATTGAAACGGATACCGGCCTGTGCTTAAAGCCTGCAGGCGTATGAGTGTAAAGCCCAGCCCGCTGGCTAGCGGGAACGCCCAATCAAACGCGCTTCGGTAACTCACCCCGACTTCGCTAGGCCGCTTGTCGGCCCTCTCTTCGCTGCGCGGAAAGAGGGCAAAGAGTTTTTATATGTTTGCCCTATTACTTATCGTTTCTTTTCAAAACGGTATGAGCACTTTTGTCGCCCGATGCAATATCCAGACTTATTGAATCAGGATATATTTCGCCATTGTGTGCCAGGTATATGTTTTCAAGCGTAACAGAAAACGTAAAATGATTGCCGTTTATCTTACCATCGGTTATAGGCAGATCACCTTCGGGGCCTTTAGCTGTGCCGCTTAATTTATCGCCATCAACTTTAAAATGATATTCGAGCGGATATTGGGTGCCGTCATCGGTTTTTAGGGTACCGTACCAACCACCGTTAAGGCTTACGGTAGTTGCAAGGCATACAGCAATACTGCATAGCAATAGTGCCGACAGAAAAAACAGTTTTTTCATAGTGTTTTTTTTGTTGCACTAAATTACCTTTTCAATAAGACCTAATGATTAAACGTTTGTTAAGTTTTTTATAAATAGGTGATAGTTAATGTAAAATTAACATTATATAATTCCTATTTGCCAGGAATAGTATAATAATAAATAGGTGAATATACGCCCTCGCTGGTGGTGTAATATCCTTTACCATCAGGCGTGAAACCTATGGCTTCGCCCTGCTTCTCCATTTTATAAGGTAATTCCTGTGGTTTATTGAGCAGTGTTTTCCAAATCGGCTCATTATTTTTTCGCTGCCAATAAAATACCTGTACGTAATTTTTTACTAATATTTGCTGCCCGTCCTTTGATATATCACCGGCGGTTATCCACTTAAAGGGCTTAATGCCTGAGAAATATAGTTTGCAGCGTTTGGTTAGCACCAAGGTATCGTTGGGCTTATAGAGCAGTGGCGAAGTATATACATGCACCGTATCTTTCCGTTTGGAAATAATGTAGATCAGCTTTTCTATCGGATCTATCATTAAGGTCTCTGCGTCTTTAGGCCCGTCGGGGTATTTGAAGTGTATTGGTACAGCGGCGGCATGTTGCAGGCTGTTTGTGGTCCACGAGGTTTTTTCCTCAATACGGTAAACTGTAATATAGCTTCTTACCGCATTATTATCGCCTATATCACCAACATATACATAGCTTTTACCCTTAACGGGGCCGATGCCCACTGCTATGTCCTCACAATCATGTACACCGAGAACTTCCTTCGGGTCGCCTTTGAAATAAATAGTCGACACTACGGTACCATCTGGCTTTATAGCAAAAAAACGACTTGTATCACCACTATCATTATGTATATAGTAAATGTCATTATTAATTCCGGATGCTGCTATACCCGATATTTCATCCAGCTGTTTGCCTTGCAGCGTGCCGGTTATATTACTTTCTTTTTGTACAAATTTGTGGCGGGCGTAGGCACCTATAAAAAGTAAGGCTACCAGTGGGATCAATATATTTAGCTTTTTAGCTCTGCTCATTTATACAATTTTATTAATAGCCTTAATAACTATTATTTTGAACGATAATTATATTATTTATTAAAATATTGAATATTAATACGCTCCAATTTTGCAAACATACATAATGATGAACAAAAACACTGCCATGGATTGAATTGAGGCAGATAGAGGAGGAATAAGATATTTAATAATTGAACTGTATTTTGCTTAGCTGATCTTTAATTTATTGCTGACCATCTTTTTTTCGCTCCAGTTTTTGGAAAGGAACTTTGATCACATTGAAGAACCGTGCGTTGATGTCTTCGTTCATATGGGTATCAATACCAAAAACAGTTTCATCAGCTTCTAATTCATTATAAGTGCCGAATAATCTGTCCCAAATGCTTAATACATCGCCATAATTACAATCTGTATAAGGCAATTGATAGTGATGATGCACATGATGCAGGTTTGGAGTAATGAATATTAAGCCAACAATTTTATTTAAACGGGGAGATAATCGGAATTCGGTATGTGCGAGGATATTTGAAAAGGTTTGAAAAAGCTGCCTTAAAAGTAAAATGCCAACAGCCGGGCCACAAATAAATACCCATAGCATTAAAAAGCCGGTACGGATGCAAGTTTCGCCGGGATGTTCTCTGACGGTGGTTGATACATCAACCTGAAGGTCGCTATGGTGTACTAAATGGAACTTCCACAGGGTGTCTATCTTGTGCATAATTACATGATAGATATATTCGCAAAGATCAAGCATACAAAACAGGAATATATAATAAACCCACCTGTTGGTATGGTAAGGAATAAAGTTAATGATCCCCCAGTGGTGCATTACTGCCCAATTGGAGATCATTACTATAAAAATCGTTAAGAAAAGCTGTATAGGGAGGGCCGTGCAAATGAATAGCAGATTAGTTGAGGTGTGTTTCCACTTTTTTGTTAAACCCTCTACTGAAAAAACAAATTCGGCAAGCCACAATGAGGTTATTAAACCTGCGTAAATTAATACCTGGGCTGAATCCTCGTGCTGAAAAAAGAAATGCTTTAAAGCAATCATAGTTATATTTAATAGGGGCCTCAAATATAGCTATTTTTGATTTAAAATTTCATTTCCACATCAGGTTTTGAAACATCTGTTAATGCAACCTTTCCTCTTTCCTTTCTTAATATCCTGTTGAACAGTGATATTTCGCGATCAAACAAAAAACGGAAGAATAATACGGTCCATGATTTATGGTAATACAATGTCTCATAATAATCAGGCGCAGTTTTCTTTATTTGCGGAAGTTTGTTCCATGGGATCGAGGGAAAATCATGATGCTCATTATGAAAACCCACATTAAAAGCAACCGTATTAAATGGCCCATAATAGCTGTAGGTTTCCTGCTCAACGCTGTGAGTAAGGTAATGTTCCTGTATCCAGCGGGCACCCAAAGGGTGTAAGCCGACTGAAAAAGAGAAACTTAATAATAAAAATGCAATTGCGTGCCAGCCAAATAGCAGCCAGATAGCTGTAGTAAAAGCAATTTGTACTACAATATTTGCCACTATCCACCAATCAAATGTTTGGATCTCTCTTAAGCGCGACAAGCGGAAAACCTGGAATAAAGGATAAAATAACAACCACAATGCTTTACCAAAAAATGAATTATTAATAAGCTTTGCTTCCCAACGATTAGGTAGATCAGCATCAAGCTCATGTACGCCCTGAAAAGAGTGGTGTTTAATATGGTAACGTTCGAACGAAATAGAACTTGGGAAAATTTGCGGCATATTGGCAAAAATACCAGCCCAGCGGTTTGCAGTACGGCCTTTAAAAAGTAGTTGGTGGGCACATTCATGTATCATTACAAACAATGCATGATCGGCAAATGCGCCTAATAAATAAGCAGCCCCGAAAATTATCCACCACGATTGATCCCTAACCAGCCATGCCATACCTACCTGGAAAACTACCAACCCAATAATTGCAAATATAGTAAGCGGATTTTTGCCTATCAGATTGCGCATTTGCGGAAACTGCTTTAAAATTTGCTTGGTTCGTACACGGTGCGGTTCTGAAACCTGCGAGTAAACAAAATCGGTCTTATTAATCATATAGTTTTAAATGCGTTTTAAATATAAAACCGTGATAGGGGGGCTGAAGTTTTATTTAGTATTTATATATAACGTTAAGTTTCAATAATAAATATAATATCTGATAAAAATCACTGAAATGTAATTTTTATTGTAGTTTATATACTAACACCTTGAAAGTGTTGGGCAATGCTTTTCTGGTACCAGGTTCTACGTCGGCAACGCTAAGGTATATTTTGTGGGTTTTGGTATCCAAAGCCATTGTACGCGCACGGGTTTGCGTTTTAAGCGTTTGCACAACGCTATAGCTATCGGCGCTTATTTGTTTGATGATGGTAGTGGTGCCATCGCCGCATGAGCAAAATATAAGCTTGGTTTCAGGGTCAAAAGCAACGGCATCAACGCCTGCGCCAATGGGTAAAGTATTTACCACTTTGCCTGTATTAGCGTTAACTATACTCACACCCTTATTTTGGCGGCAACCGCTGAACACGCGTCCGTTTATGGCATCAAAAGCAATACCTGTAGGGCCACCACCGGGGCTTAAAGGATAGTTGCTGATTACTTTAAGCGTTTTTACATCAATTACGTTCAAACTGTTTTTATCTTCCAGGTTGTTATAGATCTTTCCTTTGCCATCTGAAACAGCAAATTCAGGGCCTCCACCTAAATCAACTGTGCCAACTTGTTTTAATGTATTTGGGTCGATCACCGATGAATTATTGCTTTCGCCATTAAAACTGAAAACACGGTCGGAATAGGGGTCGTAAATTATAGCGTCAGGTCCTTCTGCGGTTAAAGGAATTGTCGCAATGGTTGCCAATGTTTTCAGGTCGAAGGCTACTACAGCATTGGCTTTGCCATCGCTGATGAACCCGCGGTTCGCTTTGTTATCAATGGCTATACCATGTATGCCTTTAAGATTATCTATTACGCCAACAGGCTGCTCAGTATCAAGATCGACAATATTTACAGAAGTACCGTGAGATACATACAAACGATGATTCACTTTATCAATAGAAAGGTAATCCCAACCAGCATCACCGGGTAGTGAAATGCTTTTATCCAGTACATATGTTTGCGCGTGTAATGCCAATGGAGTAAGCCCCGTGCAAGCTGCCAAAGCAAAGCTTAAAATGATCTTTTTCATGGGTGTTATTTATAATATAAAGGTCTATTATGATTCTGTGGAAAATCTGTTTTTGGTCGAAAGTATTCATTGTCATTTCTCACTATCGTTCGATATTACAGCTATTTATTATGATTAAATTGCTTTTACAGGTAATTCATGACTTGGGTTAACATTTCCTTTGCGGTATAAAATGAGCAGCATGCTTGGTAAAACTATCAGCAATAGGGGTAACGCCGCCAAAAAGCCACCAATAACTGCTATAGCCAATGGCTGATGCAATTGTGCGCCTGCGCCTATGCCTAATGCTAGCGGCATTAGTGCAACAATTGCTCCTATTGCCGTCATCAGTTTGGGGCGTAACCGGGTAGATATAGAGTACACGATAGACTCATTAACACTGCTTTCCAAAGCGCTTTTCTTAAATTGCAGGAAGGTGAATATGGCGTTTTCGCCAATAATGCCTACTATCATAATTAAACCGGTATAGCTACCAACATTAAGCGGTGTATTGGTTATAAATAAAGCTAAAAGGCTGCCCGCTACTCCCAATATGGCTATAATTAATATCAATATAGCTATCCTGAATTGTTTGAACAGGAAGATAATAACGCCAAATACCAGCAAACAAGCCGCTCCCAATATGTATAAAAGCTCGCTGAAGGATTGCTGCTGCTGGGCATATTCGCCGCCATATTCAATATGGTAGCCCTGTGGTAGGTTTATTTTTTGGGCAATGCCTTTCTTAATACCGTTCATCACTGTTCCCAGGTCGGTATTTTGCATCCGGGCGCTTATTATTCCCATCGACTGCAGGTTCTCCCGGTTTACTTCAGCATCGCCCTGGTTGATTGACACATTTGCCAGTTGATTAATAGGGATCATCTGGCCCTTGGTTAAAAATATGTTCAGGTTCTTGATCTCATTTACATTTAATGAGCGGTTGCCGGGGTAAACCATACGGATAGGGGATTGCTGCTCCTTTTCAATAATGGTGCCTACAATATTACCTTCTAAAGCTATTTGCGTTTGCGACTGCAACTCTAGTGGAGTAACGTTGTATTGTGCCAGCTTATCATAATCAGGATTGATAGAGATAGACGGGCCTGCAATAATAATACCGTCAAAAACATCAGCTGTGCCTTTTACATTGCTTACCACAGCAGCTATTTGTTTGGATAATTGCTGCAATTTTTGCTGATCGTTACCAAATACCTTGATCTCGATAGGTTGGGCCGATGACATCAGGTCGCCGAGCATATCGGTTATTGCCTGCCCGAAATCTATGACCAGTTCGGGCTGTGTAGATGCGATCTTTTGGCGCAGATCACTGATAACCTCCTCAGTAGTTTTTTTATGGTCTTTCTTTAGCTGGATAAGGTAATCGCCACTATTGGGTTCGGTAATAAAAAATCCCATTTGTGTGCCTGTACGGCGCGAATAAGCTTCAACATCAGGTTCTTTAACGATGATCTTTTCAACCTCCTGCAATATACGGTCGGTTTCTTCGAGTGAAGTGCCGGGCGGCGAAGTATAATCCAGCACAATGCTGCCTTCATCCATATAAGGCAAAAAGCCCGTTTTAAGCAATGGGGGGACAATTATTATTATAGCAATAAGCCCAAGAATTATAACAATACTAACCCACGGACGCAGGATAAAATACGAAACCCATTTATGCTGTTTAACATTATGCTTTTGATGTTTAACTTTAGTTATCGCACTAAATTTAGGTTTTGGAGTAAGCAGCAGGTAAATAACTGGCAAGCCTATCCAGGTTACAAAAAATGAACATACCAGGGTTATGATCATGGTGTTGGTAAGCACGGTAAAATAAGCGCCGGCAACCCCCGTCATGAGCAGGAATGGAATGAAAATTACAATAGTGCTGATAGATGAACCAAGCATAGCCGGGAACAGGTAATCGATGGATTTTTTTAGCAGGTTGCGGGTTAGCTCATCTGTAAATTCCTCGTGCATTCGGTGGATCTGCTCCACCACTACAATGGCATCATCAATAATTAAACCTATGGATGCAGCTATTGCACCCAGTGTCATGATGTTAAAGGTATAGCCTATACAATACAACACAATAAGCGTTAGGCAGAGCGTAACAGGTATGGTTATTAGTATGGTTAAACTCGCCTTTACCGAGCGAAGGAAAATTATTGCTACAATTATGGCCAGCAGCAAACCTATCCATAAACTATCGCTCACACTTTTTACGGCATCTTTAACAAAATCAGCCTGGATATAGTAGGGCTTAATGGTAACATCGGCAGGCAGAATTTTTTGCAGATTCTGTATCTTTTGATCCATATCAGACGATAGGGATACCAGGTTGGCACCGGGTTGTTTAATTACCGCTATCAGTACGGCATCATGGCCGTTGGCGTTTATCCTGGTGTAATCAATTCCCTCACTTATTTGCACATCGGCAACATCCTGTAGCTGAATAACCCTTTTACGGTCATTACTGATGATCATATTTTTTAGCTCATCTTTTGTAGAAATGGTGGCATCAGTTATGGTGAGGTACATCCTTTTATAATCAGTAAGATAACCGCCTGATTTTACAAAGTTTGTTTGATTCAAGGCAGTATTGATCATATCGGGCGTTACACCCAGCGAACTCATTTTTTGCCGGTTAAGTATCAGCCAGTATTCCTTTACCTTGCCGCCGGTTACCCTGATCTCGGATACACCATCAACCTGTGATAAAAATGGTTTAACCGTATAGGTAGCAATTTGCCTTAGTTCAATAGGTGTACGACTGTGGCTCTCTAATGTATACCCACTTACCGGCAAGATCGAAGGATTCATCTTCTCCACCGTAATATTTACATCAGGTGGCAGTTCATTCTTGATCTGGTCAATAGCAGCCTGTATCTTGGTTTGGCTCAGATCTATATCAGCCCCCCAGTTCATAAATGCTGATATTTCGCAACTGCCACGGCTGGTAGTACTGCGCACTAAATGCAGGTCGGGCACCTGTTTAATGGCATTTTCTAACGGGCGGGTTACCGTAACCATCATTTTATTTACCGGTTGCAGGCCATCGTCAGCAATTATCTTGATCTTAGGGAAGGTAATATCAGGAAACAGGGATGTTTGCAGCCTTGAATAAGAAAATATACCCCCAAGCACTACAAAGAACAATACCAGCGCTATTGGCTTTTTATGCGATATGAAATAATCTCTGATAGGGGTCATTACTGTATAATTTTAACTTTAGCGGTATCAGCCAAACCATAATTCCCGGTCACTAAAATTTTATCCTGCGGAGAGAACTTTGGTGAAAGTATCTCCACGCGGTCGCCAACATCAATACCTGTTGTAACCGGGACTTTAACAGCAGTTGTAGTGTTAATAAGCTTCATTACCCAAAATTCTGTCTGCGTTTCATTGGTCAAAATAGCTGATTTTGGCAACGAGCTTGCATTTTGTTTTGAAGTGAGGATCACTCTTGCCTTAGCCACCAAATTTTCCGGGATCAGTTTATCGTCACCTATTTTAATTACTACACCTTGTGTTTGAGCGGCGGTATCAACATTAGGCATAAATGAGGTTATTTTGCCATTGATCTTTTCGCCGTCAGGCAAAGTAAGTTGCACATCCTGGTTTACTTTAACGGTGCTGCGCATTTCATAAGGCAACTGCATTATAAAAGCAAAGCTGCTGCGGTCGCTTATTACGGCCAGTTGTTCGCCATCCTGCACGTAATCGCCAACCTGGTGGTTCAGTTGGGTAATGTAGCCGTGTTCAGGTGCTTTAATACGGTTTACACCCGAAAATTTAAAGGTGGTATCTAAAATATTTACACTGTTGCCAATGCTTTGCGCCTCTTTGGTTTTAACAGTAAATACAATTTCGCCTTTATCAACATAATGGCCAATTTGCGTATTAACCTTTTGGATATAACCATTGGTGTTTGATTTTATATAATTCTTTTGCTGGAATGATGACATGGCATTTAGCGTAGTATAATCAACCATTGTACTATCACTTACGCTGGTAACAGTAACGGGTACTTGTGCATTTACGGCTTTATCATCATCACCGCTATCATCAGCAGTGTTACTTCTGCCGCATGATGCCAGCAATACAGCAACACCCATGCATAGCAACAGGAGCGGGGTTTTAGTGAATTTAATGATCAATTTCTTCATGATTATTTTGTCCAATAATTTAACTGGTTGATGAGTTGTAACCTGCTGATAACAGTTTGGGTCATCATATTTTTTATAGTGAGATAGTTGTTGATGGCCAGTATGAGGTCGGCAATTTTCACATCGCCGGTTTGCAATAGTTGGGTATCAACTTTTATCAGGCTTTCGGTGTATTTGGTTTGATCTTTAATTTGTGCTATCAGGATCTCATTCTCGTTTATCTGCTGGTTTAGCTGTGCTATTTGCTGATGGTATTGAATATCAAAAAATGCCTTATAATTTTCGCGTGTTTCTTCCTGTAATGATAGTTTTTTATACTGCATTTTCCGCTGGCCGCCATCATATATCGGCAATACAAAACCAAAGCCGGCACTCACCCCAAAGTTTTTATAAGCCTGGCCCATAAAATCGCTGTTATATCCGCCGTCGGCAAAAATGTTGGCTTTGGGTTTATAGCTGTAATCAATCAATTGTTTGCTGTTGATGATCTTAAGGCTGTCCAGTTTATATTGCTGAAAGTAGATGCTGCTGCTTGCATCGGGTGGCGTTAATTTTTTCAGGGCGGGCTCATCCAGTTCGGTTAAGGTGGTATCGGCAACGCCTGCTAAATAGTTAAGCGTAGCGTAATCATTTTTATACTGAGAACGCGATTGTGTAAGCAGTAGTTCCTGTTGTTTTAATGTTACCAGGAAGGTAAGATAATCAGTTTGGCGATATACGTTTGCTTGCGTAAGCTTTTTAAGGATACCTTCTTCATTAGTAAGCAGATCAACCACCTGCTGGCTAAATTTATATTGTTGAAGGTCGCCATACGCAGTGATATACTGGGTGGTAATAGCTTTCTTTAGATCCTGTTCGGATATTTTGGTGGCATTGCTTAACGACAATGATTGCAGGGTGATCGTTTCTATCTGCGAATTGATATTCCCTTTGCTGGCAAGCGACTGATTTACTCCGAGCAAGCCATTAAAAGTATGTTCATTAGTAATAGCCTCTGAGTAGCCATATCCATTTACGATTGGAGCATACAGACCGCCGCTGTTTAAATTTACCTGCGGTTTATAACCGGCTTTAAGGCGTAAGCTATCTATTTGGTTTGATGCGATCTGGTTATGCAGGTCCTTTAAAAGCGGACTATTGCTTTTTGCAAGTTCCAGGTAATGATCCAGCGAATAGGTTTGCGCCCGGGCAGCAGAAAATATAAATGCGCATAAAAGTATGCTGAAAAACCACTTCATTAAGTATAAATATAATCCTTTTTGTTCAGCTAAATTATAATATAATTCTGTATTAATTTAGGGGAGGATAATTATGTATTTATATTAATACATTTATCACTATGTCATTTCGAACGATAGTGAGAGATCTTCTAAAGCGTGCAAAGCGGATTGGTAGATTGCAGAAGATCTCTCCCTACGGTCGAAATGACAAGAATGACAATATAAATAATTAAACTCAATTACTATGTGGTGGATATACGCTTTACTATCGGCATCATTTGCCGCATTAACTGCAATTTTTGCAAAAATCGGTATAAAAGGGGTTGATACTGATCTGGCTACGGCTATCCGTACAGTTATTATACTGATACTGGCCTGGTCGCTTGTGTTTATTAAAGGCACTAATCATACTATTGGCAGCCTTACCAAAACCAACTGGACATTTCTTATTCTCTCAGGCGCAGCAACCGGATTTTCGTGGATCTGCTATTTTAAGGCATTGCAACTGGGCGAAGTTTCGCAAGTGGCACCGGTTGATAAGTTAAGCGTACCCATAGCCATAATTTTGGCAGCCCTGTTTTTAGGCGAGCCACTTACTATTAAAACAGTTTCGGCAGCATTGTTAATAATGGCAGGGAGTTTTATATTGATAATTGGGAATTAGAAAAGTTGGGACTGTGCGATTCCCCTCTTGAGAGGGCAACAATATATAAGTTTACACTATATTGTTATATTTGGGAATGGAAGAAGAATTTAACAAAGATTATAAGTCAAAACAATCTATATGGAGTGATAGATTAAAAGATATAGACAAGAAATGGGGCAACCCATTTACGGGTTATGGAATATCTATAAATGAATTTGCTAAAGTAAATGGAGGTAATCCTGTATCGTTAAAGTTAGACCCTAATTACATTAATATAGTAACAGAAGAAATACGTTTAGATATAATTTTTTGGTATAATGCAATATGGGTTAAGCAACTTTAACCCAACGCTTATCATCGTTATTAATAGCTACAACAACATTTCGTGCAGACATTACAGTAAAATCACAATGTAAGTACTTAGAAGTAACTTTAATAATTCCACTAAACTTATAATCAACATTATTGCAGTCGGTGATAATTAGCTCAACATCCTCATTATCAAACTCTTTAGATTCATTAGTGTAAATTGGTATGTTATTACCCTTGAGAGGGGTGCAGGGGTGTGTTTATCCTGCGTATAAACACACCCCTGCCACTACACATTCTTTCGCGCCCCCTCTCAAGAGGGGAATTGAAATGCGATTTAACTATTATACCCGCTTTAAAACCATTTCTCTGCACAAATGTTAATGTTTTATAAACCATATAGTTGTATGAAAGCGCCTGATAAACACTATAAACTCATAAACAATGTAACTGGTTATGCTATATTTTATCATACCTTAAGCAGTGAGCTTGAACCCGCCAAAATGAAAGAGGAGCTGGAAAAAGTAAAGGCGCAGGTAGCTGTAAAAAACAACATCTTTATTGAAACTATCTTTTGGCAGGAAATAAAGGATGATGATTCTTCAGATAGTCTTAATGCCCGGTAAATCCCATCTATTTTGTGATCAGGTAAACATGATCCAGCGTTTTATACCTTGTTGCCTTGTTTATAAATGCTAATGACATGTTTTCCTGCGGATAATTCTGAAAAGCTTTAATTATTTTAAAATCAGCATGGCTTTGCACCAACAGATCCATAGATTGCTGATTAACATAAAACGCTGAGCTATCGGCAGGTTTAAATTTGTTAAATTGTTCCAGCGAGATAAAATCAACCGGCCTTTTACAATAAAACTGGAAGATATTATTCTCTGTCCGCAACGAATAAAGGTGGTATTTATTAAACGCGTTTTGGTTAATGTAATCAGCCGCTGTTATTTGCCCTTTGTAAGCAGCTAGCTGTATATAAAAGCAGGTATTTAAATAAAAATTGGCAAACAGCACTACCGCACAACTCAGCATAAAAGCTTTTTTGTAATTTTCTTTGATCTGATAGCAGATCAGGAAGAAAAGTAAGCCGAATATCAAACAATCAAAGGTGAAATATAAATGCCTGGCCGGGCGCATTAAAAAATTGATAGCCAATATGGCTATAGGCAACAAAACGATATATAGCCATTGACTGATCAACCTGAATTTTGTACCAAACCGGCTTAACTGCATATAACAATAAGGTGCGGTAATAATGGCAAATAAGGGGAAAATGCTGTTGGTATAAAAAGGCAATTGGAAACGAGATAAGCTAAAAAGTAGCAATAACAATAAACCGCCGCTTAATGCGTAATATTCTGTTAGTTTTCTTTTCTGGAATATTTCTTTTAGGTTTTTAAATATCGCATAATAAAATAGCAGGCACCAGGGGGCAAATGCCCAAAGCAGCGTATGCACGTAAAAGAATATATCACCTGATTTACGGGTAATGGGCCCATTGTTTACAAAGCGCCCAAACTGGCTATCCCACAAAAACCACTTAATACCCGATACATGCTGCCTGCCAAAAACAACTTTTTCGGGATGCATATCAAATTGTACATACAGGGCATAAATCTCAGGCAAAATAAATAATGCAGTAAGCAGCACCATCAATATCCATTTAAAATGAAAAATATGCTTGAACTTATGCTGAAATACCAACTGACCCAACAGCCCGCCATAAATAGCAACCAAAACAAACAGGCCTTTGGTCATGATGGCGCAGGCGGTAAGCAATGCTGCTAAAAGCAGATCGATGAATGTAAAGCGGTCTTCGAGGCGTGAGATATGGTAGATACTGCCGATAATAAGACCCATCAGGTAAGGTTCTGCCCGTATATCAACGTTCGACATCAGCACATTTTGTGCGGTCATCAATATTAAAACGGCCATTACAGCTACTTCAAACCCGTAATATTTTTTGGTGAACAGAAAAGTATAAATAAAACTGAGCATAAAGAACAGCAGTGCCGGCAGCCTATACGCCCAAACGCTGATGCCAAACAATTTAAAACTGCATAGTATAAGCCAGAATGGAAAGTGCGGCTTATCAAGCCAATCCTGGTTATAGGTAAACAGTTGCAGAATGTCGTGTTTATAGATCAGGTTTTTAGCTATAGCGGCGTATAAACCGGGGTCATCAGTAAAAAATTTTACGTTAATACCTGTCAGGTTTATGGCCAGCGCTAAAACAAACAATAAGCTATAAAATTGCCTGTTCTTATCTTTCATGCAGCAAAGTAAATGATCTCGGCGAATATATTAACGGATAATATGGAAATAAAAAACCCCTGCCTCACGGCAAGGGTAAAAAACTCACAACAATTGTTTAACCTTTCGGTCAATTCCTAACTGCAATGTGAGTTCATTAATATCATCCATATTTCATGCCAATTTTTTATTTTTTGTAACAAACAGGTTATAATTTATTCATATAGTAGCATTAAAAAAAACGTTATACCTTTATTCCATCTTAACAAAAAAATCTATCGAATTATGAAAAAGTCGTTTAAGCTAAAAGCTGCCTTATTATTGGCAATAGCCTGTATGTTTTCAAGCCTTTCATGGGCACAAACAAAACCAATAGCCAGTCCGCGCGATAGCGTGAGCGCTAAAGTAAGTGGTTCAATCATTACTATAAATTATGGTAGCCCATCAGTAAAGGGCCGTAAAATATGGGGTGGTTTAGTGCCTTATGATACCGTTTGGCGCACCGGCGCTAATGAGGCCACTACCTTTACTACTACTAAAGATATTAAAGTAGAAGGTAAGGTATTGCCAGCAGGTACCTATGGTTTTTTTGCCATACCTAAAAGTGATAATACCTGGATAATCATCTTTAACTCAGTAGCTAAACAATGGGGTGCGTTTAAATATGATAGCAGCAAAGATGTCTTACGCGTAACTGTAAAAGCTAAAGACAATGCCATGAACGAAAGATTGGTTTATGCTATTGGCAAAAAGGGATTTACGCTTGCCTGGGAAAAATTGATCGTTCCGGTTGAAGTGAAATAAGGAGTAGTTGATCAGAGTTTAGAGATTAGTTAACTAAATGGTTGATCTGGTCGTAAAACTCTGAAATAATCAGCATGCGCAGAGTATTTACCAAAAATATAGCTAAGACAAGGGTTGTTATTATAATAGCACTTGCCTTAGCTATTTTTTTGCTCGGTTTGCTTGAGGATCATCCTAAATTTATTGAGCGATATTACTCCAAAGGCTTATACCTTTTTATCTGCCGGGTTATGCACCCGGTTTTAAATTTGTTCCCCTTTAGTGTAGGCGATATAGTGTACCTGGTGGTTATCGGGTTCATTATTTATTACTTTATAAAAATTGTTAGGCTGGCATTTAAAAAGCAGTTTAAACAAGCCGGGATTGTAGTATTGGGGATGATAATGGGCGTACAGATAGGTATACTGGCTTTTTACCTGCTTTGGGGCATTAATTATTTCAGGCCATCAGCCGGGGAACGGCTTCATTTGGCCGATAGCAGCTATACTACTGCCGAACTGACTTCGCTAACTGAAATGCTTATTGATAGCGCCAACGCAACCCGTGCGCGTGTTACAACTGCCGATCTGCAGCAAAGTAATAAGGCTATTTGCCAAACTGCTATACAGGCCGTAAGCAAACTGTCTGCCGATTCAAGTAATTTTTATACTTATGATCCTGATGTGAAGCTCTCCCTGTTTACGCCTTTAATAAATTACTTAGGTACATCGGGCTACTATAACCCTTTTACTACCGAGGCCCAGATGAACTACCAGATACCGGTATTTTTACGTCCGTTTGTGGCCTGCCATGAAATGTCGCACCAGATGGGCTATGGGCCAGAGGATGAGGCTAATTTTGTGGGATTCCTGGCGGCGGTAAACTCAAAGGACAGGCTCATGCGTTACTCAGCTTACCATGAAGCGGTAGATGAATTTATGCGCGACCTGATGATGCGCGATTCCACCCTGGAAAAACAATTGAAAAAACGGGTATCGCCTGCAGTACATCAGGATTTTGTGGTTGAATTCAACTACTGGGTATCGCACGAAAATGAAGTAGATGTGATCAGTAGCTTGTTTTATGATCGCTTTTTAAAAGCCAACAACCAACCCCAGGGCCTGGAAACGTATAATCGCATGGTTAGGTTAGTAATATCATGGTATAAAAGGAAGGTTCATTAGTTATTGGGTAAGTATTTGTCACATCTACTAAGGTAAAAGGATATTTGGTTTGAATTTAATTATTTTCTAATACGTTTATTATCTTAGTAAGATTCGTATCCAATTCAAATACAGTTGTGTGAAGTCCTAAAGCACCGAAACCATTCTTAGCCCTATATGTATGAGTTAATATCCAGCCAGTTTGTTCTGTTTTAAAATTGTTTTCTACCGAGTCCATTTTCTTTTGATAATAAACAGAGTCAGACAATAGCTTTTTAATTTTGTATTTTATTACTTTGCTATTATAAAGATCGGGAAATTGTAAATCAATTTTCAGTGAAGAAAGTTCTGATGTATGACTTATTAAGCTATCTTGAAGTTTGACATAATTTGGAGAATTTAAATAGTTACTACTGCCGGTATCTAATTTACTAAAGCTTACGCTTTCGTAGCTTTTCGGGTCATTCAATGTGCTATCAAGATATTCCTTCACTATTCGATGAGCTATTCCTTCTTTTGTTTGAAAGTGTCTACAGGATGTGATAAAGATTAATGACAATACGAGTAATTTTTTCATTGTGATTAAGGTTAAATAAAAAAGCCACTTGTTAGGTTCTTAAATGTATGAATAAGTTTTTATTAATTACTATCCTTATAATCCCTTTTAACCTCTACCAAAAAATTATTTATATTTGGTAAGCCAAATGAAGTATTACCTCTCAATTTTCTTTCTTGTGATTTTAAGTGCTGCTGCACATGCGCAAAGCTTGTCAATGCCTGAACTTACCAATCTGGCCACGCTTACCAATGAACAGGCGAATAATGCCCTTACTTATGGTAAACCATTTAAAAGGCTTTACTGGCAGGATGTAAACGGGCACCCGCTTGTGCATTATCGTGCCGGTGCCACACCTGATAAGTTTGAAAATATTCTTATAGGTGAGGGCACCACAACTCCTGAAGGTGTTTTTTTACATACAGTTACTTATACAACTACCAATACCAAATACTTATTGAGTTTGATTGCCCAGGCAAAAAGCACAGGCCTAAACGTAAACTTTGAAGGTGCCGACGCTTATAACAATATCTACCTGTTTGATAATTTCCTTTTTACAGTTAAGATCTATATCAATACTGATAATAAACAAGGCTCAGTTGAGATCAGTCAGAAAGATTATCTTATTGGCGAGTAGTGTGATCGGCTGAGTTAATTTCTCTGAACAGAAATTTATATAGATTCTGTTAATTCTTAAATTCGATAAATTCGGGTTCAGACAAAAAATAATGTAATTGCCCCTCCGATTAATCTGAACACTTTTTGTTTCCTGATTAGCTATGTAATACCTTTACAGCAGGAGTGATACATTATTTATCAGTTAAAAACATTTAACCCTATGAAATTTTTCTTAAGCATACTTTTATTAACTATAGCGATTGTGCCATGCCAGGCGCAAAAAGTAAAACCCGCTTTAAATTTAACAAAAGGCAATACCTACTATAGCATAAGCGATCTAAATACATCTATAGCCCAAACCATGAACGGGCAGCAGGTAACATATACCATTGGTATGTCGACTAAAACAGCGTATAAAGTGCTTGATATAAAAGATACCGTTTATAACCTTGAGGTTACCTACAAAAACATCGGCATGAAAATGCAGGCACCCGGTGCGGGCAATATAGAATATAATTCGGGCAATAAGGATGCGAAAGATGTAGCATCCCAAATTTTATATGCTATGGTTGATAAGCCTTTCTTGATTACTTTATCAAAAAGTGGTAAAGTAATAGCTGTTCAAAACGTTGAGAAGATGATGCAGGCTGTTTTTAAAAGTGTAACATTAGCTGACACCGTACAGTTACAGCAATTCAAAAATCAGTTTATGCAGTCATTCGGCGAAAAAGCCTTTAAAAGTAATTTAGAGGAAACCTTTGCAATCTATCCGAGTATTAAAGTAGCCAAGGGCGATAAATGGACGGTAGGTACAAAGCTGCAATCGGTTATGGAAGCCAACGTGTATGCTACTTACGAGTTGATAGATATTACACCTGATTCTTACCTTATACATGGCGAAGCAAAGGTAACATCGGCAAGCAGTTCAACTACCCAAATGAGCGGTATGCCCGTAAAATATAATCTTTCCGGTACCACTTTTTCTGAGATAAAAGCTGATAAAACAACCGGCTGGATAACTGAATCAAAACAAAAGGAAGATCTATCAGGAGATATATCAATACTCGATAATCCTAAATTGCCCGGCGGTATGCAAATGCCCATGACCATACATGCTAATATTATTACTACTGATCAGTAGGTCAAAAGTCAGTAGGTCAAAAGTCAAAAGTCAAAAGTCAAAAGTCAAAAGTCAAAAGTCAAAAGTCAAAAGTCAAAAGTCAAAAGTGATTATGTTAAGTAGGGTTTGGCAACTAATCACTAATCTCCAACCTCTAATTATTTATAAAAAAAACAGGCTGTAGAAATGCAGCCTGTTTTTTTTATAAATAATTTAAAATGTTTTTATTGCGCAATCGTCTTTATCTTTAAATGCACAATACATTGGTAACAGCAGTAATGCCCGAAGATAAGAACAGCCACATCATCCAAACGATCAGATCGTATGGCAAAAACTTGCTGGGCTTTATTCGCAGGCGCGTAAAGAGCGATGCCGATGCCGAAGACATTCTGCAGGATGTTTGGTATCAGTTTAGTTCGGTTATTAATTCGCAGCCAATAGAACAAACAGGGGCATGGCTGTACAAGGTTGCCAGCAATAAGATCACTGACAAGCACAGGAAAAAATCAGAAATCCTGCTCGACGACATGATCGCTACCGATGACGACGAGGATGATATCACTGATTTTAAGGCCATCCTGCTTACCGAAGCCAAAACACCTGAGACAGAATACCTGCGCAATATTTTTTGGGAGCAATTATTTTTTGCGCTGGATGAACTACCCGAAAAGCAACGTCAGGTTTTTATATGGAACGAGTTAGAGGATATTTCATTTGCCGAAATAGCAGACCTTACAGGCGATAATGTACAAACCCTGGTATCGCGCAAGCGCTATGCAGTATTGCATTTGCGTAAGCGACTTAAACAATTGTATGATGAGATTACACAATATTAAAAATTAAAAGAAAATGAAAAGAACATTTTATAGAGGACGATTTATATTTATACCACTGGCGGTTGCGGCCTTCCTCACGCTTATAAGCTTTGTGGTAATGATTTTATGGAATAATTTACTGCCTGCTATACTGCATGTAGGCGTTATTACCTTTTGGCAGGCTATGGGCGTATTTGTTTTATGCAAAATACTGTTTGGCTTTGGCAAAGGCGGAAGAGGTGGCATGGGCGCACCGTGGATGCGAGGCCGTATGGAACACCGCTTTAACAATATGACACCCGAAGAACGCGAAAAATTTAAACAACAGTGGGAAAGCCGTAAATGTGGTTTCGGTGGCCCAGGAGGGCGCAGAGGATTTGGTGCAGATTGGGAAGATTTTACTACAAAAGAGGCTCCAAAAGCAACAGAATAATAATTTTAAACAACACCTGCAATGGATATATTAATATTTGAAACAAGTGTTTACAACCGTGAGGCAGTTAATAAGGTAAAACCCTTGTTAACTGCCGTATCGGGTATTGCCCAATGGAATTTTGACCTGGAAGATTGCGATCATATTTTACGGATAGTATCCGATGACCTTAGTCCGCGTAAGGTTGAAACCTTGCTGCAATCTGCGGGATTTAATTGCCGTGAGCTCGAATATTGATATAAAGGAATTATAATATAACTCCTGCTGAAGTAAAGCGCAAGTCTCTGCCTGCTAATGCCGATGTAGCATAACCTTCATCATTAATAAACAATTTTTCATTTTCGGCCATTATATGCAGATCGTGCGTCATAAAATCGCCAAAAATGCGTATCGCGACTATAGGGGCATTTACTTCCAGTTCCGCAACTATATTGAGTTGCAGGCGCAAAGCTGATTCATCATCCATTTGCTGCACTTTTATAATTATAGAACCATCCGTATCTAAAACCTTTACACAATCCCTTTCTTCAATAACACTAACTCCGGTACCCAGCGCCTTGTTATCACTTAAAACAACGCCGTTCCCGTTTTTGTCTTTAATATCCAGGTCGATACTTAAAAACGAATTTGGTTCAGTATCATGATAAATGGTTTTTATTCGTAAGATCTCATTTGAATTTTCATGATCGGCAAAGCTGATAACACCATGAGGAACAATATAGGCGCAAGTGCCCATAATAAATGCGTATTTCATAATTTAATTGTGTTTAAGTGTAAATACTAAATAACATAAACGCCGAAAATGTTTAGCAAATAGCTTTTATTTTTTTCGATTTGATAGTTAACTTCCTTCTTTAGCGCAAGTCTTGTGCAAAGGGTTGAAGCATTGGGGAGACTTGTGCTGTTAGGCACAAGTCCTCTCCACAACCCTTCGCACAAGACTTGCGCTATTCAGGTAATTATTTAAGCTATAAATGTTCCGGCATGCTCCGGAGGAGCAAAATGTTGGTAGCAAATCAAATGTAAAATGTTTAGCATATAGGTATGCAACATAGCACGAGGTCACGTACCTACCTTTAGATTTGCTTGAGCATAATAATAAGGTTGTTATTATTGTTGAAGCTTTCTTTTTGCTTCTTTTTCTTTGTTAATAACCTTGATTTTTGTGGATAAAGTTAACAACGGTAAGGGAGCATTAACGTACCTACAAAGCTTTAAGGCTTATATGCCGATTAAATCCCTTACCGTTTGTTTTAAACTATAGCATCAAATAGAAATTAGAGTTTCGAAGGCTCATTAGTAAGGTATTGATGTGGTTTAAAACCGTTAACTGTTTACAAACATAAACAGTGTAAAGATATGGAATTTGAATTTTTCATCGGAATCGATGTATCAAAAAACGAACTGGACTTTTCAATCCAACAAGGCAAGTGTTTCCTGTTCCACCGGGAAATAGCCAACAAACCAGCAGAAATTAACCTGCTTATTAAGGAGATCGGCATACTGCCCGGTTTTTCTTTAAACAAAGCCGTTTTCTGTATGGAGCATACGGGTATTTATAGCAACCACCTATTAGGTTGTTTGCATAAAAAGAAAGGTAATATCTGTTTAGAAGCCGCTACCCACATCAAAAAATCGTTGGGAAATATCCGTGGCAAGAACGATAAAATAGATTCGGTAAGGATAGCGGAGTATGCTTATAAAAACAGGGAAGAACTGCGTTTGTGGGCACCTAAACGAGATGTTGTCCAGCAATTGGCCTATTTAGCAAGCACACGTTCGCGATTAATAAAGATCCAAAAAATATTGGCAACTCCGCTTAATGAATATGGTGAATTTGTATCAAAGAAAATGACCAAACAAAATTCAGGGATATGCCAACGGACAATAAATTCCACCCAGGCAGATATGGATAAGGTTGAAAAGGCAATAGCTGCGCTTATTGCTGCTGATCCAGAATTAAAGCGGTTATTTGAACTAACAACCTCAGTATGCGGTGTTGGTAAGGTAGTAGCTACTCAGATACTGGTCACTACGAACGAGTTTAAAGATATTAACAGCCCGAAACAATTTGCCTGCTTTGCTGGCGTGGCACCATTCACGTCCGAATCGGGTATGTTTAAGGGAAAGGGAAGAGTATCGCATATGGCGAATAAAAAAATGAAAACACTTTTACATCTGGCAGCTTTGGTCGCTATACAACATAGTCCAGACCTGAAGTTATATTACGAACGAATGGTAAACGACGGAAGGAAGAATAAAATGAGTGTATTAAATGCAGTTAGGAACAAACTTATATTACGAGTTTTTGCTTGCGTTAATCAAAACAGGATGTATGAAAAAAATTATTGCAAATCAGTTGCGTAGATCATAGAAATCGGC
>Ga0302304_10000191_pt1 | contig 43421 bp, 34 predicted proteins | sample III_Palsa_E2_2_FD_198769 | JGI IMG/M metagenome (GOLD analysis project Ga0302304, IMG submission 198769) | Peat permafrost microbial communities from Stordalen Mire near Abisko, Sweden - III_Palsa_E2_2 | ecosystem: Environmental > Terrestrial > Soil > Palsa > Peat permafrost | place: Sweden...
ACGATTATTGGATGCTTTTTACCGAAAAAATGAAAGCGCTAATCCAGGAAGGTAACTATGCAAATAGCGCGCAACTAATAACGGCTATACTTCAAAATCAATTCAAATATTTCATGGCAGAAAAGATCAAAAGTACCATTAATCATATCGACCAGGTAACCAAGTGCGCCATAGTACTGAAGCATAAAGATGAACTTCCGGCTTCCATCGGCGGTTACCGGTTCATTATTGAATGCGGCTTCCATTGCACTTTGTCCGGTCATTTTCTCTGCCCAGGGGAAGGTTAAGGTGGGTCCTCCTGTGATTGTTATTGTTACCATGATATGAAGGTTTTTGGTTGGTTTAAATTCTTAATTAAAGCTAAATACAATTTATCAGAAATCCCTTTTTTTCCTTTATATATTTTGCGTTAATATCCTTTATGGCAACTGTTTATCAGTTAATCCCATTTGTTTGGCCAAATAGGCTCAAACGGCACTGTATAGGAATAGAAATATCATAAACCCCTGATCGCCTGTACACCAGAATTTATAGCTTTTCAAAAACTATTTCTGATCTGTTAACTTCTACCAGTAAATACCAGGCATCTATCAGACATTTGATAAACGAGAAGCTTATTCCCGGAACCAGTACATATAATCCATACGCACAACCGGAACATAACATGACTGCGGAAATGAAAAATGGAATTAAAGACAGCTGTGTAAAAATCAATGCTTTGAGATATGGCACAAAGAAATTCCTGTCTACCCGCTTTATGCTAAAAATATCAATCCTCGTATTAACTATCCAGACAATGATCGTTGTCCCCAATATTTCATCACCAATATAGCATACTGGCTGACCGGGAATAAGATGAAAGCTGGAAACGATCAGGATATTACTTAACAACAGAATTGATCCAAGCGCCCGGGTAGGTAAATGCGAACGTGTGATTTTTAAAATCTTGTGCAAATTGAGGGACAGCCCGATGAAAATAAATCCGGTTAAGGATGCTGATGCACCGGCAGTGACTGTAAAATAGCTGTTCCAATTTTGCATATGGCGTAATTGTTTTAAAAGCACTTTAAGCTCTTAATTACTTTACAAACGACAATTCAATTATAACCTACTAAATATCAACTCATTTCACAAACACCTACTGGTTTAATTTCGTTAAATAGCGATATTTGGGATTTATACAATTGACATATTTAAGCGCACTCTGCCTGTGTTAACAAGTAACACCTCGGCATCCCATTGCGGATTTAAACTGGATAAGCTAAATTTTTACTTTTCGAATTTGATAACGTCATGCCCCATTACAAATGGTATGTTCAATAGATAACTATTATCATCAATATCGAATAAGCCTTCAAAATGATTGATCCCCCAAAGGTTCCAGTCGCAATTGTACGGATTATCAGGTTTGGGGTTATCCGTCATAAAGCCTATGACTTCAAAATTGGGGCCGACAAAAGACCCTTGTTGAAGTGTGCCCCCCACTGTCGGGCATTTTTGATCAAATATTACTTTCCTGATGATATTAAGAGGGGAATAGTCGGGGAAGTCTACATGAATCGTATTTGCTTCCTTTTTTCCCGAGCCATAAAATTCAAGGCCATCGATCGTTAAGATTTCTTTACAAACTATTTTTATGGGAAAATCGCTGATATCCATTGTCAAAATGAAGACCCTGATCTTGTTCATCTCCGGACAATAGCCGGCCATTACCATCTCGCAAATCCCCTTTTCACGAAACAAAGCTGCCATCTCAAAGCATATCTTCTCGTAGAATTTGGAAATGAATTTTGCAATTCCTTCAAAAGAAAAATCAGTGTAGCCCGGTGTATACTGAATATTGGTCAATGCAGCAGCCATATATTCTTTTATTGTCGCAGCAGCAATCACGCTCCCAGTTACGCCAAGGCCAATAACATGATCGTAATCTACTGTGCTGCTGCCATCGGTTTCATTAGGCGACCTGATTTTTACGCCCAATCCCGATACCTTGATACCGAAGTCAAAATTTGTTGTTCCGCCATAATTGAACCGGGTATCAGCGGTGATGGAAACCTGGCCATTTTTTCTTTCTGCGATTACAAGTGTCATAATTGATGTTTGTAAGTAAAGGTAATCACAATGCACAACAACAAAAGACCGGTAATAGCCGGTATCTTCGCTCTCACATATGATTTAATAATCGTCAGTTACTCAAGCCAGCCAGCTTTTCAGCGACAGCGCGTAGCAGGTCCACATTGAGCGTACCAGCAATAGCAGCTAAGTCCGTGCCGGCCAATGCGCGGTAGCCTCCCTCCTCATCAGGTTCAAAAGTAATTGTAGTTTCATCGATCAGCACTAAGATACGGTGGGTATAACCCCACCGCTCGAAACGCGCTTTAAACTCCTGTTCCGTTCCCTGATAAGTTACCGATATGATAAACGGTTCATTCATGGGCCTTAAAATTTGATCTTTGACGGATCCGTTACAATGATCTCGGGCTTGCCTTTGTAATCGATCACTTCGCCTTCGACGGTGATGGTTTTATCATTTAACTGTCTCCCCAAGTCTTTGGCATCGCCTTTCAACGCTACGGTCAGCAACTGATTGGGATAAGCTGCCCCTAAATTCACCAAATACATGCTGCCGATATCCCTGCTGCTATAGACCTTGCCTTGTACACTAACGGTTTTGCCGACCGCATTTTTCACTTCTTCCAGTTTTACGGGAGATACCGTCTGCGAATCTGCCTGTGGCGTAGGTGTGAAGCTGATCTCTTTCACCTGTTCATTATTAAACAGCCTGTTCAGTTCACCAGCCAGTCGGATGCCTGCCTGGTCGATACGTCTGTGGATAAACGGAATATATTTCTGGTAATAGGCTTCATCGATATCCTGACCCGGTTTGACCTGCGCGTATATTTCGCTGCTGATCTGGTAACTTTCCCAGATCCATTCCATCGGACTGTCCAACTGCCATTGCTTGATCTGCGCAGGAGTAGCGACATCATATGTTTTAGCAATGTCCGCTTCGCTCAGGCCCTCATGATCGATCAGTTTACTATCCCAAAGGCTATGCAGGTTGGTGCCTTTATCATCGAAACGCACCTGTATGGTATTGCCGCCTTTATCTTCCTTGCGGCTGATATGCATCGGCTGGTGGGCATCGCCTACCAGATGGATCAGGTACTTCAATGCTTCATTCTTTTGGTCGGCGCTTAAGCTTTTATCTTTCAGAGTAGCTTCTGCTTTCAGGATTGCCGTATAAACGTTATTATCGCTCTCACTCACAAATTTGACAAACTGTTCATGTGTTAACCCTAATGGCAGGTTCAGAAAATGCCAGGGCGCAGTGGTATTATTTCTATTTTCATCAGCCCAAGTTGCCACATCGGCCATGCTTTCGCCTTTCAGGTAAGCCGAAACAACATAAGCGGTATTGCTGGTCAGGTGTTTTTGCGCGATGGTCGCTATGGCACGGTGCCCTTTGAAACCCCAGGAAATAAGTATAACGGAAACGCCTATCAGGCAAAAATTAAACAGTTTCTTCATGCTGCGAATATAATTGTACTATGGTTTAAAAATTGAATACTGTTGGTAAATTATCAGATCACCACCCTGAAGGTAAGGTTGATCCGGGCCTTCATCGGTCGGGTGGATTTGGCAACGCGGTGTTCCCAATGTTCCTGCAATCCCGCCTTCATCAGCAAAAACGAGCCATGCTCCAGCCGGACGGAATACTGCTTACTGTGATCCGACTTATTGCGGATATCAAAACTGCGTACCTGGCCGAAGCTGACAGAGGCGATAACCGGGTTCCTGCCGAGCACGCTTTCCCGGTCACTGTGCCAGGCAACAGAATCATTGCCATCCCGGTAATAATTGAGCAGGACACTATTGAATTTGACACCCGCCAATGGTTCGACCATTGCTTTGAGCATTAACAATTCAGGTGTCCAGGGATTCGGGTTGGAAATTTTACCCGAAACGGAATATTCTGTGCCAATATCGCCATGCCAGGAAGTAAGCCGCGGAGTCAGGTATTCCTTATCCCACATTTTCTGGGTGCTTTGTTTCCAGGGCATATCTTTTATAAATTTTTGAAACAGGTTATCGCTGGTGTGCTGACCGACAAAATTCGCGTGGTACTCCAATAGTTCTTTTGGCAGTCCCCTGCTCTGCCCTGCTTCGGCAAAAAAACTTAATTGTTCCATGTCAAAAAATATTTTTCACAAAGATAATAAAATACTAATATTTTTAGCATTATGTTTGTAAGCTATTTCAAATGGAAGAGTTTTATATCGATGTGGAACTGAGCCGGGGCATGACCCGGATACAGGTGGACGAGGTGCCACCTGAGCAATGGGATATGGCTTCTGTGCCGCAATTTATTATTGAATTTCATGATGGGGCCGGGTTTATTACCCTGACATTGCAACTGGAACGGGGACAATGGTATGATCGGAATACGCGGCTGCCTGAGGAGAATTTCCACCTGCGTTATTTTGAGCTGGAGTCCAATGCCTGGAACCCGGATTACCGGAGCCCGTTAACCGAAACTGCTATTGTTCAGATCGGCCAGGCGATCAGCCGTCACATGGTTGTACACCTGATAGCCTATATGGATTTGTTCGTCCCTGTTTTCCGTGAACCTACTTTAAACTGAGAACTGATGGAAAACAAACAAGAGATCATCGGCCAATTACGCAAAAACCTTTTGCAATGGGAAGGCTATAAGCCGCCGGTTACCGGCACCCGATCTCTGGTGGGCCTGGGCCCGGCGGAGGCGGCATTCCCCAATGGGATATTCCCGGTAGCGGCAGTCCATGAGTTGGTCTGCGGTTCGGCCGAGGAGGCAGCGGCAGGGGGCGGTTTTGTGACCGGTATCCTGTCGGCACTCCTGAAACAAGGCGGTATTTGTGTCTGGATCGGGCGCGCACGGCGGTTATTTGCACCCGCGCTGACGGCCCTTGGCGTGGCGCCGCATAAAGTTATTTTTATCAGCCTGGATAAGGACAAGGATGCGCTTTGGGTCATGGAGGAGGCTTTGAAATGTTCCGGGCTGAAAGCGGTGGTTTGTGAAGTAGGCGAACTGAACTTTAAACAATCACAGCGTTTGCAGCTGGCAGTGGAACAAAGTAGGGTAACGGGGTTTGTGCTGCGTAATACGGCCGATAAACTGGGATCAACCGCCTGCGCGGCGCGCTGGCGGATCAAATCTTTGCCGAGTGCTGACCTGAACGGTCTGCCCGGACTTGGCTTTTTGCGCTGGCAGGTGGAATTACTGAAAGTACGTAACGGGCAACCGGGCACATGGATATTGGAATGGAAATAAGGGTGTTTTGTACCTGTGGAAAAGACTCTGATATTGGAAGAAAGGCAGGCGGGTTGAACGATGCAAAAACGCTATATGGCCATATGGTTCCGGCATTTGCTGACGGACGGCCTGTCGCTCCGCCGGGCTGATTTAAAAGAGGTGCCCTTTGTTTTGGTGATGCCGGTAAAAAACCGGGTAGTGATTACGGCATCGAGCCCTTTGGCAGAACAGCAGGGTGCTTTTACCGGGATGGCCGCAGCGGATGCGCGGGCGGCAGTGCCGGGACTGGTGAGCATCGACGACACGCCGGGGAAAGCGGCTAAGTTATTACGTTTGCTGGGGTTATGGTGCATCCGTTATACACCAGTTGTAGCGATTGACCTGCCTGACGGCCTGGTTCTTGATATTTCGGGTTGCGCCCATCTCTGGGGCGGCGAGCGAGGCTATTTGAAAGAAATTGTTTTAAAACTACGGAACGCCGGCTTTGACGCACGGGCGGCTATCGCTGATACGCCGGGAGCAGCCTGGGCAGTAGCACGGTTCGGAGTGGTCTCACCTATCGTTCCACCCGGAAAGCAATCTTCGGCAATAGCTGATTTACCGCCTGCGGCTTTAAGGCTGGAGGCAACGATACAGGAGCGCCTGCAAAAGCTGGGGTTCCGGGCCATCGGACCAATGCTTTCCATGACCGCACCCAGTTTGCGGCGGCGCTTCGGCAAGGAACTGTTGCTGCGTATCGGCCAGGCTTTGGGATCCATAGAGGAACCACTGCAACCCCTGGTACCGCCGGTACCTTATGTGGAGCGGCTGCCCTGCCTCGAACCGATCCGTACCGTAAAGGGCATTGAGATTGCTATTGAAACGCTGTTATCAGCTTTATGCCTGCGCCTGCAGGCCGAAGGCAAAGGGTTGCGTAAGGCGGTGCTAAAATGCCACCGTATTGATGGCCGTAAAGTTCAGGCCGGTATCACCACCGCGAACGGCTCACACAGCATTTCGCATTTAACGCGGTTGTTCCAGTTACAGATCAGCAAGATCGAACCGGCATTAGGCATAGAACTTTTTGTACTGGAAGCCTTGCGAACCGAGGATATGGAAACGGTGCAGGAACAAATCTGGGCGGTGGATAAAGGTTTAGCGGATATGGCGCTCGCGGAACTGCTCGACCGGGTAGCGGGGAAAGTCGGCGCAGATACGATCCGGCGTTATTTGCCCGCTGAGCATTACTGGCCGGAGCGCTCGGTTAAAATAGCGGCTTCGTTAACCGAGGAACCCCTGACGGCCTGGCCTGAACAAATGCGCCCGATCCGTCTACTTGCTGTACCGGCACCCATAGAAGTGATGGCTTTAGTGCCGGATAATCCCCCGAAAACATTTATTTACAAAGGCAGGCGGCATGTGATCATCAAAGCGGACGGGCCGGAACGTATCGGCCGCGAGTGGTGGCAGGACAGCGGTGAACATCGCGATTATTACATGGTAGAAGACAGTGATGGCCAGCGGTACTGGGTCTTTCGATCGGGCCATTATGATGGTGGTGACGTGCGATGGTATTTACATGGATATTTTGCATAGGAGAATACAAAATGCAGTATGCGGAATTACAGGTCACTTCCAACTTCAGCTTCCTGCGCGGCGGCTCCCATCCCCATGAACTGGCGGAACAGGCTGCCGCTTTAGGTTATTCGGCTATCGCGGTTACCGACCGGAACTCTTTGGCGGGTATTGTCCGGGCACATATGGCAGCCAAAACCGCCGGCATCCGTTTTATCCCGGCCTGCCGTCTGGATTTGGTAGACGGAGCCAGTTTGCTGGCTTACCCTACTGACATCAAGGCTTACGGACGCTTATCAGCCCTGCTGACATTAGGCAACCTCCGTACCGAGAAAGGCGAATGCGAATTATTTAAAGCGGATGTATATCTGCATAAAGAAGGTATCCTATTTGTCGCTGTTCCTCCGGACAAACTGAACAGCCTGTATGAGCTGGACCAGGGTTTCCTCAACGACCTGTCGGAATACCGGCAGCAGTTCGGCCGCTCGCTTTATCTCGCCGCCTCTTTTAATTACCGGGGACAGGATGCCAAACGGTTGTTCCGGCTGTCGGAAACTGGTGTGCCCTTAGTGGCGACAGGCGACATACATTACCATATCCCTGAGCGGCGGGAATTGCAGGATGTGGTAACCTGTACGCGGGAAAAATGCACGATCCTTACCGCAGGGTTTAAGCTCCACCCCAATGCAGAGCGCTTTTTGAAACCATTAGATGAGGTAAAGCGGTTGTTCCGGGCCTATCCTGAAGCTGCAGTAAATGCGTGTAAGATCGCCGACGCCTGCCGGTTTTCGCTGGATGAGCTCAAATATATAGAACCCAAAGAAGTATTAGTTAATGGTATGACCCGGCAGCAACGCCTGGAGAAATTGACCTGGGAACGCGCGAAGGTTTGTTTAGGCAACCCTGTCCCGGAAAAGCACCGGCAGCAGATCGAATTCGAACTGGACTTCATCCGGCGGCGCAACCTGGCCTGGTATTTCCTGCGGGTCTATAAAAAAACACAGCGGGCAGAAGACCTGGGTATCCTGCACCAGGGGCGCGGTTCGGCAGCTAATTCCACGGTTTGTTATTGTCTGGCTATTACAGCGGTGAACCCGGCGAAATCCCGTTTATTATTTTCCCGCTTTATGTCCGATGCGCGTGACGAGTGGCCCGACATAGACGTTGATTATGAACATGAACGCCGCGAGGAGATCATCCAGTTTACTTATAATGATTACGGCCGTGACCGGGCGGCCATTGTCGCTACAGTTACGCAGGAACGGCATAAGGGAGCGATCCGTGATGTGGGCAAGGCGATGGGCCTGTCGGAAGATACGATCAAGCGTATCGGCGCGACCATCTGGGATTTTCACGAGGAAGGATTTGATGAAAAGCGGCTGAGCGACCAGGGGCTGAACCCCAAAGACCCGCTGATCTTAAAAGTGCTGGAACTGACCAGCCAGCTCATCGGTTTTCCCCGGCAGCTCGGCCAGCATACCGGTGGGTTTGTGATCACCGAAGGCAAACTATCTGACTTTTGCCCTGTGCTCAATGCCCGGATGGAAAACCGTACGCAGGTGGAATGGAACAAGGACGACCTGGAAGATTTGGGTATCCTTAAAATAGACGTGCTGGGATTGGGCATGCTGACCATGATCCGCAAAGCGTTTGACTTGGTACTCCAGCATTACGGCATCCAATTGACCTTAGCCAATGTGCCGCAAGATGACCCGCTGGTCTATGATATGATCTGCCGGGCGGACACGATTGGCGTGTTCCAGATCGAGAGCCGGGCACAGATGTCCATGCTGCCACGGCTGAAACCACGCTGTTTTTATGACCTGGTGATCGAAGTAGCGATTGTGCGGCCTGGTCCGATCCAGGGGGATATGGTGCACCCTTATTTAAGGCGGCGAAATGGCGAGGAACCGGTCATCTATCCGTCCAAAGAATTAGAGGAAATATTAGGCCGCACGCTCGGTGTTCCGCTATTTCAGGAACAGGCGATGGAAATTGCCATCGTGGCAGCAGGCTTTACCCCGGCTGAAGCCGATCAGTTGCGCCGCAGCATGGCCTCATTCAAGGCTAACGGCAAACTGCACCTCTACGAAAAGAAAATGGTAGAGGGCATGGTCGCTCGGGGCTATGAGGAAGATTTCTCCCGACGGGTTTTTAAACAATTGCAGGGCTTTGAGGGCTATGGTTTCCCGGAGAGCCATGCCGCATCTTTCGCCCTGCTGGTTTACGTTTCCTCCTGGCTGAAATGCCATTACCCTGACGTATTCTGCGCGGCGCTTTTGAACAGCCAGCCGATGGGCTTTTACCAGCCGGCCCAGATCGTGCGGGATGCGCGGGAACACGGGGTACTGATATTACCCGTAGACGTGAACCGATCAGAGTGGGACAATAGACTGGAACAAAAGGGCGGAAAGTTTTACGCGGTGCGCTTAGGCTTCCGGCAGGTGAAAGGGCTGAAGGAAGCGGATATGATACAGTTAGTCGCTATGCGGGAAAATGGCTATTTCCACATCGATCAGCTGCGGGCGGCGGGTGTACCGGAAGCCGCCCTGGAAAAACTGGCGGACGCGGACGCTTTCCGCTCGTTAGGTGCTGATCGGCGGATGGCTTTATGGGAAGTGTCGGCATTGGCTGACCGGCCAGTGGGCTTGTTTGACGGACAGCTTTCCGAAACCGCTTTAGAATCGCCGGTGGAATTACCGCCAATGACCCGGGGCGAGCATGTAGTGCAGGATTATATTTCGACGGGGCTGTCGCTCAAGGACCACCCGGTAGGGTTGGTAAGACCGCAACTGACTCGGATGCGGAATGTCAGGGTCAGCGAACTGGCTAACGGGAAAGACGGTGATATGGTCTGTATTGCGGGGCTGATTACCGTACGGCAGCGACCGGGAACGGCCAAAGGCATTTTGTTTATGACATTGGAGGATGAAACGGGTTCCGCAAACCTGGTGGTATGGCAAACACTGTTTGACAAATACCGTAAGGAGATCGTCCAGTCGAGGCTACTGATGGTTGCAGGAAAACTGCAAATAGCTAATGGAGTAACCCACCTGGTGGTGCACCGTTGTTTTAACCTGACCGCTTTGTTACGCAGCCTGACAGAAACCGACCTGCCTCAAACGCTGGCGCGCGGCGATGAAACCACCAAGCCGGTTAATTATGACGGGCGATCAACGGTACCGGCAGTATCTACCGAAGGCGCATTTCACAAGGGGCGTAATTTTCATTAACACTGACAAGGCCCGAATACTTTGGCTTATTGACGGCTTCATTAATTTTCAACTAATACTAGCAAGCCATTTGCAGGAATTGTCATCGTAAGCGTGCCATTCGAAGACGGGATAACAGCTCCGGCGTTGCCGGTATTCGTTCCGCCATATATCGCGGCATCACTATTGAAAACTTCCTTCCATCCCCCATCTGGTAAACGATAGCTATCGGTAGCTACAGTATAACTGGGAAAAGCTGAGTTATTAAAACTCGCGGCTATAATCACTTGTTCTGTGCCGTACCAACGTTTAAAAACAATCACTCGCCCCGCATTGTCTGCCACAAATATATCAATACTCTTACTTCTAATGGATGGATAACGTTTGTTCAGTGTTAGCAAATCCTGGTAGTACCGGAACATATTTGCCCCCACACCTATCCTGTCTCCTTTAAGGTCCTCCCGGTTATTTAAAAAGTCGTTATAGGTATACGGTTTCTGTGCAGAAATCTCGTCCCCCATAAAAAACAACGGCGTTCCAGCCGACAAAACCGACAAAGCCACAGCAACCCTTGATCTCATTTCTGCATATTCACGCGTACTGCCGACGATTGGAGCCTGATTTACAGCGGTAACCATCGTGCGATGTGACCATACATTGTTACCAGGATCAAGACAGGCACCGGAATTGTCATGATTAATATGATATACTACACTATTAAATTGGGTTTGGTAAAGGCTTGCGCTGAATCCTGCAATATCTAATTGCCTGTCATCGCCATAACCTGCATTAAGCAGGAGCATCGGACTTCCCTGATAGCCTATCAAGGCGTGGAAGAAATTTGCGTACCAAATGGCATTAAATCCGCAACCGCCAACGCTCACCGGCTTAGTCATCATATCCCAACCAGTATAGTCTTCTGCCATCAGCATGATATTAGGGTGTGTCATGCGTAAAGTACGTCCCCATTCCCGAAGGAATTTACAGCCAAGGGCATTGGCATCGTTAACGCCCCAATAAGGCGGACTATTTTGTGTGTTATTTTGGTGTATCGCATCGCAGAGATCAACCCGAAACCCGTCCACATGCATCTCCTCTGCAAGAAATACCGCGCTGCTAATAAACTGCTGGCGCACCATAGTTTCTCTAAAGTTCGGGGTATATCCTGTGCTCCCATTATTGCAATACCCGCCATCCGGATTTGGATAATCGCTTGATTTACCTTCGTAGAAATAGTAAATATTTTGTTCGGGAACTATTGAATCATAGGCCCATTCCGCACGGTTGGCGTTACCATCATAGTGATTGTACACAACGTCCTGAATAACAGCGATACCGCGGCGGTGACACTCCCTGATAAAATAACGGTATTCATCCCTCCCGCCTGCACTCGATTGGATCACCATATGATGGGTATCTCCATACCCCCAGCCAACTGTGCCAGAAAATTCAAACATCGGCAGCAACTCAATCGCATTTATTCCCAAATCAACCAAATAGTCTAAAAGATCTACAGCATCCTGTAAATTTCCAGGTATTCCCGGCGTATTTCCCAGAGCACCGACATGCAGTTCATAAATCACCATGTCATCAATACTTCCTGGCAATGGTTTCGCAGGGTTAAATTCCTCCTTCCAAAAATCTTTTGCACTTTCCATTTGCGGGTTGCCATTAACGGGCACCGGGAAAACTGCAGAAATCAGGTCCGGATCACAGATAATGCTGCAACTAACCGTTCCATCCAGTGTTTGTATAGTGCCATCCCATGACGATGCTTCGGGGTCAATTTGCCCGCGGCCTACCAAACCACGTGCGAAAATATCAGTACGGTATAGGGCCTTTCCCTGGGCAGTATTTATTCGGTACATATAGTACTTTCCGGTGTACTGATCAAAATTTGGTAAGACCGCGCTTTCCCAAATATCCGGCAGTTTTCCTTTTGCAAGCGGAATAACCGGCATAGCCGGGTCGATCCCTACATTACCCACTGTGATATAACCGCTTGAATCACCAAAAACAACATCGATAGCCGCGGCGTTCGGCGACCAAACACAAAACTTTAGTCCCGCCTTAGCTCTATTATTTGCATAAAATTTATTGGCACCTAGCTTTTTCTTATAAGTGAAATAGAACTGTTGAACAGATGAGGTACCATCCGCCATTAACGTAAATGAGCTGTACCTGTCAGAACGCGTGGGGTCATTTATTTCTGTATTGATACCCCAAAGGTTTTTACCTGCCGGGCCGTCAATGAATACCCCCCAGTTAAACACCTGCCCTGCTTCTGAAAGATCTAAGTCAATTGTTGTAGCAAAGGCTGGGCACCCGTCTTCGCCGATAATAGCCTTCATCGGACTTGTCGTCCAGGTATCACTATAAAGACCGCTAGCATCCCAACTACCTTGAATTTTTGCATTTAAAAATAGTTTCTGACTGATTCCAGTGAGGAAAGTGAAGGTGATGGTTTGCTTTGCCATGACTGTTTCGGTTAAGGTTTAACGACAGGTTAAAATACGCAGATTTTAACTATAATTAAAGTAATTATAAAAATAGAATCATGCGTACCGTTTCCTTAAGTCCGGGCTATCCATTATTAGAATTCCAATCGTTATTGTTTGCCTCTTATTGAGCAAATCGCTAATTTAAATCCTCATTAAGTACAATAACATGTTCGATAATTGTTTAGCATTTATAAATGCAGACCGGTTATAAATTTGTGGGCATATTTGGTTTTTTAATAAATCAGGCCTAATTTTAAGAAATAAACCTGAACACCTTAATCATATCATCGGGTCCCCGCTCAAAGACTATTGGAAACTATGAAGAAACCCGGACGTAATGAACCCTGTTACTGCGGAAGCGGTAAAAAATACAAGAAATGTTGTTTGCAACAAGATGAAAGCGCCGAAAAGGCGTTCAGTGATCTGACGGGGCCGAGTGATTTCAAACCGGCGATACCCAAAGACAACAGCAAGGACTTAAGTTGGCTGAAAGATTATGATCAGCTCGATCTACTCAAAGTTCTTGCATATTTACAGGTATTGCCACAAAATCATGGCAAGAACCTTCGCCTGGAAATTCTCATCACCGAAATTGTCAACAAAGGCAAAAGAAATGACCGACCATTGGATCTCGCCGCGCTATGCCATAAGGTACAGCAATATTTGACCAAACACTCATTCGAAGACCCACCAGAAGAATTTGCAACGGAAAATATTTCTTTCCACGATGGTAATTTTGTGGTTTATCCCGGCATTTTCAGCAATGGTACGGATATGGTACAGGGACACCTGTTTACTTTATCTAACTATGCAAGTATATTGCCGTCCACATTTGTCCGGTCTGTTTCGATGGGCGTGATGTTCATTCTGACCATTCATGACCGCATCGCTCGTGAACTGGGGCAGTCACACCGCTTGTTTGAAGAAACTGAAACTGATGCGATTTATTTCTCTCCGGAAGCCCTAATGGCTTCAGAGATGCAGAATTTCTTTTTCTCCAGTACCCAAATCGAAGAAATTTGCAAAGCATTAAAGATAGACCCAAGTATCATCGAGCAATTTACTTACACGCATACGCAAACTATCCGCTTTGACGATATGGACAGCAATCCCCTGTTCGCAAGGCCGTTTATGCGATTTAACGATGGATATGTTTTGGTGCTGCCGACATCTGAGATCGGTTGTCTTAATGATTTTATAATTACGGAGGCCAAAGCGCACAATTGTTTACCACAATTCATCGAATGCGTTGCCCGCGAAGCAGAAGCGGATATCGATCTGTTGTTGCGGAGTATGGGTTGGACAGAACTGGAACCAAATTTTCCGGCAAGCTCCTTCAACGACCCCTGTATTCAGCTCAATCAGCAACTTTTTAGGTTCGACCTGAACAAAGTTGCCTATGTGGTAACTTTCAATGAGGTGCCGTTGAAATATAATAAAAAAGTATCCGATTTTACCCAGCGAAGCAAGATGGTAGTCACGAATATTCGCGCTTCGCTGGCTTATCTTCGCACAGAGATGCCGGGCAAGGAGATATTCTTGCTGACGATCATCATCAAAAATGATACGCTATCCCCATTCTACCTGGAAATGGAAAAATTCCAACAGGCTGACCGTCAATTTAACACCACTTTACCCGAGTTAACGGTGATGACCGCCCAATGGCATTTCGACCATCTAACGCTATGGAAATTTGTTAAGGCGCTAGACGCCAGTGAAGCGCACCTCGATTTTGCACCCTATGTATCCAACCTATCCAAATATGAATGGTACGACAAGAACCATGGCAGCTTCTTCCAGTCTGACGATGCCCAGGTCAATTACTTGGTCTTCGATTTTTCCATCGATGGCATAATTAAGCGGGAAGCCAAGGCAAAAATGGACCGGGTTACCATTCCGTTTTTTGTGAATGAACAACCGATATATGTCCGCTGCCGCCGGAAAGAACAGCATTACCCAGTCTATTTTTCCGATGAGGTCAAAGTAGGATTTTTTCGCTACGCGCTCCTCAAATATGAATGCCCGGTTTGGATACAAAGTAACACCCGCCGCAATCAAATAGCGGATGTTTATCAAAACGCGCTTTTTTACTGGCTGCATGAAGCGCACAACGAGTTTCGTAATCTGATTGACAGGTTCGGAAAAGATCCGGTAACCATTTCTTTGAACATGGATCGCAAGTTTGAAGATATCGCGAACTGGAATGTAGCCATGCCGGATGCGGGCCCCGATTTCACATACGAATTCCGGCGGGAACATCGTGCCGTAGAAATGACCATGCCGGTGAACATCATTCCCTTCCTTAGAGGCGTGGATAACAGCGGCGAACGTTTATTGATGGGTGCAGTATTACGCGGTTTCAACCAATTACTGGTGGCTTTTGGTGAGGCCTGTAGTGAAGAAGAAATAACCACAATGACGGAGCGCGCGATGCCGCCGACCCGCAAGAAAATGATCGTGATCTCTGAAGCTACCGAAGACCCCGAACTTGCTCCTGTCGGTCCAATTGAGCCGCGAGCCATACAAGAAACCGATATTTCAACAATTCTTCATCAGCAACTGGACTTGTTGCCTGGCAAACCGCTGATACCGGAAAAAGTCGAAGGTAAAAAAGCAAAGACCGATTTGCTCAATGCGCTCGTTGGGATCCACTTTAATAAACTGATCGATCTAATCCGGAAGTTTGATGGATTAAAGTTGATGAGCTATTTGATGAACCGTAACGAGGCTCTAATCCATGAACGGGCAAAGCGGGAGATTAATATTCCAGTGGAAGATGCTTGTTACGGGCAGTTTTATGATGTATTTGAACGATTCAAAAAGTCGGAGAGCAAGTTGGTATCTTCCAGTTTGGCGATCCGATCACTTATTGAATTTGTAGCCTGCGAAATCCCCAATGGTGATTATCCCGTTAATGATGACGATATTGACCTGATGATGGCGCACATGAATGAGCTCATCAGTTACGGCTCGTTATCCGACCTGATTAATTTTGAGATCAATGACCCTGAAATGGGGTTGTTGCCCTCCGGCAGGCTGGGTATTGACCATGCCTTTGAGGAGGTGACAATAGAAGGATTTCGCACGGATGTTTACAAGGATGATTTTGCGCGCTTCGGACGCAACTTCGACCGTAATTTCAAAACGAAACCAAAAGCAAAAGAGGAATTCGATGAGGACGTAAACCGGTACTGGGACCGTGTCGATGCTGTATTTGAAAAAGAATGGGGAACAACCCTCTGGAATCTGGTCGGCGCCTGCAATTTCATTTCCAACAGTATGGTCGCCGATGGCGTTGCTGTCGCTTTAGTGAAGTTTGAAGACTTACACGAACTATTAGCAAAAGGTAACTCGAAAACCGAAACCCAAAAACTCATCGATTTGCTTGCGTTTAACAAACGAAAGGGTGTGCTGAACGTTCCAAAAAAGGAACTACACGAAACATACCCCTGGCGCTTTAACCGGCGGATCGCTTATATTTCCAAGCCGGTCATGCCTGTAGAAAAGGAAGGAATAACTTATTATCTGATCAGCGCACGACATCTGCACATGGCTTCACAGAATATAGTGGCCCGGTTCTTTAACGGCACCTTAAAAGTAAATGTATCCGACGTGGGCATCCAAAACTTGTTAGCTGAACGGAACGATATCAAAGGAAGGCAGTTTCGGGACGGTGTCGCGGACTGGTTGAAAGCCAATACCAAATTGACTGTTCTTGATCACGAAGCCAAAATCAAACCCAAAGGCTTTTTTGATGCAGAGACAGACAAAGGGGATGTTGACGTCCTCGCCATAGATCACGAACGTAAAATAATCTTTGCCATCGAATGCAAGAATACGACTCAGGCCAAGATCGCCTACGATATTTACAGCGAAATCGTTAACTACCTTGGGTTCAAAGACAAGGAGGGCATGATCGCTAAGCATATCCGGCGGGATGAGTGGCTCAAAGAAAACCGTCAACAAATACGCGAAAGGCTCTCGTTAAATGAAGGCTATAATGTTCAATCCTTTGTATTAACCAAAAATATCCTGCCGACGAAGTACATTCGAAAAACGCCGATGCCCATGTTCGCCTATGCAGATCTCTTAAGCGGTAAGACACCGATTATTCTTGCAGTCGATGAACAGCATTAAGATTAAGGGGAAATAATATTCAGCCCAAATTTCGTTTAATCAAACACAACCTTGCAGGGTATATCGCAATTGCTATTTGGATTAGACATTCGATGTCACCTGAATTAACCGAAATGGTAGGCGAATATGACGGAGATAACTATGCAATCGGAAGGGAATTTGGCCGGAAAATAATTTCTTCCTTAACACAAAATATGAAAAATGACCCATGATAATGATTCAATCTGTAACCGGATTAATAAGATTATGAACTCTTAGCGTTAAACTTAGACAATTAAGGCGCGTTAAGATAGGCCTTATCTTTAAAACGCGCCTTAATTTCAACTTCAAATTATGACTTAATAAATTCTAAAAGGTCTTTGTTGATAGTTGCAGCTTCTGTTATAGGCATTCCATGAGGGAAACCTGGATAAGAGATCAATTTTCCATGTTTCAATAGCTTTATAGATTTTGCTCCTGAGATAGGATATGGCACAATCTGATCATCTTCGCCATGTAAAACCAGTACAGGGATATCTACACTCTTCAGGCTTTCTGTAAAATCAAATTCCGAAAAAGCAGCAATACCTTCCGTGTGCGCTTTTACGCTACCCATCATTCCCTGGCGCCACCAGTTGTCCCTAACGCCTTGTGATATTTTCGCACCTTCACGGTTGTATCCATAAAACGGCATGGTGAAATCCTCGTAATATTGTGATCTGTTGTATGCCGTACCTTCGCGTATCGCGTCAAGGATAGCTATTGGAACACCTTCAGGATTCGTTGCAGACTGTACCATTATCGGGGTAACCGCGCTGACAAGTGCAACTTTGGCTACACGTTCTTTACCGTATTTAGCAGCATAGTGAATAGCTTCACCCCCACCGGTGGAGTGCCCAATATGTATAGCATTTTTTAAATCAAGCGCTTCAGTTAATGCTGCCACATCTGCTGCATAAGTATCCATATTGTGTCCTTCCGATACCTGGCTCGAACGTCCGTGGCCCCGGCGGTCATGTGCAATAACCCTGTAGCCATGCTTTAGAAAAAACATCATCGTCCCGTCCCAGTCATCACTCGATAATGGCCAGCCGTGATGAAATACAAGTGGTTGCCCAGTTCCCCAATCCTTGTAATAAATTTCGGTTCCGTCTTTTACTGTAATTTTGCTCATGTTTTCAACTCTGTTAGGTAATACTTTTTAAATTTAATTCTTAATGATTTGACCATGCGAGACCAAATGACATGCCAAATTATTTACAATTGATATTAAGGCAATTACAGAATTGACCATTTATTTTTATTGGCGGTATTTCGCTAATTGATTCTGTGATGTTTTTCGCATTGTAAACATAGACCGCACAATCCGTCGCTTTAAGTCTATTTCCTAACTGGAACAGTGACTCCAAATTCTAAACTCTTTGATTAGTATATTCTAAAAAACCTGCTTGTCAATCATTTTAGTTGACAAGCAGGTTTGTTCGACCAGAGAGCAATAATTTATTTTTCAATGAAATTTCATCCGGAAGTGGTGCCAGGGTCCAACGCTCTATCTCTTCAAACTGTAGTATCCTGTTATAATTGCGCCCCTTGAGTAACTGGCTGTTATGGATAAGGTTTAAGTTTAAAATCCCCGGCGGCGATCGCTTAGGGGATTTTATTTTTTTAGCACCCTATAAACCGCATAAATTCTATAGTATTTCACCATAAATTTGACTATCAGGAATGGCATACCTTTCTCAGATAAGGATATACGCACTTACGCAAAAACTTCTCTACTGGGAAAAGTTACTATTATTACGAAAATTGTGAGGGTTCGAGTTATTCAGGCTAGCCAGCCTTCTCAATTGATCGTTAACTCCATAAAATCCTTTTTTGTGACGGAACGGTAATGCTTAGTATTTGACTTAATACTAAGTTGATACATCTTCTCCTCATGACGATTTGCTTCTTTTTCCGATTTAAGCCGATATTCAAGGAACGACTTTATAATTCCTTGTACAGCTATCAAAATCTTTTTACCGCCCAAGGCAATGATAATTGAGGCAATTACTGGCTCCTTATTGAAACCAGGCGCATGCCCGTAAGTTTCAGTAATCATTAGATCCGGTAGATTTTCCAAGATATACTCCTGAAGTTCAATCAGATCTTCAGGGCTTTCTGCTTCAATCTTTAACGTTAAATTTTCTTCCATTGTTGTTCGTGTTATTTATGAAATGAATGATGAATAAGTATTCATAATATGGTGGTTAAAGTCTAAACTATTTTTCGAGCAAAACTCTTTAAAAATCAATAACTCGTTTTCGACAAAGCAATTCCAGTCCTCCGGCAGAGCATCCAGCTCAAATGTCCCATCTGGAAAATGCTTAATCTTATGCTCGATGAAAATATAAATCATATAATTATTGTGTGTAATCTCAGAATCGAAATTAATGTAAAAAAACAGCTCTGGCATATAGACTTTAAGGCATCGCAACCAAGCTGCAACTTCTTTTATTTCAAACAGCTCGCTTTCGGCATCCTCATAACCATCAAAGGCGAAAGAAACTTTGTTGGCAATCTTTTCTACACCATCGCGGGAGGCCAGCATTTCCAAAAAAGATGCTGCATAAATAATATCCAACTCCTGAACCGTTTTTTTGAATATAACCAGATCATAAATAGCAGTTTCCTCATCAAATGTATATTGCCACTTGAGTCGGCCTTGGTATCTTGCTTGAAGTTTTTCCAGCGTTTCTATAAATGACTGCTTGCCTGCCTCATCTAAGTGTTTTAATAGCCTTTGGCCGGGCACGATCTCTTTATCAAAATTTGCAGCAAACCAGGAAGGGAAAGCACATGAATGATAATCCATCGGAATGGCGTTCCATCGGTGGCATAGACCAAAATCATAAAAAGGACATTGCTGATGATGACAAGTTTTCGGCAAGTTCTTATTAAAGAAAGATATCAGTGAAAGGGTCGTATCTTTTAATTTAGCTAATTCAGCCAGATATATTTCAGCTTGTGCCCCGTTAATTTCTACCTTATCGAGGTTGTAAACGATGCCCGTTTCACGCGCGGCAAAGTCCGTGAAATTATAATGGACAGCCATCGGTTGAAAACTGGATGCTAACAAATCAAAGGAAGATTGCAGATCCGATGTTAACAATGCCTTTTCCAGTGATAGCCTGTCCTTTTGAAATCTATCTGCGGGCATAGAAAGCGGAAAATCCTTCGATTTTCGGAGAATGAAATTGAATTGCTCCTCGCTGATTAGGCCCACAGGTGTTTTCTGGACAAAGAGATAATCTTCAACCATAAAATCAACTACCGGATATTCCGTCATCAAAAACGCTTTACCGGCCACTAAATTGGTATCCAAATCTGCGTCAAACAAATGCCTGTTGTTAAAAAGGCTGCAAAATGCATGCAATGGCTCTGTCACATAAAAACTTAGCAAAGTGAGCAGTGGCAATAATTTATAAGTCTCCTCATAGCCAATTTCAGCAGCCAGAAAAAAAAATAGATTTTTATAAGACTTATTTCTGGGATTTCTTAGCCATTTCCAATAACCTTCCACCGTGGCTTCATCACCAAAGGTAGTTTTGTAATGGAACACGGATGTACTGTTTTCGATCAGATCGGTGATGCAAAAAACATTTTCGTCAGCAGGCGGATTATTTACAGATCTGTTGATATCAAGCAAATTACCATTCCATAAAAACTCTCTGTTGAAAACCTGGTAAGTTAGATTATTGTAGACTTCATTGTTTAAGCGTATAATCCGTTCTCCCGAGAGGGAGAGGTCATAGGAATATTTGCGAATCAGGTCCTGGGCATTTAATAAAGTTCTTAATTCAATCCAGGAAAGGTAATATGCAAATGGATAAGCCAGAGACTGCAAATAATGGTGCCATTCATGGAAAAACAGATTAGACAATGGTTCGTTTTTCTTTACGTTATTCTCAATCATTGCATCGAGCAATTCCTTTTTTAGGAAAGGCGCGTATTCATATAATTTCATCTGCCGTTTTAATTCCTGTACAAGACCATCGTCGTACAAACTCGGAATATTAAAATAGAGCGTCCTTAAGGTTGTGTCCACATAAGAAAAATATGGTCCGGAAGAGTTCCGACTTGATTTTACTTCATCCATTGCTTATTCAAAAAATGCTTAAAAAAAAACAGATTGAAATATCCCGTATGCTGCACATAATTAATATTTCAGCAGCCTTGACTATCCTATTCAATACGCATTAGGGTGCTAAGTTGTGTCAGCACTGAAGAAAAAGAGAAAATAGAGCCGCCGCTGATTTTTATTGTTACCATGACAAGAAGGTTTTGGTAGGTTTAAATTCTTAGTTAAAGCTAAATACAATTTATCAGAAATAGTATTTTTCCTTTAAATATCCTTTACTGCAACTATTCCACTCGATAAACGCGGCTAGCGGGCGACTTGGATGACTTATAATCCTCGTTTGCCCATCCAGATGCAAGAAAGGAACAATTTCCCGATCTATTCAACTTTTGAGAGAACGCATTTGCGTACGGGTGCCTTTTATCTTTGTATGTCTCGCAATGTGGTACGTGTGTCGGTAGTGGCATGGGCTCTATTGTTTAATCATTGTTTAGTTGAAATTCTAATGGTACCTATATGATAAGGATTAATAAATCCTAACACATTAACCAAAATGGCTCTTTGTGTCTAATTTTCAACCACTTACTTGTTATTGTCATTGAAATATTTTAGCTTCGTTAAACTAAACCTTAAAACAATGAAACGATTTTTAATCACCTGTCTTTGCCTGCCATTGAGTGTATTTGCTCAAGTCAAACCTACTGCTCAACAGCAAGCTATTGATTTAAAAAACATTCAAGTTTATTTAAAAAAACTTGCATTAAGTCCTAAAGCCAACGAGAGCGTTAAATCTTTTTTTTCTAAAAAAAACATGACGCCAGACTTCGTGTCAAATATTCAACCACAAGTAACGTTCAGTAAAACTGATAACAAAGTAAATTTAAAAAGTGCTGTAGGTGATTTGTTTAACCCTAATTCCAAGCCTTGTTCGTTACCGGAAAAGGTACTTAGCAAACTGAATAAAACTAAAAATTGGACGCCCCTTGATGTGGTAACCCAACTAAACGAATTACCGGACTCTGTTATATTTATTGAAGGAGTAGGATTACCAACTTTATTACATACTGTAGCTGTCACCCACGCAGATAAATCTATGGAGGATGTTCTTGTGATTGGAGCACCGACCTATACTAATTTGGATCCTACAAAATTAGTCGATCCGAATCATAATCATTTTGCATATACCTTAGATTGTTCTGGATATATTAATGCTGAAATCCAAGCCTCTGCTACGGTGCCTGGCTCAGATATGACAGCAAAGGCCGCCTCGTCCTTAACTACGCAAAATTCGATGTTCGTCGGCTCTGCAATCGTGATATCTCCCCTTTATGCTGCATATTATGGAAGTTCATCAGGCATTATTTTAGATACAGCCACACGCATTGCAGTTTTGAAAGCGATCGTGAATGATTCAAACGATTTTTCAGCAACGGATGTGATAACATTAACCATGTCATATCAGGTTGTTTGGGTTTCAAATACTGGTAATCAAAATTTCAATGGTTCAGCAGATCTTACAGCAAAAGGCGGTCTTGGAATTGGTATGGCACAAATTTCAGGATCAGCTAGCGGCGGCGGAACAATATCGAGGAGCAGCACTTTTAGTAGTTTCGATACCTATCTAACAGGTAATCAAATTCTAAATAAACCTGGTTTAGTTACCTTAGCCTCGATAAACGATGTCATTACAAAACTTGGAGGTAAATAAAATATAAAAAGTCGAAGTCTCATAAGCATCATGTACAAACCTTCCAGATAAGTAGCATAAAATTATTTTTTTTAATAATATGACTTAACATAAAAAAAAATCAAAGCCTCTGATCAATGAAGAATTTCCTCAAGGTCATTTTATTAGTTTATTTCCTCCTCGTTAATAGAGGTCATCTGCTTGGGCAAACGACAGCGTTAAAGTCTGGTAATGTCCGAATAACTGCCTATGTTGAGTTAGACGATGATGCGACAGACAGAACGGTGCCTTACAGCCAAATCAATTACCTCAATATCGCTTTTGTGAATCCGGACAAAAAAACGGGTCAGCTGGTCGTTCCCGAAGCAGCCAAGCAAATGATAGCGGATGCCAAAGCAGACAGTGTAAAAGTTATGGCAGTGATCGGGGGAAGAGATATTCATGGTATATTGTATAGACTTATAAAACCAAAAAATCTGGATGCTTTTATCGCTAATATCATCCAGGTTCTAGATACCAATCAATTCAATGGCGTAGACATCGATTTCGAAAATCATTTAGTAAACCGCGATTATCCCGGCTTTATTAGCGCTTTAGCTGCTGCACTAAAGCCGTTAAGACTGGAACTCACAGTGGCTGTTTGTACGGACTTCGTTAATAACAAAAAGTATTTACACCCCGGAATGTTGAAGGACGTTGATTTCGTTAATATTATGTCTTACGATAAATATGACGATAACCAACCACGTCAGCAAGCGAGCTATGAGCTCGCCGACGCGGATATCAAATATTGGCGTGACACTATGCTTGTTCCGCATGAACGGATCGGGGTTGGCGTACCATTTTATGGCAATTTATTTTATCGCTCGGGTAATGGTTATCTTAAGGACCCAAACGAGTTTCCATACAGGAATATCGTTTCTCATAACAATGCGTCAGCGGATTCTGATACGGTGCATTTAGGTACTGACAGTATCGTATACTATAACGGCCTGGCAATGATCACACGAAAAGCAAAGCTCGCACTCGATGAGGTGGGCGGCCTTATGATCTGGAAAGTTTACGAAGACGTACAAGGAAACAACTCACTGCTTGGTGCAATACACGAAGTGGTGGATAAAAAATACATTAAACCATAAACGCTATTTTATAAGTTAAAAGAGATTTGAGAAAATCGCTTTATGGACTGTAATTTTTGCAAGTCCATAAAGCGACCTTTTATTAAACAATTCCCAATTCAACTGAGGGCTTCATTTTTTTACTTATCGCTAAAATCCTGCAACGTCTTGCGAGCAATTAACCGAAGACATGGAAATATGCTATTTTATTGTTTACTATCTATTTTCTTAAAGACACGTTTTGACTGAAACCAAACCAATGATCTAAATGGATCGAATATTATCCTATCACAATCTAGTAGAAAAGAACCACCGAACTGTGCAGCTGGAAAAGGTAACGCCGTTATTCCGCCTGCACTTTGTCCTCCTGGACCATTGACTTTCAAGAATACATTACACTCGTCAGTTCCATAAGGGATAACAGACTCCCCCTTTGTCCCAATAATGTTGAAAACATAATTCTTCGAAAACGAACATTTGAAAAGAGTATCAGGGATACCTGTTCTATTCCCAAGTGTGTAATAACTTCTTTTGTCAACAGTTATTGCAATTCCCATTTTCTTTAAATGATCAAAATACAACTTATTAATGTTAATTATATGGGTATAATAAGTATTGTAATTCCCATTTAAAGAACATTTATCATCATAGCCAGGATCAATTTGAGCTAACGCCTGTGCGGTATCAATTTTATCACCAATTACCACCGGTATTGTGGGGATATTATTTTTATCTTTTAAAACAAGCGCTTTTTTGTCGTTACTAAAATAGCCTTTTGTCGAAGCGGGAATCAGTCCATCCTTAGCTAAATCAACTGGTTTGCATTGCTTACCGGTATCGTCTACTATATATAATCTCGAAGACTGATAGTCCAGTGTAACAATAATTTTTGACAATATATCAGTTCCAATTATGCCAGTTTCCCTTATACCACTTGCGGTTATGTAACTAAGATCCTGATTATAGCAATATTGTATAAATGAGCCATTTCTATAAACGCCGTTTCTAAAAGTTAAGGAATAATTTTGATCATTCGTTCTATACAAACAATAACCAGGAAATCCATTCAAATCAACCACACTAGTGTCTGTGCCATAATCTACGACAAATCTTCCATTTAAGCTGGTTTCATTTGCCCCTTTAGCTTCGATGTCGGTAAAGGGCATTCTATTTCCAATATACATGTTGTAGTAAATTCCAAGATTCGGAATGGATTCAATCCTTTCAATTGCAGCATCCCTTGGGGACTGGCCGTTGGTAAAAAGAGGAATAAACAAAAAGAGAAAAAAACATTTTTTCATTGCATTTAAGAACGATGGTTGGCCGATTTCCATGAGGAAAATGAAGGTTTTGGTTTGCTTTGTCATGACTGTTTCGGTTAAGGTTGATTTACAGGTAAAATACACATATTTTACCTGTAAATCAATTATTTATAAAAATAACATCAAGCATACCATTGCCTTTGGCCCAGGCTATTCAGTTATGAAGATAGGCCCGACGATATATTCTATGAAGTCATCGATTGAACTAGTCCCTACGGCCCAATATGTATTAATGAATACTATCTAACTAGCCACAAAGTCAATATTTTAATTTTATATTCACTTTTCATGGCTAAAGATTACGATGAACCTTCCGATTCCGCTACAAGCTTACCACCAATTTCGGAACAACTGGCCAACCTCATAAAAAAATAGAATATGAAGAAAAAATATGGTTATAATCACAAGCAGCATGATCAGGCCTCGCCGTACGATCTAGTCATTTTCATTTAACTTAATGAAAGCTTATAGTTTAAAATCAAATGGTTTCCCAAAATTTTTAAGTTGATTGAATTTTGCCGGAGACTGAAAAATGTAAGATTGCGACTTTTTATCTCGCTTTTTTATAAACGACTCATTGTTAAGGCTATAAGACTCACCTTGATAATTATCATTAAAGGTTATTATCAGCTGTTCGACTTCAATATCATCAGTGGTAGGGGTAACATTCCCAGTTGTGGACACTCCGCCGACAATGAAGGAGAAACCACAATAATATTTCTTTAAAAGATCTTTATCTTTGAAGTTCAGCGGACTATAGAACTCTAAAAGATCAACGTCTTTGTAGGTTATAGTGCCTTTACTGATTATTTCCAGATAATTTTTTTGATAATTATAAGCAATTTCCGGTTTCGGGTCTTCTTTCATGGCAGATCCAAATTCATGTCCAAAATAACCGATCTTATCACCTTTATTGTATAAAGTCAAAGTTGCAGGATCGGCAAAATCCAGAAAATTGTATTCTAACGCGATGTCATTAGGATCATTTTTACCAATTAGCCGAAAAATGCCCTCAATATATTTTAAATATCCGAAGCTCGGGTTATTGTAAATTGCTGAACCTTCGTCAATTTCAGCTGATTTTTTAAACCCTGAGAAATGTTTTAATTGGGCAAGAAGTTCCGGAAATTTTTCACCCAGCACTCTGTCGCTTATTTTTATATCTACGAAAATCCTCACATTAAAAATCGGATTTTGCATGTTCAGCAATGTCTTTTTTGTCCTATCAGAAAAATCTCTTAAACTATTGAATGTGCCGGTGGCACTTTTCATGGTTATTTTTAAATTTGAATTAATTACATTTTCTGAATCTTTTAATGCTTCAAGCCGAACTTTTGTCGCCTCATTAGTTTTTTCTGTGCTAATGGAAGTTAACGATTCTCCGATTAGAGCAATTACCAAACCAATTAATAAACAAATTATATATATCTTATTTTTCCTGGTTTCAATCCCTTCCCTAGTTTTGTCCGTTTTTTCTTTCTCCTTTTTCGTAAACCTTTCCTTGATTTCATCCCACAATCCCAAAGCTGATGTAAAAACGATTAGCAGTAATTTGAAAAAGGTATCCCAACTATACAAATAGTGCAAATCATTAGCGATATCCGAGATAAGGTGTTTCATTGAATTAAGTAATTAAATTTAAGGTTTTTATCGACAATTGATAACATTTAAATTCTAAAGCACAACCACATTTTCTATCAACTTTTTTAGTTGACAAGCTGGTCTGTTCCACCAACAAGTAATAATTCCTTTTTCAAGGAAATTTCACCCGGAACTCATTGCACACGACATTCTCCTCAATCATGCCGTTGCCTTCGGCCCAGGCTATCCATTACAATCTTTTGCAAAGGATTTCCATTGCTATCCCTAACGGTTTCAGCGGCATTACAATAGTGTTTGTTTAGTTTTTTAGGCGAAACGGGTAAAAAGCGCAGCTAAGAACGATCCCGGATTTATGAATTGGGATAGGCCAAAAGACTACGGCATAATGTAAAAGCTCGTTCCTCACTTCTCCAGCCTCCGGCACTTATTCCGTTTCCTTTTGGCTTTGAGCCGGCCTCTATTTATTGCTTTCTTTTTTCCCTTTTTCTTTTAAAAAACATACACAGGCAGGGCGGACGAAAGAGAAATAAGCAAAATAAATAGTTCACGAAAAACAAAAATGTAATGGAAATCACAGGAAGACTGGTAGCAGATGCTGCCGTAAGAACCACGAAAACAGAGAAAAAAGTAATTGGCTTCACCATCGTCATCAATGACAGCTATCGCCCCAAAAACGGTGACAGGGTAAAAATCACTACCTACATTGAATGCTCCTATTGGCTTAATCCCGGCATTGCGGAAAACCTGCAAAAAGGCACGCTCGTGGAACTATTCGGGCGCATGGAAGCGGGCGCTTATACCAACAAGGACGGCAAAGCTGTCGGCACACTCAACTTCCACACCGAGAAAATTAAATTATTGGGCAAAGCTACCGCAAGCGGTACAGAAAGGATTGACAGCAAAGCGACCAACAAGCAAACAGCTAATGGCGCAGAGGACGACGATTTGCCTTTCTAACACCGAACCAAATTATATGGGGGAGCAATCCCCCATTTTTTTAAACACAATTATATACACAAAATGAAAACGAACTTTTTTGAAAATATGGCTACCATGCAAATTCCCGGTAAATGGATCATAACCGTTCACACCGACCCACAGGGACAATTTACCGTGTCTACCCTTTTTGTCGGTATCTCATCAGGTGACAAGGCAGGTAGTGCCATACCGCCATTATTAACCAAAGGCACAGCGCAGGAACTGGACGAGGGTTATTTCGAGGTCATTGAAAATCCTATACAACAAACAGCGGCATTTTACACCAGTGCCGAAACCTATCTCAAAGGATTAGAAAAAGCAAGGTTAGCTTCCAAAATGGAACAGGACAAAAAGAACAAGAACACATCCAAGCCAAAGGTTTCTATTGAAGAGGGCGAAAAGGACGACATCGAGGTTGGTGAACTGCAACCGAGTAAGGAAGACAAAAGAAAGGTTTATTTACAGGCGATGATAAAAATCAACGAACTAAACGCATCCTGTAAATACGAAGAGGCATTAGCAGAGTTGCCATCGGCAACCGACTATCCTGAAAAAGAAGCCGAGTTGAAAACCAAGTTAGTCGACCTGACCCGCAAACGGGATCAGATGGCGCAAGCCCTCACCTTATTTAATGAAGCCTAAAACGAATCGCCATGTTAGCCACAACGACACTACAACGGATTTTCCTACACAAGGAAAATAATATAGAAATCACCCTGACAGACCCCGGTGAAGTCTTTAGCCCCGAAGCCGTCATGAATTTTTATTCCGCTACCTACCCCATCCTCACCAATGCCAAAATCATTGGCCCTGAAATAAAGGACGATGCGGTGCAGTACCGCTTTGAAAGCACAATGGGGACAAAAGGATAACATTATGAAACAACAAATCAGCAAACGCAGAAAAACAATAAACAAGGAGGACGACCAATGCAAATTACATCAGCTATTCAGAAATTTCACCCAAAAGATCGACCAGTTACCCGATTCAGGAGAAGTTCAGCGCAACCCGCAAAGAAGCGCACCGCAAGGCATCCTGCCAATGGTTTTCTGAAAGCCCATTTCCTGCCCTTTTGGGCTGTAGCGACAAGAAACTACAGGCAAATGGAAGCGGAGTTTTTTCGCTCCCTTGCCCATCTGTGCGCACTCTATGGTTTGTCCGAACCCGATGTATCTGCAACGCCCTTTCCGCAGAACATAACCTTAGCTTATATGAAAATATCGGAAGCGGTAAGGGCGAAAGACAAAAACGCCAATTGCATTATCATTAAAGATGATACACGAAACGCAACGTTAGCGGTTCTGAAAAGCTACGATACAGGTCGTTGCCTGTATTATATACCTGTCCGCCCATTATGGAACTTGGTGCAAACAGCAAAAGAGCAACCTTTAGCAAATTTGCTACTCTCCATCTTTGCCTACCTCTACCAAATTGCCAAAGTACCGTACTATACCGAAAATGATGCCTACCTGTTCTACCAATATGATACCATTGAACGGTGGATAGACGAAGATGATGATGAAGAACAGGAACATAAGGACGAGCAGATAGATGCCTTGCATGAGTTAACTTATGCAGGGAACAGGGCAGTAACCCTAATCCGTGACCCCATTTGGTTGGCGGATTTCGAGGCAAATATTAAAGCCTACAAAGAAACTGAAACTTGGGATTTGGAAACGGAGTGCTTGGCAACGGAGTTCTTAGTCCTGTTTAAAGAATACCCTACGCAAACTTTATTCGACAATATTCATGACAACTTGATTGAACCCGAAGAAACCGAACGGGTACGGGCAGAACAATATATCAGTTTTTATTGGAGCGGGAACGACTGCTTTTATGATATGCTGCTCGAGACGGTGAACAATGAGTTTCAGGAATGTGGCATAACGGATGAACCCATGTCCGTGCAGTATTTTGATACCCCACAAACCCAAATCACTAATGAACTGAATTTTGAAAGACAATTATTCGACCTCATAGATAAGCTGTGTGCTATCTTAAACCCATACGACCATGACTAACGTAAGCAACGATTTTAACGATCTCTATGTACCTTATAAAGCCCTGTTAATTTACAACTGTAACAGGGAGAACGACACCAACATCAATACCGACGAATCTAACGCAGTCTATGTTGAGAGCTATGACATTAATAAACAAGGCAGTCCCATCAATGCCCATCCCCTGTCGCTGAGAGAAAGCATTGCCTTAGCAGAACTGCTACAAAGTAGTGCCGAAATGCGGAACGGATTTCTAAAATCAAAAGGATTATTGCCCAACAACCTCTTATATGTCAATCCTGACAACTCGGGCTATGCGATATGGTACTCACCACCGCAGGAAAGGAATTTGTTCTTTGTCAAAAATTTAGGCATCGCCTGTGGTAATGCACAAGTACCTGCAATGGTTTGGAAAGCAACTCGAGACAGCGTTTCTGTTTTTGCCATCAAAGGTAAAGGAAAGCCAACCCCAAAAACCATCTTGCACCACGCCCCCTATTTTAATATTTACGACGATGGCAGCGTGTGTATGGGCAACGTCAATATCAATATTGACCGGGGCACACATTTGGAAGACTTTATGATGCAATGGGAGCAGTATTTCTTCGGCAGTTATTTCAGCCATACCTTAGGAGGCGGAAGAAAAACGAACATCAATATTGTGCAACTATGGCAACAGCAGACAACCAGTAATAAAAAGTTCCCCGAAGAAAGTTTAGTGAAAAATGGTTCAACCCTCAACCAACTTATCAGATGAAAAAAGTAAAATCAGTACAGCCCAAGGCAGCCGTCCATATCGTAGACAAAGAATGGCTAAATCCCTACAACCCTATTGTCATTAACCTCATAGGCGCAGGTGGAACAGGTAGTCAGATGCTTACCGCTTTAGCGAGAATGAACCACGCTCTGATTGCACTAAACCACCCCGGCTTATTCGTCAGGCTGTTTGACAATGATAAAGTCGAACGGGCTAATCTTGGCAGGCAGCTTTTCGCCCACGCAGAACTGAAACAATACAAGGCGGTAGCCTTAATAAACAGGGTTAACCTATTTTTTGGAACGAACTGGAAAGCAGTTACCTCCTTGTATGATAAAACAATACTTCAAGAAGATGCCGAGTTAGCGAAAGCAGGTTTAACCATCTCCTGCGTAGATACCGTTAGTGCGAGGTTAGAGATAGCCCAAGTGCTGAAAACCGTTCACAGGAATAACGGCAATAGCAGGAACAGACCTGTTTATTACATGGACTTTGGCAACAGTCGTTTTACGGGTCAGGTGATTTTATCTACTGTCGGAAAAGTCGTTCAGCCCGAAATGAAGAAATATAGCACAGTAGATGCTTTGCCAATGGTGACCGATGAGTTTGAAGAGTTACTAATGGCATCTGAAAACACCGATAATACACCAAGTTGTTCTTTAGCGGAAGCATTAACCAAGCAGGACTTATTTATAAATTCCTCTTTGGCAAATCTCGGGGCTTCCCTTCTATGGCAACTGTTTCGTGAGGGTATGTTGTTTAACCGTGGCTTCTTCCTGAATATCAAAGAATTTAAAATGCAACCGCTGAAAGTTGTCGCTCCCGTGATAAAGAAATTAAAACAGGGAAGAAACACTACCCGCAAAGCAGCTTAAAAACATCTTTATGAAAATCATTGACCTTAGCGGAAAAGAAATTAAAGTAACAGATTTAAAGCTGGCCATCTTACAGGCGGATGATTAGCGCCATTACAGGCATATTGATAAAGTCTTTGCAGAATTTGATAGGCAACAGCGTAAGTATTGGGAAGATATTTATTTGAAGCTATTGATATTGGAAAAGGTTGAACCGGCATAAAAAATGCCCTCCGCAGCATATTCTTTCGTACCTACAGAAAAAGCTGCTCCGGGCAACAGCGGCTGCTTGACCTATAACATAGTAAACGTGGTTTCACCGACATTTGGTCTATTATAGTACAAGAGCATATTTTATATACCTTTTATAAGCGCCCACTTCCCAATCACATACAGTGGAATAGTGTATTTTCATTTAATGGTATTTTAAATGAAGTCATCAAACTGAATTCTCACAGCTTTTTTTTGCTCCGAAAAGGCCAAAACATTTTTTTATTTTTTCGATCTTCTATCATCTTTACATACCGATATTCGATTGGTTCGGATAAGAACATCTTGAGACCCGTTAAATATAACTCCTGAACATAAGGCCTGCTGTCTTTGTCCATATATTCAATCTTATAGATCGGGTTACTGATTAAGGTCTTATTGCTTTGCGCTATAATCACTTCATTTGGTATAACTAATATGTTTTTTTGATTTATTTTAAAATCTGTATTGATCAGGTAGTACGGATATAATTCGTCTGTCAATGGAGTAACCATCAAGAACTTTCCTGGCTTTTCCGAACTGACAAACTCCAAATGAACTTCATCTTTTATCGCGTCAAATGTTTGATTAAATTCAAAGGAAGGCATGATCGACCGACGATCACGTTCTTCCTCTATAAATCTAAGGCGGTTTTGTTCTTGCAGATTCCTTCGCTGATACCAAAAGTTCAAAATCAAGCCTATTGCGGTCAAAATGTAAACACAGGTTTGAATCCAATCCGTAATTGACGGCGCTTGGTTACTGATATGAAAATAGCTCATATGACTAAATTACGATTATTACCGCATTTTGCGCACTTACTATTTTTTCAATAAATACAGATTTCACTTGCTATTTTTGACCTTTGATTGCATTTTAGTTCTTATTCAAACCGTAAATCAAACCAAATCTAAAAAGTTTTGCATTCAGTACCTCGGTTACTTTCAGCGGAATTAATATATCACGTTTATCACCGCTTTACCTAAAAATCAATCAACGTTTACATCTATTTATGGTAACAATAATTTAATGTACCTTATTTCTACTATCTTAGATTGAGATTTAAAACCTTATGGCACGAAACATCTTACTGATTGAACCTAATTTCAAAAACAAATATCCTCCCATAGGTCTTATGAAGATTGCCACCTATCACAAAATGTTAGGTGATAGCGTACAGTTCTATAAAGGCGATCTAAAAACACTCGGCATTCGATTAAGAGTTGAAGATACAATCAAGACATTATATGAATTAATTCCTTCTTATAATTGGGACGGCATTGAACCAGATATTAGAGATTACATATCTTCTAAAAGGTCACATTATATTGATAAAATTTTAAACCTGTTTGAAGATAACAAGGATTCGATTAGATCTACTTTAAAATTAGGAAGCACAAAAAAGCTTACTAATCGTTTTGACCGAGTGTATGTTTCGACTCTATTTACATTCTATTGGGACATTACCATTAAAACTATAGAATTCGCCAAAACGTTAACGAACAGTTTAAATAATATCTTTATAGGAGGAGTCATGGCATCTCTATTAAAAAATGAGATAATAGCCGAAACAGGAATTACTCCTTTAGCTGGTTTATTAGATAAGCCAAACTCACTAGATAAAAATTGCGATATTATTGTTGACGAATTGCCCTTAGATTATTCCATTTTACATGAAATAGAATACGTTTATCCAACTGATAGCGCATATTTTACTTTTATGACAAAAGGATGCACCCGAAAATGCGCATTTTGTTCAGTTCCAAAACTTGAGCCTACATATAAAGAAAAAATTGATGCCAAATATTCTTTTGATTATGTAAGAGTAAAGTTTGGTGAGCAGCGTAATCTTTTGCTAATGGATAACAATGTCCTGGCATCCCCTAAGTTCCCCGAGATAATCCAAGAAATTAAAGATTTAGGCTTTTATAAAGGAGCAACTTTCACTTCTCCGAATAAATTAAAGATCGCTATTGAAAATTTAATCTCTGGATATAACGATAAGGCATACCTAAAAGAGGCATTTAAAATTATTCAAGAATTAACTAAGCGCATCACTCAAAAATCAAAAGCTGACTATTTACAATTACTAAAAGATAAAAACCTTACAACAATTCCTGCCGATAAAAATACTATTATCGATGCTTTCGATGATTTGAATGTATATTATGAGAAATATCGATACCAGGGTAAATTGGCCAGATATGTAGATTTCAATCAAGGAGTAGATGCTAGGTATGTCACAGATGATAATATGAAGTTAATGAGTGAAATACCGATAAGACCGCTTCGTATTGCGTTTGATCATATCGGCATTAAAAAAACATATGTGAATGCCGTAGAATTAGCCGCCAAACATGGTTTAACCGATCTATCTAATTATATACTATTTAATTTTAAAGATAAACCTGCTGAATTCTATGAACGCTTAAAGATAAATGTTGACCTGGGTAAACGTCTAAATATTAAGATTTTCAGCTTCCCCATGAAATTCGTTCCATTATTCGGTGAAGAAGCTAAAAGCCGTAAATATGTTGGCGAGCACTGGAATAAAAAGTTCCTTCGAGCAATTCAAACAATTCTAATTGCTACCCGTGGGATTGTCGCTCCTGGCTATGAGTTTTTTGAGATGGCTTACGGTAAGGACTTAGATTCGTTTTTAAATTTGTTATATATGCCCGAAACATATATCATGAACAGAAATTTCTTTAAAAACAATGGCAAATTGACTGAATGGGAAAATGATCTTGAAGCACTAAGTTACGAGGATCAACATACGGCAAAAAAACTAATAGAGGAAAATGACTTTTCTGATATTGAGACGATAACTAATAATCCAATGATATTAAGATTGTTAAGTCACTATAAATTTGACAACAACAAACAAGTTGTAGATTTTGAAGTAAATAGGCTTAGAACACATTTTGATAAATTAATTAAGCGAAATATGTTTATAGAATTAACCTTAACTCATGACTTTGATCATTCAATAAAAAGCTTCAAGAGCGCCTAATAAAACTATTTCCATAATTTTTGAAATGAATAACTCCCCTCTATAATCTTTTGAATATCTGGATCAAAATCATTTTCTGTTATAAACTTTTCATCGTTGAAACAACTGATAACCTTATCTGTCGCAAATATAAATTTATTATTAAGGAACGTTTGGCAATCCTGGTTAAATAATGGTTCTTCTGCTTTGCGCCGGGAACCTAATATAGTAAAGGTCATCATACGATGAGGTTGAAGTTTACGCGTTTCTTTATTTGGATAGTTCGTGCCATAGTAGAAAACGGGAGGAAGAAATTCTACTTGGAAATCGTACTTTTTAAACCGTTCACTTAGCATAGCGAAGCAATAAGCTTTAAGCTGTCGAGTAGCCAACACCTCTGGTTTTTTTATATCTGATATTTTCTTTAGATATTTCCTTACGCAGGAATCCTTGATTTCACTAAGGTCTCCCTCAAAACTATTTGTATTAACAGTAATGTACATTATGAACTTCTCACCTTTACCCTGATTAGACGCTACTAATTCATATTCTAAGAATTTATCAATTACATCTAGTTTAGTGATGTATTGTATTATTTTACCACGTTCATTATATATTTGTCTTGGAACTAGAATGTTACTACAAAAATCTAAATTATACACTTTCAAAAAATCTGTCTGGGAATATGTTTGCCCCCGCTCAGATATACCGCCCATCATTATGTCCTCCATCCATCCTTGATAAACGAAACCTGATTTCAACTTATCTTGTCTTTCAAGACTCTGTAATAAACCATCAAGCTTGGCTACGTCAATTACTTCACCTTTCTTATAGCTTGAGCACTGGAAAGCGATTACTTTGTCGAGATAATCAATCCATTCCAAAACATCCAATGCTTCAATGTCAGGAAGCCCGATATATATTAGTTTCTTTTTTAAAGTATCACTCAAAGATTTAATTAAAGGTTTGCACCAAAGTCTTCTAATTAAATCTTTTCTGGCATGATCTGTGAAGAAGCTTGATGGAGAGGTTTGGGTTGAGGTCATTATTCAGATTCGTAAATTTCTTCTATATCTTCTCTAAGGTCATTTAACTTTTTAATATAGTCTTCACGACTTAATGATAATGATTTTATAAATTTCTCATCAATTATATTGATAATAGTTTTTAAATCTGAACTCAATTCCAATCCTATCATTTGAATCACTTCGATTAGATTTTCTGCAGATGGTTCAGAGGGCTTAACTGAGTTCGGTGTAATTATTTTCGCTATAGTGTTTGAATTATTTCTAACTGTAGGTTTTTTCTTTTTATTTTTTTTTATATCCAAGTAAGATTTAATGTCTTCGAGGAGGCCATTAATTCCTTTAATTGTTTCTACAGCTTTGTCATTATTACCTCCAACTAATTTCTCCGCATCCAACTTTTTCTTTAAAGTTATACTTATCGTATTTAGCGTTTGGAAAAAGTCGAGGAGTTTATCGCCGTTATCCTGAAAAAATTCTATCTGAGCAGTAATTTCATTGTATTTTTCAATTGCCGAGAATAAATCTTCTTCAGCTTTTTGGTGCTCTTGATATTCATCTGCAACCTTGTTGAATTTTATTGCAGTTTGTTGTAGCACACCGTAAAATGTAGTTCTAATAGAAGAGTGTTCAAAATCAGTGCGTGGTCCATTTGGCAACAATTTTGGATGCACAGCAATGAATTCACCTACATATCGGTTAAAATAAGTTGGCCTTCCATAGTGTATAATTAAATCCTCCCTTTTGCCGATAGTAAAACCATGTTTTTTTATTATAAATCCTCTTACTTTGCCGTTAGGAATGGTTCTTCTACCGTTGTTTAAGCATCCCCATGCGAGGCCTAAAAAACCTTCAGCACTATTTAACTCATAAAATTTAGGCTCCAAAGGAAAGTCATCAGGATGTGACTTGTCTCTATAATCTGAATCCTTATAAGGCCTATAAAGCCGTTGCTCATTTCCATTTATATCCAGTAACAAATCAATCGTACGAAATACAGCATTATGTTTTCTACAAACGTCAAGAATATATTTTTGAATCTTTGGCCCATGGCTAAACTCCGGCGAAAAAGGTAGTGGTACAACTCGTTCTAAATATTCCGAGACCTCTTCATATTTAGACAACGTTCCAAAAAAATTACTATCTAACCCCAACATTTCGATTCTTGTGCCGGTCTTGGGAAATTCAAAATCTTCAAGCTCTGTAAATTCAATATTGTTTTCCAACAAAGTCTGAAGATCTATTTGTTGCTCCAATTCAGAAAGGCTGTCAATTTTTTGATCTTTTTGATTTTCTAAGTCAAATCTTATATCTGCAAAATTCAAAGTTAGCTGGTGGGGCTTTTCAGATTTTGTTTTCGAATAAATAACCAGCTTATCACATAAATGGAGAGAGCTATAAATTCCTATACCCATAAACCCAACACTTTTCTTGGGATTTTTGTCGGATATTCCAACCCTAATAGCTTTACGCATAATGATTTTGTCCATTCCATGACCATCATCAGTTATGCTAATAGTATTATGTCTGATTTTTATTGATATCGTTTCGGCTAAGGCATCTACTCCGTTTTGAACATATTCTCTTAAAGCGTCTTTGGGATCCGCATACATCCCTTTGGTAATTATCGAGATTAGTTCTCCACCTATGTCGTGTCTTGTTAATTTCATAGTTATTTATGTAAACTTCCCTTGAGGTACCGAATAATAAAAGTTAGCTAAGTTACAACTAAAATGGCTAAATAAAATAACTCTCAACTAGCTGAGATGTTGTCACACATTAAATGATTGTATAAATATTCCTGTTGTAGAATCTCCCAAGAAAGAAATATATAGCGTTACAATAATTCCGCAGGAATTACTATCCCGTTTGCAATAGCAATTCCGTGAAACTCACTCTTCTTTTCTGAATTATTGGTAAAAAGTTTAGCTAAACGCTCCCCGAGCCAATGGGAGTAACGAGACTTATTATACATTTCACAGATAACTGTTACAACATCCTCATGTAGCGGATATTGTTCAATATAGTATGCAAGTAAATCTGCACGTGGATTAACCCAAGTATACCAATCGTTAAATCGATCAGAAAGAATGGCTACACGAATAGTTTCTCCGAAGCCATTCGCCGACAGCCCATAGTGTGTAGCTTGGTCCCTAGGACGAAAGTCAGAAATGTATTCAAGCACATGTTCATTCGCCTCTTTAAGTTCAGCAGGAGGAATACTGTCATTTCTAAGAAGTGTACCAAATATACTAAGCGCCCTGGATTTGTCATTCCATATTCTGGTTCGCCATATTTCTCGCACTTGTTCTGGCGTATAATTGAATTGGCCCAGTTGAGCAGGATAATGATAGACCATTTTAAGGTCGGCAGTTGATTGTAGTAAAAATGAGGCTAAGTTACTTTGAGTCGAACTTGAACATATGGTAAATACTTTATTAAAAACTTGCATTGGATATCCATCTTCTCCAACCATCCATGATACATGATCAGTGACATTAATTAATTCGCTCCAAAAGCTGGTCAATTCTCCTATTGGTACCGAGTCCTCAATGGCTGCAATCAGATAAGTAAAGTCTGTGTTTGATGGTGTATACGTTAAATCAAAATGGCGCTCAAATTTATTCAATAGGCTCGCTTTGCCACCCTCTAATGTAATTTTGTATAAATTACTCTTAAGAAAGCTCCAAAAAGCCTCGCTATGATAGTGGTCTATATTGTTGGACTTAAAATGAGCGCAATCATTTCTACGATCTTTCCAATATTTAATTTGTTGGCGAATATCGTCAGGTATATTAAAAATTGGATTTGTGCTATTGGTAAGATCTGTAAAAACAGCTTTTTCCCATAGTTCATCATTTTGCAATTTGCCAACTAATGCGTCCCACCGCCCCTGATCTACGGACATTGGTTTGGCAGATTTCATAATTAACTCCTTAATCATTGTTAAAAACGCCAGGTAAGAAAAATGGAGAGAAGCTCGATAGGCGAAACTGCGGTAGCATGTAAAAGCCTCATTTAATAATGCTGTAACATTTTGACTTAAATGTAATTTGGAAATCCATTCTTCAAAGGGCAATTTCATAAGGTGATAATCAGGATGAGGTTCAGACAATATTTGGAATAAAGATAGAAATATTATAATTATTTTTTTAAAATCGTTGTTTAGGTTTAACGAAACAAATAACTATTTGATTTTCAATCGATAAATAAACAAACTCTCCGCAGAGTTCGAATCCTTTGGGATTTTTTGCAGCGGAGACAATTTTCGGTATCCATCAATTTATTTTCACAACTATTTGGATTATAAATAGTTAATTTTTATTTTTGAGCATAGCAATTGCAGCTATCAAAGTGAATCAAAAAGCGGTGAGTAGTTCGGTGAGTAAGAATAAATAACCGCTATAAAATATTGATTAACAATGGATTGCAAAGGTAAAATAAATCCCTAGCTCTCCGCCAAAGAAAAGCCCACTAAAATATTAATTTAGTGGGCTTTGTATTTTAGAGCAATTTTATTGCTTCTTTACGCATTCTTGTACCAGGCTGTCCCAGCCTGTCCTATGTATGGATGTTAATTTATTGATTCACAGTAGTAGCTTGTTTTACCTGCCCCGAAGCGTTTCTTTTGTATCATGTATTTGTGGGACAGGACAATTCAATTGATGATCTCTTTCGATCAATTAATCACATGCTATCTGTCGAGTTAAATGCTGACAAATATTTATCAATATAGAACTGCTTACTTTGAGTCTTGTATTGCATAATAAACCGGGGATGTTCTAGTGCTACAATCTTTTCAAAAAAACCATATTGCTTATTTAGTTTATTCAAAAAGGCCACGTTTTTCCCGGTACCAAAACAAAAACACACATTGGTTTGTACGCCCAAATCAATTTGCTTTTTTATATTCTCAATTATATAATCTGTAACCGCTAGTGTTAGTTCCTTGCTGTCGTAGTAGTTATAATTTTTCTCTTTGCCTTTAGCTTCTGATGTGGTAAAACCAAGCGGACAAAGTGAGTTGATATAAAATTTCTTATAAAACGCCTCTGCTCCCCCATAAGCGTTAATCATTTCATATATGTAGGCAGATGATGGCTCGTGTGCCGCTTTTCCAACATAATTTATGTTACATTCCGATACTAATCGTTTGGGATCTGTAAAAGGAATACCTGTTAGCCCGCCGCCAAATCTTCCCGGGTTGATACCTAATATGAGGTATCTCTTTTCCTCATCGTTGTAGTATTTATGATAAAAGATATCCGATATCGCTAATGCCTGCTCATTCTCTTTAAAAGGATTCATTATACGAATACCCGAAGGCAAAGCACTACCAGTATATTCCAGTTGTTTATTAAACTCGATAACCTTTTCGGCAAATGACATGGTGCTAAATTGATTTGTTACGGAATTTATGGCTTTTTAATGTTTGTTCAAATACCCACCAATAAAAAAAGACCTGCAATTGTTACATTACAGGTCTTTTTTCTTTTAGGTTGATAGAATTCTACAACAGTTTATTATTACCGGAAGCTTTACCGAAGCGATAGCTGAGGGTCACCTCATGGGTAGGGATATTGGCCCCACCCAGGTTATTGCTGCTGGTACCAAACTGGTAGCTGTAACCGATATGGAACGAACTCACATTAATGGTGATGATGCCTGCCATCTCGTTATTGGTACGGTAGTCTACCCCCAGTCCCAGGGTTTCCTTCAGGTAAAACGTGCCCGAGAAGTCTGCCACCAGCGGTACCCCGCTGGCATAGGTAAACAGGGTAGCCGGTTTAAACTTGATGTCTTCATCGATATTGGTGATCAGCGCTCCTGAAAAATAATAATGGGCCACAAAGTTATTATTGCTCTGTACCGATGCGGTACCCAAACTGGTAAAAGTCAGCTCCGGTGCCGATATGCCCAGGTAATACCAGTCGGTATAATACATCACCCCGAAACCTACATTGGGCTTGGTCTGCCGTACATCGGTCGCAAATACCGGGTCATTGGCCGCCAGCTGGGAATAGTTGGCGACATAGTTTCTTATCCCGGCATTCAATGATACCCCCAGGTAGCCCTGCGGACCCAGTTGGATCGCCTTGGCAAAATAGGCGTTGACTTCCGTCTGATGCTCGATGGCAAAATTATCATTGAGCACATTCAAGCCTGCTGCAGCATCAATGCTGGAGATCGGCAGGTTCCCGTTAAACAGGAAGCTGGTTGGCGCCCCGTCTATCCCTACCCATTCTTTACGGCCCAGCATGCTCACCGAGCCTGCCTTGTCCAGCAAGGAATAGGCCGGGTTCAGCGGCGTCAGGTTGTCCATATACTGGGTATAGCTGAACTGCTGCGTTTGTGCCTGTACCCCTGCTGCAATGAACAGGGACAGCAGCAACAGTACGCCCTGCACTGCAGCTCTTTTATTTTGATTAACCATTTGGCTTAGTTTCAATTTCATCTCTTTGGTGCTGTCGTTTACTATTGATATTTTAATACGAAGTAGCCGGTCTTGCTCTTACGCTCTCCGTTTATGATGATCTCTACCCGGTAGAAATACGTGCCTGCCTGCTGCAAGGCTCCCGTGATGTTCGAGTGACCGTCAAATACATGGCTGGTATTGTCATACTTAAAGCCCTGGTAGATGATCACCCCGTTACGGTTGATCAGCGTGACTTCATTCTCCGGATAGTTCTGGATCCCTTCGATATACAGAAAGTCATTGATCCCATCCCCGTTCGGTGATACCGCCTGGTGTACCAGGATGTCATCTCCTGCCGCATCTACGATGTTCACCGGTTGAATCACATTCACGGCGGCTTCATAATTGTTGTCGCCTGCCTGGCTGGCCGTAATATCGGTGGTGCCCAGCTGAAAGGCTGCCAGGCTTTGTCCCTGTATGGCCGCGATCAGCGGATTGGCTGAACTGAAGCTTACCGGAAGACCTGAACTGGCCGTTACCCCGCTCAAATCATAATGAGCACCTTTCAGCTGGTTCGGGATTGCTGCAAAGCTGATCGTCTGCGATGCCTTGTTGACCAATAGCTGCCTGCTGATGGATGGCACACTGCTATAATCACTGCTGGAGGACAGCGTGGCCGTAATGGTGGTGGTGCCTGCTCCGGTGATATGGATCACGCCATTCGTTACTGTGGCTACTGCCGTATTGCTGCTGGTATAAATAATCGTTTCCCCGCTGCTGGTGGTCGTAGCGCCTGCATTAAAGTCTGCATCACCATAGGTTCTGCTGACGATCGGTGCAAAGGTCAGCGTGGCTGTAGCTGCCGTAATCGTCAGTGTGCCGCTGACATAAGTAATGGCATAGTTATTATCAATTGCTCCTCCTGCGGTGATCGGGTAAACACCTACCATCGAGGCTGAAGTTGCAGTAGTACTGGCAGTTGCAGCTGTAGTCAAACTGGCCTGGGTATCACCATTGACAAAACCTGCATAGCTAACCGTTAATGCCGGTAAGGCCTGTCCGTAGGTGGAGCTTTGGTTATCGGCCGTTACGGTTAATGCTGCCTGACCAATAGTTAATGTGCCATTGGTATAAGTGATCGCGTAGTTATTATCTACCGCTCCTGATGGCGTAATCGTGTAGCTGCCTGCTGGTGAAGCTGCTGTAGCTGTGGTACTTGCGGTGGCGGCTGTAGTTAAACTGGCCTGGGTGTCACCATTGACAAAACCTGCATAGCTGACTGTTAAGGCTGGTAATGCTTGTCCGTAGGTGCTGCTTTGGTTATCGGCAGTGATGCTTAATGCTGCCTGACCGATGGTCAAGGTACCATTGGTGTAAGTAATTTGATAATTGTTATCTACGGCTCCTGATGGGGTGATCGTATAGCTGCCTGCCGGGGATGCTGCTGTGGCTGTTGTACTTGCGGTTGCAGCTGTGGTTAAACTGGCCTGGGTATCCCCATTGACAAATCCTGCATAAGTTACGGTTAATGCCGGTAGTGCTTGTCCGTAAGTACTGCTTTGGTTATCGGCGGTGATCGTCAATGCTGCCTGGCCGATAGTTAAAGTGCCATTGGTATAGGTGATTGCATAGTTATTATCTACTGCCCCTGATGGCGTAATCGTATAGCTGCCTGCCGGTGAGGCAGAAGTAGCTGTCGTTGATGCGGTGGCTGCTGTAGTTAAGCTGGCCTGGGTATCCCCATTGACAAATCCTGCATAAGTTACGGTTAATGCCGGTAGTGCTTGTCCGTAAGTACTGCTTTGGTTATCGGCCGTTACGGTTAATGCTGCCTGGCCGATGGTTAAGGTACCATTGGTGTAAGTCAACTCCTAGTTATTATCTACCGCTCCACTTGGAGTAATCGTATAGCTGCCTGCAGGCGATGCTGCGGTGGCAGTCGTTGATGCTGTGGCTGCTGTGGTTAAACTGGCCTGGGTATCGCCGTTGACAAAACCCGCATAAGTTACGGTTAATGCCGGTAAGGCTTGTCCGTAAGTGCTGCTTTGGTTATCGGCTGTTACGGTTAATGCTGCCTGGCCAATGGTTAATGTACCATTGGTATAGGTGATCGCGTAGTTATTATCTACTGCCCCTGATGGCGTAATCGTATAACTTCCTGCTGGGCTTGCCGCCGTGGCTGTTGTACTTGCGGTTGCTGCTGTGGTCAGGCTGGCCTGGGTATCACCATTGACAAAACCTGCATAGCTAACCGTTAATGCCGGTAAGGCCTGTCCGTAGGTGCTGCTTTGGTTATCGGCCGTTACGGTCAGTGCTGCCTGACCAATAGTTAATGTTCCATTGGTATAAGTGATCGCATAGTTATTATCTACCGCGCCTGATGGGGTAATCGTATAGCTGCCTGCCGGTGAGGCTGCTGTGGCTGTGGTTGATGCGGTGGCGGCTGTAGTTAAGCTGGCCTGGGTATCCCCATTAACAAATCCTGCGTAAGTTACGGTTAGTGCCGGTAATGCTTGTCCGTAGGTGCTGCTTTGGTTATCGGCCGTTACGGTCAATGCTGCCTGGCCGATGGTCAACGTACCATTGGCATAGGTGATCGCATAGTTATTATCTACGGCTCCT